>JAAUXZ010130950.1_pt1 | contig 12270 bp, 6 predicted proteins | sample 7278131 | NCBI WGS metagenome assembly JAAUXZ01 (sample SAMN14350119, study PRJNA611818) | marine sediment metagenome | isolation source: surface marine sediment (3m) | place: French Polynesia: Moorea | collected 2018-08
AACCTGTTCGTTAACATCGGATTGCCGATACTGACGCTGCTGATCGCCTATTTCATCGGCAGCATGATCGAGCGAGGGCACTTCCGGAAGATCCGCCAGCGCGAAGACGCTCTGCACGGATTCCCGGTCGTGTCTTTCGACACGATGCCGGAAGACTGGAATGCAGCTTCCGCGGGCCTGGTATCCGGCAGCATCGTCATCTCGCTCGACTACTTCAAGCGCGTCATCGCGGGGCTCCGCGGCCTGGTCGGCGGCAGGATCAAGACCTATGAACCGCTGCTCGAACGGGCACGGCGCGAGGCATTGCTGCGGATGACCGAGTCCGCGAGGGAGCAGGGTTACGATGCAGTCTTCAATGTCCGACTCGAGACCTCCCGACTCGCCAATTCGACCCGCGATGGAAACGGCACGGCGGGTGTCGAAATGCTGGCGTTCGGCACGGCAGTGAAGTTCGCCAACCCGCTTTCGTGAGGTATGTCCCCAAGAAGCCGCGCGACGGCATCAACGTCAGCGACGAGCACCCGCTCGTAGAAGCGACTACGCTGATTGTCGGATTGTCGGCGATCTTCCTGGGTTTGATACTGCTGCTGATCTTCCTGGTCGAGATCGCGATCTTCTTTATTCCCGCGGAAACCGAGGCACGGCTGTTCGATAGCTGGCTGCCCGACGATCTCGTGACCGTATCCCCGTCGGATACCCGGCTCAACGAGACACAGCTGCTCGTCGACAGGCTGGCGGCACACTGGCCGGATTCGCCCTACGAGATTCGGCTGGAAATCGAGGACTCGGACGCCGCCAACGCCATGGCGCTGCCGGGTGGACTCATCGTCGTTACGCAGGGTCTGCTGGACGAGGTGGAATCCGAGAACGAACTGGCATTCGTGCTGGGCCACGAACTGGGTCACTTCAGGAACCGTGATCACCTGCGTGCGCTCGGCCGTGGCATCGTTCTTTCAATGCTATTCGCTGTGGTCACCGGCGGCGACGTGTCGGGCATCGGCGTCAACATCGCCGATGCGACCTTGCGCGGTTTCAGCCGCCGGCAGGAAGCCGCGGCCGACGAGTTCGGCCTTACCGTCGTGTACGCCGAGTACGGTCATGTCGACGAGGCGTGGCGACTGTTCGAGCGATGGGACGAACGAGACGGCGACGATTTCGATATCGTTGACTACTTCTCGACACACCCCACGGCCGACGACCGGATCGAGCAGCTGGTGATACAGGCCGAGCAGGAAGACTGGCCGCTCCGCGGCGAAGTTACGCCTTTGCAGTGGTAGCCGAAAAAAGCCCCGCTGCCGTCCGGCAGCGGGGCAGAGCCAGTTGATAAGGTGAGCGGGGGATTCTTGAGTCCTTATCGGTGTGTCATGGCTCCAGGAGATAGACGCCAATCCTGTAGGCGGTGAACACGTTGGTGTCCACGTCGTACAGACCGCGGGCGTGCATGGACCTTGCCCTGTCACCGGCGAGCAGGCTCGTGCTCAGGTCGTCGGCGAAGTCGGCGAAGTCCGAATACATGCGTACGCTGTCGGAAGACTTGATGTAGAAAGCGAGTCGGTCCGTCTCGCGCGGCACGATCGTCGTGTTCGAATCGAGCGCCGTCAGGTCGATCAGGACCGGACCTTGCTTGATGTAGTGGCGCTCGTCGATGTCCGGGTTCTGGTTATCCAGCACCAGTCCGTCGGGACCGACGGTCGTGAACGGCATCGCGGTTCCTTCGGCACCCCAGCCGACGCCCAATGCGCTGCGAACGTCCGTGTAGTCGATCACGGTACGACCCGTGAAGTCGGGCGGTGCCATGCCGAACGCTGTTGGGAAGCCTCTTGCCACGATCGGTTTGCCGGTCGAGAAGTCGGCCAGGGCCAGGTCACCCGTGGCGATCTCGTAGTTGGCCGGGTCGGCGTCCACTTCCGGTGACATTCCGGTTCCGCTGAAGTCGAAGATCTCCGCACGGCGCCGGTCGATGGCGTGCAGCGTGATGTCGGTTTGACCGGTCATTACCGTGTTGACGATGCCGGACAGGTGCGTGATGTGCATCCGGACTACGCCCTCGGTGGCGTCGAACAGAATCTGCGGTGCGGTCGCATCCGTCGTGGGCATCGGCTGATTGCCACGAATGGTTACGCGCTGACCGATCGAGATCGCGTCGATGCCGAGGTCCGAGAGGCGATCACCGTCCTTGAACACCTTCGTATCGGGTCCGACTTCGACGACGACGTCGTCATGGAAGTGGAAACGACGATCAGACGGCACGATGGTTGCACCACGGATCGTCAGGAAATTGCCATCGCGCTTGATGACATTGCCGATCACTGCATCCCTGTCGATGCCGGGTACACTCGATCCCGCCAGTACCAGGTTGGCCGTGAACTCGCGCTGGGCGACGTTCAACGTTCCCATTGCGACCGTCGGCGTGCCGCGTCCTGCGGCTTCGAGAGCGCGTAGCCCGTCCGCACCGAGATACATCATCTCGTCGACTTCGAACTCGGTCTCGTCGGCAACATGAACCGTAATACGGCCGAAGTCTCCGTCGCGCTCGTGGAACGGGCGCACGGCGACCGTGTAGGTCATGGCGTCCAGGCTGACCTCGACAAGCGGGCCACGGACGCGGATGTCCTTTTCGTCGACCGGGGCAATCTCGGCGACGATGAACTGCTCCGACACGGCCTTGGCAGGAGTTGGCAGCACATCGACTCTGTGCGACGCGTCGAGGTCGAAGTCCAGCTGCAGCAGGGCGGGACGCCCCCTCGTTACGACGAGGCGGTCGGTGTCAGGCAGGACGATCTTGAGTTCCGTCTGCACCAGCGGTGTTCCGTCGAGGTCGGTCACGACGGCCTCTTTGGAGGCGCCATCACTCTCGACGAATACCTCGGCATCGCTGTAGTCGAGGCTGATCGTGCCGGAGACGTAGGTCGCCGGCGGAATCGTCGCCACGGTCACCAGCTCGGTCATGTCGACGTAGTCGGTGAAATTGATGCGCGATTCGCGCGGCAGGGTCTCGATGACACGCCCGTTCGCCGTCTCCAGCGTCAGCGACGTCACGTTGACCGTGTAATTCAGGAAATCGCCATCAGCGTCAGTCAGCGCCACCATGACGGTGCCGCACTCGCTGATGGTGGAGGGATCGGCGGGATCACAGGTCGTCGAAGGTGCCGGGTCGTTGATGGCGCTGGTGCCGGAGCCGCCGCCGCAGGCGGCCAACAGCAGCACGGCCAGCAGCATCGTGGTCCAGCTGGCGGCCTTCCTTGCGCCTGTCCGCAGTTCCATTGGTGCGAGGTTCATGAGGGTCTCCTTGTGCTTCGTTGTTCACCGCTATAACGAAGCAGCCGGAGATCCGTTGACCGGCGGCGAGATCGACACTTATGTCAAACCGGTCGAAACGCCCATAAACCGCAAAAATACAGGAACTTATCTTGTATTCCGTCAGTATCGTGTCAGAATGTTCTCCCGAAATGCCGAATCCGCCCGACACCACGACAGCAACGGGAATCCGACATCGCCGGCCGAAGGCCGGCGAACGCACGCGGGGCGCGGTCGATGCCCTGCAAACCAAGATCGCCGTCGGGTTGCAGAACATCAACGCCGATGACTACCTCGAGCAGCTGCAGGCAAATATCGAAGAACTTCCGGAAGCGACCGGCGCCGATGCCGCCTTCGTGGCGCTCATCAGTGAGGATGGCGCCGCGATCGAGTCGGTACTGGCATCGTGCGCCGGCTTCGCGCAGTGCAACCCGCAGGTGCTTGCGGGGGAAACGCTCGACGAGTGGCCGTGGTTGCGGGAGCGGCTTGGACACCTGAGGGTCATCGAGGTCGCGGATACGCTGGGTGGTCCGGGCATGGCTCGCGATGAACTCGAGCGTCTCAATGAACTGCACATCGGCGCGGCGCTGATTACCGGGTTCTCCGTGCACGGGGAGATCGCGGGATTTCTCGCCATTGCGAATCAGCGCGCTGTCGACGGGTGGGACGCCAACCTCCACCTGTTGATGAAGCTGTTCGGCTCATCCCTCGCGGTCGGCCTGGAGCGTGTTCACGACGCAATCACATTGACCGAGCTCAAGGAGCGCAACGCGCTGGTCGCGATGACGGCCAACGACGGTATCTGGGATTTCGATGGCGAATCGAAACGTATCCAGCTGTCGCGACGCTGGAAGACCATGCTGGGCTACGACCCGGAGGACGATGACGTCAAGCTGGACTGGTACCACCTGGTGCATCCGGACGACATAGCCCGCGTGCAGATGGCCATGCGGCGTCACCTGGAAAACGAATCGCCCTTCTTCGAGTCCGTGCACCGCATGAAGCACCAGAACGGCGACTGGCGCTGGATGAAGAGTCGTGCGAAGGCGGTCGTTGATGGCAATGGCCGCCTGATCCGGCTGCTCGGTGTCGAAGTCGACATCACCGAGCGCAAGCTCTACGAGGATGCACTGTTCCGCGAGAAGGAAAGCGCACAGATCACCCTGCAGTCCATTGGTGACGGCGTCATTACGACCGATGCCGACAACAACGTCGAGTACGTCAACCCGGTCGCCGAAGAGCTGACCGGCTGGAAGGTCGATGACGCCAGTGGGCGCCCGATCGACGAAATATTCCGCGGCTTCCACGAGGAAACCTGTGAGCCACTGGAGAATCCGCTTGCGGTTGCGATCCGCCGCGATCGCGCGATCAAGTCCGTGCGCCCGACCCTGCTGATCCGGCGCGACGGCAACGAACTGTATATAGAGAGTACGGCCTCGCCGATTCGTGACGGCAAGGGCCACGTCACCGGAGGCGTACTGGTCTTTCATGACGTCAGCGAATCCCGGGACCTCAATCGTCGGCTCAGTTATCACGCGAGCCACGACATCCTGACCGGGCTCGTCAACAGGCGGGAATTCGAAAACCGCGTAGAACGTGCGTTGAAGAGCGCTAAGGCCCGCGAGACTTCCTACGCGCTGCTGTATCTGGACCTCGACCAGTTCAAGATCGTCAATGACTCCTGCGGCCACAGCGCGGGCGACGCCCTGCTGGGCCAGCTGGGTGCTCTGCTGAAGTCCAAGATACGATGGCGCGACACGCTCGCGCGCCTCGGCGGCGACGAATTCGGTGTGTTACTCGAGAGCTGTAGTCTCGAGGAAGCCATGAATACGGCCGAAACGCTACGCATGGCCATCGGCGAGTACAAGTTCGTTTGGGAAGAGCGCAGTTTCCGTCTCGGGGTCAGCATCGGTGTGGTGCCGATCACGGCTGACAACGAAGACGTTGCCGCGCTGCTGACCGCCGCGGACAGTGCCTGCGCGGCCGCGAAGGAAGCCGGCCGCAACCGTATCCACAGCTTCCAGGAAAACGATATCGACCTGATGCGCCGCCGCCGGGAGATGCAGTGGGCTGCACGTATCAACAATGCGCTGGAGGAAAACCGCTTCGAGCTGTTCCGCCAGACGATACAACCCCTGCAGGCGGAAGAGGAGGGGGCGCACTACGAGATCCTGCTGCGCATGCGCGACGAAAACGGTGGCATCATCTCGCCCGGATTGTTCATCGAGGCGGCGGAGCGCTACGGCATTACCCCGAGCATCGACCGCTGGGTCATTCGCAGCGCGTTCCGCTGGCTGGTCTCGGAGGCGGACGAGCGCGAGCGGCTCGAACTCTGCTCCATCAACCTGTCGGGGCAGAGCCTGGGCGACGAGAAGTTCCTGCCGTTCGTTGTCGACCAGTTCCAGATGAGCGGTATCGACGCGACGAAGATCTGCTTCGAGATCACCGAAACCGCGGCCATCGCCAGCTATTCACAAGCCAATCGATTCATCAATGCGCTTAAGGAACTCGGCTGCAAGTTCGCGCTGGACGACTTCGGTACCGGCCTGTCTTCGTTCGGCTATCTAAAGCACTTCCCGGTGGACTTCCTGAAGATCGACGGCAGCTTCGTCAAGGAGATTCTCCACGATCCGATCGACCGAGAAATGGTGCGTTCCATCAACGAGATCGGACATCTGACCGGCAAGCAGACGATCGCCGAGTTCGCCGAGAACGAGGAGATCATCACCATGCTGCGCGGCATGGGTATCGACTACGCACAAGGCTACGGAGTGTCAGAGCCGAAACGGGTTACCCGGGCGGTCGCCTAGCGTGTAAGCTGCACCGATGTTTCGCTGCGCCCGTGTCTTCGCACCCTTCCTGGTGACGGCTGTACTGACGGCGCACGCCCATGACCACGGGCTACTCAACCGGGAAGAACGCCTGTGGCTCGACTCGTTGCCCGAGCCCCTGATCGTCGCGACGGAACCCAACTACCACCCCTACAACTTCGTCGACGAGAATGGAGAGCTTTCGGGCGTGGTCGGCGACTACATGACATTGATTGGCGAACGGCTCGGCATCGACTTCGAGGTGCGGACGTACCCGACCTTCGTAGAAGTGCTGGAGGCTGCCAAGAAACGCGAAGTCGATATCGTCCCGTTGATCATTGCCGCGCCGGAACGCAGGGGCTATCTCGATTTCACGCAGCCCGCATTCGAGACCAGGGACCGTATCTTTACGCGGCAGGAATACGAAGGAACGCTGACGCTCGATGACCTGGACGGCATGCGGGTCGCCATGGTCGCGGGCTATGCACTGCAGGCAGAGCTCGAGGCAGACTACCCGGACGTGGAAGTCGTGGCGTTTCCTGGCGAGATCGATGCGATGCGCGCTTTGTCGCTCGGCACCGTGGACGCATTAATCACCGAGGTCGGTACTGCCTCGTACTACATCGAGCGCGAATCGATAACGAACTTGAGGATCGCCGGCGAAATCGACCGTAACGATCCTCAGACGATTGCGACGCGCAGCGACTGGCCGATATTGAACAGCATCATGGGCAAGGCGCTGGCCAATATATCCGAGGAGGAGCACGAGGAGATCCAGAGGCGGTGGATCAACATCGGCGGTGTCGACCCGCGTGAGTTGACGCGCCTGTGGCGATGGGTGGCAGTCTCCGTCAGCGTGATCGCGCTGGTGATCATTGCGATCCTGATCTGGAACCTTTCGCTACGCAAGCTGGCGGCCCTGCGGACCGTGGAGCTGCAGCGAGAGCTCGCCGAGCGCCGGCGCCTGGAAGCAGCCAGGGAGCGGCTGGCGGTCGCGGTAGAGCAATCCGCGGAATACGTGCTGGTGGTCGATACCGAAGGCAACATCGAGTACGCGAACCTGTCCGTCCTCGATGCGCAGGGTGTACGGAATCTGCGCGGCCGCCGGTTACCGTCACTGGCCGTTGGCGACACGCGCCGTGTCCTGATCGACGCGCTGAAGGACATCCGTGATGCGGGAGTCTGGCACGGCCGGGTCGACCTGGCACGCGCCCGAAAGATCCCGATGAAAGTGGCAATGACAATCACACCAATCCACGACGAGGATACGAAAATCGACGGCTACGTTGTCACGGCGCGTGATATTACCAACGAGGAGCGGCTCGAGGCCCGGTTGCGGCAGCGCGAGAAATTGTCGGCGCTCGGCACGCTTGCGAACGGCATCGCGCACGACTTCAACAACCTGCTCGTCCCGATCCTCGGATATACGGACCTGATCCGCATGCAGGGTGATGCCAGGGTCGCACCCTACCTGGACGCGATCACGGAGGCCAGCGAGCGCGCGAGAGACCTGGTGCAGCGGATCCTGATCTTCGGTCGCGGCAGTACCGGCGAGCAGGTGCCGTTGGATTTGCGCTTCGAGGTGGAAGATGCCATCAACTTCGTCCGCAGCCTGTTGCCGGCGCGCATCGAGCTGCAGTCCAAACTGCACGAGTGCCGCACGATCATGGCCGACCGCACGCAACTGCAACAGATCCTGCTTAATCTTTGCAGCAATGCGAGTGACGCAATGGCGGAGGAGGGCGGCGTGCTGTCGATCAAGGTCGACCGGTACATACAGGAGACGTCTCAAGCCCCCAATACGACCGAGTTGCCGCCGGGAGAATATGCGGTGCTGTCGGTGGGGGACAGCGGTATCGGCATGGACGAGGCGAGTGTGGCGCGGGCTTTCGATCCCTACTACACGGACAAGCAGCACGGTAAGGGCACCGGCCTCGGGCTTGCGATCGTGCACGGTATCGTGCGTGGGCACGGCGGCGTGATCCACGTCGACAGCGCGCCGGGCGCAGGGACAGAGATACGAATCTACTTTCCGACAGTCAAGGCAGAGCCGTCACGCATTGCCCCCGAGGCCGAACAAGCGATACCGCGCGGTAGCGCTGAACGAATCATGATCATCGACGATGACAAGCTGGTCTTGAGCACGGTCACCGTCATGGTTCAGGGACTCGGCTACGAAGTTTCGGAATGGACGGACCCGATTCTGGCGCTCGAGGCGCTGGGGGACGCGCCGGACAGCTTCGACGCGATTCTGACGGACCTGTCAATGAGCTCGATTAGCGGCGTTGAGCTCGCCAGGCGCGCGTCAGAGATACGCAGTGGCATACCCGTGACGATCATGACGGGCAATCCGTCTGCCCTCGACGGATCCGAGCTACGCGTCGTACCGAAACCGATTCCGCTCGCCGAGCTCGCCAGTTGCCTGACCGAGATGGTGCGGGGATAAGCGGCCATGTCGCGGAGAGCATCAGAAATGCGCCGGATATGCCTCCTTTTTACGGTTTTCATGCTACCGGTGTTGGCCGACGCCCAGGCCGTCGAGGAGCCAACGGAATTGCTCAACGAGGAGGAGCGGCAGTGGCTCGCGTCCCTGCGGGAACCGATCATCGTGGGCGCGGAAGCCGGCTACGGGCCGTATTCCTTCCTCGATGAAGACGGAGAACTGGACGGCGTTGCGGGCGATTACCTCAGGCTGATCGAGGAGCGGCTTGGGATACGCTTCGCCGTTCACGAGTATCCGAGCTTTGCAGACACGCTTGCGGCGGCGAGGAACCGCCACATCGATGTCGTACCCTTCGTGATCGCAGCGCCTGAGCGGCGCGAATACCTGGATTTTACGCAGCCGTTTTTCGTGACCCGCGACCGCATTCTGACGACGACGGCCAGCGCAGATACGCTGACCCTCGACGATCTCAAGGGGCGCGAGGTCGGGCTCGTAGAGGGCTACGCGTTACAGGCGCAGTTGGCGCAAAGCCATCCGGATATCCGGATTCTCCCGATGCCGAACGAACTGGCCGGACTGCGTGCGCTGTCACTGGGCGAGCTCGAGATCTTCATCGCGGATGTCGGCGTAACGTCCTACTACATCCGGCAGGAAGCGATCACCAATATCCGCGTCGCAGGCGAGGTGCAGAGCGACGGCCTGCAAACCTTCGGTACGCGGAATGACTGGCCGATCCTGGGCAGCATCATCGGCAAGGCGCTCGCGAATATTCCGGAGCAGGAGCACGACGATATCCAGGGTCGCTGGATCAACATTGGGGGCATCGATCCGCAGGAGCTGGAGCGCCTCTGGCAGTGGGTGGCGGTGGTCGTCGGCGTGATCGCGCTGGCTGTCGTGGCAATCCTGTTCTGGAACCTTTCGCTGCGCAAGCTGGTGACAGGACGTACGCTCGAACTACAGCGAGAGCTCGGCGAGCGCCGCCGCGTGGAGGCGGCGAAGGAGAGGCTGGCGGTCGCGGTGGAGCAGTCCGCCGAATACGTGCTGGTGGTCGATTCTGCCGGCAACATCGAGTACGCGAACCTGTCGTTCCTCGAGGCCCACGGCGTGAACAGGCTGGACGGACGCCGGCTGCCGTCGCTCGCCACTGGCGAAGCTCGCGGAACCCTGGTACAGGCGCTGAAAGACGCTCATGCCGCGGGCGTCTGGCGTGGCCGGGTCAATCTCGAGCGCGCACGAAAGGGCCCGATGACCGTGTCGATGACGATAACTCCCATTCATACTGACGATGGCGGCGTTGACGGCCACGTGGTTACGGCGCGTGACGTGACCAATGAGGAACAGCTGGAGGGCCGGCTACGCCAGCGCGAGAAACTGTCTGCACTCGGCACGCTGGCCAATGGAATCGCCCACGATTTCAATAACCTGCTTGTGCCGATCCTCGGATATACCGACCTGATTCGCATGCAGAGCGACAGCGCCGTGCGGTCCTACCTGGATTCGATTACCGAGGCGAGCGAGCGAGCTCGAGACCTGGTACAGCGGATCCTGATCTTCGGCCGGGGCGGCCAGGGAGAGAAGGTACCAGTGGACCTGCGGTTCGAGGTGGAGGACGCGATTAACTTCGTCCGGAGCCTGTTGCCGCCGAACATCGAGTTGCAGTCGGAGCTTCAGGCGTGTCGAACGATCATGGCCGAACGCACGCAGCTGCAGCAGATCCTGCTCAACCTCTGCACCAATGCCGGCGATGCCATGGCCGACGAGGGCGGTTTGCTCACGATCCGCGTCGGCGAATACGAGCTACGTGATGGTGACACGGCCGCAGTCGCAGATCTGCTGCCCGGAAAGTATGCATTGCTGTCGGTCAGCGATACCGGAATCGGCATGGACGAGAAGACCATGGCACGCGTCTTCGATCCGTATTACAGCGACAAGCGGCGAGGCAAGGGCACGGGTCTCGGCCTGGCCATCGTACACGGCATCGTGCGCGGTCATGGCGGTGTGATACACGTCGACAGTGCGCCCGGTGACGGTACGGAGATAAACATCTATTTCCCAACCGTCGAAGCGGAGCCGTCGCGCGATCCGGCCGATTCCGATCAGGCGATGCCGCGCGGCAGTGGCGAGCGCATCATGGTTATCGACGATGACAGGCTGGTTTTGAGCACGGTCACGGTCATGGTACAGGGTCTTGGCTACGAGGTATCGGAATGGACGAACCCGGTTCTTGCCCTCGATGCGCTCGGGGAGACGCCGGACAGCGTGGACGCAATTCTCACCGACCTGACCATGTCAGAACTATCCGGCATCGAATTGGCCAAGCGCGCGCTCGAGATTCGCGAGGACATCCCGGTGGCGATAATGACCGGTAACCCGGGAGCGTTGGAAGGCTATGCTATCCGTTGCGTGAAGAAACCGATTCCGCTCTCGGAACTCGCCGACTGCTTGCAACAGATACTGCGGTAGTCAGTCGATACGTAACAGCATCGACAGGTCGATCGCATTCACGTTCTTCGTCAATGCACCGGTCGATATGTAGTCGACTCCCGTTTCCGCAACGGTTCTCACCGTGTCGAGCGTGATATTCCCCGACGCTTCGAGTTCGGCGGCTGTATACCCGTAGCCCTTGTTGGTTGCGACAGCCCGGGCCAGGTCGGCGATGGAAAAGTTGTCGAGCAAGATGCGCTCCGCGCCCGCATCCAGGGCCTCGTGCAGTTCATCATGATCCTCGACCTCGATTTCGATCGTCACGTCGGCGCCAAGGGCCCTGGCGGCGGCGAGCGCAGCGCTGATGCTCCCCGCATGGCGAACGTGGTTCTCCTTGATAAGGATAGCGTCGTATAACCCGACCCTGTGGTTGTGTCCGCCACCGCAGGTGACCGCGTACTTCTGAGCCAGCCGCAGCCCGGGGAGCGTCTTGCGCGTATCGAGGATCCTCGCCGTCGTGCCGGCGACGGCGGCGACATAGGCGGCCGTCGTCGTTGCGGTTGCCGACAGAGTCTGCAGGAAGTTGAGTGCCGTTCGCTCGCCGGTCACCAGCGCGCGAACGGGACCAATGATTTTGCAGATGACGTCGTCCTTGTCGGCCGTCTCGCGGTCGGCGACGTACCAGTCGATGTGAACGCCGGCGTCGAGCTGGGCGAAGACTTCGTCGACCCACGGCTGACCCGAGAGCACCAGCGACTCGCGGGCAATGATCGTCGCGCCGACGACCGCGTCCTCGTCGAGCAATGAGGCTGTGAGATCACCGTCACCCACGTCCTCGGCGAGCGCGGCCGAGACCGAGGGGCCGATTGATCGCCGGGTCTGTTCGTTCAGAGTCATCGCGAAAAAAAGAAGCCCGGCGGCAGCCGGGCTCCCTGCCTGTCAGTTCGTCGTCCCTCTACATGAACCAGCCGTGGCCGGCGCCGACCATGCTCATGATCATCGGCACGCTCATCAGCGTGTTCGACCTCGATGCCAGGAACGCGGTGTTCTTGGCTTTCGCCACCTCGTCCGCGCTGGCCTCGACCATGCCCAGCACCTTTTTCTGGTTCGGCCAGATCAGTACCCAGACGTTGAACAGCATGATGGTACCGAGCCAGGCGCCAACACCGATGGTCATCGCGTACTGGTTGACGGGGTCGGTGTTCAGGCCGAGTGCAAACGCATTGAGGAACTGCCCCTTGTGGAGCAGGAAGGCCGCGCCGGAGAGCCACGTCACCACTGCGCCCCAGCGGAACC
>JAAUXZ010024188.1_pt1 | contig 12268 bp, 10 predicted proteins | sample 7278131 | NCBI WGS metagenome assembly JAAUXZ01 (sample SAMN14350119, study PRJNA611818) | marine sediment metagenome | isolation source: surface marine sediment (3m) | place: French Polynesia: Moorea | collected 2018-08
GTCCACGCGATGGTACCGGGTGACGGTATCGTGCTGGGCGGTGTATCAATTGCCTGTGAGTTTCACCTGCTTGCCCACTCAGATGGTGATGTGGTTATTCATGCGCTCTGCGATGCTATTCTCGGTGCGCTAGGCAGAGGTGACATCGGAGAATTGTATCCCGATAGCAGCGAGGACAACAAAGATCGAGACAGCCGTGAGTTCCTTCGAGACTGCCGACAACTAGCCGAGCAGAGCGGTTTTGCTGTAGGCAATGCCGATATAACCATCATCGCGCAGAAACCAAACCTGTCGAAATATAAAGCGGACATGAAGGCGCTGATGGCCAACGACCTGGACGTCGATCCGCAGGCCGTCAACGTTAAGGCAACGACGACTGAAAAGCTCGGTTATATCGGCCGATCCGAGGGTATCGCGGTGCACGCGGTGGTTATGCTGGAGTTTCAGAGTTGAGTAATGCACCAGCCCACCTCGGGCCACTGATGTGTGGCATTCAGGGGCCGGCCCTGTTGCAGGAAGAACGGGAGCAGTTGCAGCATCCTCTGATCGGTGGCGTCATCCTTTTTACGCGAAACTATGAATCTCCAGAACAACTGAAAGGTCTTACCGCGGAACTTCGGTCTTTGCGCACACCACCATTGATTATTGCGGTGGATCACGAAGGCGGTCGGGTGCAACGATTTCGAGAGGGCTTTGCGGTATTGCCGGCAATGGCTCATCTTGGAGATCTCTATGATCGGGATCAGCAGCGCGCGATCAATCTGGCGCGGCAGTTTGGTTGGCTGATGGCGGCTGAGTTATTACACCACGGTGTGGATGTCAGTTTTTCCCCGGTGCTCGATATTGGTAATCCGGTCAGCAGCGTGATTGGCGATCGTGCTTTTCACCGCAAACCAGACATTATTGCCCGTCTGGCGAATGCCTGGATCCGCGGTATGGCCGATGCCGGCATGGCCGCGGTCGGCAAACATTTTCCGGGGCATGGCTCGGTGGAAGGCGATTCGCATCACATGCTGCCGTTTGATCGGCGCTCGCTGCAGGATATTATGACCCTCGATGTTGAAGCGTTTCGTCACGTCATGGCAACCCGGCTCGACGGCATCATGATGGCACACGTGGTTTACAGCAATGTGGACGATAACCCGGCTGGATATTCAAAATTCTGGACCACTGAAATCCTGCGCTCCGAACTTGGTTTCCAGGGTGTTGTTTTCTCAGACGATCTTGGCATGAGTGCCGCCGACGCCGTTGGCGGCTACCTGGAAAGGGCCCGCAGCTCGCTCGATGCTGGCTGTGACATGATGTTGATCTGTAATGAACCTGAAGGCACGATAGAGGTTATTGAAGGCATGCCCGACTATCTTGATCCAGCCTCGCAGCTGCGTTTGATGCGATTGCACGGACGACCGCATGCTGAGATAGAGGACCTCTATGCGAGCCAGCGGTGGCAAGAATCGAAACATCAATTGGAACGATTTACGCAACTCGATGGGGTTTCTGAAGGCGATGATCTATTTGATCAACAGCGTTGAACCAGATTCAGATTGACGATGAATGAATTAAATCTGCAGATACCGGGACTTGCGCAGGAGTGGAATCTCGCCCTGCAAGTGTTCGTGGTATTACTGCTCACGGCCACCACCAGCTTCGTGCTGAAGCGCATCATGATGCGGATATTGGAGGGTTTCAAACGCACGGAAACCCGCTGGGACGATATTCTTATCAAATCGATGAAAAGGCCCATAACCTGGGGCGTCTGGTTCATTGGCCTCGATGTGGCGATCGGCATTATTCATGCGTCGACACCCAATCCACTATTTGAACTAAGCGACCCAATACGGGACGTGGGGGTTTTGGTCTGTCTTGCCTGGTTCCTGTTGAGATTGGTGACTGGCGCCGAACAGGAAATTGGTGGTCGCTCCGACTCGGTAGATCGACATACCGCCGAGGCAGTCGGCAAGCTCATTCGACTGGCGATTATTATCACTGCCGCTTTAATGATTTTGCAGACGCTGGGATTCAGTATCTCCGGTGTTCTGGCGATGGGAGGTATCGGCGGCATTGCAGTCGGTTTTGCGGCGAGGGATTTGCTCGCCAATTTTTTCGGTGGCCTGGTAGTCTACCTGGACCGACCGTTTTCGATTGGCGACTGGATAAGGTCTCCTGATCGAGAGATCGAAGGCACTGTCGAAAAAATAGGCTGGCGGGTTACGGTAATCCGTAATTTCCAGTCGCAGCCCATTTATGTGCCTAATTCCGTGTTCACAAACATCATCGTCGAAAATCCGTCGAGGATGGCAAACCGTCGCCTCTATGAAACCATTGGACTGCGCTACGGCGATTTGGACAGCATGAAGAAAATCGTCAGCGAAGTAGAGGATCTGCTGAAAAACCATCCAGACATCGACAGTAGCAAGACTTTAATGGTGAATTTCAACGCTTTTTCCGACAGTTCGGTGGATTTCTTCTTCTACTGTTTCACCAAGACCACAGTGTGGGCCGAGTTCCACCAGGTGAAACAGAAGGTCATGCTGCAGGTCGCCGATATTATAAAACGTCATGAGGCAGAGATTGCCTTCCCAACCACAACTCTCGACCTGCCGCAGGCCGTGAAACTGGAGCAAAACTAGGATGGAGTTAGAACGGGCATTACAGGTCCACAACGATGCCGAACTGCTATTTGCCGAAGAGGCGGTTGAGCAGGGCATAGAACAACTCGCTGCGAAGGTCGCCGAGCAATATAAGGATAAAAATCCACTCGTGCTTTGTGTGATGAATGGTGGTCTGTATCTGACTGGCCAGTTGTTGAGGCATTGGGACTTTCCATTAACGCTCGATTATGTACATGCAACTCGCTACCGATTGAAAACGCTCGGCAGTGATGTACTGTGGAAGGCCTATCCGCAGAATTCGTTACGCAACCGCGCAGTACTGATCATCGACGACATTTATGACCAGGGCTTTACACTTGAAGAGGTAAAATCTTACTGCGTGAATCAGGGTGCGGCTTCCTGTGAGAGCGTATTCCTGATCCGCAAACATCGCGAATGTAAACGTGCCGATGTCGATCCTGATTATGTTGGTCTGGAATGTGGTGATTGTTATGTCTATGGCGCCGGCATGGACTTGAATAGCCATTTCAGATACCTGTCTTCGATTTACTCACTGCCAGCAAAGGTCGACTAGTGACCAATCGAGTTGCCATCATCGGTGGCAGTGGTCTTTATCAGCTGGACGGATTTGAGGTTGCTGAGTCCTTACCATCCGAATCACCTTACGGTGAGACTTCTGCGATCATACAGTCAGGCAGTTGGCAATCCTGTGAAGTTATCTTTTTTCCCCGACATGGTAAGGACCACAAGATTCCGCCGCACAAAATTAACTATCGAGCCAATATGTGGGCGCTTAAACAGGCCGGCGTGTCTTCAGTCATTGCGGTTAATGCAGTTGGCGGTATTCATCAAAAAATGGGGCCTGAGTCAATTGTAATCCCTCACCAGATTATTGATTACACCTGGGGTAGGGAGCACAGCTATTCAGACGGCAATAGCGATGGCGTACAGCATATTGATTTCACCTACCCATTCACACCAGAACTGCGAGAACAGTTGCTAGCCGCGGCGGATAGATCAGGAATCGAGGTTTTTTCGACCGGGGTTTACGGTTGCACCAACGGCCCGCGTCTTGAAACAGTTGCCGAAATAAACCGGATGGCGAACGATGGTTGTGACCTGGTAGGTATGACCGCAATGCCGGAAGCAGCATTGGCCAGAGAGTTAGGTATCGACTACGCCGGTATTGCGGTGGTTGTCAATGCCGCCGCCGGTTTGAATGACGGCCAGATCATAACCATGGATCAGATTATGTCTCATCTTCAGCAAGGGCTCTCCAAAGTCACAAACTTGTTGGCGGAGACCGTGAGGCGGTTAAGCCAATGAAGTATTGCAGTCAATGTGGCGAAACCGTAGATTTTCGTGTGCCTGACAAGGACAACCGGGAGCGCTTTATTTGTGATAGTTGTGGTGTCATCCATTACCAGAATCCGAACAATGTATGCGGCGCTATACTGACCCGGGGCGACAAGGTTCTGTTATGTCGTCGGGCAATCGAGCCTCGTTACGGCCTGTGGACCCTGCCCGCGGGTTTTATGGAAAACGGTGAGACAGTTGAACAGGCTGCCAGGCGTGAGGCCATTGAAGAAGCGAATGCCGAAGCCGGAACCTTGCAGTTGTTTGGCGTGTTCAGCATGCCTTACATATCGCAGGTCTATTTGATGTTCAGCGGTGAACTGACGGAGGCGCCAATTTCGCCGGGTATTGAGAGCCTGGACGTAGGGTTATTCACCCGAAATGACATTCCGTGGAATGAGCTGGCTTTTCCAGTGGTCAAACACAGTCTTGAGCTTTTTTTTGAACACGGCTCTTCGCGGGTGCACCATGCCTGGTTCAGTCGTGACCAGCACAGAAATCATACCTTCCATTACTGCGATTGAATTAATCGCCGGCCGACTCGCTTGCCTCAATTTTATTCAGATTGTTGACGATGGTCTGTTGCAGATCGCCCTCGTTGTGATAGAGGATACCGTGGCGTTTGCTGTTGATTATGGCTATTTGCGTTTCGGGTGAGCTAATGCAATCGGACAGTTTGTTGACGCTGGCCGGGTCGACGACTGGATCTTCGTCGGCCTGGAACAGAAAAACCGGTGCCTTGATAGCAGGTTTCGTTTCCTGAATATGGGCGACCAGCTGCTGCAGTTGATAAACCGCCCTGATCGGTATGTGCTGGTAATTGATGTGTGGATTCTCCGGCTCGTTAGGTCGAAAAGGCACCAACCCCTCGGAATTAAACCAGCTGACCAACTTGTTCGCATGATGTAGCAAAGGCACGAAAATAAGGTTCTTATTGCGAAACTTGATTGGTGCCGAAACACTGGTTAATGAAAGCAGGCTTTCATCAGTAACCTGCGTAGCCTGCTGAACCGCAAGCAGTCCGCCGGTTGAAAAGCCCAGCACGTGGATACGCTCGCTAAAGGCGCGCAGGATTTGATAACCGTGGTTGACCGACTTGGCCCAGTCCTGCCATCGCTGGCTGCGCAAGTCCCAGGGTGATGTTCCATGGCCTTTCAGGCGTATCCCCAAAACATGAAAACCTTGCGCATGTAATCGCTCGCCCAGACTGCGCACTTCTTCCGGGCCAGCAAGAAATCCATGGATTAACAGAACGCCACTGGCATTTGCCTGTGTGGACTTCAGATAAAACCAGTTGGCATCAGCGGTCGCAGTTTGTTGCCGGTTAATTTCCTCATGTTGCGGTTGATGAAAATGCTGATAGTCCCATTGATAGGTGAGTCTCTGGTCTTCCAGTTCGAGTCTCGCAATGTCCTGGGTAGAGATTTTCGGCGAGTCTTGCATGGCCCGCTCGATCACTGAGATAAGTTTCGACAGCGGGGTAACTTCGTTGGCGTAAACGCAAATCAGGTTTTCAGTTCTTATTTCGTCGAAGTCGAAGTCGGCAATCAGCTTTTTGTCGAAGATATAGGATTTGTCATCGGTATGGACCAGTTCAAGCTGGCGCGAGGTTTTCAGGAATTGGTCGAGTCGGTTGCTCCCACCATAAACCAGTGATTGATATTCCTCTGGATTTAGCAAGCTACGATGCAGGGGCAGATCGAGTTTTTGCGCACGTTTGATACTCAGGTACAGCATGCGGTGAAAATCGTCACAGGCGATTCGATGAATTCCCCGTTCGTACAACTTCAAAATGACAGTGGAAGCGATGTGGCTCAGGTTGATAGTGACGGCCTGATACATTGAGCGCATGTAATCATCCCGCACAAGATTCGAGCGACCATGCATGGCTCTTGAATGCATTCTTCCGCGCCAGTGCCCACTGTCGACCTGCAAGGTGAATAATTCCTGCAAGCCGTTAAATTGATGGACAACATGCGGCAATAGTCGCTTCTCCCACCAGCGCCAGTAATCTCGCATCACCAGCGGCTTGGCAAAACGAATATCCATGTCAGTGTGTTTGAATAACAGATTGCCCTCGATGATCAATTCCTCGGCAAAGCGTTTATTCACACCCTTCGATAACAGATTAACCGCCTGGTAAAGAATATTTTCGCTAATTCGAATCGGGTAAAAGGTAATATGCCCAGGTACAACCAGGGTGGGTTTTAGTGCACGATGTAATAAAGTTTCGGTTGTCTCGAACCCTAATTCTTCTGCCCAGCGGTCAACCCGTGAATAGTTGCCCGTTGAATAGTCGTGCAGCAGCGCGGTTTTAAAGGCATCGAGGGCTAGGGCGATCACTGCGGCGCCACGATGATGCTTACGGCGCTCCCTCGCGGTGCGGGAAAAGATATTGTACTGGCCTGCCTGATCAATAACGCGTTTATCCTTAACCATGCCGCCCTCGGGAAAAATAATTAGCTTTCTGCCGTGCAGAATTTCCCGCGCCAGGAATGGAAACAGCCCTTCTTCATTGTTTGGCAGCACACCAACGGAATAGAGAAACTGACTGAACTTGGGGTCTTTGAAAAAGCTCGACGCGGCAATGGAGTGGCAGTACAGACCGGTCTCCTCGTGAATCAGATACTGTGGAATAAATGTTTCAAACCGTGAGAAGTGGTTGAACAGAAAAATGTCGCCCTGCTCGAGATGATTGTCCTGTTCCGATTCGATATGCAGCTTGATATTAATCTTCAGTAACTTGCGCGTTGTTCTAAAAGCCTTCACGCACAGGTCGTAAGTGTCGGTATTCAGTCGGGAAGCAAGCAAATCTTCGGGCATTATTCTCTTTCTCTTATGCAGGCGCCGATATATTTCCTATACTTTCGTTAGTCAGGGAAAAAGGTTCAGAAGTTTCGTGTTTGGACGATACCATACTAGACCGAGTAAACCGATAATCCGATGAATCGAGGGATAGTCAGTTATTTTCTGACGGCGATGCTGTTGCTGATGCCGTTTGCTTCTCATGCGGCAGGCGAGGTCGATGATATCCGCATTCTGATCGACGTCTCCGGCAGCATGAAACAAAACGACCCTGCCAATTTACGTATCCCGGCATTAAAACTTATCAACGGTCTGATCCCCACCGGCTCGCGGGCCGGAGTCTGGACCTTTGGCCGTTATGTGAATGGCACGGTGAAATGGGGTGCGGTTAACGATAGTTGGCGCAAGCTCGCGGATGACGGTGCCGGAAAGATTCACTCCTCGGGTCTGTTTACCAATATCGAAAGTGTTTTGAAACGTGCCTCGGTCGGTTGGGACAAGGAAGATGCCAATACTAACCGTATCATGCTGTTGCTAACCGATGGCCAGGTGGATATCTCGAAAGATGCCGCCAAAAATGCGGCTTCACGCGAGCGCGTCCTCGATAAAAGCCTGAAGGAACTTCAGGACAAGAATGTGCAGTTGCACACCATCGCACTGTCGCAGGGTGCCGACCAGGAACTGCTCAAACAACTTGCGCTAGAGACTGGTGGCTCTTTTGTGATGGCAGAAACTGCTGAAGCATTACAAAAAGCTTTTTTCCGTCTCTTCGAGCGTGCCAGTCAACCGGACACCGTGGCCATCGAAGGTAATACCTTTAAAGTGGACAAATCAATCAGTGAGCTCACCCTGCTGATATTTCGTCCTCCGGGTAGCAGTCCGACTTATCTACATCCCCCGGAGGGGCAGGAAATCAGTGCCAGAAGCCCGGGTAACTCTACCTGGCGGGTCGATGAGGGATATGATCTCGTTACCATCAAGGATCCGGCAGTTGGCGTCTGGAAAGTCGAGGCAATCATGGACCCCGACAATCGCCTTATGGTGATCACCGAACTACAGCTTGATAGTGCTGGTGTTCCAGCCTACCTGCGCCCCTCCGAGCCCATCAATATTTCAGCCGCGTTATACACACGAGGCAATAAAATCAGTAAAAACAGTTTTCTGCGGTTTGTCGAATTTAGCGCTATTCATATCAAACCAGACGGTGAAGAAACACGGCACGAGATGGCGCACACCGAAGTGCGCGAGAACAAGGGTGATTATTTGTTCAACTGGTCAGAAACACTGGATGTTGGCATGCACAGCTTTGTCATTGAAGCGAACGCCAGGACTTTTAGTCGCAGCCAGCGTGTCGATGTCGAAGTGCAGTGGCCGGTGGTGGTTGATGTGACGTCAGCCGGTGAACCCGGTAACTATCATATCGATGTCAGCCCCCGGGTTGAATATTTGAAACCGGAAACACTGGAAGCCAGCCTCGAACTCGAAGCACCTGATGGCGCTCGCTCTTCTGTACCAATGAATATTGTCGGTAATTTATTACGCGCAAGTGTCGATACCAACCAGGATGGTCTGTATCAGGCTTTTATCAAGGTGTCGGCGATCGACAATAATGGCGAAACGCTTGATCTCGCCCTGGAGCCTTATTCGATGCTGGGTGTTTTCAAGGTCAGCGAGCTTCAAACCGTGGGCGGTGGTCAGTCTGCCGGTGGTAATGAAACAGAGGAGTCAGCAGTCGTTTCCGAAACCGGGGCATCCGAATCGCAAGAAGAGGAGGGCATTAACATGCTGCTGGTGGGGTCAGTGGTTGGCGGTATCAACCTGGTGCTTGTTCTCATTGGCTTCGGCACCTGGTTTCTGTTCTTTCGACGTAAATCAACCCCGGGCGCTTTGAATCTGATGGAGGAGGAACCGCTGTGATTCAGGTCAGCGCTATTTTACTGATCCTGCTCATTGAAGGATTCGTATTGTTGATTTTGCTCGTCGGATTGTTGATATTTTTGATGATGCGGGCCCGAAAAAAACGCATTAGTGCGGTGATGCAGCTTTCGGAGCAGCTCAAGACCCAGTCCCAGGTGCGCAGAGATCAAACCGGCTCCTTTCTGCAGGATATTTATCAGCTGGAGGATGCTGAGTTAAAAAAGGCGGTTAACGCGATCGACGTGCAGGAAAAACAGTTCTTCCAGAAAATTATCGACATCTTTTATCACAATAGACTGGAGCTGGTGCCCACACTCGATGCCGCACTCGCAGCACTGATTGACACCTACAAGTCCCTCAAACCGAAGGAAATCATTCGCGAGACTGGTGCCGCTCCCGAAGTCGTGGAAGAATTGAAGACCGCCAACGCGGAACTGATGAAATCCAACGCGCAGCTCACCGAGGAGCTGGCCATTACCAAGAAGACCATGGACGGCATGATTTCCGAATTTGGCAATATGTTTGGCGGTGGATCCAACAACGAGCTAGGCAAGGCCGAGGTTGTCGATAAACTGGAATCAAAGGACGATGTATTGGAGGCGGCCAGGGCCAAAGCGACCGCAGCGAAGGCCGCTGATCAGATAGCAGACGTGGATGAGATAATCCTGGACTCTGAGGCTCTCGACCCTCCAGATTAAAAGTAGTCGGGCTCGTTTCCGGCTTTCCATTTGATATTACAGCCGACGCTGGGCACTTGTTCAGCGGCCTGATCGTTACCCATTAGCAGTGCGTCTACCGCAGCCTTCAGGTCTGCACCGGTCACCTCAATGCCATTGTTGGGCCGCGAACCGTCGTACTGCCCGCGATAAACCAGTTCATGGCGAGCATTGAACAAAAAGAAGTCAGGGGTGCAGGCAGCCTGGTAAGCGAGGGCTGTGTCCTGCGACTGGTCGTACAGGTACGGGAACTTGAAACTGTGATTTTTGCCGAGTTCGACCATTTTATCCGGGCTGTCATCGGCATAGTTGTCGACGTCGTTGGCATTCACCATGACTACAGATACCCCCCGGTTAAGACATTCATTGCCAAATTCGGCGAGTGATTCAATGATGTGCAATACATAAGGGCAGTGATTACAGGAGAAAACCATCAGCAGCGGTTTACCTTTGCAATCGGCTAAACCGATCGAGGTATCGTATCCCGGCCAGGGCAGATTGAAATCAGGTGCCGCTGTGCCCAGCTCTAACATGGTAGAAGGAGTGCGTGCCATGATAAATATCCCGTGTAATTGATGTGCCAGTATAGCGGGATCAATCAAACACCACTATATGGCCAATGGACTATGCCAGCCGCGAGTTGATAAGTGTGTTTAGATGGTACCGGAGGCCGGACTTGAACCGGCACGCTATCGCTAGCATCGGATTTTGAATCCGACGTGTCTACCAATTCCACCACTCCGGCACGAAGAAGTTTTGACTTGCAGACACCCGCGAGGGGCGGGGAGCCGCGCATTCTAAAGGAAAAGCAGGATTTGTGGTAGTCCCGAGCCTGTAGATCGACACCATCCGAATTGTCATTAGGTTTAACCCGTGCCAATGGGTATCATACGCCGCTTTCTAACGCGCCGATCCCTCAAGACTTAGCCATGCAAATCAGCGATTTCGATTTTTATTTGCCGGAAGAACTCATCGCGCAGGCGCCCCTGGCGGAACGCAGTGCATCGAAATTGTTGGTGGTTGATGCAAAGCAGCAGCGGTTTAGTGATCACGTATTTACCGATCTCGAGCAATTGCTGCTGCCCGGTGATTTGCTGGTGTTGAACGATACACGGGTAATTCCGGCGCGGTTGTTCGGACAGAAGGAAACCGGCGGCAAGCTGGAGGTGATGGTTGAACGACTGTTGGACGAAACCACGTTGCTGGCGCATATTCGTTCGAGCAAGTCTCCGCGGGAGGGTACTAGGCTGATCCTGGAAAACCATATTCACTGCGATATGGTTGCGCGGCATGAGGATTTGTTTGAATTAAAACTCATCGAAGCAAACAGCTGGTTGCCACTGCTCGAGACCTACGGTCATGTGCCGTTGCCGCCATACATCAAGCGGGACGATGACGAACTCGATAAAGATCGATACCAAACCGTTTACGCCGCGCATGCCGGAGCGGTGGCCGCACCGACTGCCGGACTGCATTTCGATGAAGCCATGTTGGCACGCCTGCATGAAAAAGGTGTCGAGCAAACTTTCATTACTTTACATGTTGGCGCGGGTACCTTTCAGCCCGTTCGAAATGACGATATCGACAATCACATTATGCATGCCGAGGTGATCAGGGTTAGCGAAGCTGTTTGTCGGCAGATAAACGAGACAAAAGCACGGGGTAATCGGGTTATTGCGGTGGGCACTACCGTAGTTCGCAGTCTTGAGACCGCGGCCCAGGGTGGTGTGCTGCAGCCATTTGCAGGCGAATCCAGGTTATTCATCAAACCGGGTTATGTCTTAAACGTAGTCGACGCTATGGTGACCAATTTTCATTTGCCAAGGTCGACATTGATGATGCTGGTGAGTGCCTTTTCGGGAAACCAGTTGATAAAAGAGGCCTATCAGCATGCCGTGGAACAACGTTATCGATTTTTCAGTTATGGTGATGCAATGTTTTTGTCAAACCGGCAGCAATCGTGATACGGGTACCCGGTGATGCAATTTAATCTAATTAGCACCGATGGTTCAGCGCGCCGCGGTCAACTGGTGTTTTCACGTGGCGAGGTAGAGACACCGGCCTTCATGCCGGTCGGTACTTATGGCACGGTGAAGGCGATGACTCCAGAGGAGCTTGAGGCTCTCGGCGCGCAAATAATTCTTGGCAATACTTTCCATCTGATGCTGCGTCCCGGCACTGAGATTATCCGTAAACACGGTGATTTGCATGACATGATGCATTGGGAAAAACCGATCCTTACCGATTCGGGCGGCTTCCAGGTCTTCAGTCTGGCAAAAATGCGCAAAATTACCGAAGAGGGTGTGACTTTTGCCTCGCCTGTCGACGGCTCACGCGTCTTTTTGAGCCCTGAAGTATCCATGCAGGTACAGCGTGACCTCGGCTCCGACATTGTCATGTGTTTTGATGAATGCACACCTTATCCCGCCAGTGAAGAGGTCGCGCGCACCTCGATGGAGCTCTCCATGCGGTGGGCAGAGCGCAGCAAGGCTGCTTTTGCCGATAATCCCAATGCCCTGTTTGGAATTGTGCAGGGCGGCACCCACGAACATTTGCGAAGGGAATCCCTCGATGCACTGAAGGCCATCGGGTTTCATGGTTACGCCATTGGAGGATTATCGGTGGGTGAGCCAGCCGATGAAAGGAACGCAATGCTGGAAGTGCTGAATCCTCATATGCCTGTCGACAAACCTCGATACCTGATGGGCGTTGGCAAGCCGGAAGATCTGGTGGAAGGCGTTCGCCGGGGCGTCGACATGTTTGACTGTGTGATCGCCACCCGTAATGCGCGAACCGGCTTTCTCTACACCTTCGATGGTATCTTGAGAATCCGTAACAGTCGCTACAGTGACGATACGCGAC
>JAAUXZ010111293.1_pt1 | contig 12261 bp, 7 predicted proteins | sample 7278131 | NCBI WGS metagenome assembly JAAUXZ01 (sample SAMN14350119, study PRJNA611818) | marine sediment metagenome | isolation source: surface marine sediment (3m) | place: French Polynesia: Moorea | collected 2018-08
AGTCCGTGTCACCGAGTTGCTCCACGGCTTCATCGACGCGCAAACCGTCGGTCACCCGGAAAGCCCGACCGAGGCGGTCCAGCCCGTTGATCATCGGCGTCATCGCGTTGCGAATGTTGTGTAACACTTCGGCAGCCGTATCGGCCTTGCCTGCCTTGAATGACTGCTGCAGCAGCGCCGCCCGGGTTTCATGCACTTCGGTCGTCAGCTTGTCGTATTGCTCGGCGAGCACGCCGATTTCGTCGTCGCTCCGCAACTCCAGCTTGTCGGACAGGTCGCCGCTCTTGCGGATCTTGTCCATGTGAGCCTTCAGCGCCTCGATCGGGTTGATGACCGTGTCTTTCAGGAACCACCAAAGCAGTACCACCAGCAGCACGCCCGCCACCGCAAGGAACAACAGTGCAGCGCTGACCGTTTGTGCGCCCAGCATCGTGATGTCGCGGGGTGTATTCGCGCTGACCAGCAGGTAAGGGTCGCCCAGAATGTCGGCCAGCACGATGCAATTCGTGACGACCGAGTCGGACAGTCGAACCGGCAACTCTCCAAGCGGTATGTCGCCGAGCTCGCGTTCGCCTTCGACAACGTACTGGTCGACCAGCATCCAGGTCATATCGACCTCGGTGCGATGCTGCAGTCGCTCGAGACGTGCGGCGTTGAGAAATTGCGCCATGATCAGCGTGCCGGCGACCGGCCCCGAGCCGTCATTGCGCAGTACCGGGTACGAACTGACCATCAAGGGGCCGAGCGCGGTGTCTACGATGCCGACATTGCGGCTGTCGGGCGTCGCGTGATGCGTCAGCAAGCCTGCGGCCGGATTGTCGTCACCTAACAATGCAAGTTCGCCAATCGGGCGCTCGGACCCGTCAACCAGCAGCTGGCTCCACCGCAGGCTGCGATCCTGGTTGTAGATCGCGAGCATGTCGAGGCCGAGATTGGCCAGCGTGGACCGGTCGAGGTTCGAGCGCTTGAATGTCGGGTTGCGGTCCGACACGTACTCGAACATGTCGTCCCATTCGGACCAGTCGAGCGTCACGGCCACCAGGTTGTCGATATCGGTCTGAATTGCCTGTTCGGCCCGGACGAGATCGGCGTGGGCAGCCTTGAGCTCGACTTCCTCGAAGGCGGGTGCGATGACGCTGCGCAGAATCAGGTAGACGCCGGCAATAAAGAGGGCCATCGCCAGCGACATACGCAGCGACAGCTTGCGTTGCAACGACCGCTTTGCCCCGGTACTTGACATAACACTCCCGCGCACCGGACATAAACCGTGACCGGATTGACCGAGTGTACGAATCGGGGCCCCGGAGGGCCGTGATTAGGGTCTCAGTTCGTAGGCCAGCAGGACGTTGCCGGGCATCTGGCCGAACATGCCGTAGCCGGAGTAGACGAACAGCCGATCGCCGTCTACGACGACGCCGGACAGATCGATGGCGCCGCCGTGTCCCGGCAGGCCGTTGATCGCCTGGAACTCGCGATTTGTCTCGATGACGCGGAGAACGTCACCAGAGGCGGCATCGAGCAGGCGCAACCTGCCATCCAGGGCGCCCGCGAACAACACACCGTTCGCCTGCAACGGCGCTGCCGAGTGGCCATAGTAGAAAGAGCAGTCCGGCCAAAGGTCTTCGGGGGCCGCATCCTGCATTGCGACCAGGCCGATTCGCGGCGACGCCGCCGGATCGAATTCGCAGCCGCGCTCGACCCGGTGAGACCAGCGGATCGCGCCACTGGCCAGGTCGAGAGCATGGATTCCCGGTTTGGGCACGTAGCCTTCTCGCTGCCGCGGCGGATCCGCCACCGTCACCCAGACCGTGTCCGGCGAGGCCGCTACGCCCCAGTGGATCCCGCCATTGGACGTGCCCTGGCTCAGGCGTCGCTGCCAGAGGACAGCGCCGCCGCGGTCCGGATCCAGCGCATGTACGTGGCCCGATTTCTGTCCGGCCACAATGATGTCGCGGCCGCCGGCGTCCGTCACCAGCGTGATGCCGCCACCGAAGTCGAAGTCGGGACCAGCCGGGTCCGGACAGTTGGCGCGGCCGAGGTGGCAGGCAACGTTCCAGACGTCGCCGGCCAGCGCCTGGAATACCCAGACTTCGTCGCCGGTCGCCATGTCGAGCGCGATCACCGAGTCGCTGTTGTGCGTCGCGGGCGGCGACATGTTCTGCGCGGTGCCGATGTAGACCCGGCCGCGCTCGGCATCGATAGCCGGCGTCGTCCAGACTGCCGCGCCCGACGGCCCCCAGACGTCGGTGCCCGCGCGCGTCGTCCCGACCTTCATCGCGTTCGGGGTCGTCTCGTATTTCCACAGCAGCTCGCCGTTGACCGCATTGATCGCCGCGACGCCGCCATGCGAGCGGCAGCACGGGTAAGCATCGACTCCGGCGAGCGCAGTTTCGAAAGACGAAACCGGCACGTAGAGCACATCGTCGTGGAACGCCAGCGAGCCGCTGATCACCGAGACTGCGAACCAGCGTTGCGACGAGTTCCAGCGCATACGGCCGTTGTTGGCGTTGACGGCATACACGGTGCCAAGGTCGTCAGCAAAGAACAGCGTCGGTTTGCCATCACTCGTCGTATCGAGGTTCAGCGACGAACGCACCGCACTGTTGGCCGCAAAGCGCCAGCGCACGCACCCCGAGGCCTGGTCCAGCGCGAACACGTTACCGTTCGACGTCGCGAAAAACAGGACGCCGTCAGCCGCGACGGGTTGTGACCGCATTTCGGTCGCCCCGGGGACTGCGAACGCCCAGCTAAGCCGGAGCTGTTCGACGTTGTCGGGCGTGATGCCAGTACCGGACGTCACCGAGCGCCGGTTTCCCGAGCCGAAGCCCCAGTTGTCCTCATCGCCAGCCGTAATCGACAGCGCCGAGGTGTCGTCGCACATCTGCCCGGCGATCCACTCGTCGCGCGTCTGCGTGCTGCCGCTGCCGAGGTAGCGGGCGATCGCGTAGCGCTCGTCCGATGACAGGTGCGCCGCCTGTTGCATCATCATGCCGAATTCGAGCGATCGGGCGATGCGCGAGAACGGCATCTGCCTAAGCGTGACGAGCTCCGGCGCCTTCATCTCCGGCAGCGAATGGCACGCGTGGCAATGTTGTTCATACAGCGACGCACCTTGCGCTTCTATCGGGTCGGCTGGCAGACCGGGATCGACGTGGATCAGGGTCGGCTGCCCGCCCTCGATCATCCAGCTCGGGAAATGCGAGTTGCTCGTGTAGACGCTGCCGTCAGCGGCGATCTCGACGTCGCGGGTGAACGTCCGCAGTCGCGGCAGCGGGTAGGTTCGCCAGGTCTCGGTATCGATATGGAACGACATGATCGTGTCGGACTGGTTGCCGTTGACCCACACGACCCCGCGCTCGCGATCGACGTTGAGTGCATACGGCGTCTCGCTGACCACCGGCAACTCGAAGAGCTCGAATTCCGCCTCCACGGGGTCGTACATCGCCAGCTGGCCGTCTGAAAACGCAACGATCCAGATATTGCCATCCGCGTCGATGCGCAAACGCCGCGGCCCGTGAAACGGTGTCTCGATGACCGTCACGTCGCCGGTTGCAGGATCGATGACCGCGATGTCGTCAGCATACAGTCGAGCAATCCAGACGCGCCCATCGACCGGTGACACGTCGATACCGTAGGGCATGGGAAAGCCCGTCGTTTCCCAGTCCAGGTCGGGGCGACTGTCCACGAAGCCGTTGCCGAGCCGGAACTTGATGACCTTGAGCGCCGCCCACTCCATCACACCGCGGGCCGGGATATCATAGACCGTGAACTGTTCCGATTCGCGATCGAACATCGCCACCTGCGACGAGAGGGCCAGCGTGAACCAGACACGATCTTCGCTATCCGTGCGAATCGTGTGCGGGTAAAAGCCCTCGTCCATCTTGTGGCGCCTGAATTCTCCGGTCTCCGGGTCGAACTCGACGAGTTCCTGCTGCATCGACGGCGTGAGGAAAATATGACCGTCAACGGGTGAGATCGCGAACGAATGAACACCCATGAAGTTATCCGTTTTCGGATAGGTGCCCATGCGGTCGCCGAGTATGCCCCCACGCTCCGCGCCCTCGTCGTGCGGCACCTTGAAGACCTCGTATTCGCCGCTGGCCGGGTCGAACGCATAGATCCGGTCCATCAGGTTGTCGCCCACGTACACCTTGCCGTTAGGGTGCAGGATGAAATCGTGCATCTGCGAGAAGCCGTCGCCGATCGGCCACTCGGTGATCGACGCGGCTATGAGATGCGGCTGCCAGGCCTCGAAGTCAGGCAATGACTCGTGCCTGTCGACGAGATCGCGGAGCGCGCCAACGATGCCGGCAGGCAGGTCGTCGACCAGGTCTTCGCTGGCCATCGCCCCGTACATCTGCATGCGGTCGATAAGCTCCACCCACTGCGCTTCGGTTCGCGACGTACGCATGAAGACGGACGCCTGCTGGTGACAAAAGCCACAGTGGCGCAGGAAGTGCTCACGATACAGTGCGGGCTCATCGGCCCAGTTGAATCCAAGCCGCGACAACCACAGGTTGGCCGGCTTGCTCTCGGCGATTTCACGCGGATCGGTCATGGCCTCGAGCTGGACATCGACATCCAGGTCACTGTCCGACGCCGTGACAAATACGTCCCGGAAGCCCTGCATGCGAACGCGGTAACGGTGTTCACCGTCTATCGAGACGGGAGTGAACATCACCTGGCCGCTGGCGTCCGTGAACCGAGAGTGCTGTGGCGCGACGGTGTTAATGACACCCGGCGGCGGGTAGCCATTGTCGCTCGTCGCAACGACGTCCACGCCGACAACAGTTCGCGTCACCATGGCCAGCGGCAGCGGCTCGCCCGCCATGTCGGTGACGGTTATCGTCGCCGCCAATAGCGGCCAGGGCAGCAGCGCCAACCCTGCGACGATGCGGCAGGTTTTCTTAAGCAACCTCATAGATCGCTCTCCCCATGAGTTCATTCTACTCGCATTGAACGCGGGACTAGGCATTTGTAACGATTGCTCCAGCGCGTCAATTCGACGAAGATCGGCGAACATCCGGGGGGATCCGCTATGAACGACACCAACGAGCACACGATCAACCGTGACGAGCTGCCGTTTGTGGCGCCGTGCCGCAAACTGTCGCCCTGGGCGCCCTTTCGCTGGGTGGTACGCGGCGTCAAGGACCTGATGCATGCGCCGCAGCAATCGCTGGCTTACGGCCTGGCAGCCGCGATACTGATCGCGGTCGTCAGCCTGCTGGCCTGGCTCAAAGGCAGCCAGTGGATCATGTTCGCGATGCTGGGCGGGTTCGTTTTCCTCGCGCCGCTAACCTGCATCGGTCTCTATGCGATCAGCGCACAGCTCGAGCGCGGCCAGCCGCCGCTGCTAACGCGCAGCCTGCGTGCCGCGTTTCGGCGCCACCTCGGTAACGAGATGATCTTCGCCGTCGTACTGCTTGTGATCTTCCTGGTCTGGGCGCGCGCCGCGATCATGGTGACCGTGTTCTTTCCAAGCGAGGGCGAGGTCACGCTGCAGGATCTCTGGCCCTACCTGGCCTTCGGCAGCCTGGTCGGATCGGTTTTCGCCGCGGTCACGTTTTGCGCCAGCGCGTTTTCACTGCCGATGATCATGCATCGCAACGTGGACAGCATTACGGCCATCGTGACATCGATCAACGCCGTGCTGCGCAACAAGCGCGCGATGTTCGTCTGGCTCTCAATAATCGTCGCCGGTTTGCTTCTCGGCCTGGTGACAGCGTTTGTCGGGCTTATTGTGATCATCCCGGTCATCGGCTATGCCGCCTGGCACGGTTACCTGGAAACGATTGACGCCGACGATTTCCCGCGCCACGAGATCGGCATCACGTCGGTGCCGCGCGATCCGGATCTCTAGGCGCCGGACGCCATTTGCCGCGCCACGTAGCTTGCGCCGAGCAGGCCCGGCTGCTCATGCATGATAAGCCGTGTGGGAATCCGTTCCATGATGACGCGATGCCGGCCCTTACTCTCGAAGCCGGAGCGGAAGCGGCTGTTGACGAACATGTCCGGGTACCGCCGGACGATACCGCCCGCGATGTATACGCCATCGTTCGCGCCCAGCGCGAGCGCATAGTTGCCAGCAAACTGGCCGAGCACTTCGAAGAACAACCCAACAGCTTCGGACGCGTGCTCGTCGGACTTCGCGGCAGCCGCGAAAATCTCGCGTGCCGACAGTTTCGGCAGGCTGACGTGATGAATTTGCCCGAGGGCCCAGTAGATGTTCTCGAGCCCCGATCCCGACACCAGCCGTTCTGACGATACGCGATCGAATTCCTCGCGCAGCGCCGTCAGCACCTTGAGCTGCAGACGCGTCTCGGGCGCAAACCCGCCGTGGCTCGCCTCGCCGGCTATCGGGATTAGCGCATCGTTGTGCTGTCTCAGTCCGACCGCACCGAGGCCGGTGCCCGGCCCCACGATCGCGACCGAGTAGTCGCCCGCCGGCAACGGCGTCGGTTCCGGAAATCCCACGGGCAGGCAATCGTCGTCTCCGAGCGCGGGAATCGAGTAGGCGATGGCCTCGAAGTCGTTCATGAGCCGCACGGCGTCGGTCGCAAACGCCTGGCTCAGGTCGTCGACGGTCAGCACCCAGTGGTTGTTCGTTACCTTGATATGGTTGCCCACCACGGGGCCGGCAGCCGCGAGGCAGATCACGTCAGGACCGCGGGCGCCGATGTCATCGAGATAGTGCTGGATAGCGGCCTCGACCGACGGGAAATCGGCGCACTGCAGTGTCTGCTCCTTGGAGAAGCCCGGCGCGGCCGAGTCCGCAAGCGCGAAGCGCGCGTTGGTGCCGCCGATATCGGCAATCAGGAGTGTGTTCTCAGGCATCGCTAGCGACTATACCGCATCAGTCATGTGCGAATATCGAGCCGCCCGTTTCTGCGCCACTGACGTTTTTCCGAAATGTTGCAAACAGCTCGCGCCCCATGCCCGCGCGATTCGCGGTGAGGTCCATGACTGGCAATTCGCGCTGCAACACCGCGTCTGCATCAGCGACCGACAGCGCGCCACTCGTCGAACAGATCGTAATCATGTCACCGTCGCGGATCTTGCCGATTGCGCCGCCGTCCGCGGCCTCGGGCGTGACCTGGATCGCCGCCAGCACCTTGCCCGACGCCCCCGACATGCGGCCGTCGGTCAGCAGTGCGACCTTGAAGCCGCGATTTTGCAGCACGCCGAGGTACGGCGTCAGCTTGTGCAGTTCGGGCATGCCATTGGCGCAGGGTCCCTGCCAGGGCAGCACGGCCACCAGGTCCTGCTCCAGCTCGCCGTCATTGAACGCCCTGGTGAATTCGGCCTGGGTGCCAAACACCCGGGCAGGCGCCGTGATCGTATAGTGCTCCTTGCTGACCGCCGAGACCTTGACCACGGCGCGGCCGATGTCGCCGTCGACGACCCGCAGGCCACCCTCGGCGTCAAACGGATCGGTGACGGGGCGCAGGATTTCAGTGTCGAGCGACTCGGTCTGTGCCGGCCTCCAACCGAACCCGCCGTTGACGTGGGGTTCGACACAGAAGCGGTCGAGCCCGTCGCCGAGGACCGTTTTCACGTCCTGGTGCAGCAGGCCACCGTCCAGCAGTTGTGCGATCGTGAACCCGAGTCCGCCCGCAGCGTGGAAATGATTCACGTCGGCCTGGCCGTTCGGGTACACCCGCGCCAACAAAGGCACGGCCGAAGACAGCTCGGCAAAATCGTCCCAGTCGATGATGACCCCGGCGGCGCGGGCCATCGCGACCAGGTGCAACGTGTGATTGGTGGAACCGCCCGTCGCGAGCAACCCGACGATGCCATTGACGACCGATTTCTCGCTGACGACGTGGGCGAGCGGCGTGTAATCGTCGCCGAGGTCGGTGATGCGCAATATGGCGCGCACGGCTTCTGCCGTCAGGTGGTCGCGCAGTTCGGTGCCGGGATTGACGAACGAACCGCCCGGCAGCTGCAGCCCCATGAATTCCATGAGCATCTGGTTGCTGTTGGCAGTGCCGTAGAATGTGCAGGTACCCGGTGCATGGTACGCCGCCGACTCCGACGCGAGCAGTTCCGCACGGCCGACACGTCCGGCGGCGTATTCCTCACGCACCACCGCCTTTTCCTTGTTCGACAGCCCGGAGACCATGGGTCCGGCCGGCACGAACGCAACGGGCAGGTGGCCGAATGACAGCGCACCGATCAGCAGACCAGGAACGATCTTGTCGCAGACCCCCAGGCACAGCGCCGCGTCGAACATGTTGTGTGACAGTGCGACCGCGGTCGACATCGCGATGACGTCGCGGCTGAACAGGGACCGGTCCATTCCGTCCTGCCCCTGCGTGACGCCGTCGCACATCGCCGGGACGCCGCCCGCCACTGGGGCCGTGGCGCCCTGCGACGTGGCCGCCTTGCGGATCAGGTCGGGGAAGCGTTCGAACGGCTGATGAGCGCTCAGCATGTCGTTGTAGGCCGTGACGATGCCGATGTTGGCTGCCGCGTGCCCTTTGAGCGTGTCCTTCTCTATCTCGCTGCTCGAGGCGATGGCGTGCGCGATATTGCTGCACGACATCGTGTGGCGCGTCGGGCCGTCGTTATGCGCTGCCGTCATTCGCGCAAGGTACTCGCTGCGCGCGGCAGCGCTGCGTTCGATGATGCGTTCGGTAACTCGCTCGATGACCGGATTCATAACCAGACCTTGTCAGGGCGCCCAGTAGACGTGGATGGGCGCTTTCTTTTGCTTCAACAGATGGGCGACGGGCAGCTTGCTGCCCTTGTCTTTGGCCTGCTCGTAGACCTCGCGTTTGCCGTCCCCAAACATCAGCAAGACGATCGCGTCGCTGCGCGCAAGCGCCGCCAGCGTCAGGCTCACGCGCGGATGTGGGCTCGCACCGGTCGTTACCGGGATGCATAGCTGTTCGCCGTTCACGTCGAGGCCTTCCTTCAGGTTTGTCGCATCCGGGAACAGTGACGCAAAGTGTCCGTCTTCCCCCATCCCGAGCAGTACACACGCGAAAGGGAACGGCCCGATGCGTATCTGCTGATCGATCTCGTCGCAGCGGGCCTCTATGCCCGTTGTCATGCTGAAGACCGGCAGCAGCCTGGCCGGCAGCGCCGGTCCTTTGAGCAGGGCATCGCGGACCAGGCGCTCATTGCTGGCCTCGTCATCGGGCGGCACCCAGCGCTCGTCGCTAAGCACGATGTGGGTGCGCCGCCAGTCCAGCGGTTTTTCCGAGAGCACGTCGAAGCAACGGTCCGGCGTCGTGCCGCCGCTGACAACCAGGGATGCGGCGGACTGCGCGTCGAGGCGCGCAGCCAGTCGTTCCGCAATCGCCTCGGCGGCCGCCACTGACGCTTCCTCGCGCGTCTCGAAAAAATGCTCCATGCTTTGCTTAACCATCGGGGTACCACGCTCTGCCATCGCGATCGAGCAACATCGAGGACGCGGTCGGCCCCCAGGAGCCGGCGACATAGGTCTCCACCTTCTGGCTGGTCTCCTCCCAACCCTCGATGATGCTATCGATAAATTCCCACGCGGCATCAACCTCGTCACGACGCATGAACAGCGCCGGGTTGCCGCGTAACACTTCCATGAGCAACCGCTCGTAAGCATCGGGATACCGCAGCTCGAAGGTCTCCTCAAAACTCAGGTCCAGTGACACGGCGCGCAGGTTGAACCCGCCCGGCCCAGGTTCCTTCGCCATCAGCGACAGCTTCACACCCTCGTCGGGCTGCAGGCGGATCGTGAGCCGGTTCGGGACGACGCCGTACTTCTGCTGCGGAAAAATCGAATGCGGCACGTCCTGGAATTGCACGACGATTTCGGAGTGCTTGTCCTTGAGACGTTTACCGGTACGCACGTAGAACGGCACGTTCGACCAGCGCCAGTTATCGATCTCCAGTTTGAGCGCCACGAACGTTTCGGTGGTGCTGTCCTCCCCGCCCAGTTCTTCGGCGTAGCCCGGCACGGTCTCGCTCTTGATGGCGCCCGCCGTGTACTGGCCGCGAACCGTGTTCGTGCGCACGGCGTCCTGATCGATTGGCCGCAGTGCGCGCAGCACCTTGATCTTCTCGTCGCGCACGGCGTCGTGATGCAGACTCGACGGCGCCTCCATTGCGGTAAGGCAGACGAGTTGCATCAGGTGGTTCTGCACCATGTCGCGCAGTGCACCGACGCGGTCGTAAAACTCGATGCGCCCACCAACGCCAAGGTCTTCGGCGACCGTGATCTGCACGTGGTCCACCGCGCCCCGCCGCCAAAGCGGCTCGAACAGCGAGTTGGCGAAACGCAGCGCCAGCAGGTTCTGCACGGTCTCCTTGCCGAGGTAATGATCGATGCGATAGATCTGGTTTTCCCTGAAGCACTTGCCAACCTGGTCGTTGATCTCGCACGCCGACTGCAAATCCCGGCCCAGCGGCTTTTCGAGCACGATCCGGCTGTTCGCCGTAATCAGACCGTTCTTCTTCAGTCCTTTCGCTATGGGTCCGAACAGGCTCGGCGCCGTTGCCAGGTAGGCCACGCGGATGCGTTCCTCATAGCCGCCCAGCGTCTTGACCAGCGCATCCCAGTTGGCCGGTGACGAGGCGTCGATCTGGTGGTATTCGAGGCGCGCAGCGAAGGTCTTCCAGAACGCGGTATCGAACTCCCCTTTGGCGAGGTTGGCGCGCAGGGCCGCCTCTATCGTTTCCAGGTATTGCTTGCGGCTGAGTTTGCTGCGACCAAGCGCGATAATGCGGCTAGCGCCCGTGAACTGCTTGTCCCGGTCGCGGTGGTACAGCGCCGGGAGCAGCTTGCGCATCGCAAGGTCGCCCGTCCCGCCGAATATGATCAGGTCGAATTCGTCGACCGGCAGAAGTTGTGGCATGGGAGAATCCCGAGAATTTCTGAAATTTTACTACTTATTTGCGAGAAGTGTGGCAATTTTGTGGATTATAGCACTAGAAATTTGTAGTATTGCTACATGCTGAATGAAATCCAGGACCGCACGCCGGAGTTGAGCCGCGCCGAGCAGCGCGTCGCGCGCTGGGTCGTGCAGCACCCCAAACAGGCCTCCAGGGCCACGCTGGCCGAGGTCGCCATGGAGTGCGGCACGAGCGAACCCACCGTGATTCGATTCTGCCGCAGCATCGGCCTCGACGGCTTTCGGGAGTTCACCATCCGCCTCACCGAGGACCTGAGCCGGCCCGTGAGCAACGTCCACAGCAGCGTCAGCGCCGATGACACGGCCTCCGATGCGGTCAGCAAAGTCATGGACGCCTCGATCCGCTCGCTGGTCGAGATGCGGGCGATCATGTCTTCCCTGCCCGTCGACGAGGCCGTTGCCGCCATGTCGGGAGCCCGCCAGATCGCGTTCGCAGGTCTGGGCGCGTCAGGGCACGTTGCCGCCGACGCCTGCCAGAAATTCTTCCGGCTCGGCACGCCGAGCACGGCGTTGACCAACACGCCGGACATCCTGCAGTTTGCGGGCGTGTCCGAACCGGGCGACGTGATCATCTTCATCTCGCACGGCGGCCGGTGGCCCGAACTGGCCCGCGCCGCCTCGCTCGCCAGCAAGCGTGGCGCCGCGGTCATCGCGCTGACGGACCAGGGCTCCAAGCTCGCCTCACTTGCGACCATCGTGTTTCCGTGCGAAGGCGTCGAGGACCCGAGCGTCTACACGCCAATGAGTTCGCGCCTTGCCCACCTGGCCCTGCTCGATGCCTTACAGGTCGCCCTTGCCCTCGTCCTCGGTGACACCGCGGTCGACAAGCTCAAGAAATCGCGTCAGGCCCTGCAGTAATTGAAAGGCGGCATTCAAAGAATTGTCATCGTTGGCGGCGGCAGCGCGGGCTGGTTGTCTGCCGGCGTCATCGCCGCCGAGCATCGCGTCGATCCAGGGGCAGAGCGGCCGTTCGAACTGCTGCTGATTGAATCTCCGGATGTGCCGACCATCGGCGTCGGTGAAGGGACCTGGCCGTCCATGCGATCTACCCTGCAGCGCGTGGGGCTGTCGGAAACCGAATTCATCCGGGAATGCGACGCCAGCTTCAAACAGGGCACATTCTTTCGCAACTGGCTGACGGGCGACGGCGACACCTACTGCCACCCTTTCACGGTTCCGGTCGATTATGCTGATGCCAACCTCGCGCCGCACTGGCTGGAGCTGGGCAATGCGCCGCCATACGCGGACGCCGTGACGCCCCAGACGGCGCTGTTCGCCGACTGCCTCGCCCCGAAACAGATCACGACCCCGGAATACGCATTCGCCGTGAACTACGGCTACCACCTGGACGCAGGTAAGTTTGCCG
>JAAUXZ010091092.1_pt1 | contig 12256 bp, 11 predicted proteins | sample 7278131 | NCBI WGS metagenome assembly JAAUXZ01 (sample SAMN14350119, study PRJNA611818) | marine sediment metagenome | isolation source: surface marine sediment (3m) | place: French Polynesia: Moorea | collected 2018-08
AAGCTCGCCCGGATCGAGGGCGTGGGGCACCGGATCCACGGAGACCGCAGCCGCAAGAAACGGGGCGTGGGATGGGAGGTGGTCTTCGTCTGCGTCGATGATCACACCCGCCTGGCCTACGCCGAGGTCCTCCCTGCCGAGAGTGGAAGGTACGCCATCGCCTTCTTCGCCCGGGCTCTGCGCTGGTTCGAGGGTCTCGGCATCCGCTGCCAGCGCCTCCTGACGGACAACGCCAAGTGCTATGCCGAGTCCAAGGCCTTCCAGGCCTTCTGCATCGAGAAGGGCGTCCGGCAGAGCTTCACCCGGCCCTACACGCCGAAAACCAACGGAAAAGCCGAGCGCTTCATCCAGACCCTGAAGCGCCGCTGGGCCTACCGGTACCCCTACCGGACCTCGGCCCTCCGAGCGGCCTCGCTGCGCCCCTGGCTCACCCACTACAATCACCAGCGACCCCATCGAGAACTCGGAAAACGACCGCCGATGGCTCGACTCAGAGAAACCCGTGCACAACGTGCTTAGGTCCCACACCTAGGGCAGCCGGCGCCGGTGCCCCGCCAGCGTTACGAGGCCGAAGGCGAATAGGAGCGCAGTCGAGGGCTCGGGCACCAGGCTGAAGCTGAAGGTGGCGTCGCCGAAGGTGCTCCCGGGCGTGCTCGAGCTTCCACGGACGGTCGACAGGGCGCGGGCCTCGAGCCGGTAGCGGCCGGGGGCGAGGATACCCGTGGCCGAGATGATCGAGGTCGATTCCGAATCGGCGTCCACGATCGGCGCGCCCGTGTCGAGCGACGTCAAGGTGACCGTGGCCTCCAGATTGGGCGCGACCCCCGCACCGGTGAGCGCTTCGGAGAGCGCGCCCGTCAGGCTGAAGGGGGTGCTCTCGCTCAGGGCGAAGGTCACGTCCAGGCGACTGAGGCCGGAGGCCTCGGTGCTGCCTGAGGCCGGATTGCCTCCGGCGACCCCCGCGTTCACGCTCCCTTCCGCGAAGATGCCCTCGACGAGGAGCTGGGACTGCTGGTCGGCGGTCGCCGTCGCGGCGGGAGCGCCGCCCGAGAAGGCCGTGGCCATCTCGTCGAACGTCCCGGTCGTGTTCGACGTCTCGGTGTCGGTGAGGGACTTCGCCGGCGCCTGGACCCGCCCGAATCGGCTCTCGTAGCTGATCGTGAGCGCCTCGGCGCTCCAGGGCGGCGCGAGCAGCAGGAGAGCGAGCGCGCCAGCCGGAGCCCAGGCCACGCCCACCGCCGTGGCGCGGCTTCGGAGGGAGGTTCCGCGGGAGCTTGTTGCTCGCTTCAGCTGCCTCCGAGCGAGAGCCGGTCACCCTTAGGTGGCGACGCGACCCGAGAAGTGTCACTCCGGCTCCGCTCCGCCACCCCGCCTGGGAGAGCCTCACTCCTCCCCAGCACAGCAGGACGCGGCCGGCACAACCGCTCGCCCTCGGAGGTCTCGACGGGTAAGACGCCCCCCCGTGACCCAGGTCGCCCGATGGCCTGCTGCGCGGTGCCTCGGTGACGCCCGCGGAAGAGCCCCCACGTGTCCCCGGCACGGCACGGGTCTTGAATCAGATGAGAGGATGCTGCGAGTTCGGGTCGGCATTGCGAGCGGCATCGTCGCAATGATCGTGATGGGGCTGCGCTGGGTCGACCCAAACCCCGAGGCGCGCTTCGTCGGCGGCTTTGCCTTTGGGGCATCGCTCACCTGGCTCGGGCTCCTCGCGCCGACCTCGCGGCCTCTCGCGCCCCCGGTGCGGGAGGCGACGACCAGAGAGACCGTCTGCCTCCTCGCGGTCGTGACGGGAGCTTCCGTCGCTGTGCTTCTCGTGCTGCGCATCGACGCCGTGGCGACCCACGCACTGCTTTCCGGTGTCGCGCTCGCCGGATGGGGCACCGCTCTCGTCCTCGCCGGTGTGACCACGGTAGCGCTCGCCCGTGGCCGGCTGCCCGGCCTCGGCGCTCGAGAGTCCACGGAATCGGGTTAACTCCTTCGGAGAGGGTCGGGATGCGAAGAGCGTTCTTGCTTCATGCGGTTGTGGCGGCAATGTCGTTCTCCTTCGGATCCGGGGCGGCGGCAGCCGTCTGCGCCTCGACGTTCGGAGAAGGGTCCTCGTTCGGATCTGGCGCATACGCCGTCACCGGCTCGGCGACGGGAACCCGATTCGACCGGGCGTTCCCGTTCACGCTCACCGCCGACTGCCGACTCGGCACCATCGAGGTCGCCTTCCACCTCGACAGTGGCACCAACGCGCTGCGCATCACGGTAGTCGAAGACAGCAGTGGGCTACCGAGCAGCAGCGTCTTCGAATCGACGACCGTGCTCGACGAGATGACCAGCGATCCGGGCGGCTCCATGGTGACGGGCATCTTCACCGGAGCCAGCCTGCTCAGCGGCGGGAGCACCTACTGGATCGTGGTCGAAGCAGAGCCCGTCACGGGCGACACCAGTGCCGTCTGGCACCAGAACGACCTCGCCATCACCGGCGTCCGGGGTGTTCGCATCAATGGTGGCAGCTGGCAGGGATCCCTGGGCGCGCTCGGCGCCTTCCGGGTCGCGGAAGCTGCACTCCCGGTTCCGGCAATGGCACCCTGGGGCCTCGCCGCGTTGGGAGCCGCTCTCCTGTTGTCGGCAGGGCTCTCGCTCGTCGCACACCGACGGTGACTCCCCGTCCCGGGCTGCCCGCCCGCGCTCTCCGGACGAGCCCGTAGGGCCTCGGCTGGACTGCGTAGGGAAGCTGGAATCGGGTACCGTCGGGAGCACTCGTGTCGACCAGGAGGGACGTGAGGTCGGCCACGGCTACCGGCACCGCTGACGCGGACACGCGCGTGATGCCCGAGTGCGCCGTGCCCGTTTTCGTTGGCGGGGAGGTCTGCTTGTCGGGTGCTCGGACCGAGTTCTTCGGGCGCTAAGCGCAAGGGGCTGCCGCCTGAAACGCTCTCCTCCGGGATGCCGTATCCGCTCCATCACCTGCTCGACCGGCGACAACGGATCGGCTGGGCGAGCTAGTGCGTGTTCATGGAGAACGCGGGGCGGGTTTGGAACGCCTCGATGGTCGTTCGCGTAGACCGCATAGCCGGTCTCGGCGAGCGTTTTCGCGACGCTCGAGTAGCGCCCTCCGTGCTCGGCCGCTCCGTGCGCGATCTGGACGACCCCGCGAACGCGAGTCGGAGGCCAGGCGCGGACGCTGCGCTCCGTCGCTACAGCCGAGACGGAAGTCTCCTCTTGCATCGCTTCGCTCCTCCTCTCCCGGCCGTCGGCGGCGAGATGCGCACAGCGGCTCGTCAGGCGAGGGCCAAGAGGTCGGCGTAGGCGGCCTCGAGACACGAGGCCAGCAGCGCGGGTTCGGTGACGGCAGCGGGGTCGATGTTGACGCCGAGGTCGAGCACGCCACCCATCGACAGCATCGTCAGGTTGAACGCCGTCCCGGCGACCGGCCCGAACGGATACGAGTGGAGCGTCTTGGCCCCGGCGACGAAGGTCTCCCCCGTGAAGCCGGGAAGGTTGCTCGTGGCGAAGTCGATATGGCGAGTCTGATCGCGGGCGAGACCGGTGACCATCGGGATCGGCAGGAAGTTCGCGACGGCCGCAAACGAGGCAAGTGGCCCGCCTCCGTGGACCTCCTGTCGCTTCGCGCCGACGAGCTGGTGCACCGCGGCGAACCGCTCGACGAGAGGCATCGACCCGGCAGGCAGCTCGACCGGAACCGGGCTGAAAGCGTTCGCCGCATCGTCGGCATCGGAACGTGTGTTGACCACGAACGTGAGGTGGAACTTCTCGGGTGTGCTGCCGAACTTCTGGTGGTACCGCAATCCCGCTTCGACCGCGCCGGTCAGGAAGAAGTCGTTGATCGTGCCACCGAGGGAATGGGAGGCGGTGTGCACCGGCTCGAAGGGCAGGCTCAGCACCTCTGCACGGCGCCGGCGGGAGCGGTTTCGCCACAGGTCGGACCCAGCCGGATGCATCTGCTCGTTGACCGTCTTCAGCAGGTCGGCGGCGTCGGAGCCGGCCGTGCCGAGGCTCCCCGGCCGAGTAAGCGCCTTCAGCGCACGGCGAGCGAGGTCCCGCCGCCACTTGACGCCCTGCGCGATGGCGTCCCGGGCGGTGGAGACGAGCCCGAGGTCCTGCTCGGGCTCGTGGTCGATGATCGCCTCGAGGTCGACCTCCGGCGGCGGCGGTGCATCTCGTTCCAGCGTCGTGAAGGAAAGGGCCATCGTGCCGAGCAGGCTCTCCCCATCGCCGACCGTATGGTGGATCCTGCCCAGCAGCGCGCCTTGTCCATCCCGCAACCTGTCGACGACGACGTAGCCCCAGAGCGGCCTCGTCCGGTCGTAGGCGTCCTGGAGCCACGGCGTGAAGAAGTCGAGCAGATCCCGTAGGGAGCCGTCACCGGGGGCGCCGATGCGCCGGACGTGCCAGTTGAGGTCGAACTCATGGTCGGGCACCCAGCGCGGTGTCGACAGCCCCCCCAGGCCGGGCGCGACGCGCTGGCGGAGTCGGGGCACCTCGGCCACTGCACGGGCGATGCCTCGTCGAAACAGGTCGAAGTCGAGCGGGCGGTCATAGATCGCCACCGAGCCGCCGTTCGGGTCGAGCCAGGGGTCGCTCTCGACGTTCCACATCATGGCTTCCATGCTGCTCATGTGGCTTGCGTCGCTCATGGCCCTCTCCTCTCGACTCGAGGTGTCTGCTCTACGCCGCCCGAGCCCGCTTCCAGGGTACTCCGTGCGCGATCAACGAGAACCTGGGAGCGCTGCCGGCCGTGGTGGCGGCCAACGTCGTCATTGCGACCCGCCCGGCTCCAGGAGATCGGCCGAGGCCGCCAGATGCACGGGCCGCGGGGGCGATCTCTAGGCCGATCTCAGCCAGAATCAACCAGTCGGGCACCCCGGAAACGCACAAGTACCTTAATCAGAATGAGTTTCGAGTCTCGGGCTCGCGCTCTTGACCCGAGGGTCCAGGGTTCGAGTCCCTGACGGCCCACGATGAGCGTTCGACACGACTCCGTCTTCGGCGCCTGCTCCCGCCGATGCTGTCCGCGCGGACGCCCCCCCCTCGTTCAGCACCGGAAGATGTCGTAGAGGAAGACCGCGATCCCCATCGCGATCAGGATCGCGATGTACCACTCCACACGAAGGAACTGGCGATTCTGGAGCAGGTCGAGATGGGTCTGGGCGGTCGTCGCCACGAGCTCCAGCTTGCGCGAGAGCGCCTGGTCCCGATCGCCCAGCTCGTACTCGGTCGCGAGCCGTTCGTAGAAGCGGTCGAGCTCCGGTTCGTCCCAGGTGATCTCGGGTTTCTCGGCCACCTCGACCCGCCCGACCGTCTGGGTCTGGATCGAGAGCACGCTCCCGATCTCCCGCAGGAGGTCCCGCCCCCGGGCCGGGCTGGTGCCGCAGCTCAGCTCGCGGGCGAGCCGCTCGACCCGGTCGAAGACGCCTGCGACGCGCTCCTCGTAGTGGGTCAGTACCGCACTCTTGGCCAGCACGTCCGCGACGACCTGGATGCGCGATACGCTGGGCTCACGCAGCACGAGGATGCCGCTGGCGTCGACCCGGTCTCCGCTCTCGGTGTCGAGGCGGAGCTCGGCCTCCTCCGTCGCCGGGTCCTCGAAGCGACCGTCCACCAGGGGCGCGAGCTTCTCCGTAAACTCGGCCTGCTCCGCAGGGCTCACACCGACGAAGACGACGGCTCCGAAGCGGAAGACCACGGCGTAGCCGCGCTCGCCGCAGCGCAGGGTCAGCGGCGCCACGGCTGCAGGGGTTTCGGCGCGCTCGAGCCCGCGCACGTCGAGGCGCGTGCCCAACAACCAGGCGCGTGCAGCGATCGCCCCGTGGCCGGCTTCCCGCATCGCTTCCGTCACGGACGGTATGATCGCCAAGCGACCGCCCCTCGCCAGAGGTCATCGGGCGAGACATCGGCTGGGGCTCGTCGAGCGGATCGGCCTCGTGCTGGGCGCGCTGCCCGGGTCGGCGGGGCACGGTGGTAGCGCCGGACGTGGATCGAGGCGCCTCCCAGGAAGGTGCCTCTTCCCAGAACCACTCAGCTTCCGTCTGTGTCAGTCGTCATCATCGTCGTCATCGCCGTCCGGGCCCTCGAACTTGTAGATAAGGGTGGCGTCGTCGCCGTTGACGTAGGTGGCGCCGTCCTCGTCCACCTCCACGTGGTCGAGGATCTGGAACGGCGGGAACAGTCGGTCCTGGTCGTCAAAGGACAGCGTTGCTCCTTCGTTCTGCAACCAGCGACCCTGTGGCTCTCCAGCAGACGGAGATCCCTGGCATCAGCAACCTACGCCGCCGACGGGCCATGAGGCCCCCGGAGAAGTCGTGCGTCTTTCGCAAGTGCGATGATCATGAGGGGTGTGGCCCAGCCCAAGGCGGCCAGGGTACGCACGCGGACGTCACCATCCGGGGAAACCGCAGAAGTAGCCACGAAGCCGAAGAGCAGCGCGAAGAAGTTGAACGCAAGGGTCACACTGCGAAGCGACCTATGGAGCGTGAGGAGCCAGGCGACGCTGAGGATGTACCCGAAGCAGGCAGCGACGACGAATAGGGTCGCTGCCCATTCCGGAGGCGGCCCAACGGAAAGTGCGACCGCAAATCCGAGGAACAGGAGGTGGGAATGGGGGGGAGCCCCGGTGAAGAGGACGAACGCGAGGCCGGCAAGCTGGTAGATGGCAAGGAGGACCGCGAGCAAGCGGAGGTAGTGCACCGCGAGTCCCCGATGAGACCGCATCGGATCGCCTCGGGTTCAACGGCCCCATGCCATTGACAGCCAACGGGGCCAACGATGTCAAGGCCCAACGCTACTGATCGTGGAGATTGCCAGGGCCCGCCATCCCTCGGGGCTCAGCCCTCGAGCAATCGCGCACTCCGACCGGGGGGAGTGAACGCCATCGGTCCTGCCGCAAGCGCACAGCGTGATCGAAGGGTCGCTGGGAGACCTCCCGATGGGGTCGCCGGAGCGATTCGCCAGGCACCGGGTCGGACGTCTCCCCCACCCTCTGCCCCTCAGTCCTGCGGCCTAGTCACGATCTCCAGCTCACCGGCGCTGGAACGCCCGCCGGGCCGAGGCGAGCAGTAGCCCGACGAGGACGCTGGCGCTCCAGACGGAGCCGCTGGGCACCAGCGGCGCGTGGAGCCCCTCCATCCAGCTCACCAAGCGGTCGTAGGCCTCCTGCGCCTCGGGATCCAGCGGGGCGTCGAGCAGGTTGTTCTGTTCGAAGGGGTCGTCGTTCAGGTGGAAGAGTTCCTCGTAGACGCCGTCGCGCCAGATCAGCTTGTAGGTGTCTTCGCGGATGGCACGCTCGTTCTCGTTGTAGGGCCCGAAGCCGTTGGGGCTGAAGCTCTCCGAGTAGGCGTAGGGGCGCCGCGGCTGGGTCGGCAGGCTCGGGTCCAGCAGATACGGGAGGAGGCTCACCGAGTCTTGCGCGTTCGAAGTGGTTCCGGCGATCTCCGCCACCGTGGCGAAGATGTCGGTCACGCCCACGAGGGCGAGGCTCTCGGAGCCCTGGTCGGCGGGATCGACGTAGGGGCTCTTCACGATGAAGGGCACGTTGATGCCGCCCTCGTAGACCGAGCCCTTGGCCCGGTTCGAGATGAAGGGCGGCTCGACCACGGGGCGGGGCGTGCCGTTGTCGCCGAAGAAGATGATGGTCGTCTGGTCGAGCACCGCCTGGTGGATGCTGTGGAGCAGTCGGTCGATCTCCGTGTCCATGGCCTCGACCATCGCGCCGTAGTGCTCGACGGGCGCGGCCTGGGGATTTCCCGACAAGCTGTAGCCGTGGAGCCCGGAAGGCGGCGCGTGGCGAGGACGGTGTGGCGCGTTGAAGGCGAGCCACACGAGCCACGGATCGCTGCCGAAGCCGGCGATGGCCGCGATGGCCTCGTCGACGTTGTCGGTGGTGGCGTAGACCGACCAGCCGTTCAACGTGCTGCCCTGGGTGGTCTTGTTCCACTAGAAGTAGTCGCCGATGTTGGCCAGGGCGCCGGCGAAGTAGTCGAAGCCCGAATCGTTCGGGTGGTCCGCGTCGCCGTTCGCGCCGATGTGCCACTTGCCCAGGGCCGCGCTCTCGTGGGTGGCGGCGACCAGCTCGGGGAGCAACACCTCCTCGAGGGCGAGATTCGCGCCTCCCGGCGTCCCGATGCCCGTGCGGAAGCCGAAGCGGCCGGTCAGGGCCGCGGCGCGGGCCGGCGAGCAATTCGGATACGCGTAGGCGTTCCGGAAGAGGACACCCTCGACGGCCAGGGAATCGATGGTGGGGGTCGGGGGCGGATTCGGCCCCTCGCCGTAGGCGCCGATCTTGTCCACGCCCAGGTCGTCCCCCACGATGATGAGGAAGTTGTCCGCAGCCGCAGGGACCACGGCGGCGACCAGCACTCCGAAGGCAAGGCTCGGCCCGACCGAGAACCGTCTCAGTATCTGCATGTCGGCTGCAACCTCTGGCGGCGGACGGAGTGCTCGGAGAGTATCGCCGAGATCCACCGCGGGGGCGGCGTCAGGAACTTCCGTGACGGCAAACGGCTCCAAGATCGACACACCCAGCGCATCGCGAAGACGCACCATGAAACCGCTAGTCGCCTTGAGCATTGCTGTTCTAGCCGGCGCCAGGTCGGTTCTCGCCAGCGAGTTCGTCATTCTCGACACCGGCCCGCCCAGGAAGGCGGCGGCGACGCTTCACCGTTGCGACGGAGGACGATGGCGGGGAGGACATCAGGTGCGAGTGAATGCCTCGGGACCTTGCCTCCAGCTCTTGGCTCTCGTCGCCGGCCGAGTGGACAACGGCGTCGCTGCACCGGCGCTGCTCTGTTGCCTCATCTTTCCACTCTTTGGCGAGGCTGCCGCTCGAGCCGAAGATGCTGCTGACCCCGCTGCTGATCGGCACGGAATCGCTCGGCTCGAAGCGGAGCTAGAGACGCTGGAGGGAAGCGAGAACCCACGGCTGATCGAGGTCCTTCTCGCACTGGGGGCGGCTCATCGATTTCGGGGGGATCCTTCGGCTGCGATCCCATACTTCCGGCGGTCACTCGAAGAGGGGCAGCGTGTGTTTCCAAGCGGCCATCCGAGCCTTGAGATCGCGAGATTCCAGCTGGCAGCTGCACTGGTTGACGCCGAGCCCAGCTCGGAGACAGAGGAGCACCTGAAGAGCGAGATTGATGCCTCGACTGATACGAGCCGCCCAAGCTTCGTGTTCAAGCTGTCTTCCCTATACCGGATTCGCCAGGACCCGATCGCCGAAGAGAGATTGCTGAGACGCGAGATCCAACGGGAGGGTGGCCTGTCCTGCTCATTCGCCAGGTGCGAACACGTCGGCCGATATCTGCTCCGGCTCGGTCAGCTGTCGGCCGAACAGGGTCGCTTCGAGGTTGCTGTCCGTCATTTCGAGGACGCGCTCACGGCGATCTCCTCTTTGGCAGCCGAACGGAGTGACATCGTAAGCCTGTCTCTCACTGCCGAGTGCTGGATGAATCTCGGGGATTCGCTTCAGAATCTGCACAGGCTCGACCGAGCTGAAGAGGCCTATCGTACATCCGTCAAGGTGTGGGATGAGGGAGTCGGCACGAACTCTCCCGCCCTGGCTTCGGCGCTCGAGCGGCTGGCTGGCATCGTGGAGTCGCGGGGCCGTCGTTCGGAGGCGGCGAAGCTGAGAGCGCGAGCTGACTTGGTCCTCGCAAACCCAGCAGAGTTGCGCAGTCAACCCCTCACGACGATCCATGTGGCGCCACGAGGTGACTCGGCCCAATAGGTTCAGGTCTACACGCGGCTTTGACCGCTGTTCAGCTCGAGCAACTGTTCTCCGGCACCGGGCCCGTCCGTGTTGGGCGCCGGCCATCCGGAGTCGGATCTCCCGTACAACGAGGGGCGTGATCGCCTGCCGGCGCTGCGCGACCCGAGGGCCGCGCTGACGAGGAACGGTTTCGATACCCTCCGGATCTCGAGCTCGCGGAGGTATGTCTGAATGAGGTTTGATCGAGCGCTCCGGCTCGCGGCGGTCACGCTGCTCGCGCCGGCTCTCATGGCGCAGGGCGGGGTGGACCCGGACTTCGTGCCTGCGGCGTATCCCGATTGTCAGGCACCGGCGGGGTTCGTGGTGGGCTTCGACGAGACCGACGGCGCCTGGGGGAGGATCACGGGGCGGTTCGGGGCCGTCGCGGACGTGCTCGCGTGCGACGGGTACGAGGTGCAGGCCTTCGATACCCCCTTCGATGAAACCGAGACAGCCTGCCTCGACCTCGACCCGCCGCACTGCAGCTACTACCAGGCCCTGCTCGCCATCGACCTGCTGGTCATCGGGAACGCGCGGCCGGGGTGGCGGCCGCCCGTCTCCGAGGCACACGCGCACGCCATCGCCCGCTGGGTCGGCGAGGCGGGGGGACGCCTCTTCCTGGTCGCGGACCACGATCCGTGGCCGGGGAAGATCCAGGCGCTCGCGGAAGCGCTCGCGCTGGACTGGCCGAGTCTCTTCGAAGACTGGGCCCCCCTTCAATCCGAGTTTCGCATCTTCAGCTTGGCCCCCCCTGTCGATCCCTTCTTGGATGGATCCCTCGACCCACGTCACGTGATCGCGCGGGGACGCTCCGCCGCCGAAGAGGTCCTCACCGTCCAGACCTTCTACGGCAGTGGGCTGCGCCGTGAGCCCGGCGAGCCCGGGAATCTGCTGCTGGCGTTTCCGCCCGGGGCGCAGCTGACCACAGCTGACGGGTTGACCAAGTATCCCGCGGACGGCTACGGGCAGGGCCTCGCCTTCGACTTCGGCGCGGGTCGCGTCTACGCCAGCGCAGAGTTCACGATGTTCACCGCCACGGTGGACGCCAGCGGCGAGAAGGGCATGAACGCCCACCCGAGCAACGAGCAGTATCTGCTGAACGTGGTGCACTGGCTGGAGGGCCTGCTGCCCGACGCCGACGCGGACGGCCTCACCGACGCGCGCGACAACTGCACGCTCGCGCCGAACGGGCGGCCCGTTGCCCCGGGTGAGCCCGAGGACCAGCGCGACACGGACGCGGACGGGTTCGGGAACGCCTGCGATCCGGACTTCGACGGCGACGGCATCGTCGGAGCGAGTGACTTCATCGACCTCTCCCAGGCCTACGGGTCCGCCGAGGGCGACGCCGGCTACGATCCCGACGTCGACCTCGACGGCGACGGCGCAGTGGGCGACGCCGACTGGCAGATCTTCCAGGCGGCCTTCGGCAGCCCGCCGGGTCCCTCGGGACTCGCGTGCGCGGGAACCGTCCCCTGCCCCTGAGCCCATGAACCCGTTCCTGACTCCAACGCGCGTCTCGAACCCCGAACCGCCCCCCCGCCGAGACCGCCGTGGACGTCCGCTCGGTCGCGGGTACGGTCCAGGCCGATGACCGAAGTCAGTCAGAGGTCCGCGCAGGCTCGTCCGGAGCCCGATGCGACGCGCGCCTGGCCGCTGCCGAGGCCCTACGACTTCTTCGAGACCACGCGCCTGCTGCGCACGGGCGGCCGGGATCCGACGCTGCGTCGAGAGCACGACGGCCTCTGGAGGACGGCCCGTACACCCGAGGGGCCGGTCACGGTGCGGCTGACCGTGGGGGACGCCCTGCAGGCGAAGGCCTGGGGGCCGGGCGCCGAACGCGTCATGGAGGACATCCCGAGCTGGGTCGGACTGCGTGAAGATCCCTGGCAGCTGCCCGCGCACCCCGTGACCGACCGGCTCCTGAAGCTTCACCGAGGTCTGCGGGGAACGGACACGCGCGACGTCTTCGAGGCGCTCATCAACGTCGTGCTCCAGCAGCAGGTGACGTGGAACGAAGCGGCGATGACCTGGCGCCGACTGTGCGAAGCGCTGGGCGAGCCCGCGCCCGGGCCGAACCACATGCTCCTCGCGCCGACACCGCGAGCGATCCGCTCGGCGGGAACGGACCGGCTCCAGGCGGCGGGCATCGCCTGGAAGCGGGCCTGCACGCTGATGGAGGTCGCGCGCGTGGCCCACGCGCTTCACAAGGCGGCCGACCTGCCGACGGCGGAAGCCGCCGACCTCCTGCAGCGAGTCCGCGGCATCGGCCCGTGGACCGCCGCCTTCGTGCTGGGCATGCGCTTCGCCCGACCAGAACCCCTCCCGGTGGGTGACTACCACATCCCGCACATGATCGCGTGGGCGCTCGCCGGTGAGCCTCGGGCGAGCGAGGGCCGGATGCTCGAGCTGCTCGCGCCGTTCGAGGGCCACGCCTTCCGCGTCGTCCGCCTCGTGTTCGCGGCCCGCATCGAGGCCCCGCGGCGCGGCCCGAAGCGCGCCTGGCGC
>JAAUXZ010010879.1_pt1 | contig 12254 bp, 8 predicted proteins | sample 7278131 | NCBI WGS metagenome assembly JAAUXZ01 (sample SAMN14350119, study PRJNA611818) | marine sediment metagenome | isolation source: surface marine sediment (3m) | place: French Polynesia: Moorea | collected 2018-08
AGGGCAGCCCCCTGGCCTCGGACGATTCGCGTGCCTGCGGAGCCATCGCGTCTTCCTGGAACTCCTTCGCACACCGACAGCGGAGCCCATGGCCCCGCCATCTCTGTGCGGCTCGACGCCCCGGGTGCTGTAGACGGGGCCGCGCGGCGTTCCATTCTGGAACGCGGAACGGCCGTGGGGCGCACACCCACGCCCGGCCCTGCGCGGGACGGCGGCTATGCTCCGCGGCCATGCGCGAAACGCGCGCGTTGCTGGCGCTACTCGTTGCCCTGCTCGCCTGCGGAGATCCGGCGCCCGCGCCGGACGAGGCGGAGGCCGGGACCGCCGAGCCGGAGGCAGGGACCGCCACGGAGGCAGCCGAGCCCCCCGGTGCCGAGCCCGAGCCGGAGGGCCCACCGCACGCGCTCTGGGACGTGGTGAACGCGCTCCGCGCGTCACGGGAGTTCCGCATCGACCCGTCGGACGGTGGCGGCCGCGCCTGGCTGGTGGCCGCCGACCCGGAGAAGCCCCAGGCCTCCATACCCGGGCGCTTCGAGATCGGCTTCGAGGTCGGGCCCCACGGCATCGCCGAGGGAGGCTCGATCTTTCTGCAGGTGTCGCCCTTCTGGGGCTGGAGCACGCCGCAGACGGCCGCCTCCGAGCTGCCCGGCTACACCGAGGTGACGAGCGAGGCCGAAGGCGTGACCTTCGAGGCCGAGACCCTCGACCAGCAGCTGCTCGGCATCCGCGTGCGCGGACGCGCGCTCGAGCCGGGTGAAGAGCTGCGCATCGTCTACGGCGCCGGCCTGATGGGCGCCACCACCGACCGCTTCGCGGAGAAGTTCTCGCGCTTCTGGATCGCGGTGGACGGAGACGGCGACGGCGTGCGCGAGGAGCTGGTCGACTCGCCGGGCGTCGAGATCCTGCCCGGCCCGCCAGCCCTGCTCCATGTGACGCTTCCGAGTGTAGCGCGCCCCGGCGAGACCGTGCGCGTCGCGGTCGCGGTGCTCGACCGCACCGGAAGCCGCGGCGTGGACGTCGTCGGCGAGGTGCGCCTCGAGGGCGGCGAAGGGGTGCTGGAGCTGCCCCGCAGCGTGAGGCTCGAGTCGGAGCACCGCGGGGTCCGGGTGGTGGAGGCCCGGGTGCTCGCGAGCGGCGAGGCGCGGCTGCGCGCGATCGGGCCCGGCGGCCTCGAGGGCCGGAGCAATCCGCTCGTGGCCACGAGCGACGGGCCGCGCATCCTGTGGGGCGACCTGCACGGGCACACGAGCTGGTCCGACGGCACGGGCGTGCCAGAGGACTACTTCCTCTATGCGCGCGACGTGGCCCTCCTCGACGTGGTGGCGCTGACCGACCACGACCACTGGGGCATCCGCGCCCTCGACGGCGACCCGGAGCGCTGGCGGGCCATCCAGGAGCTGACCCACCGCTTCCACGATCCCGGCCGCTTCGTCACGATCCTGGGCTACGAGTGGACGAGCTGGATCCACGGCCACCGGCACGTGCTCTACTTCCAGGACGAGGGCCCCCTGCACAGCTCGCTCGCGCCCGAGACGGAGTCGCCGACGCAGCTCTGGAAGGCGCTCGAGGGCGAGCAGGCGCTGACCGTGGCGCACCACTCCGCGGGCGGGCCGATTCCCGTGAACTGGGAGATCCCACCCGACCCGCGTTTCGAGCCCGTCACCGAGATCGTGTCGGTGCACGGGAGCAGCGAGGCGATGGACTCGCCGCTGCTGATCTACAGCCCGGTGCCCGGCAACTTCGTGCGCGACCTGCTCGACCGCGGCATCCGCTTCGGCTTCGTGGGAAGCGGCGACAGCCACGACGGGCACCCGGGGCTGGCGCACCTGTCGTCGTCTTCCGGCGGGTTGGTGGCGATCCTCGCCGAGGAATGGACGCGCGAGGCCGTCCTCCAGGCGCTGCGCAACCGGCGCGTCTACGCCACCAGCGGGCCGCGCGTGGTGCTGCGCACGGCACTCGGCGGCACACCCATGGGCGGCACGATCCGGCTGGATGGGCGCGAGTCGGCCAGCCAGGAGCTCTTCGTGCGCGCGGTCGGCACGTCGCCCGTGGTTCGGGTCGACCTCGTGCGAAGCGGGAGGGTCGTCGACCAGGCGGAGTCCGAGGGCATGCTCGACATCGCGCTCCAGCGAACCGTGAGCGACCTGCGCGCCGGCGAGTACGTCTACGTGCGGGTGGTGCAGGAAGACGGCGGCGTCGCCTGGTCGAGCCCGATCTTCGTCGAGTGAGCAGCGGGAAACGACCGGCGCAGGGCCCGAGGTGGCGCAGCCCTCAGAACTCGTCCATGAGCCACGGGGTGGGGCCGGCGAAGACCGCGTCGAGCGCGCCGCGCTCCTCGTCCGAGCCGCCGCGCAAGCGTCCGGCCCGCGCCAGCGTCGACGTGGTGGCCCAGCCCGTGTAGAGCGACGAGAGCGCCCCCACGTCGAGCGCGATCGCGCCGGGCCCGCCGCGCTCGAGCCGCCCGCGCCTCTCGTGCACGTGGAGCACCCAGCGGCCGGCGTTCTCGGGAAGCTGCGCGTCCTCGACCGCCAGGGAGACCTCGGCCGCGACGCCCGCCGGGAAGCCGCGCGCTGCCACCGCGCCCTCCACGTCGACGAGCCTCGTCATCCAGCGCATGTCCACCAGCATGGCGGCGTCCTGCTCGGGGAGCAGCAGCGCGGCCGAGTCCTCGACGGCACCGCGGTAGAGGATGCGGTCGACCTGGCTCGACCACGAGCCGAGCAGCCGCCACAGCGCCAGCCCGGCATCGCGGGTGTTCCAGACGAAGTCACCCAGGGCGAGCCGGAAGGGGCCGCCCTTGCCGCTGTGCTCGCCGGCCCGCGCGCGATACGCCACGTAGCCCGTGACGCTGCCGGCCTCGTCCTCCGCCACGTAGACGCGGCGCTCCTGGTCGTCGTGCTCGTGGAACCACCACCAGGCGTCGGACCGGTCGAGGAGCCCGTTGGCGCCGCGCGCGAAGCGCGTGTAGCAGGCCCGCATCGCCGGCTGGTCCTCGCGGGTCGCCGGACGCGCGCGGCCCCGCGAGGGGCCCGGCAGCTTCTCGAGCTGGCGCGGAGCGAGCGACCGCCAGGCGAGGCTCCCTGCCACCTCCCAGCCCAGCCCGCGGTAGAGCGCCGTGGTGGCGGGATAGAGACTCGAGATCACCTCGCCGCGCTCGCGCATGGCGCGCAGACAGGGAACCACCACGCGCCCGGCCAGCCCCTCGCCGCGGCGGTGCGTGGCCACGGCCACCGACGAGAGCCCCCCCATCGGCACCGAGCGGCCGCCGAAGAACTGGGCGAAGCCGAACGCACCGGACGTGGCGACGAGCCGACCGCCGTCGAAGGCCCCGATCAGGCGCGCCGGCTCCCAGCGCAGGAAGTGCTCCTTGCGCTCGAGCGGCGAGTTGAAGGCCTCGCGGTCGAGCGCCCAGGCCTGCTCGAGATCGTCCTGGACGAGGGCCCGGATCTCCATCCGGGCAAGCTAACGCGGGGCCTGGCGCCCCGCTGCCGAAGTGCGGAGCCTGCTCGGGTAGCATCGCCGTCGTGCGCGCGCCCCGGGTCTCGATCCTGCTGCCGGTCTTCGACGGCGCGCGCACCCTCGCGGCCTGCCTGCGCAGCATCGAGCGCCAGGGCCTGCGCGAGTGGGAGTGCATCGTGCTCGACGACGGCTCCCGCGACGGCTCGCGAGACCTGGCCCGGCGATTCGCGGCGAGCGACGAGCGTTTCCGCGTCGTGTCGCGCCCGCATCGGGGTCTGGTGGCGGCACTCAACGTCGGGCTCGCGCAGTGCCGGGCCCCGTTCGTCGCGCGCATGGACGCAGACGACCTGATGCACCGGGATCGTCTGGCGCTCCAGGTCGCCGCGCTCGAGGACGAGCCCGCGCTCGACGCGGTGGCGTGTCGCGTGCGTCTGTTTCCCCGAGAAGCGCTCGGCGAAGGCATGCGCGCCTACGAGCGCTGGCTGAACGGCATCGACTCGCCGGAGCGCGTGCGCGCCGAGGCCTTCGTGGAGTGCCCGGTGGCGCACCCCGCCCTGCTGATGCGACGCGATGCCCTGCTCGCTCTGGGCTACCGCGATCTCGACTGGCCCGAGGACTACGATCTCGTGCTGCGCCTGCTCTCGACGGGAGGACGCATCCGCGTCCTCGGCCGGCGGCTGCTGGCCTGGCGCCACGGCCCGGAGCGGCTCTCGCGCCAGAGCCCCCGCTACGCAACGGGCCGCTTCACCGCGTGCAAGGCCGCCTTCCTGGCCAGCGGCTTCCTCGCAGGCTCGGAGCGCTACGTGCTCTGGGGCTATGGCGGCACGGGCCGCGCGCTGCGGGGCGCGCTGCGCGAGCACGGCAAGGAGCCCTCGGCGATCGTCGAGGTGCACCCGGGACGCCTGGGCAATCGCATCCACGGGGCTCCGGTGGTGGCCCCCGAAGACCTCGAGCAGCATCGCGGCGAGCCGCTCGTGGTGTCCGTGGCGGGCGCGGGCCCGCGTGCGCTGATCCGGACGGCCCTCGCCGAGATGGGCTTTCGCGAGACCCGCGACTTCGTCTGCGCCGCCTGAGGGTCAGGGCGCGCCGGCGGCCGGCGTGCTCGGCGGGCGGTCGTCGCAGACCGCAGCGGACTCGGCGCGCAGGGAAGCGACCACCGTGCGAAGGGCGGCGAGCTCGACGTCCGAGGCCGGGCCACCGACCCGCGCCATCGTGACGTGGAAGAGGCGACCGCCCTCTCCGCCCGCGACGGCCAGGGTCACCTCGCCGTTGCGGTGCCGTACGACGGCGCCGCGCGTGGGGAGCTCCGGGTGCTCGAGCTGGAGGGGCCGGGTCTCGAGCGGTCGACCGAAGGCTCCCATCAGCCCGACCCATTCGTCGAGCGCCTGATCGAGCTCGGTGGCCTCGGAGCGCTCCCGCGGCACCAGCACGCCGATGGCGACCGTGGGCTCGGCAGCTCCACTGGCAGGCTCGAAGGAGAGCGCGAGCCCGAGCGCGGTCTCCTCGGAACGCAGGGTCCAACCTTCCGGCACCTCGACGGCGAAGCCGAAGCTTCCGGAGCACCAGCTCGCGGGCTCGGCCACCGCGACGGTGGGAAGGGCGGCGCAGAGCGCCGCGAGGATCGACACCGGGAGAAGCTCGTGCGGGCCGCGCATGCAGGATCCTTTCGCTCAACGAGCAGCTCTTCGGAGCGGCGACGAAGTGGCTTGACGGACGCATGTGCACGCAGCTCGTCGGCAACTCGACGGCAGACACGGGCTGCGGCACTCAAGCCGCGACCGCGCAGTGACGCTTCAAGGAACAGGGCCGACGCGCGCCGGCCCGGAAGGAGATCGACATGCCGAGTCTCTTCGGTGCCCTCAAGGGAATGCTCGGTGGCATGTGGCTGCTCGTCGCGGTGGCCCTGGTTCCGACCATCGCCGTCGGCGTGGCGCTCGTCGCCAGCAGCCACCTGGACGTCGGCTTCTGGACGGCCTTCGTCCTCACGCTGCTGCTCGAAGGCTTCCTCGGACTGTGCGCGGCCTTCGGTCTCGCGTCGGCCGTGGAGGAGGCCCACGCCGAAGATCTGGACGACACCGGCGGAGCCGGCGGCACCCCGGTCTAAAAATCGACGAAGCCCGGGACGCGTGGGAAGGGGATGACGTCGCGGATGTTCGCCATACCCGTCATGAACTGCACCACGCGCTCGAAGCCGAGGCCGAAGCCCGCGTGCGGCACCGAGCCGTGGCGGCGCAGATCCACGTACCACCAGTAGTCTTCCGGCGAGAGCCCCTGCTCCGCCATGCGGCGCTCGAGCACGTCCTGGCGGTGCTCGCGCTGCGAGCCGCCGACGATCTCGCCCACCTTGGGAACCAGCACGTCCATGGCCCGCACCGTGCGCTCGTCGTCGTTCACGTACATGTAGAAGGGCTTGATGTCGGCCGGGTAGTCGGTCACCACGAGCGGGCGGCGCACGTGCTCCTCGGCGAGGTAGCGCTCGTGCTCGCTCTGGAGGTCGGCCCCCCACTTCACCGGGAACTCGAAGGAGCGGCCGCTGCGCTCGAGGATCTCCACGGCCTCGCTGTAGGTCAGGTGCTCGAAGGGAGACTCGACGACGTGCTCGAGCGTCTCGAGCACCGTCTTGTCGATGCGCTCGTCGAAGAAGGCCATGTCCTCGGAGCAGGTCTCGAGCACCGCGCGGAAGACGTGCTTGAGGAAGGCCTCCGCCACCTCGCGGTTGCCTTCCAGGTCGCAGAAGGCCATCTCCGGCTCGACCATCCAGAACTCGGCCAGATGCCGGCTGGTGTTCGAGTTCTCCGCGCGGAAGGTGGGGCCGAAGGTGTAGACGTTCTTGAAGGCCAGCGCCCCGATCTCCGCCTCGAGCTGCCCGGACACGGTGAGGTAGGCCTCGCGCGAGAAGAAGTCGCGGCCGAAGTCGACGCCGCCCTGCTCGGTGCGCGGGGGCCGGGAGAGGTCGAGCGTCGTCACGCGGAAGAGCTCACCGGCGCCCTCGGCGTCCGAGGCCGTGATCACCGGCGAGTGGAGCAGCAGGAAGCCGCGCTCCTGGAAGAACTCGTGGATGGCTCGAGCCGCCGCGTTGCGCACGCGCAGCACGGCCCCGATCGTGTTGGTGCGGGGGCGCAGGTGGCCGAGCGTGCGCAGGAACTCGAAGCTGTGTCGCTTCTTCTGGAGCGGATAATCGTCGCCCGCCGGGCCGACCACCTCCACCCGCCGCGCCTTGAGCTCGACGCGCTGGCCCTTGCCCGGCGACTCCACCAGCTCGCCCTCGGCCTCGATGGCCCAGCCCGTGCCGATGGCGAGGAGCTCGCTGCGGTAGTTCGGGAGCGCCGGGTCCACCACCACCTGGAGCCCGGCGAAGCTCGAGCCGTCGCTCACCTCGAGGAAGGTCACGCCCTTGCCATGGCGTGCGGTCTTGACCCAGCCCCGGGCGACCGCCGGGGCGCCCGCCTCCTTGCCCAAGATGTCGCGGATCGAGTCCTGCAAGCCACCCCTCCCCTGCGCCTCCGGTTACTTATAGGAGAAACCCGGGGCCGCGCAGGGCCGCCCCGGCATTCACTGACACGGCGGGTCGGCCGACAGGGTAGGATGGGCGGGGCCCCGAGGTCCCCGCGGGAAAGGCACGCGTGGCTCCGAGCCGCTCCGATTCCTGGCAACTCGTCACCGCCTGCGCCACCGACGTGGGGCAGGTCCGCAAGAGCAACCAGGACGCCGCGGGCGAGTTCGAGAGCGCGTCGGGCTGCCGCCTCGTGGTGGTGGCGGACGGGATGGGCGGCCACGCCGGCGGCGAGGTGGCGAGCCGCACCTGCGTGGAGCACATGGGCGAGCTGTTCCGCTCGTTCGGCGGCAACCCCGAGGCCTTCCTGCGCCGGGCGCTGCAGGAGGCCAACGACCTCGTCTTCCGGTTGGGGGTCGAGACGCCGGGGCTGCGCGGCATGGGCACCACGGCGGTGGCGATCCTCTTCGACCCGGCACGCCGCGACCGCGCCTGGGTCGCCCACGTGGGCGACAGCCGCGCCTATCGCCTGCACCGGGGCCAGCTCGCGCGCATCACCGACGACCACTCCTGGGTCTTCGAGGAGGTGCAGAAGAAGCGGCTCACGCCCGAGGAGGCCGAGGTCCACCCGCGCCGCAACGCGCTGCTGCGCTCGATCGGCGTGGACTTCCGCGTCGAGGTCGAGGTGCAGAGCGTTTCGGTGGCGGGCGGCGACCGCTTCATGCTCTGCTCCGACGGGCTCTGGGGCGAGGTCGACGACTCGGACATCGCCAGCGCCCTGGCCGAGAAGGAGCCGGAGCCCGGTGCGCAGTCGCTGGTCGACCTGGCGAACCTGAACGGCGGCCGCGACAACGTCACCGTGGCCTGCGTCGCCGTGCCCGGTGCGGTGGCTGCCCCGACCGACGGGCCGACCCGCCTCCGCGCGCCCGATCGCTGGACGCTTCGCATCGCGGCCGCCGTGCTCGCGGGTGTCGTCCTGGTCGGGCTCGCCTGGATCGCGTTCGGCTCGGGCTGAGCGCCGAGGGGCGGCGCTCGGCCGCCCAGGCGGCGGGGGCGATTCCCGTCGGGCATCCTTGCGGCATGAAGACGCGTCACACGTGGGCTCCGGCCCTCGCCTTCTGGGCCATCGGTCTCCTGCCGGCGGCCGGCTGGTGCGAGGCGGTCGTCGCCGCCGAGGAGCGGGAGGACCTCGCCGCCGAGGACTGGCAGGATCTCGCCGCAGAGGAGTGGCCGGAGCACGCTGGCGAGGAGGCCGCAGGCGAGCCGGCCGGCGCGGAAGCCCTGGCCCCCGTCGACGCTGGAGCCGGCGACGACCCTCCCCTCGGCGCGAGCGAGGCGGACGCGGCCTTCGACCCCGGAGCAGGCGATGAGGAAGGGGCCCTGGCCGTCGCGCTCCCCGCCGGCTTCGACGAGCGCCGCCTCGACGAGTGCGCCGCGAGCCCGAGGCCGGTGCTGAACGAGATCTGCGCGGTCGGAACGGTGCAGTTGCTGCGCGTGGTGCGCGGCGAGGAGGCCCCCATCGCGCTCGAGCCCCTCGAGTCGGTGGTGGTCGACGACGACCGCGCGCACCTCTACCGGCTGCCGGACGGAGGGTCCTGGCTGCAGAAGGGCGTGATCGACGCCGAGCACGAGCGCCCCGGGAGCTTCGGCGAGCGGAACGCGACCGCCCCAGAGGCTACGGCGCGGCCGTAGCGGGGGGCGCGTACACGAGGTCCGCCCGCAGATACCAGAGCTCGAAACGCGGCGTGTAGTCGAGACCCAGCCCGTCGCGCAGCGCCTCCTGGTAGACGGCCCCTTGCGCGAGGTAGGCGGCGCTTCGCTCCTCGACCTCCGCGCGGCCAGCAACGCGGTCGGTCTTGTAGTCGACCACCACGAGGCGCCCCGAGCCAGGATCGCGGTAGACGAGGTCGGCCACGCCGGACACGAAGCCCACGGGCCCACGGTCCGCCGCCGCCGGACGCAGCACCGGCAGCTCGCGCGCCACGATGGCACCGGCGAGCCGCCGGAGGCGGTCGAGCAGCGTCCCCCCCGCGAGCCCGGTGAGCAGCGACGAGGCCTCGCGCAGCACGTCCTCGCGCAGCGAGGCCTCGGCGACGGCGTCGACCAGGCCGGGCAGCAGCGCCTGGTGGCGCGTCAGCTCGCGCGCGGGGTCGGCGCTCGGGTCGAAGACCTCGAGCACGCGGTGCAGCACGCTGCCCACGGCCCGGGAGATCGCGTCCGCTCGCCCGCCGATCGCGTCCGCTCGCCCGCCGATCGCGCCCCTCGCGAAGCGCTCGCCCCGAGCGCCGAAGCGCCGCTCGGCCGCGTCGCCGAGCCGGTCCTCGTGCGCCGCGCTCGACGCGGCTCCCCCGTAGCGCCGCAGCTCCCGCGCCGCGGCCTCGCGACGGTACTCGACCAGCGCGGCGGAAGCCCGCGCACGGGCGGCGGTCGAAGGCAGCCCGTCGTCACCTGGCCGGCGCGCCACACTGGCCGCGCGCTCGCGCTCCGCGAGCGCTGGGAACACCCAGCGCGTGGCGCAGGCGTCGCGGGCGTGCTCGCCCGCAGCCGCCAGCTCGGCCATGAGCGCGGCCAGGTCGGGCACACCGTCGCTCCGCTCCTGCAGCAGGGCGATCGCCTGGTCGCGGCGCGAGGTCCGCTGGAGGGTGGGCCAGACCCCGGCCATCACCAGCCTGCGCTCGGCTCGCGTCATGGCCACGTAGAGCGTGCGAACGCGCTCCGCCACCTCCATGCGTTCGCGGTCGTGCGACACGCGGTCCCAGGCGGGCGTCGGCCTCCCGAAGAGGCGGTACTCGAGCCTTCCGTCGTGCTCGCCCGGGTCGATGCCGGGGCGCGGCGCGCGACCCGCGCCCTTGTGGAGCTGCATCACGTAGACGTGCGCGAAGTCGAGGCCCTTCGCACCATGGATCGTGAGGATCTGTACGGCGTCCTCGGCGAGGTCCTGCGGCACGCCTTCCTCGCGCCCTTCTTCCTCGCTCACCGCCCGGCGCAGCCGCCGCAAAACGCTGAAGGCGTCGCACTCCTCGGCCAGCTCCTCCGCCAGGTCGCGAAAGAAGCGGTCCAGATTGGCCAGCCGCCAGGCGCCCAGGTAGCGCGCCGCCTCGGTGGCTTCGAAGAGCGTGAGGCCGCGCAGCGTCTCGACGAAGCGATCGGCGGGGTCCTCTCGGAAGGAGACACGCAGGTGCGCCACGGCCTCGCAGAAGGCCTGGGCGTTGCGCTCCCAGCCCTGCACGCGCTCGAGGCCCGGCACGGAGGGAAGCGACGCCGCGACCTCCGCGAGCAGCGCCGCCAGCGCGTCGACTTCGGGGCCGGGGGAGTCGAGCTTCCCGAGCGCCCCGGCGAAGCCGCGCTCCCAGAGCGGGAGCAGCGCCGCGTCGGGAACGCCCACGAGCGCCGACCGGAGCACGGCGGCGAGGGCCAGGTGGTCGTTCGGGTCGAGCACGCAGCGCACGAGCGCGGCGGCCTCGATCACCTCGCGCCGCCGGTAGTAGCTGCGGTCGCCCTCCACGGCATAGGGAACCCGGGCCGCGCGCAGCTCCGAGAGGTAGACCTCGAAGTCGGCCCGACCGCGAAAGAGCACCCCGATCGAGCTCCAGGCGACGCCCGCGTCGTGGAGCGACAGGAGATCGCGGGCCAGCGCCCGCGCCTCCAGGCGTGAGCCCTCGGCTGCCCGGGTGCCCGCCGCGGCGCCCGCCTCGGCGTCCCAGACGGCCGACGCCCAGTACTCGATCGCAGCGCGGCCCCCCGCGCAGTGACCCGGATCGCCCTCGTGGGCCGCGCTCGGAGCCAGCGGCTGGAACGCGGGCTGCAGTCCCGCCTCCTGCTGCATCACCGGCGCGATCGCGCGCTCGACCTCGTCGAGCACGGCGGGCACCGACCGGAAGTTGACCGACAGGCGCTCGAGGCTGCCGCCCGCCGCGATCACGTCGTCGACGAAGGCGTCGTAGGCCGCGAGGTCGGCGCTCCGCCAGCCGTAGATCGACTGCTTGGGATCGCCCACCACGAAGAGCCCGGGCCGCGAGGCCTCGGGACCGGCCAGGGCCAGGGCGCGCACGATGTCGCACTGACGCCGATCGGTGTCCTGGAACTCGTCGACGAGCAGCTGATCGATACCGCCGCGAACCCGCGCAGCCACCTCGCGATGGCTGCGCAGGAGCTGCTGGGCGCCGCTCAGGAGGGCCGAGAAGGTGATCACGCCGCGCGCCCGCATGCGCCCCTCGACCTCCTCGAGCAGCGGAAGGAGCACGCGCCGCGCGAGGTCGAGCGGCTCGGGTGCGAGACCGCGCAGGTGCGTCAGGAGCGGCGCCAGCGCGCCGGCCTCGCGCACGAGTTCTTCCCGCTCCGGGCCGAGCACCGCCTGCTCGCCCCGGCCGAAGCGGTCGCTCGCCCAGTCGGCGAGGCGCTCGCCCAGCTTCCTGGGAAGCACGTCGTCGAGCCCGGCCACGAAGGCCCCCAGCACCGCGGCATCGTGCCAGGGGGCCGCGTGCACGCGCTCGCGCAGCTGCTCCAGCGCCTCCACCACCGCCACGGACTTGCGGGCGCGCGCGGCCTCGCGAAGGCCGCCGCCCCCGGCGGCGAAGAAGCCCTCCAGCCGCTCGACGACGCGCAGGCGCAGCGCCTCGAGGCGGTCGGCCGCGAGGGGATCGGAGGACAGGTCGGCCGCAGCCAGGCCCGCTTCGAGCAGGGCGAGGAGCTCGAGCTCCAGCTCCCGCGGACCCTGGCCGCGGGCCGCGAGCTCGAGCTCGGCCGAGCCCGGCGACGCGTAGGCGGCGGCCAGCCTGTCCTCGAGCACCTCGCGCACGATCTCCGCCTGGCGCCGCTGGTCGGCGTCGATCTCGAGCCGCGGGTGGAGACGCGCCTCGAGCGGGCTCGCCACGAGCAGGCGACGACACCAGGCGTGGATGGTCTGGGCAGCGAGATGGTCGAGAGCGCCGCGCAGCGCGCGGGCGCGCAGCGCGCGCTCGGCCAGATCGTCGGGCAGGGCTGCGGCGGGCAGCCAGACCGGAAGCGTCCCGGACTCCACCTGGAGCAGCGCGGACGCGATCTCCTCCCCCATCTTCGCCGCGGCCGCGTCGGTGAAGGTGATGGCGACGACGCGCTGGAGCACCCGCGCGGCCACCGTCTCCGGCGCCGCGCCGCCGGGGCTCGCGGCCAGCGCCTCGAGGCTGCGCTCCCAGCCGGCGCCCATGCACCAGACCACGACCCGGCTGACCAGGGCCGTGGTCTTGCCGGTGCCCGCCCCGGCCTCGAGCACCAGGGGGCGGTCGAACTGCTCGCGCGCGCGCCGGCGCGCCCGGGCGTCGTG
>JAAUXZ010092098.1_pt1 | contig 12250 bp, 8 predicted proteins | sample 7278131 | NCBI WGS metagenome assembly JAAUXZ01 (sample SAMN14350119, study PRJNA611818) | marine sediment metagenome | isolation source: surface marine sediment (3m) | place: French Polynesia: Moorea | collected 2018-08
CCCTGCCCGTGGAAACCATCCGTGCGACGCCGTCGGCCACCCGGGACTTCGAGGTCTGTGCAAGGGACAGCAAACCAACGGCGACACCTGCGCTGAGGGCTTCGTACAGCATCGAAACCGAGTCAGGCGTTACCCAGCAGCGCGCACTCGCGGAAAGTTGCTGTTTGAGCCACCCGGGGGCGGTTGCATCGGCCGGTACGATTTCGGCATTTTCGATTCTGCTGTGGTTCAGCGCATCCAATGTTACCGCCGGCGTCCTTCTGGAGCCTGCAATCAGAAAATGCGTGCGTGTATCTTGCAATGTGATTGCCAGTATCTGCTTTTCAAGGCGCCGAGTGTCCCAAAGGTAATGCCTGGATGGGCCTCCCAGCAGGATAACTGCCTTGTCAGCTGCGTGGTCTCCCCCGGGCGACATCGTGTTGAGTGCGCCCTCGGTCACAAACACATTGTTCCTGGGGCGAGGTGCATCGTGGGCAGGGATGATGCAGGCGTCGAAGAGTGCCTGCGGTAGCCACGGTCTCATCAATACCACCGCTTTTCCGCCATTTTGCTGGCGGCAGCGAAGGAGGGCCAATTGGGTCCGACTCCCGGCTGCCAACAACAGGTCAGGGGAAAGCACCTGCTGCGGCCGGGGCGGATGCAGCAAAGCACCAAACTTGGACTTTACGCTCAGTTTCTCAACCTGCACCGGCTGATGTGCTTCGAGCGCCTGAATCAATCCTTCGGTCTGGTTTTCGTGCCCGGCCTTGCCGTCACTGAGTTGCAGGATATGCAGGGTCTTGCGGGGAGAGGGCGTCATGCGCGGTCGCCGTTATTCTCTTCATCGTCCGCAAACTGGGTTTCATAGAGGTGGCGATACAGGCCGCTTGTGCTCATCAGTTCCTCATGGGATCCGCTTTCGGCGATTTCCCCATCCCGCAAAACGACAATCCGGTCTGCATTCTTGATTGTGGACAGGCGGTGCGCGATAACCAAGGTGGTGCGCCCCTTCTCGAGTTTTTCCAGGGCGGTCTGCACGAGTCGCTCGGATTCGGAATCAAGCGCCGAAGTCGCCTCGTCGAGAATCAGTATCGGTGCATCTTTGTACAGGGCACGGGCAATGGCAATGCGCTGGCGCTGCCCTCCTGATAGGCGTGAGCCATTTTCACCAATCTCGGTATCGAAACCCTGTGGCAACTCCTGGATGAATTCCAGTGCGTTGGCCTTGCGCGCTGCATCGTTTATCCGTTCCAGGTCCATCGCTTGACCGTACGCGATATTTGCTGCCACGGTATCGTTGAAAAGCACGACATCCTGGCTGACCAGGGCGATCTGTTGTCGCAATTGTTGTAGCGATAATTCACGTATATCGATGTTATTGATGAGGATACGTCCTTCACTCACTTCATGCAGGCGAGGCACCAACCCTGCGAGTGTCGTTTTGCCGCTTCCAGAGGGGCCAACCAGCGCGACAACACTTGCTGGTTCGACGTCCAGGTCGATCGGTCCCAGGGCGTCACGTTCTGCCTGCGGATAGCGGAATACAACATTCTCAAAGGAAACCTTTCCATTGGCACGTTTGATGTCCTGATTGCCGGTGTCGGGTTCGGGTAGTTCATCGACCAGTTTGAATACCGATTCCGCGGCAGCCAGCCCCATCTGCAGTGGGTGTGTCAGGCGCGTCAGGCGTTTGATAGGTGAAAATAACAACCCCAGTGCAGCAAAAAAGGCAACGAAGCCACCAACCGTCAGCTGATCAGCGTCTGCGCGTGCGGTACCGATGTAAATGACACAGGCCATGATGATGGCGCCCACGAACTCCACAATCGGGACGCTGATCTTGGAGGAGAGGTGGAGTTTGAATTGCTGGTGCCGGACCTGTTTGGCGGAGCGATCAAACCGATGTGCTTCGTATTCCTGGCCGCCGTGAATTTTCACCACCTTCTGTCCGCGTACACTCTCATCCACGATATGCGTCATATCGCCAAAGCTATGCTGCAGTTCCTTGCTGAGGCGACGTTGGCGCCTGCCCACCAGTTTTGCCACGGCGGCGACAGTGGGAACCAATATGAGTGTGAACAGGCTGAGTTTCCAGTCGAGCCAGAATACATAGATGAGCAGGCCGACAACAATCAGCGAGTCTTTGACCAGGGCGTTGAGTAATTCAACACCGGCCTGCGAGATCTGTGAAACGTCATAGGTGAATTTCGAAATGATGTTGCCTGCGACGTGGGCGTCAAAATAGCTGGCGGGTAGGCGCAACAGGCGTGCAAACATTTCTTCTCGCAGTTCATACATCAGGCGCGTGGAAATGGCGGCAAAAGCCGCACTGCTGGCGATGTGTGCCAGTCCGCGAATCAGGAACAGGACGATCAGGCTCAGAGGTGCCCAAGTGAGGTACACGGGGTCTTTTTCCACGAAGGTGCCGTCGAGAACGGGTTTCAGCAAGGCGGGAATACCTGCTTCACTGGCGGCGAGAATCACCATTCCCACGATTCCGGCGGCAAACATCTTCCAGTGCGGTTTTATGTATCGCAACAATCTGCGATAAATCTGTCTGCTGGTTTGGGTGGTGTTGGACATGAGGGACTCAGCCACGGCGTTTCATGGGGTAGGGTGGTGAATTGCCATCCGGTTGGGTTTTGAACCGCCGGTGAATCCAGTTGTACTGCTCCGGAGCCATCTCCACCCACTCAGCATACAGGTCATTGATCCGCTGCGTATCCTGCTGGACGTCGCTTGATGGAAAACCTTCGAGAGCGGGTTCTATACGTAAACGGTAGCCATTTCGTTCGCGAAGCAACACGAAAGGGATCACACGGGCGCCAGTGGTCTTGGCAAAGCGACTGGTTGCCGTATGCGTGGCGGCCGGTACGCCCATGAAATTGGCGAATACTTTGCCTTTGTGCGCGTAATTCTGATCAGGCGCAAACCAGACACCTTCACCTGCCTTGAGCGCGCGGATCATGCTGCGCACATCGTCGCGTGCGATGATGCCCAGGGTGTGACGGGTCCTGTGGCGCTCGAACATCTCCTGGATGACCGGATTCTCGTTGGGCCGGTACATGGCGTGGCTGGCACAACGATGCCCCAGGTAGCGACCGGACAGTTCCAGGGAGCTGAAATGCGCCGTCAGAAAGATGGTCCCACGCCCGTTGTTGCCGGGCAGGTTTTCCTCGCCTTCGATCCCGAGGAGGCGTTTTTCCACGCGTTCGTGTGGCCACCACCAGCCCATGCCAACTTCCATCAATCCCTTGCCCATGGCGGCAAAGTTATCCCTGATCAAGCGTGCCCTAGTGGCAGCAGACATCTGCGGATAACACAACTGCAGGTTGATATCGGCGATCTTGGCCCGGCGCTTGGAAAAGAGCTGGATCAATCGTCCGATGCTTCCGCCAACGGCCATCAACACCGGCCAGGGCAACAAAACGCTCAGGCGCAACAGGCCAATCGCCAGCCAGCTTGGCCAATAGCGCGGGGAGTAAATGGATTGCTTTTTTGATTTCGGCATGGGGGCGAAGTGTATCTCGCGAGCCGGTTGTACGCATCGCGCTTTGGGCGCTTGTCGAAAACACCTTAGAATCGGACGCAAATGATCCGCTCTCTCTACACATTTTCTTTATACCTGTTGTTGCCCTTTGCATTGTTGCGCCTGTTGCTGAGGAGTCTCCGGGCACCGGCGTACCGGGAGCGCTGGCAGGAGCGTCTTGGGCACGTACCAGGAAAATTGCCCGAAGGTGGCCTGTGGATTCATGCGGTATCGGTGGGCGAGGTGCAGGCGATTTCTGCGTTGGTGCGTTTCCTGATGCAGGATCACCCGCAACTGCCGCTGCATATCACCACCACGACCCCGACCGGCCATGCCACGGTTCAGCGACTGTTTGGCGACCAGATTGCACATTCCTACATGCCTTACGACCTACCGCGTTGCCTGGACAGGTTTCTCGATAAGCTCAAGCCGGCTTGTTTCCTGATGGTGGAGACCGAGATATGGCCAAACCTGCTGGTCGCCTGCCGAAAGCGGGGAATCCGCACCCTGTTGGCCAATGGGAGGATGTCGGAGCGGTCTGCCAGGCGATATCGGCGAGCAGGGAGCTTTGCCAAAGAGGTGTTTGCTCAGGTTGACGCAGTGGCAGCTCAGAGCGAGGAAGATGCCGAACGTTTCATGCGCCTGGGCGTCGCCGCGGATAGCATAAAGGTGACTGGCAGCATCAAGTTTGACCTTGCCTTACCGGCCAGCGTTGATGAGCAGGTCGAAGTGATGCGACGTCACTGGAGTAACAGGCCGGCCTGGGTTGCCGCAAGCACTCACGAGGGTGAGGATGAAATCATGCTCGCCGCCCATAACCTGTTGCTGCGCACGATTCCCGAAGCGCTGTTGGTCCTGGTTCCCCGCCATCCCGAACGTTTTGAGCGGGTGACTGGCCAGGTTATCAAGTCAGGCCTGAATCTGGTGCGGCGGTCGAGCGGCGAGTTTCCGGCAGGCAGCACCCAGGTTTATTTGGGCGACACCATGGGCGAGCTGCCGGTGCTGCTGGGTGCTGCTGATGCAGCTTTCATCGGTGGAAGCCTCGCCAAGGTGGGCGGGCACAACATGCTGGAGGCTGCGGCACAGGGGGTGCCGGTATGTTTCGGTCCACATACGTTCAATTTTGCCGCCATCAGCCGTATGTTGATCGACTGTGGGGCCGCCAGCTTGGTGCACGATGCGCAGTCTTTGGCTACTGTACTCGAGGCTTGGTTGTCCGATGCCAGTGTGCGTTCGGCAGCGGGGGAAGCGGGGCTTCAGATGGTGCAGCGCAACCGTGGTGCACTTGATCGCCTGTATGCGCTTTTGCGAGAGATGCTGCCGCAGGCATGACTGCTGTCAGTGTTCGCGACGCTTTGCCATCGCATCGCCGATAACGGCCAAAGTTTCAGCGTCCAGGTATTCACGGGCGCGAGGCAGGATATACCGGTTTTCCAACGCTGCATGCTCCAGGCAGGCCCGCACGAAAGGCTCGGCACGAGGTCGTAACGAGGCGCTGGATTGACCAGCGGTGATCCTGGTCAGGTCTCCGCGCAGGCTTTGCCACATGGCGTCCTGCTCGGCATGCTCCGTACGCAGACGCGCAATCAATGACCGCAGGTCGGCCTCGCCGGCCAGGGCAGGGAAAAGGTCCTGTTCCTCGTCGGCATGGTGCAGCGGGGCGGCGATATCAAAATAACGAAGTACCCTGTTCGATGCCGCAATGAGTTCCTCATCAGCACCATGCCCGTCCTGGTGATCACACATGCGCTGCAGCAGCTCGCAGTGATCTGCGATTCGCCTGTGGCAGGCTTGCAGAAGTCCTATCGGGTCGGAGAAATCGGGTGCGCTTTCACCGAGAAGGTCAGCTGGCATCAGTAGGTGGCCATATTGAGATCAACTTCGCGGGCCCAGGCATCCAGGCCGCCGGCGAGATTGATCACGTTGCTGAATCCCTGGTGCTCGAGAAACATCGCAACCTGTCGACTGCGTATACCGTGATGACAGATCACCACGGTTTCACGCTGCGGGTCCAGCTGTTGCAGATGGAGATGAATCTGCCCCATCGGCAGCAGTTGCGAGCCGTCCAGGTGGCAGATGTTGTATTCCCAGGGCTCCCTGACATCGAGTAGCAAGGGGGCCTGCTCCTGCAGATAGTCGGCCAGTTCACCCGGGCGCAGATTACGCACGTGTCAGAACTGGAAATGATCGGGCTGAGGTGCGTTTTGCAGGGCAGGCAAAAGAGTTTCACAAAGGCCTCTGCGATACAGCTCGCCTTCTTCACTGCGGTTGACCAATGAGGCATTCATCACCGGCTCTTCGCCTTCGATGATGAACAGGCGGCCACCAGGAGCCAGCAAGCGCTCGAAATACTCGGAACCCGTTGGTATCGATCCGGTTACTGCGATCGCGTCGTACCCACCAGCCTCAAGGTCGGCCTCGAAGATATCGCCAACCACCAGGTTGGCTCCCTCGATACCGAGGTCGGCCAGGCGCTCCGCAGCGGCTGTACTTAATTGCGCATCGATCTCGTAGCTGGTTACCTCGCCACCGAGAGCACAGAGGCAAGCGGTGATAAAACCGCTCCCGGTGCCGACTTCGAGCACCCGGTCACCTGCATGCACGTCGAGGGCCTGTAGCATGATGCCTTCCTGCATCGGCTTCATCATGGCATTGTTTTCAGACAGCGGCACGTGGATGTCCGCGAACGCCAGCCCCTGGTACTCGTCGCCGACGAATTTCTCGCGAGGCACAGTTTTCAGCGTGTGCAGGACCCTTTGATCAATGACTTCGCAGGGTCGAATCTGCTGCTCGATCATGTTGAAACGGGCGTTTTCGGTCGCTGAGGCATGCATATCGGGCTCCAGGTCTTGACGGACTTCACCGGGTCTGTCCGGGGTGGGCTAGGCTAAGCGGATTCAGGGAAGCAGGCAAGCGCGTTGCCGGCGATACATTTTTTGGTGTCATGAGCGATTTTTATTAGGATGGGCAGAGACTGAAGCGCGGTAAAGGTAAGGCTGCATCATGCCAACGGCATCTGTAATGGAGAAAGCGAGGGAAGAAGCATCGATCGAGATGCCCGCTGAAATGATTCAGGCGGTCTTTCGTGCGACGCCGCTGGCCATGTTGACCGTGCTGATTGCCTCAACGGTGCTGGTTTTTGCCCTTGGAGGACAGGTCGAGAAATCCAGTCTCCTGCTTTGGTGGTCCGCTACCAACCTCATAGCCTTGGTGCGCCTGGGCGGTGTGCTGGTTTTCCGCCGGGTGGGCACGCGCCGCCTGGGATCGGGTGGTTGGAACCGCGTGATCGTTCTCGGCGCGCTGGCATCGGGGGTGCTGTGGGGAACGGCAAGCTGGTGGATCTGGCCGCAAACCCCCTTGTACCAGGCACTGATGGTGGTGATGATCGCGGGGATGGTTGCCGGCGCCGTCACCACGCTGGGGCCGGTGCGGATGGCGGCCATCCTGTTCATCGTCTCGAGTACCGTGCCTCTGGCCGCGCGATTTCTGATCAATGGGGATGCCGAGGGGTATCTGCTGAGTGGCGTCATTTTGCTGTTCGCTATCCTGACCAGTGTCTCTGCAGCGCGATTCAATGCCACCATTCGATCAGCCATGGAGGCCAATGTCATCAGGGCACAGGCTGAACAGGATCTGCACCGGGAAGCGCTTTTCGATCCCCTGACCAACCTGCCGAACCGACGCTTTTTGCTGGAACGCCTGCAACAGGAATTTTCGCGGGCCAAGCGTCATGGTTACAACGGCGCGTTATTGTTCCTCGATCTGGACAATTTCAAAACGATCAACGACTCGCTGGGCCATCATGTGGGAGATCGTTTGCTGCAGGAGGTCGCCAAACGCCTGGATAACCGTTTTCGGGACGAAGATGTGGCGGCCCGCCTCGGGGGTGATGAATTCGTTGTGATGCTTTCCGAGGTTGCCGACGATCCGGTAAGCAGCGTTTACGAGGTCGAAAAGGTTGCCAGCCAGGTCAGGGACCTGCTGCATGAGCCCTACTTGGTCGAGGATCACGAGCTGTTTGTCTCCAGCAGTATCGGCGTGTCGCTCTTCCCGCAAGATCACGATAGCTATCAGGAAGTGATGAAGCATGCCGATACCGCGATGTATCGTGCGAAAGCCCAGGGGCGGGACAACTACCAGTTTTTCCTGCCGGACATGCAGGAAGAGGCCAGCCGGAGGTTGCTGGTGGAAAAGGAACTGCGCACCGCGATCAACGATGAGCAGCTGCGCCTGTATTACCAACCACAGGTGGATGTGGACGGAATCCTGGTCGGACTCGAGGCGCTGGTTCGCTGGGAGCATCCCACCAGGGGCCTGATTTCCCCATCTGCCTTCGTGGCCATTGCCGATGAGGTGATGCTGGTGCATGACCTTCATGCCTGGGTGGTCAAGCGCGCGTGTCAGGACATCGAGCACCTGGTTGCGGAGTGCGGGGCGGAAAAGGCGCCGGTGGTTTCGGTCAATGTATCGGCGCGGGCCTTCCACCATGCCTCTTTCGAACCCCTGTTGCTCGAGCAGGTCGTCCATTCAGGCATTCCTGCCGACAAGCTTTGTCTCGAGATTACCGAGACCTCAGTGATGGAGCGGGTTGAGACGGTAATCGAGAAAATGCATATGTTGCGTCGCTCCGGCATCCTGTTTTCTGTCGATGATTTTGGTACCGGCTACTCCTCGCTCGCCTACCTCAAGCGTCTTCCGGTGGACAGTATCAAGATTGATCAGGCCTTCGTGCGTGATGTGGGCACCGACTCGAATGACGCGGTCATCGTCGAGACTATCCTGGCGATGGCAATGCATCTTGGCCTACGTGCCGTGGCAGAGGGGGTGGAAGACGAGGAGACCGCGGAATTCCTGCGGGCCCGCGGCTGCCAGTATTTTCAAGGCTGGTTGTATGGCCGTCCCCGGCCCTTGGGCGAAATCATGGATTCCTGTTGCACCTGGTGACCTCAGGGTTTGCGCGCTTGAATTCGCTCGACCCATTGGATAGTGTGCCAGAACACAGCTAGGGGCGCCCGTCTGAACCGAAAAGCGGGCTGAGACGCACCCTCGGAACCTGATCCTGTTAGTGCAGGCGTAGGGAAGCTGGCAGACACTGTCTCCGCTTCCCTGCCCACGGAGACAAGCCATGAGCGCCATTCCAGAAGATTTCATCAAGAAGACCGCCGAACTGTCGGAAGAGGTCACCCGACCGTTTCCGAATTCGACCAAGGTTTATGTGCAGGGCTCCCGCCCGGACATCCGCGTACCAATGCGCGAAATCACCCAGTCTCCGACTTCTGCCAGTTTTGGTGAGGAAGAGAATCCGCCGGTCACCGTGTACGACACCTCGGGGCCATTCACCGATCCGGATGTGGGAGTTGACCTGCTCAAGGGCATGCCGGATGTGCGCAGCCAGTGGATACTGGATCGCGACGATACCGAGCAGCTCGACGGCCCGACATCAGAGTACGGGGCAGAACGTCAGAATGATCCGGAACTGGCGCACCTGCGCTTCGAGCATATCCATGCGCCGCGTCGCGCCAAGGCTGGCAGTAACGTCAGCCAGATGCACTACGCGCGTCAGGGCATCATCACCCCAGAGATGGAGTACGTCGCCATCCGTGAAAACCAGCGCCTCGACGAGCTGCGCCAGGATCCGCGTTACAAGAAGCTGCTCAAGCAGCATCCGGGCGAAAACTTTGGTGCCAACCTCCCGGAGCAGATCACCCCAGAGTTTGTGCGCCAGGAAGTGGCCGAAGGCCGCGCCATCATACCGGCCAATATCAATCACCCCGAGCTGGAGCCGATGATCATTGGCCGCAACTTCCGGGTGAAGATCAACACTAATATCGGCAATTCGGCGGTGACATCTTCTATTGAGGAAGAGGTCGAGAAGATGGCCTGGTCCGCCCGCTGGGGTGGCGACACCCTGATGGACCTGTCGACCGGCAAGAACATCCACGAGACTCGCGAGTGGATCCTGCGTAACGCGCCCATGCCGATCGGCACCGTGCCCATCTATCAGGCGCTGGAGAAGGTCAACGGCAAGGCAGAAGACCTGACCTGGGAGATCTTCCGCGACACCCTGATCGAGCAGGCCGAACAGGGTGTGGACTATTTCACCATCCATGCCGGTGTACTGCTGCGCTATGTGCCGCTGACCGCTGACCGTATAACCGGCATCGTCTCGCGCGGGGGTTCAATCATGGCCAAGTGGTGCCTGGCGCATCACGAGGAGAACTTCCTCTATACCCATTTTGAAGACATCTGCGAGATCATGAAGGCCTACGATGTCTCCTTCTCGCTCGGCGATGGCCTGCGTCCGGGCTCGGTCGCTGATGCCAACGATGCAGCGCAGTTCGGTGAGCTGGAGACGCTCGGCGAGCTGACCAAAATCGCCTGGGAACACGACGTGCAGGTGATGATCGAAGGTCCCGGCCATGTGCCGATGCAGATGATCAAGGAGAACATGGACAAGGAACTGCGCGATTGTTTCGAGGCGCCGTTCTACACGTTGGGTCCGCTGACAACCGACATCGCCCCGGGCTATGACCACATCACCTCCGGCATCGGTGCAGCCAACATCGGCTGGTACGGCTGTGCGATGCTTTGCTACGTGACGCCGAAAGAGCACTTGGGCCTGCCGAACAAGGCCGATGTGCGCGAAGGCATCATCACCTACAAACTGGCTGCGCATGCGGCCGATCTGGCCAAGGGCCTGCCGGGTGCGCAGATGCGTGACAATGCCTTGTCCAAGGCCCGTTTCGAGTTCCGTTGGGAAGACCAGTTCAATCTTGGCCTTGATCCTGAGAAGGCGCGCGAGTTCCATGACGAGACCCTCCCCAAGGACTCTGCCAAGGTGGCGCATTTCTGCTCCATGTGCGGACCGCACTTCTGCTCGATGAAAATCACCCAGGACGTGCGCGAGTATGCCGAGCAGAACAAGTTCAAGGATGTGGCCGTCGCCGTGGAAGAAGGCATGAAGGAGAAGGCCGAGCAGTTCAAGCAGCAAGGGGCGGAAATCTACAAGCCGGTGTGACTTCCTGGGCCAGAGACCTTGGCGTTGGCTCGAGCCGTCAACGTTGGCTGCTGGAGCAATCCCCTGGCAACCGACCCTGATCTCCGGGTGCTACGGAACCCTTAACTGCAGTTGTCGGCTATCTCTCGGGGGGGCTGTAGAGTTGTGAGCCATAGCCATTCTGGGAGGTAAGTGGCCATCGGCAGTAGCCTATGCACACTGCCGCCTGGTCACTGAATAGAACGGCCAGGTACCTTAGTGCGTCCCTGTCATATACCAGAGAAAAGGCAAAGGCCCCGGTGGGTGCCGGAGCCTTCTTTCTCTCAGTCGGCACCTTTCACAGGGATAGTGGCATTGGGGTCCGGATGAAACACCTTCTGGACAAAGAACACAGCTACTGCGATGCCAATTCCGACCAGGTCGGTGATCAGGCCACCGGCAATCAGACAGAGCGCCGCAACAATCAGCGCGACCCTGAGGAACCAGGCAGTACGCCCACCTATAAACCAGCCTTGAATGCCTGCCGCCAGAAAGAACACGCCAGCGACGGCGGTGATCAGTGCCCGACTGACCTCCAGGAATGTGCCGTCCATCAACAACGCTCCGTTATAGAAGAACATGAAGGGCACGACAAAGGCGGTGATGCCGATCTTGAAAGAGGTGACCGAGGTCTCCATTGGATTGGCCCCTGAAATTCCCGCCGCCGCATAGGAGGCGAGCGCCACGGGTGGCGTGATCGCCGAGACCACTGCGAAGTAGAAGACGAAGAAGTGCGCCGTCAGCGCCTCAATGCCAAGCTCCACCAGTCCGGGGGCGACCACCGAGGCCGCTACCGCATAGGCCGCCGTTGTTGGCATCCCCATGCCCAGCAGGATGGAAATGCACATGGCAAAGAACAAGGCCAGCAGTTGCGAGTGTTCTGCCATACCCAAAAGCAGGGTAGAGAAGCGGGCGCCAACGCCGGTGAGCGAAATAACACCCACGATAATCCCCGCGCAGGCGCAGACCGCGATGATCTGAATGGACATATGGCCGGCGATCTCGAAGGCCTGGGCAATGGCTTTCAGGTCCATGCGGTAAGGCGTAAACCAGGAAACCACAGCCGCTGAGACCGTTGCCAAGGTGCCTGCCCGAATGACCGAGTAGCCCATGAACAGCGCAATGATCAGAATGATGATCGGCAGGAACAAGAATATCCGGCGTACCATGGTATTGAATTTCGGCAGCTCGTCTTCGCGCATGCCACGCATGCCGAGCTTGGCCGCTTCAAAATCCACCATGAAATAGATCGAGGTGAAATACAAAATTGCGGGGACGATGGCCGCGATGGCGATATCGGAATAGGGGATGCCCGTAATTTCAGCCATGATGAAGGCTCCGGCCCCCATGATCGGCGGCATGATCTGACCACCGGTGGAAGCACCGGCTTCAATCGCGCCGGCGGTCTTCTTGTGGTAGCCAACCTTTTTCATCAAGGGGATGGTGAGGGACCCGGTGGCAACCACGTTACCAGCCGAGGTTCCATTGATCATACCCATCAGGCCCGAGGCAAAGATGGCAACCTTGGCCGGTCCTCCCCGCGCGCGTCCAGCAACCGAGAAGGCGAAGTTCACAAAGTAATCGCCCACTTTCGACGCCTGCAGGAAGGCCGCAAAAATGATGAACAGGATGATGTAGGTCGATGACACGGCCGTCGTCGGCCCTAGAATCCCGGCGTCGGTGTAGACCTGGCTGAAGAATCGTTC
>JAAUXZ010019524.1_pt1 | contig 12240 bp, 4 predicted proteins | sample 7278131 | NCBI WGS metagenome assembly JAAUXZ01 (sample SAMN14350119, study PRJNA611818) | marine sediment metagenome | isolation source: surface marine sediment (3m) | place: French Polynesia: Moorea | collected 2018-08
CGTTTTGAATCTCGTAGCGGCGTTGCTGTTTGGCTTGTTGCTCATCTTGTTGCTCATCGAAGTCGGAAGCAGTTTCCTCCGACTGGGACATTTTCTCATGGGCTCGCGGCTTATCCTATCCGTTGTCTGGGGATGGGGTGGAGGCGGGATCTGACTTTTCATAGGGGTGCGCTCAAAAACAGTTGGTGATAGGTAGATCTACACAGGCGATCACTACGGTAGCGATCGCCAAAAAAAGGGAATCAGAAAAGTCAAACAGTTTTCCCTCTTTTTTGATTGATTTTTTAGACAGCAAAAGTATGGGGCATTTCGATGAACCCCTTGAAATTCACGGTTAATTAAAGAAAAGAATAAAAGCTTTCTATGAGCCTCAAGATTGGCTTGACTTGGCTAACGTTCTAAGTAATTAGATAAATTGTCTAATCTTTTCTTGGCTGGACTGTTATGAAAATGACGGTTAATGAATTTAATCGCTCTTTTCACCTTTCCTCGGTCAATTAAGCTCAGAAGGTGGCTAGTCCAAACATGACGATTAAATCCCGTTAATCCAATGGCATCCGCCGCTTGATAAATGTAAGGGAATTTCTTTCAATTTCAAAGCCATAATGTTCTTGAAATCGTTTAGCTGCTCCTTCAAAGGATTCTTCAATTCCGAATTCCGTTAAAGCTCTTTTCACTCTCACTGAGTAATCCCCGTGAGAGAGCAAGAGGTTTTTAGCCACAGGACGCACTCCCTTTTTCAGGTTTTTATGACCAAATTAGGGAGACTCTATTTTTAAATTTCCGAAGATTACTGTATATTTAATTTTCGGTCTCCGATGAATAACCCACCCCGATTGTTTGTCTTGTTCAGTGACTTGATTCACCAACCAATTCAATAACATAGACATCACTTTCAAGCCAATAGCCCGGAATAATGAAAATAAGTCTGTGTCGAATTGATGAATTTTTTTCGGCAGATAAGAAGCGCGATCGCCTGTGTAGATCTACTTATCACCAACTGTTTTTGAGCGCACCCTTCTCATGCTTTTACTCATCTGCACACTCTAATTGTAAAGCTGTCTTCACCTTCTCATACTCTGCTTCCAACTGCACAAATTGCCCTGCTCCTTCTGTGGTTGTGCCAGAACGACCCAAGTTCTCCAGTCGCTTACAGAGATTAGAGAGGGTCATGGCACCCAGATTCGCACTACTTGACTTTAAGCTATGGGCTGCTTGTCGCAGAGCTTCTGGATCTGAGACAGCCAGCGCCTCTCGAATCGCTTGCAGCTTTTTCGGGGCATCTTGGAGATATTGTCCAATAATCTCCGCCAAGATAGTATTGGCTCTGGCTCCTGCTATCTTTCTTAATGAATTCAACACTTTCTGATCGAGGACTTCATTGTTGGTCAGTTGTTCTTGTTCATTGGTCGAATTTGTCGCCGATTCTGGAGACTGTGGAGTGGGGAGTCTAGAGTTCCGAGTATCCTCTACACCTTGCAATAAATTTAAAGACTGACCCACTTGCTGCAATGCCTGAAATAGCTCAGTACTCCGAATCGGTTTGGCGATGTAGCCATTCATCCCCGCCTGCAGGCACTTCTCCCGGTCTCCCGTCATGGCATAAGCTGTTAGGGCGATAATGTGAGGACGTTCGGAAGGTTGCCACTCTTCACAAATGCGCCGCGCGGCGGTTAAACCGTCCATTTCCGGCATTTCCACATCCATGAGGACCACATCATAGGGCGCTCGCCGCAGGGCATTGATTGCCTCCAGACCATTACCTACCACATCAGCCCGATATCCTAGGTTCTGTAGCATCAGTAAAGCCACCTGCTGGTTTACACTATTGTCTTCAGCTAACAGAATCCGCAAGGGGATTCGTTCTTTTTCTGGCGGCTGGGTTTCTTCTCTTTGATAGACCCGACTGAGAGATGTCCCCTGGACAGTTCCAACCTTATCTTGTGGGTTGCTAGTCGCTGAGATGAACTGTCGGTTGACCAGATTATCATCCACAACTAATAATTGCTTTCCCTCCAACTGAGGCTGGCAACCAGAAGGAGTAATTGATGTCGAAGGGGGAGTAGATTTCGCCAGAACAGTGAAATAAAAGGTGGAGCCTGAAGCCTGAACAGAGCCAGATTCGCCTTCTGGACCTATATTCTCTCCCTTTTGGGACTTCGCCCTTTTGGGTTCCCAGTCAGGAGGAGGGTCTCCTGCAAAAGTTCCCCGACTCTCAACCCACATTCGCCCACCCATCATTTCCGCGAGCTGTTTACTAATTGCCAGCCCTAGACCAGTCCCCCCGTACTTACGGGTGATCGAGGCATCCACCTGGCTGAAAGACTTGAACAAGTACTTCTGCTGCTCCGGGGAAATGCCAATGCCTGTATCTTTGACGGTAAATCGGATTTCGTAGGTTTGTTCTGCTTCATCCACTAAGGAAGCTGCCACTGACACCCTAACCTCCCCAGAGTCAGTGAACTTGACAGCATTACCGCTCAAATTCACCAAGATCTGGCGCAGTCGGGTCACATCCCCCACAATCCTGTGTGGGACTTGGGGTTCAATCAGGTAGACTAGTTCCAGTCCCTTAGCAGCCGCTTTCGGCGCCAGTAAATCGAGAGCTTCTTCAACGCAGATTGGCAGCTCGAAGGGATGCTTTTCTAAATCTAGCTTGCCAGACTCGATTTTCGAGAAATCGAGAATATCGTTAATGATGGTCAGTAACGCTTCACCACTGCTGCGGATTGTTTCAGTAAAATGCTTCTGCTGTTGGGTTAACGCCGTATCCAGCAAAAGTCCAGTCATCCCAATCACCGCATTCATAGGGGTTCGGATCTCATGGCTCATGGTGGCCAGGAATCCGCTTTTAGCCTGGTTAGCTGCTTCCGCTGCTTTTTTCGCTTCTGCCAATGCCTGGTTCTGTTGGGCTAATTGTTTGCGGTGGCGAGTTTCCTGTGCCTGGGACTGTTGGCGTTCAATTTCCCCGCCTACCCACTGGGTCATCAACTTCAATAATTCTTTTTCGACCGCTCTGAATGAGCGCTGGCGGGGCAAAGGACTGGAGAAGCTGAGAAGACCATAGACCTGACCTGCCACCATCACTGGCATGCCAAGATAAGCTTCGATTCTGAAGGCTGCATCAGCTAGAGGATCGGGATGGGGATGAAACCCACTCTTACCCGAATTCTGTCTCCTCTCGAAGTTAACTAGTTTTGAGATAGACAAAGTCTCGCGCAGGGGCGCAAGATCTTGCGCTTCTGAAGGGCGAGCTAAATCGAAAGTAGTTCCTGGGGCGAGCGACTTTTCAGAGCGCTCAGACCCTTGGGCGGCAATAACCTCAAAGCATTCTCCCTCAATTTTGCCCAGGACGCCAACATCGAGATCAAACCACTGGCACCCCATTTCCAGCAGATGCTGGAGGCGCAGCTCAAAACTCAGATCTTGAGCGGCAATCACCTCCCGCAGCAAGCAATCGCGCTGGCGAAGTTCTTCCTCGGCGCGCTTGCGTTCAGTAATATCAGCAACGAAAATTCTTATTAAATCGCCTTCGGGAATGTAGTATACTGATAGTTCAAAAATTTCACTGCCAACTTCAATCTCGCGGACAAAATAATTCCCCCCCCAATTCTGAACAGTCAAGAGCAGTTCCGATAGGGTTGGGTGCTGTATCCCACTCTCTCTTAGATCTGGAAACTTTAGAATCGCTGCTGGATTTAAATAAGTAACCGCTCCATCCAAATCAATTTCAATAATCGGATTGGGGATTAGCTCAGGAAAGGAAGCCAAGCGAGCTAGCGCCGCGTCACTAGAATCTTGAAGACTATCATTAGAAGCAATTATGGTGTCAAAGGGACTATCTGAGTTCGACAGAAAGCCAGAAAGATCTTCTGCTTCGCAAGACTCGGAAAATTCTGAATCTGACAGGTTGGAAATGGCATAGTATTTTGCCTTAGCCCGAGGGCCAAACTCAATTATGTCTCCATGCCTAAGGTTATGGGAGAAGCATTTATTGCCATTGACAAACAGGCCATTTGCACTCCTTTTTCCCTTTAAACTGCCATCGATGACCCGAAATAGAGATTGCTCAGTTCCTGGAATTGGTGCGCGCAATAAAATAGCGTGCTGGCGAGAAACAGACTTGGAATGGAGGACAATTGAGTTTTTCGGAGCTCGACCGATAGAATAAGTAGTATCTTGAAGGGGTAGCATCCGCTGACCTTGCGAGTCTTGGATTACCAACAGATGGCGAATTTTCTTTCGCTCATTTCCTGTCATGGATTTAAACTCAAATGAATTCAAAACCTTCTGTTCGAGGACTTCATTTTTGGTCATTTGTTCTTGTTCATTGCTCGAATTTGTCCGTGGTTCTGGAGATTGTGGAGTTGGGGGTTTAGAGTTGAGAGAATCTCCTACACCTGGTACTGCTTTTAACGACTGACCAGCCTTCTGTAGTGCCTCGATTAGCTCTTTCGTCCGAATCGGTTTAGCGATATAGTCATCCATCCCCGCCTCAAGGCATTTCTCCCTGTCCCCTTGCATGGCATTGGCTGTCATGGATATAATTCGAGGGCGAGATTCAGCCGACCATTCCTGACAAATCTGGCGTGTCGCTGTCAATCCGTCCATTTCTGGCATTTGCACATCCATCAGCACCACATCATAGGGCTGACGGCGTAAAGCTTCCAGTGCTTCTAGCCCATTGCTCGCCACATCAGCCCGATACCCGAGCTGCTCTAACAGCAGCAGGGCTACCTTCTGGTTGACGGCATTATCTTCAGCTAACAGGATGCGCAGGGGAAGGCTTTCAGACAGGGTTGGGTTCGTCTGAGATGGAGGGGAGGAAGGCGTGCTCACCTTGATCAGTTGTTCGGCAAAAATACCGACTAGAAGGTTATACAATTGGGATTGCTGGATGGGCTTGTTGAGGATAGCGGCAAAAGTGACATCATCTGCCTGTTTGCCGACCTCTGGCTTGCTCAAGGAGCTTAACATCACCAGGGGGCGATTTTGGCAGTGAGGCTGTTTTCGGATTTCTCTGGCAAGGGCGACCCCATTCATAGAAGGCATTTCCATATCCAAAATCGCCAGATCAAAGGTCACTCCTCGCTGAATACATTCCAGCGCCTTGGCACCGGATTCAACGGTACAGGTGAGCATTCCCCAGGACTGAGCTTGCAGGGTGAGAATTTGTCGATTGGTTGCATTGTCATCGACGATTAGCACCTGTTTTCCAGCTAACGGCTGCTCAGCAACCTGGAAACTAACAAAAGATGAGCTAGGGGCAGATTGGGCGACCACAGTGAAGTAGAAAGTAGAGCCAATGCCCACTTGACTCTCGACCCAGATTCTGCCGCCCATCATTTCGCTCAACTGCTTGCTAATGGCAAGACCGAGTCCTGTACCGCCATATTGGCGAGTGGTGGAGGCATCTACCTGACTGAAGGACTTGAACAGGCGAGCCATCCGATCTTGAGGAATGCCGATCCCTGTGTCCTTAACAGCAAACTGAATTTCGTAAAATTGTTCTTCGTCATTTACCTTTTGTCCTTCGTCACTGGCAAGAGACTCTGGACTTCCGACGAGGGTTGCTTTCACATAAACCACCACCTCCCCAGTTTTTGTGAATTTAACCGCATTGTTAAGCAGATTTACCAGGATTTGGCGCAGGCGGCTGACATCCCCTAGAATCGCACTTGGAGTTTTTGGCTCAATCAGATATGCCAACTCCAGATTTTTCTCAGCTGCCTTGGAAGCTACCAGATTGAGCGCTTCTTCAACGCAAAGACTCAATTCAAAGGGCTGTTCTTCCAACTCCAGCTTGCCTGCCTCAATTTTGGAGAAATCGAGGATATCATTAATCAGCGCCAGTAAAGCCTCGCCGCTGCTGCGAATGATTTCCATAAACTCTTTTTGCTTGGGCTTTAACTCCGTATCCAGGAGCAGTCCCGTCATGCCGATGACTGCATTCATTGGGGTGCGAATTTCGTGGCTCATATTTGCCAGAAACTCACTTTTGGCTCTGTTGGCTTCCTCAGCCGCTTCCCGTTGCTGGTGCAACAACTCCAGTACCTCTCCCTGAACGTTTACAGAGTAACCTAAGCGGACGAATTCCCGGGAAGTATAGGCAGGTAAAGTCAGTTTGTTAGCCAAGTTCCCAGCAGCTTGCTTGAGAAGGCGTTGGTTGATCTGATTAACCGGACGGATCAAGAATTGATGGACCAGGGCAATGATCGTGCCAGTGAGCAGCAGCAGAACGCTGAGGAAGGCAAAGCGTATTTTTTGCACGTGACTGTCAATCTTCCGGTAGGTGTCGGCAACATTCCATTCAATCTTCAGAGTGCCAAATTTTTCGCCTTCATATACTATGTCTTTGGTAAATGAGAGCAATTCAAATGACTCCTGATTGTCTCGATGCCAATCAGCCAGAGGAACCCCCTCCGCATTCTCAATCTTTAGAGAGACAATATTGGGATTGTTGCTAACAGATTGGTTAACGACGGTTTCTAAGACTGGACTGTCTTGATTAATCACATCGTTAATCGAGGTGAATACCAGAAGAGTAGCAGTTTTGTCAGCTTGCTCTTCAATCTGTTCCAACAGATAAGGGGTTTCTAAGATACGAATTAACTGGCCGACTCCGACGCCAAACAGCAATGTAGTAGCCCCAAGAACCAAGCCAATTTGCAGCCCCAGAGGCCAATGGCGACCTAAGTTTCTGCTGTTTGGTTGTAAGTTGATTGGCAGATCACTTTGAGAAACATTTATGTTGTTACTGAGTTTTTGATCGTTAGAGTTTTTACGCATCTTTCTAAAAAGATTGATATAAATTGCTGACAATATCTTGATTGATTCTTTTTTCTTGACTTTTAGAATGAAATATAGCTAGTCTATTTGATGCGTGAAAATAAATAGGGCTGAAACCCGCTTGGTGCAAGGAAAGTCATTTTCCAATGATTTAGACTGGCTATAGCTCTGCTTCAGAAGCCTCTCCCATGAGCATCCCCATCAGACTAATTAGAGAAGCATTGTAATCAATGGCATACTCGTTAGTTGCGTAAGAACGAGCGTTATCCACATAGCTCAACGGTCCGAGATGCTTGGGGGCAATCCCATCCTGAGCATCTTCGTTGGGACCACCGACTAACAACCCTGGAATATTAATGTTTTTCGCTCTAGCAAATAGATGATTTACCTGTTGTACTGGATGAGTCCCTACGCCAGTAACAAAGGTTTGGTTAAAGTGATTTCGTCCCAACAGGTAGTCTAGTTGGTCAATGGCTGCCCTCAAGTAAGCTGGATTCTTGGTTAACTGGTAGGCATGAGCCAAGGTAATTCCCTCTTCTGCGGCCATTTTATTAGAACCCCAGATAAAGCGATGATTTGCCAAACGGTAGCCGCTGTTGGCAGCTTTTGTCAGCAGAGCATCTGCCCGCTGTCGGAGTTTTGCCTGAATTTTGGCTTTCAGAGCTTCCGAACCAGGCTGGCGCGCTTGCAGCAGATAGTCGAGCATTCCTAGGGAGGAGGGGTCTTTCCACTCAAACAGGGTGTAGTCAAAGGAATCCAAGTTTTGGGCGAAATACTGCTCAAAACTTGGTCTGCCCGTGGTAATAAATAGCTCCGCTGCTGCCCATAGCCTGTCATCAAGGTCTGTTTTCAAGCTCTCTTCCCGATCGAGCTCGGAGAATAAATATTTACCAGAACCGCTGTCATCCCCTTCTAACCAGTCCACTTTCATGGTGGATTGTGTTTCCAGGAAATTCCAGGCTGAGAAGGCAGCAGTCAGGTAGGTTTGTGCCAGTTCTGGTTGAGCGGAGGCATAGACGCGAGCTGCCATTGCCATAGCTGCGGCAAACTTAGCTGTTTCTGGGGTGGAGATGCCGTAAACATAGCGAGGCTGCCGATCTTCATCGGGAGATAAATCAATGGGCCATTCCTTCCCGGATAGTTTTCGATACACCGCACCATCCTGCCGCTGCATCTTCAGCAACCAATCCAGTCCCACTCGCATTTCGTCGAGCAGATCCGGGATGCCATTGCCGCCTTCGGGAATCTGCAACTGACCATCCCAGAATCGGTCGGGATATTGCTCATAGAGGCTCAGTAACCGAGCAATGGTGACGGCAGTAGTGGTGACATACTTGCCGTAGTCTCCGGCATCATGCCAACCCCCTTGAGCTGCGATTGGCTCTCGGGCTTGATGGTATTTATCCGGATGAGCGATCGCTCCATCCTTTAAATGGCAGGGGGGATGATAAATCCCGGTAACTGGGTCGTCTAGGGCAATGCCACAGCGCTGTAAATAGTAGGAGCGCAGCAGTTTAACCAGAGGTTCTTGATAAATATCTTTGCCGAGCTTGAAGGGGGCGGATTGGATATTGCCGTATCGCAGGTAATAATCCCCTTCTTGACCAAAGGAACTAAAATCTAGGATTTGGATAATATCCCCACTGGCTTCGTCTGGCTGCGGCTGGCTGGGATGAAGGGAAAACACCACTTTTTCACTCACCCGATCGACTAACTCAGCCGTCTCAGGGGCAGTATTCTCAATTTCCCCATCCCTGAAATTCAATAAAAATGCTGATTTGGGCCAATTCGGCTGGTAGCCCACCTGATTGATGACGATGCTTGGCTGTGTCCCAACCCGCTGGGATTCTGCGTCACTTTTGATGTTTTTACCACATATCACTACTAATGCAGTAACAGCAGTCAAAATCAGGACAAAAATTAGTTTCTTAAGAGGGTGCATCTTGCTCTGTGGTTGCGACTGTAAACTCAAATGCATTCTGCCCAAGGAGATTGCCATCCCGGTCTAAAATCCTGACTACTAGCTCGTAATCACCGACTTGCTTGGGCTGATAAGAGATGGTCATTAAATCCTGCAGGCTGTCTGGTTCAATATCGGTCGTGACTTGCACTGTTTGGACCTTTTGCCACTGATGTTGCAGAGTATAAGTGACTTTTGCCTCTGGAAAAGCTCTCCAGAGGTCGTTAATTACCCAGAGGCCGAGGTGGATTTCTTCCCCTAACTGCCAGATCTGCTTTGACCAAACAATGCTGGGTAAAACTGGTTGATAGGCTATTTTGAGGGCTTCGTATCCAGGTTTGGGGTTGCGCCAATAATCGACAATTCCCCAATTAACCGAGGGCCAATTTTCGACAAACATAAATTGAAAAATACCTGATACAGGCTGAAACCGCTGTCTGCGGTAGGCTTCGGCAGCAAACTGAGTTAGTTGTGCTTGATAGCGCTGGGTATTGTCGATGAATTCTTTGGGATTTGTACCCATCGGCACCTGAGCGATGTTAAAGGTTTCATGGCGCTGAAAATTGTGATAACTCCATTTTTCCCATTCTGCTTCTGTATCTGGCCACAGTTCCGCTTCTGTAAATATCCGGCGCAGGGAAGGTAGATTGGGCAGAGCTTGAGCTCCAAATTCCGTGATTATAGGTTCTTCTGTTGGTTCAGCATATTTCTGGAAGGGACCATAATACCAACCCCACCAGGGATGCTCGCTGATGGAGGAATGTTTCTGTAGGTAGCGGGTGCGGTCTAGGTTTCTGAGGCTGGCAAATAGCTCTTCATCTAGTTTTTGGTTTTGCTCTGGGTCGTAATTTTCATATTTGTATTGCATCCAGTCCGCATTCCAGGGGGGTTCGTTGTGCAGGCTCCAAGCAATGAGCGAGGGGTGATTGTAGAGTAAGTTAATCATATCTTTCCCCTGCTTAATTGCCTCGGCGATCAATTCCGGTTTATCAGTATAGCCCCATTGCAGGGGGAAATCCTGCCAAACCAACATTCCTGCTCGATCGCAGAGTCGATAAAATGACTGTGCCTCAATATGGGCGTGTACCCGGACTGCGTTAATATTGGCCTGTTTCATTAAGGCAAGATCAAAACCATATTTTTCTGGGGTCATCTCGCTGAGCCACTGGGAGGCAATGTAATTCGTCCCCCGCAAAAACAGGCGCTTGCCGTTGAGTTTCCAGACTTGGGCAATAGGATCGAAGGTGATGGTGCGAAAACCGAAGACTGTTTCTGAGCGATCTAAGGTGCGCCCTGATTCAACAATACTAACCTTGAGCTTGTAAAGATTAGGAGGACCGTGTTCCCACGTCCACCACAGCCGGGGCTTCTCGCGAACCAGGTGAAATTTCAAGTGGTTGACACCCGGTTCCAGCCGCCGCTGTTCCACAATTAGTTCGTCTGGCACCCCAGGAAAATTATGGGGGGCGAGTTGAAGTTGCACCTGCACATCTTCAGGGGTTTTGCCTGGGTAGGTGAGGGTTAAGTCAACTTCGGCGATTGCTTTCTGGTCTTTTAAGTAGAGATGGGGAGTAATTTTTACCCGATCAATGGCAATTGTTTCGGAGACTTGCAAGTAAACCGGTGCCCAAATCCCCCCTGTGTTTTGCTCTTGACCTCGATCGGACCAAGCACCTCCGGGTCTGGTATCGTGATGGCTAAAAATTCCTTTAATTAGGCGTTTGTGCAAAGACCAATCCTTTCCTCCTCTTTCCTTAGGGCTGTTGACTCGGACTGTCAGCACGTTCTCCCCGCCTAGACGTAATTGCTCCGAGACGAGAAAACTGAAGGGTTGGAAATAGCCTTCGTGAAACCCCAGATATTCACCGTTAAGCCAGACATCGGCAGCATAATCTACTCCTTCAAAAACCAGCTTGACTACTTTGTCCTTGAGGCTAGAATCGACGGGAAAACGGTGTCGATACCAGACCACGCCATCAAGGTCTTGACCTTGGAGAAACCAGTTTGAGGGGACGGCGATGTCTTGCCAGTTGCGCCGCTCAAGAGCGGGAACAGATGAATTGGCAGGCCGCAGGGAAAGAGATGAATTAGCAGGTTGCATAGGATCTGGCACAAACTGCCACGTACCTGCTAGAGGAATGGTTACTGGCAGTGGGGCTATTGGCTGCACCAACTTAGGATTATCAGGAGACTGTGCTGCCATTTTATGGGGTGTTGCGGTAAGCAAACCTGCCAAAGTACCAACAGTCAAGATGATTGATATACTTTTCGGGAAAATATGAAACTTGATCATCCTGGTTGACTGACAAATCTGGTGGGGCTACAGTCATAGAGTTCCCTGAAATTTTGCCAAAGTAACAGTTTCAGGAAGAGCTAAATAACAGTAGACCTCTTGCATAAGTCAAAAATCTAGGTCTGGAGAAGGCAGAAGGCAGAAGGCTCCAGGGAAGGAGGCAAAAGACTTTAATCCAAAATCCAAAATCCAAAATCCAAAATCACTCAACCGAAAAATCTACTTTTGCAAGAAGTCTAGTGTCGTCTAATACTAAAACTGATGCCAACTTGACAGTCGGTTATGCCAGAGTATCAAGTCACGACTAAAAGCCAGATCTGAAACGCCAGGGTAACTGTATTAGAAGCATATTGTGCCAAGCACGGTTGGGAGTTTTTTGTCAACTTCTATTTCTTGACCGATGCCCTAGAGAAACCCAAGCCTATCTCGAAGAGAAGGCTATGGGAGTATGTCACTAAAACGATTTGGGGATGAAGGTCGTTTTGGTCGATTGGGGCAAGTAATGAAGGCTTGGTGTCCTTTTTGGCTCCCTTGTCTCCCTTGCTATTTTCAGTAGGCTCAGGGATTGACAAAAAAAACAGAACTGTGGTTCACCCGTATTTCTGTTATTACATCAGAATATTTTCCCAAATTTTTCCGAAAAAATACTCAAGTATTAAGTAGAATCGCGGATGTTTTTCTCAAAGAAACATCTAATAATTAAACTAACTTGTATTCCTTGTCTCTTTAGCTCAAATTGTTGGAGTTATGGGGAAATGATAGACCATCAAGGGCGTGTCTCATTCTCAGGAGAAAGGTTTGGTTGCAGTGAGCAGTCACTTTTTCAGATGCGTTCTTTCCACCGCTTCGTCTTGACAATATCATTTATTTTGCAAGTCTCTTTAGCAGTAGGATTAACGGGTTGGTTTTCTTTGAAAAAGGGGGAGAGAATTGTCTCGGAAGTTGCTAGGGAACTTCATGATGACTTAAATCACCAAATAGAAAGAAGAGTATATAGTTTTCTTACAATCCCCTACCTGATCAATCAGATAGTGCTGGCTGCGATTGAATTAGACGGTATTGATTTAGAAGATAAGTTATCAGTAGAGCGACGTTTCACAAGATTGATTAAATTACCAGAATTCACTCCAGTAGATACTGTTCAGTATGGGAATGAGAAGGGAGATTATATCGGGGTAGGACGCTTAAAAGATCGCTC
>JAAUXZ010046786.1_pt1 | contig 12232 bp, 14 predicted proteins | sample 7278131 | NCBI WGS metagenome assembly JAAUXZ01 (sample SAMN14350119, study PRJNA611818) | marine sediment metagenome | isolation source: surface marine sediment (3m) | place: French Polynesia: Moorea | collected 2018-08
AAAGAGTCCTCCTTCGGGCAATATCTCATAGGATGTTTTGTAAACGTTTAAGATATTCTTCTTTTCAAATAAATCATGAAGTGCCCAGGTTGAGACAATTACATCGGGTCTTCTTTTTATTTTTTTGCCCCATTCTTCATTAATTAAATCGGCTCTGTTAAAATCAACTCTCTTTCTGTGTTCTTCCATTCTTTTATTGGCAATTTCCAACATGGGTTTCGAGTAATCCAAACCTTCATAGTAAATCTGGGGTAACCTGTCTAGTAAATAACTTGCTAAGAAACCCGGTCCTATACCTAATTCCAGTATTGATGTTGAGGCGAATCCTACTTTTTCTATTTGTTTTAGGATTGTTTCAAATAATTTGATCCTTGGAGCAGTTGGTTCAAATTTTTCCGCCCATTCCTGTGAAAAATTGGTATCGTGAAATTCATGCAGGGCTTGTATCTTCATTATTACTTCAAATTCAGCTGGTTTATTAGTTTAATTATTGAAATTACTTTCATTTTTGCAATTTCGCTCTAATGACCCATAGGCGCTGTTGTCATAAGGTTTTATAATTCCTTTATTACTTTACAAGGGTTACCAAACGCAAAGACATTATCAGGAATACTTTTTGTTACAACGCTTCCAGCACCTATGGTAACGTTATTTCCAATAATAACTCCTGGAAAAATAATTGAATTCCCTCCAATCCAAACATTGTCGCCTATGGTTACGGATTTGGTCGAAGTTAGATAGCGCGACTCATTTCCTTTTTCAATTATACGTTCCGATGCTTTCAAGGGATGGTTCGCAGTATATATTTGAACAAAGGGCGCGATCAACCCGTTTTTTCCAATAGTAATTTTATTATTGTCCAAAAACATGCAGTTTGTGTTTATGAATGTATTTTCTCCTATAGATATATTTTCTCCGTAATCGCAGAAAAATGGCATTTCAATCCAAACGCCGGATCCTTTAAATTCAAATAATTCGGTTAAAATCTTCTCCCTTTCCAGAATCAAGTCTGAATTGAGTGAATTGTACGCATTTAATAATTTTCTCGCTTTATGGTACATTTCTATCAATTCCGGATCTCTGGAATCGTAGTAATCTCCGTTAAGCATTTTTTCTTTCTCTGTCACTAGATTAATTTTCTATAGTGTGCTACAATAGCTTTGATGGTATGAGTTTTAGAATATCTGTCCTAAGTGATGTTTTAAGTGTTGAATATAATCATCTATCAAAAATTCGAGCGTATGGTATTCAGTATTATCCTTGCCTGTATCACAGATATTTTGAAGTTTAGTACCAGGAATATTATCAATGGTTCTAACGATCTGTAGATTAAGTAACTTCCAAAGTTCTATATTATCTTGTATGTCTGAATCCTGATACTGTTGTAATTCAACCCATTCATCCTGATGGTAAACAATTTTTTGTTTTTCCTCATACTGAGTAATGACAAATCTTCTGAGGTTAGTTGATGCACTGTCAATGAGATGTCCTAAAACTTCCTTTTTAGACCATTTTGTGGGATGACTCTTTTTATTCCAATCATCATCCGTGATGGCTTTGAAATCTTCAACCGCTTGCTCTATAATTATACGTAGTTCTTCTGCCGATTTCATCTTTGATTAAATAATTATGTTAGTAAGACCATGAAATATAGACAATGTTGTGGTCAGGGCCGCATTGTAATATATTGATGCAGTTATCAATGATATTTGTTCTGCTGACATTGGTAGTCATTGCATTACCTCACTTATTTGAACCACTGGCTGAATATTGGTATAGTTAGGGACGTCACCTACAATTTGCTCTGCATGTGGTCCGAATGAGTTTTGATAAGCTGAAAGCTTGTCGAAATACAGGTATCCAATAGCCAAATACGGAATTGGTTCCTCGGGTGTCCTGCCGGATATTCCCATATCAATTTCCAACAGCTTTAATGAGTCGCCCAATAAACTTGCCACCATTGGCATGTGTTTATTTGAATAGTAGTCCATGTCAAATGTTTTCCCTTCACCGTTAGGGTATAGGATCGTCACTTTAACCATGCCCTTTTTAACTTTGGATGTATCCGTTGATTCAGCCTGTTGGCAACTGCTTATGAGTGCGATGGCAGAAATGACCAGGAGGACAAATTTTGTTTTCATGTTGTTGAGATTCAATGATGAAGTTAAGTTAGTTTTTTTCATGGTATTGTCTGGAGAAAATCCTTAAATTAGTCTGATACCCCACTATTGCTAATAGATTATTTTTTAGGTTTCTGATATGGAATTCGATCTGGAGGGATTTATAAAAGAGTTAACAAACTACGAGCTCCTAGATTCTTACTTCCTTATAAGGAATGCCCTTATCAGTGATGTGACGATATATATGACGATCCTTTTTGCCTATATAACTGTTGCATATTTCGTGAGTACTAAGCTGACCAAATTCCAGGCAATTAGCATTTCCATACTTTACAGCATTTTTGCTTTATATATGATCTCTTCTGCGCACACTGCATCGCAAATGTTGTCTACAATTGGTTTTGTGATTAGTGGTATAGATAGCTCGTGGGAACCGACTTTAATCCTAACAATTTTGATGGTATCCTGGTTTTTCAGTATCATTTTATTTGTTCAGGCACGTCGCAAGGGAATCTCCTAATATGAATCTGAAATCATAATAGTCTTTTGATAAGATCCTCTTGGTAATTCGTGTTTTTTTTGCGTACTTGGAAACTCATCCCAAATGTTTACCTACAACGTCCTGCTCAAGCTGCTAAAAGGGCCTAAAGGTTCTAAATGCCGTTGAAGTTTATAGCCAATGTGTGCAGGTAGTATGGGTGGCAGGTATAAACGATTGATGTTGACGACGATCATACTATGGCAGTCCAAATTTTAAATCCAACCAGAGCTAATGTCCTTTTGATGTAGTCTGCGGTCTGAGAAAAGAAGTGAGGGGATAAGCAAGAGTTGTTCTGTATGTGTTAAAAGACAAAAGAATGGCATTCAATCCACTTTTTTTCAGAAAAACGATCATTGCGGCAACAGGTCTCTTCCTGTGCATCTTTCTCATCGTTCACCTATCGGCAAATTGTATTCTCCTGTTACCGGAGGACATGGCTCGCGGAATGTACAATTCATATTCTACCACATTGCGGGAGAGCCCATTGATCAAAGTTGTGGCCTATCTATTGTATTTATCCATTATCCTTCATGTAGTCTATGCCCTGTTGATCACTATCAGAAACCGCAAGTCAAAACCCGAGAAATACACAGTGAATCATACTGGTGAAAATAGTTCCTGGACATCACAGAACATGGGTTTGATCGGTATTATGATACTGTTATTTATCGTTGTACACTTAGCCAACTTCTGGGCGCGTATCAAATTGGGAATTGGTGAAGCACCGGGTATTGATGCCGACGGTAATGTAGATGTCTACGAAGTCACTTATAGCTTATTTCAGAATATCTACTATGTGGTTTTCTACACTGTGTTGATGGTTCCGCTTGGATTGCATTTGCACCATGGCCTGAAAAGTGGTTTTAAAACACTCGGATTCTATCACAAGAAAGGTCTAAAGACCCTGGCAAAAGTGTCTCTGATATATGCCGCCATAATGGCAATTGGCTTTGGGATAATCCCATTCATTGTATACTTCAAATAAGCGCAAAGTTGATGAAACTAGATTCAAAAATACCGGCCGGAAGATTAGAAGAGAAGTGGCGAAACTATCAGGTTAATTCACAACTCATCAATCCTGCCAACAAAAAGAAACTCAATGTCATTGTTGTGGGTTCCGGACTGGCAGGGGCAGGAGCTGCTTCCACGCTTGCTGAGCTGGGGTATGATGTGCAATGCTTCTGCTACCAGGATTCAGCACGGAGAGCACACTCGGTGGCAGCCCAGGGTGGGATCAATGCGGCAAAGAACTACCAGCACGATGGAGATAGTGTCTGGAGAATGTTTTTCGATACGCTTAAAGGTGGGGATTTCAGATCAAGGGAAGCCAACGTATATCGTCTGGCAGAACTGTCGGCCCCCCTCATAGATCACTTTGTTCAACAAGGTGTACCATTTGCCCGTGAATACGGCGGGGTTCTGGTGAACCGTAGTTTTGGAGGTGTGCAGGTACAACGCACCTTTTATGCACGGGGCCAAACAGGTCAGCAATTATTGCTGGCAGCCTATTCACAGCTGTACAAAATGATCCGTGCCAAAAAGGTAAAAATGTTCCCCAGGAGTGAAATGATGGACTTGGTGGTCATAGACGGCAAAGCCAAAGGGATAATAGTACGCGATCTGGTAACCGGAGAGTTGAAACGATATGCCGCCGATGCGGTGGTTTTGGCAACCGGAGGTTATTCGCGTGTTTTTCGCTTATCTACATTGGCAATTGGATGTAACGGAAGTGCCATTTGGAAAGCCCATAAACGAGGTGCGTATTTTGCCGCACCCAGTTTTACTCAAATTCACCCAACCGCCTTACCCCAGTCGAGCGAAGCACAGTCCAAGCTGACATTGATGTCAGAATCCCTTAGAAACGACGGACGTATTTGGGTACCCAAACAGAAGGATGATAACCGCAAGGCTAACGACATACCGGAAGAAGAACGAGACTACTACCTGGAGCGAAGATACCCGAGTTTCGGAAACTTAGCCCCCAGGGACATTGCCTCACGGGCGGCCAAGGAGCGTATTGATGCAGGTTACGGAGTAGGGAGGTTAAAGAATGCGGTATATCTGGATTTCAGACATGCTATTGAGCGATTCGGCCTGGAAACCATCAAAGACCGCTATGGTAATCTCTTCAACATGTACAAGAAGATCACCGGTATTGATGCCTACAAAGAACCGATGCAAATTTCACCTGCAGCACATTTCTCCATGGGTGGCCTATGGGTAGACTATGAGTTGATGACCACTATTCCCGGATTGTATGCTGTTGGAGAATGCAATTTCTCAGACCACGGCGCAAATCGATTGGGCGCCAATTCACTATTACAGGCCAGTGTAGATGGTTATTTCATTCTTCCGAATACCATCAACAATTATCTGGCAGGAGCATTACGGGAAGAACATCCTGACACCGATCACCCGGAATTTGCCAAAGTTGAGAATGAAGTTAACCTGCATCTTCAAAAAATAATGAATGCAGATGGTAGTAATACAGTTGACCACTATCATAGGGAACTGGGCAAGATCATGTGGAAAGAATGTGCTATGAGCAGAAATAAGGCCGGACTGGAAGATGCCATTCATAAAATTGAGAAAATCAAAGAAGATTTCTGGAACAACGTCAAGATAACTGGTCCGGCAAGTGGTTTGAATACTGAACTTGAAAAAGCCTACCGCCTGGCAGATTTCATAGAGATGGGAATATTAATGTGTACCGATGCTTTGCAGAGAGAGGAATCGTGCGGGGCACATTTCAGGGAAGAATATCAGACCGATGAAGGTGAGGCGGTGCGCGTTGATGATGAATATTCCTTTGTATCAGCCTGGGATTATAATAACGGAGATTTCAAGTTACACAAAGAACAGCTCGAATTTGAAAATGTACAACCTACTGTGCGCAGTTATAAATAAGAAGAGTCATGAAAGTCACATTTAAAATATGGAGACAAGAGAGCCCTGATGCCAGGGGAACGCTCAAAGCATACGAAGTTGATGATCTCACCGAGGATATGTCTTTCCTTGAAGCACTGGACCACCTGAATGAGCAGTTGGTGCTGAAAGGGGAAGAAGTAATTGCTTATGAATATGACTGCAGAGAAGGGATTTGCGGACAGTGCGGGGTCTTTATAAATGGCCGGGCTCACGGACCTCATGACAATATGACCACCTGCCAGTTGCATATGCGCAGTTTTAAGGATGGAGATACCATTGTGGTAGAACCCTGGCGGGCGGCTTCTTTTCCAATCATCAAAGACCTGATCGTTGATCGTTATTCTTTTGACCGGATTATTGAAAAAGGGGCATATATAAGCGCAAAAACAGGAACTGCACCCGAAGCCAATGCCATTCCGATCCCAAAATCAGTAGCAGATGCTGCCATGGATGCCGCTGCTTGTATAGGTTGTGGAGCCTGTGTCGCCACCTGTAAAAATTCTTCTGCCGCTTTGTTTACGGCTGCAAAGATCAATCACCTGAACAAATTGCCTCAGGGAAAAGCTGAACAGCATCAGCGGGTTAAGGAAATGACCTGGCAAATGCATGAAGAGGGATTTGGAAGCTGCACTTTTACAGGAGCCTGTGAGGTGGAGTGCCCCGAAGGAATATCGATTGCAAATATAGCCGAAATGAATGCCCGGTTGTTTAAGGCAAATATTTTTGGATAAGGAAATCGGTTTATCATTTATAGAGAGGTTTTAATGATTAGGGGCGATAACTTATTGCCGCGCAAGTGGCGGGAGGATAATAGGCGTAATTATTTGTTGTAATTAGTTGAAATTATATTGCAAAACAAAATTTAGGTTGTACGCCGTTGTAATTGAATTGAAGTTAACATTGGGATTTAAACCGATTCCAAATTTGTGCTCGGGATAATAGATTAATTTGGTTCTGAGCGGAAATCCTATGGTAGCATCTGGAAAATCAAGACCGAAAAGTGTAGATCCAATGTCTAGATCATAGGTGAACAAACCAGCACCCAAATGCCCTTCAAACACCAAGTATTGACCAATTTCCCATTTCCTTCCATAGGTAAGATTCAGTTCTATAAAAAGCTCTTTCCCTTCTGCCGTGCGGATATCAGAACCCGCATTGATATTAAAGGATACTAGGTGTTTGTTTACAATGGTAGAGAAATCGAGACCGAGGCCCAAACCGGTTTCTGCCGATTCAGAGGTAGTAGAAGCAATGCCGGCACCAAGGTTTATGGCATGAACCTTTAACTTACTATCCTGAGCCACTGTACTAAATTGTATGAGTAATGAACAAATGAAAAATAAAAAGAATCTATGTATTCGTAATTTCATACTAAAGCATTATTTCGATCACGTGCAACGGTAGGATTCCAAAAAAACTGTTATGCCCATATTGATGCACGGGCAAATGTACTGCAATATACGGTCATGATTCAGATCATACCGCAACACGTATTTTTTTGTTTTACTGTAGACGTTGTTTTTCATTTTATGCCCTGCTTTTAGCAGAAGCATATTTGATAGGCCATTGATAATAAATGAAGCATTGGCCAAACGAAAGATGAAAAAAACAAAGTTCAATAGATAGAAGTTTTACATCAGAAGGTAATACCAGATGCAGTTAAGATTGATAAGAAAAGATAAAGAATTTGTACCAGGGTTTTTAGAACTACATAAAAGTGGGGAATTGAAAAAACGGGGTGAACAGTTATGGAGTTTAATGGAAAGCTGTGAGCTATGTCCAAGATTATGTGAAGTTAATAAGCTCGAAGGTAAAGAGGGCGTTTGTGGGGCGAGCTCTCAATTAGAGATTTCCTCCTTTCATCCTCATTTTGGAGAAGAAAAACCACTTGTTGGAAAAGGAGGTTCAGGCACCATATTTATGACAAATTGTGGATTGGGATGTGTTTTTTGCTGTAACTGGGAGATTAGTCAGGGTGGTGCAGGTTACGTAAGAAGTATTGAGGAATTTTCAGATATGATGTTGGCTCTTCAAAATCAAGGGTGTCATAACATAAATTTTGTGACCCCCACGCATTATGCTCCGCATATAGTGCTCGCATTAGATATAGCAGCTTCGAAAGGCCTGAAATTACCAATAGTGTATAATACATGTGGCTGGGAACGATTAGAGATATTGAGAATTCTCGATGGCATAGTAGATATATACTTAGCTGATTTCAAATATTCTGATAGTCAAATGGCAGCTAAATATTCTTCCAAAGCAGATACATATGTTGAGGTAGTGCAAAGTGCTTTGCTTGAAATGCATCGTCAGGTGGGAGTGGCCAAACCGGCTGCTGACGGGCTTATGTATCGTGGATTGATGATTCGCCATTTGGTCATGCCAAATAACGTAAGCGGAACAAAAGAAGTAATCGAATGGATTGCAAACAATCTTCCAAAAGATACATACTTAAATCTGATGTCTCAATACATGCCTATGTATAAAGCATTTGAATATCCTGAAATATCGCGGGGGATTACACGAAAAGAATATAAAGATGCGATAAGCTGGGCAAAAGCTGCAGGATTAACAAATTTGGATATCCAGGGATATTATTGAGATTTTATAATATTCCGATCAAAAGGATAATAATCAATCCATCCTTCCTACTTATTTGATTAGACAAGCGATTGGAATCCACCATAAACCATTCGATTGGCGTCAAAGATCAATCTTGATGGATCGGTCAATGGGGCAACAAGGTCCGTCATTCTCGGGTCGGCAGGTACCCGCTCATTTGCCAGGTCACGGGCCTCTCGAGATTCGAATACTACCCATCCGAAAACAATGGCTTCATCCTCCTTTGCGTCGACGAGTTCGGGAAAAGAACGTGTGCCTTCCAATTTCAAATCCTCGCCAACATACTCAAAGTAGGCGAGAGCACCGTATTCCTTCCAAATTTCTGCAACCTTTTCAGCCACACGCTTATATTCATCCAGGTGATTTTGTGGAACGGGAAGAACGAAACCGTCTATGTAATTTTTCATGTTTTACACTTTAGTTTATTTGAAATCTATGGTCTTCTTATTAGACTAAAATAGGCTTAAACCGCCAAAAACGCTTTACTCAATATCGAGTTTAATACTTGGATTTATTTTCTTCAGTGATTCGATAAATGATTCCTGATCTTTCGGCGAGACCAGAACGAGTAATTTATCCCCGGATTTAATGCCCAGTCTTCTAAAAGAGGTAGCTGGCGAGGAAATCCAGCTATTGGTTTTATAGATCTCAGAAACCTTTGAAATATCGATATGCGAGTGAGTGAACGGCCCTACTTTTACTATTAAATGACGGTCTGATATATAGTAACCAGTTCCATGCCAAATAGTACCAAAGAGCAGTATTACCAGAGATAATATACCTATTCTAATCAATAATTCAGATGTAACTGATGCCCGAAACATTTCGTACAAGGCCAATCCGTATGGGACTAAAAGCGCTCCCCAGATAATTAGTCCAGGTATTGTACTTTTTGCTGATGGATAGTATTTCATTGTCTTAGTCTATGCCAGCCGATGTTTGGAGCGCAAGATGAATCTGATTTAATTGTTGTCTGTTTTATTCAGAACAAAAATCATCCATGGGGCTATCTGCAGCTCCGAAATCCATTTGAAAGGTTCTTCTTTCCTTCCCAATGGTTTATAAACAGACTCTACCGAGAGCCCTGTTTTTTTAAATAATACATGATAATCATCCACAGTCCAGAAAATGTCTTCCACCGGTCGTTTGTCTTCAACATCCAGCATTATATCACGTACAATATCACCCGTATTGGCATCCCAGTTCTCGGGAAAATCTTTTGTTGAGAAAGAGGCCCACTCATTAGTATATAATTCCGGAGTAGCATCTAAACAAATCAATCTACCTGTTGGCTTAAGAAGGTCTCGAAGTCCGGTCAGTATGTTGGTCCTGTTATCCCAGTCGGGGATGTTATCAAAAGTGAAAATTGATTGTACCAGATCGAACTTTCCGAGTCCAAGATGGCTGTATTTCCCATTCTCAACCAATTGATAATCACCTGAAGGATCAGACTTTTTGGCTATTTCAAGCATATCTGCGGCGATGTCTATTCCGACAACCTTGAACCCTAAGTCTTTTAGAAATCTTGTTGACCGGCCGGTTCCACAACCAAAGTCTACTGCAAGATCGCCTTTAACATGTGTTGAAATGATCTCGGGAAGATCTCGATACGCCAGGTAATAAGTGTTGGGAAATTCCAGCTTTGAATAGGATTCTGCACGCCTTTGGTTTCCCCAGGAGTTCTCAAATTGATTTTGCGTATCGGTCATTTTGCAATGAAGATTTACTTTTTATATTTCCCAAATATTGCCTGACCGGGAAAGACATTTTGAACAGTCTTCCCGTTCTTTAGAACAAAAACTCCGTTTACTATTACATGCTCAATTCCTTCGGAAAAGACTGGCCCTCTTTCAAATGTGGCTTTGTCAGATACCGTATTGGGATTGAAAATCGTTATATCGGCATCCGCCCCAACCTGTATCCTTCCCTTGAACCGCATCATCGGTGATATCCCTTCCAGTCTTTTGGCCGGTAGCAGGGTCATTTTTTCAATCGCAGTACTTAGGTCGATCAACTTTTCTTCCCGCACATATTTCCCGAGTACTCTTGTAAATGTTCCTGAAGTACGCGGATGCGCAAGTTTTGCATAAGGCATACCATCAGAAGCAATTATTACTCCTGGTGCGCTGACACCAGTTCTTATCCACTCAGGCTTCATCATGTGCATAATCAGTACTCCGCCTTCTTTTCGGTATGCATCAAAAGTACTTTCGCTAAGTCTTTCACCAGTTTCAACCCATTGAAGATCGGCATAGCTGATGCCAAGTCTTTCTTGCCATCCTGCATTGAACATAGCGCTTTGTATTGTTGTAGATGCCGCTGTATACGGGTATACTTCGGTAGTAATGTCAAAGCCGTTTTTCTGGGCTTCGTTTACAAGGTTAATGCCTAATTGAATGTCGCCCAATGCCATGCTGTTGATGTGAACAATATGCAGGGGCGTGTTAAAAATGGTAGCATTGGCAATCACTTCCTGTATTGAAACAATGTCGGGCTTTCGCACATGGACGAAAACAGGAATCCCCAACTCTCCGGCAAATTCAAAAACTTCAAATAGTTCACCCGGATTTGTTTCAGGTAAGTAGCCGATGGGCGCACCTATCCCAATGCCGCCCTCCTCTAATGAAGTGGTTATATTGCTCAGTGTCTGATCCAGTTCTTCAATACTGATCTGCTCCTTGGATGCAGGAAGCACGGTATTGAACATTTCTTCAATGGAGGATTCTCCTTTGAGACTTTTCTGCATCAAATGGTTTACATCGTTTCCGTATTTCGGGATTGCTTTGAAGCGTTCGTAAGGCCAGTTCACACTAGCTCCGTAATTGATCAATGCTTTCGAGTCACGGGAAGCGTACCACTCTTTTAAATTTTCAATGCCCCATTCGAGCTCAAGGGTGGTAGTAAGCCCGTCGTGCAATTGAAATTCTTGTTCTTCATTGGTTCGCCCATGAACATGTAAATCGATAAAACCTGGCGCCACCACCAATCCGGAAGCGTCAATTATTTCTTTACCCTCTAATGGTTCAGATGAAATTTGGGCAATGCGATTACCGGTAATTCCAACATTCTTAATGGCGTCTAATTTGGTTTCAGGATCTATAACCCGCCCTCCTGTTAACACAATGTCATATTCCACTGTTGATTGTGCTGTTAGGAAATGACCGAAACAAACAATCATTAATAAAACCAGGAACTTGGAACTCATTTTTTTCATAAATGTTAGTTTTCTTTTATTCATTAATGGCCGGTTAATTGCCGCTATCTCATGGATCAATGACTCTTTAGGATTCCTAAAAGATCTTAATATTAATGCACATAAGTTTTATCCTGTACATGGCAATGTATTTCTATTTTATATCAATCCAATATCGCTGTATTATTCGGCCTTCATACAAGTTTTCCTGATCGAATATCCCGCCATTCCTCAATATCGTTTTTGCAGAACCAGTGTTTTCCTTGTCACAGGTAACCAAAGCCCGTTCTATTCCGAGCTTTTTTGCTTCAACCAATGCGAGCTCTAATATCTTGGTCGCGTAGCCTTTTCTACGTTCGGATGGCCTGATCCCGTATCCAATATGTCCACCTTCTATTAACAATTTGTCTGTCAGCCGGTGTCTGATATTCACCACTCCAAGTATTCTATTCGTGTTATCTGTTAAATAAAAAGTTGAATTGGGAACAAAAGTTTCAGGAATGCCAATGCCATTTTTAGATCTATTTATCTGATCAATAAATTTCTGAAAATCAGTTGAATCAATTTGAATTATAAAAGGGACTAGTTTTTCTCCGGTTTCTTTCCATTCTTTGAGCATTTGACTATGCTCATTTTCGAAGCAAAGCTGTGGTTCAATTAAGTTCAAATTGCCCATTTCAAAAAATTGCCCAACGGTCTCGTATAACCGTCAGTTATGGATTTTAAGTTACTAATTATTGGTTAAGCATAAACACTCGTAATTCCGAATGGGTAAGCCTGTCTGAGACTTGCCACATTGAGTACAGTCGAGCTTGATACAATGTA
>JAAUXZ010032697.1_pt1 | contig 12231 bp, 12 predicted proteins | sample 7278131 | NCBI WGS metagenome assembly JAAUXZ01 (sample SAMN14350119, study PRJNA611818) | marine sediment metagenome | isolation source: surface marine sediment (3m) | place: French Polynesia: Moorea | collected 2018-08
CATGCGGGTCCCGGTGTGTCCAGTGCACCAGCCCGCCATGATCGTTCCACTCGTAGAGACCGCGAAAATTCACACGGTCGCCCATGCCGACCGGCACGCGCTGTGACAGGTCCAGGTTGTGCGCCACTAGCAAAGTCTGGCGCCCGGGCAGCTGCAGAATAAACCGCTGGTGCCGGGCGCCGTCGTTGTCATCGGCAATCAGGCGTATCACGTAGCCCGAAGCTTCGATCCACTGACCGTCGTCGGATTTCTCGTAACTGCGTTCTATGTCCGCATCATCCGGCCGTGATCGGCACCATGGTGATCTCGACGCGCCGGTTGAGCTGCTGGCCTTCGTCCGTACGGTTGTCGGCAACCGGCATGGATTCGCCCAACCCGACGGTGATGAAACGCTGCGACGGAATGTTGCGCGCCGTGAAGTAATCAGTAACGGTCTGCGCGCGCCGCTCCGAGAGGGACTGGTTATACGCGTCAGTGCCTCTGCTATCGGTGTGCCCCGCGACCTCGACGACGGTCTGGTCGAACTCCTTGAGGACCTTGGTGACCGACCCCAGTACCTCGAAGAAGCCGGAGTTGAGATCCGCGCTGTCCGTGGCAAAAGTGATATTGCCCGGCATGTTGAGCGTGATGTGATCGCCGTTGCGGGTGACGCTGACACCAGTGCCCGCAAGCTCCTGGCGCAACTTCATTTCCTGGCGGTCCATGTAGTTGCCAACGGCGCCTCCGGCCAGCGCTCCGACGCCCGCGCCGATCAGTGCGCGCTGGCGCCGGTCGACCGCGTCATCGCCCGAAGCCAGGCCCACCACGATGCCCGCGGCCGCGCCAATCAGCGCGCCCTTGGTCGCTTTGCTGGTTTGCGTCTCGCCCGTGTAAGGGTCCATCGTCTCGCAACCCGCCAGCAATACTGCCAGCCCGGTAATGCCTATACCGGCCAGTTTCCTGTTCATTACTTTTCTCCTTGATGCCCAAGCTCAGGGGGGTATTAGACACCCCAATCCCTGAACGATCGCTAAATGATACTCCTTATGTAGAATGACGGGCCCCGACCTGAGAACTGCCATGAGCGAGACCGACAGCTGGCTGCAGCTTTACGAGGACACGCACCAGGACCTGACCTGGCCGGTCGTCTACTGGGCAGCCGTTCCGATGGTCGTTCTCGGCACTGTCGGCATTCTCTGGACGCTGCCCATCCCCGACCAGTTCTTCGAGATCTCTCCGCTGCTGAACTGGGGAACGGCGTTCCTGATGGCGACCGCCGTCTACTACTTCATTATTTCGGTGTCGCTCGCCATCGGCATGCTGCCATTCCTGCTCGGCATCGCCGGAATTCAGAACTGGCTCACAAACTCGGATTTTTCGCCGCTGCGCGTATCGATCGGATTGCTCGTCGCGGGTATCATCGGCTTATGGCTGGGGCACCGAAATCAGGGTAGTCTGCGCCCCGTATTACGCGACCTGCAATTGATGATGATAGGGCCTGCCTGGTTACTGTCGGTGCTTTATCGTCGTATCGGAATCCCGTTTTGAACACCAAGAACACGAATCTCGATCCCCTCGATCTCTACGACGTCCGCTCCGAGCTGAGTGACGACGAGCGCATGGTCCAGGAGACCGTCGCACGATTTGTCGACGACGCCGTCATTCCGCTGATGCGCGAAGCGTTCGAGCAGCACACGTTCCCGATGGAACTCGTGCCGCAGGTGGCCGAACTCGGCCTGTTCGGCAGCTCTATCGAGGGCTACGATTGCGCCGGCCTCAACAGCGTCTCCTACGGCCTGATCTGCCAGGAACTCGAGCGCGGCGACAGCGGTTTGCGCAGCTTTGTATCCGTGCAGAGCAGCCTCGTCATGTTTCCGATTCATGCCTACGGCTCCGACGAGCAGAAGGATCGCTGGCTGCCTGCCATGGCGCGCGGCGAGGCGATCGGCTGTTTCGGCCTGACCGAGCCGCACGGCGGTTCGGACCCGGGCAACATGAAGACCCACGCAAAGCGCGACGGCGACGACTGGGTCATCAACGGCGCGAAGATGTGGATCACCAATGGATCGCTCGCAGACGTAGCGCTCGTCTGGGCGATGACCGACGAGGGCGTGAAGGGCTTCCTCGTGGAAAAAGACATGCCCGGGTTCACCGCGCAGGAAATCGAAAACAAATTCTCGCTGCGCGCCTCGGTGACGTCCGCCTTGTTCCTCGACAACGTGCGCGTCCCCGACAGCGCGGCGCTCCCCGGCGTTACCGGCCTAAAGGGCCCGCTGAGCTGCCTGACGCAGGCGCGTTACGGCATCTCGTGGGGCGTCATCGGCGCGGCGCAGGCTTGCCTGACCGAAGTCCTGAATTACACCGAGGACCGGGTGCTGTTCAACCGGCCGATTTCGCATACGCAGACCGTCCAGATTCGCATGGCCGACATGGCGCGCCGCATTACCTCGGCGCAATTGCTGTCGCTACGGCTTGGCCGGATCAAGGATGCCGGCAGGCTGTCACCGTCGCAGGTCTCACTGGCCAAGTGGAATAACTGTCGTGCCGCGATCGATATCGCCCGCGACGCTCGCGATATTCTCGGTGGCTCGGGCATCAGCGCCGAGTACGTGCCCATTCGTCACATGCTCAACCTCGAGAGCGTAATTACCTACGAAGGCACGGAGACCGTTCACCAGCTCGTCATCGGCAAGGAGCTGACCGGCGTCAACGCCTTCGGATGAGCCTTTGACCGCCCGGGCGGTACCAACCAACCGCGACGTCTGGCGCATTGCCGCGCCGATGATCCTGTCCAACGTATCGGTGCCGTTACTCGGCATGGTCGACACGGGCGTTGTCGGTCACCTCGAGAGCCCGGTCTATCTCGGCGCTGTCGCCATTGGCGCCACGATCTTCGGCTTCCTTTACAACGGCGTGAATTTCCTGCGCATGGGCACCACAGGAATCACGGCGCAGCGCTACGGCGCCGACGACTATGACGGCCTGCGCGTTTCCCTGGGCCAGGCGCTGATCGTTGCGCAGCTTATCGCGCTGATCTTCATTGTCCTGCAGGCTCCGCTCGGTCGATTCGCCCTCGGCCTGATCGGCGCCGAGCCGGACGTCGAGGCTTTTGCGCTGGAGTATTTTTCGATCCGCATCTGGAGCGCGCCGGGCACGCTGGCTAACTTCGCGCTGGTCGGCTGGTTTCTCGGTTTACAGAACGCGCGCGTGCCGCTGCTGATCTTCCTGACGATCAACCTGACCAACATCGTTCTCGACCTCGTGTTCGTGCTGGGACTCGGCATGAAGGTCGACGGCGTGGCGCTGGCTTCGGTCATTGCCGAGTACACGGCTTTGCTCGTGGGCCTTGGTTTCGCGGCGCGCGAGCTTAATAAGCGGACGGGCCACTGGCCGCTCGCGCGACTGTTTCGCGTGCGCGCCTACGCGGCTTTTTTCTCGGTCAATGCCAACCTGTTCATTCGCACGCTGGCGCTGATGTTCACGTTCTTTTTCATTACGGCGCAAGGTGCGCGCATGGGCGGCCTCGTGCTGGCAGCTAACGCGGTACTGCTCAACTTTGCCCACCTGACGTCATTTGCCCTCGACGGCATCGCCCATGCGGCCGAAGCCCTCGTTGGCAAGGCCGTCGGTCAGCGCAACCGTTCGTCGCTCGAGCAGTCGGTACGCCTGTGCCTCAAGTGGTCACTGTACTTCGCTGCCGGCTTGTCGGTCGCATACTTTTTCTTTGGCCGGTACATGGTCAACGTGCTGACTGACCTGCCCGAAGTGCGCGAAACAACCATGATCTACCTGCCCTGGTTCATCATTTCCCCACTGGTCGCGGTCTGGTCGTTTCTCTATGACGGCGTTTACGTAGGGGCAACCCGGGCACGCGCCATGCGCGACATCATGATCGTCTCGACATTCGTTGTATTCCTACCCGCCTGGTACCTGCTGCAGGGCTTTGGGAATCATGGACTCTGGGCTGCCTTTACGCTGTTCATGGCAAGCCGCGGCATCGGTATGCACATCGGGTACCGGCGCAGCCTGTTGCCGTCCGTTGGTTGAGAGCGGACGTTAGTAAATCTCGCTATTGAAAATTCGCGTTTCCGCCCTCAGCGAAACATCTGGTAAAGGCAAACCCGGCGAAAGCCGGGGACGCAAAGCCACGGGTCCTCGCTTCCTCCGCGACGTTCGAGCGCCACGAAGGGCCCCAAGATCGCCGGGCTGCCGCCAGGCCTTGTTTTCCAACGGAGCGATGAAATGAAACCCCTCAAACGCATGATGCTCGGGTTGCTGGCGCTGCTGCCGCTGGCAGCCGGTACATCCTTTGCGGATACCGAAAGCAGCTATTCCCGTATCTTCATCTTTGGTGCCAGCTTCATGGATGCCGGAAACCACTTCGTGTTAACCGGTGAGTCTGCGCACCCGCCTTTCGAGTTCCTGGGCCCGAGTTACCCAATGGGCGGCCATAATTTTAGCAACGGCCGTACCTGGGTTGAAGTCCTTGCCGCGGAGATGAAACTACGTAAGGGTGCGAAGCCCGCCTATCGAAACCCGGCATTTGGCAACTACGCCGTCGGTTACGGGCGCGCCCGAGAATTCACAGGTGACGTTTTGCCAAGCCTGTACGACCAGGTGCAGGCCTGGAGAGATAACGGTTATTGCACCGGCGCTCCGATGGACGACACGCTGTTCATCATGGACTCCGCCTACTTTGACCTGGTCGACCTGCTAAGCGGCGAGGACCCGCTGCCCGTGCTCTTCGGAATGACCACCAGCATCGCTGAGAATATCGGCATTCTCTACGGCTGCGGCGCACGCAACCTCCTGTTCGCATACATACCGCCTTTGGAGGCTTCACCAATTGCCCCACCGCCTCAGGATCCGCCGGCACCGAGCGGGAGCGCGCTCTACAACTACGTATTCCTGGCGCCTGTGTTGCAGTCCTACGCCAATGAGCCGTTCAACATGAATATCTCGGTCGTCGACTTCTTCGCATTCGTCAGCGGAGTGCTCGCGACACCGGAGGCGTTCGGTCTCACCAACGTTACGGATTCGTGCGTGACGTTCGGCGTCACCAAAGGAGCGTTCTGCAAGAAACGCGATCAGTATTTCTTCTGGGATCCGCTGCACCCAACGAGGAAGGTGCACGCCCTTATGGCTGATTTCGCGATGGAGCAGCTACCGTAAGCTGACAAATAGAGCGGCTGCTACTCTGCGTCTAGCAGCCGCTCGCATTGGCGGGTCGCCTACCGGGGTGGGCGACGGCTGCGCGTCACATCCCCTTGTCGGAAATGACCGTTCTGAGGATATCCCTGACCTCATCGTAATACTGGTGCGGCACGCCCTCGAGCCGCGGGTTTGCACCGGTCGCAAGCACGAGCACAGGATCGATGTCTATCAGTAGCGGCAGGTTGGTGGGAGCAACGAGAATGGTCAGCGCCCGGTTGGACATTTCCCAACCGAAGTAGTCACACGAAAATTCCTCGGTGGTGCCGTCCAGGCCGACCTGGGTCTCGAAGACCAGGTCTCCAGGGGGCGTGTCCACCACGAAGTTCGTAGCGGCAACGTCGAGACACAGGCGCCGCATTTCCGACGCGTTTTCCGCAGACGGCCGCCTGAACTCGTAAACCTTGTTATCGGAATCGAAGTAGCCAACAACCGGGCCGTCGCCGCCATCGCCAGCCTTGCACCAGTTGAGTTTTGACTTCGCAGCGCGGTACATCGGGTCGCGCTCCGAATAGCTGGCCATCAGGTCGCCGACCTCGTTGCAAGCCATGGTGCCGTCGTCGTACACGACGAAAGCGTTGACACTTTTTTCAGCGCTACCGCAGGCAGCGACCAGCATGGCAGCGCTCAATACGACGATCAATTTTCCGGTTCCCATGGTTCACTCCCTTAAATCTCGTCATCAATTCTACGTTCGGTCGTAATTGTCGCAAATCAATGGCGAACTTATCTGCTTCTGGCCGCAAGCATTCCCTGGCCGTTTGCTACACTCATCGCATGGCACTGGCCGAACACTGATATTGGCGTCGTTTGTCGCTGAATCAGCGAGGTATGCACAATGAGCTTAGCCGACCTGGCAAACGTAGCTGAGATCTTCGGTGTTCTGGCGATTATTTTCGGTATTGTCTTCGGACTGATTCAGCTCAGGCAGCATCGAGAGCAGACGCGCAAGATGTCGATCATGGAGCTTGCGGCGTCGTTCGAAGATCGCGAGTTTTCCGAAGCTTATCGACTAATAGCGGACCTGGACGCTGGCACAAGCGCTGACGAACTTACTGCTATGGGTGACGAGTATCTCTCCGCCGCGTTACGCGTCGGGCTGAAATTTGAGATCGTCGGCCTTCTCGTTTTCCATCGCATAGTTCCCGTGGACGCTACGACAGACCTGATCGGAGGGGCCGCCGTCAAGTTCTGGGGAATCCTGGAGCACTGGATAGTGGACACGAGAACGAAGCACAATCACGACTCTCTGTTCGAGTGGTTTCAGTGGTTGGCGGAGCGACTGAAAGAACGAGGAGCCGAGGCCGATGTTCCGGCCTATAAAGCTCACAAAGTGTGGCGCGATTTCGACTGAATCACGCTTATCGCCTTCCTAAGAAGCAACGCCCCGTTCTATACAGGCACATCGGGCTGCTCCCCGGCGCGCCGGCGGACCGTTCTCTTTGCCCATTCGTACGCCAGTATTCCCGACAGGACGTTCGCCATGGCGTAGGCGGCGAAGATGCCGGTTGCCTCGAACACGAGCATGCCGATGGCGGCCAGCGGCAGGTACATCGCGACGATTCTGCCGAGGCTGATCCATACGGCCGGCATTGGGTGCCCGAGCCCGTTGAACGAGGCGTTCATCACCATGACCATGCCGTAGGCGCCGTAGCTGATCGGCGCGATGAGCAGGTATAGCGCTGCCATGTCGATGACGGCCGGACTGCTACTAAACAGGGTCGGCAGAAACCCGGACGATACCGCTAGCGCCGCTGCGATGAACAGCCCGCTGCCGATGCAGAAGACCGTGCATAGCCGCAGCGAGCGCAGGATGCGATCGTGCTTTCCGGCCGCGAGGTTCTGGCCGACGAACGGCCCGATAATCGCTGACAGCGCGTAGTAGATGACCAGCATCATCGACTCGATGCGACTGGCCACACCGAAGCCGGCGACCGCGTCCGGTCCGTAGCGCGCGATCATCGCCGTGACGATCGCCGCGCCGACCGGCACGATCACGTTGGTGCCGGCGGCCGGCACTCCGACGTGCAGTACGTCTCTCCAGGAGCGCCGCAGCTCCTCGGGGTCGGGTTTATTGAAGCTGACCATGTCCAGCCGGTAGCGCAACAAGATGAGTGCACCAAAGAAGATGGAACTGCGTGCGAGCAACGCGGCAATCGCTGCGCCGTTAAGGCCGAATGCAGGCACCGGTCCAATGCCGAAAATGAATATGGGGTCGAGCGCCACGTTGAGCAGTGACGCGATGATCATGAGCTTGCTGGGCAGACGCGTGTCCCCAGTCGCTCGCATGCTCGCCATCGCAACCATGCCGACGACGATGAACGGAACGCCGGCGTAAAGAATCGTCATGAAGCCGCGGATCAGCGGGATCATGTCCTCGGGTGCGCCAAGCAACCGGAACAGGGGGCCAATCGTCAGCACGCCGACCACGGCGATTGCGGCAGTGATCAGGAACGACAGCAACAGCGCGTCGGTCGTGAGCCTGCGCGCACGGCGATAGTCACCGGCCCCGATCGCGCGAGCAACGACCGATGACGTGCCCGCGCCCAGGCCGATCGCCACACTGGTCACAATCATCAGGATCGGAAAGCTGAAGGCGTGCGCCGCCAGCGCGCGGTCGCCAACGCGGCCGAGAAACCAGGCATCGACCAACGCCTGCCCCATCATCGTAATGATGCCGAGCAGCACCGGCACCGTCATGGCGACGAGGTGCTTTCCGACCGGACCTTCGGTCAGCCTGCTGTTTTGCGATGACATTATGCGTTCGGCGGGGGACAAAAAAGACGCCTAGGGTATCATCGCCCCGTTGCAGGATCCGGGGTTATAACCATGGGATGGAAACAGTTGTCGTCGCGCACCGTCTGGGAGAATGACTGGATGGCCCTGCGCGAAGACGAGGTCATCAACCCGGGCGGTGGCCGAAATCTGTACGGCCACGTCCACTTCAAGAATCGTGCGGTCGCTATCCTGCCGCTCGACGACGAGGGTAACACCTGGCTCGTCGGCCAGAGCCGCTACACCCTGGGTGAGTGGTCATGGGAACTGCCGATGGGCGGGGCGCCGCTCGACGAGGAACCGCTCGATGCTGCCACGCGCGAACTCAGGGAAGAAACCGGGCTGACGGCCGGCGAATGGACCGAGCTGATGCGCCTGCACACGAGCAACTCCATTACCGACGAAATCGGCGTTGTCTTCGTGGCGCGGCAGCTCACAGCGGGTGAACCCGAGTTCGAGGAAACCGAAGATCTCGAAGTACGTAAGCTGCCGCTCGCCGAAGCGATTGCCATGGCAAGGCGTGGCGAGATCACCGACGCGATCAGCGTCGCGGCGCTGCTGCGTGTCGAACTCCCCGACTAGTACACCTGCCGCGCCGTCACCACATACCGCATTGGTCCGCCCGCTTCTTCCGCATCGAACGGATAGCAGGTCACGAGTGTCAGCACGGGCACGTCGGTATCCAGCAGCAGGCTGCCGCGGCGGGAGTCCACGACGTCAATGCCGATCACCTTGTACAGGTGCTTGCGTCCGCTGAATCGCTCGATGACCAGCGTGTCGCCCATCTCGACGTCACGCAGGAAAGCAAAGTGGGTATCGCGGTGTCCGGCAATGACGCTGTTCCCCATGTCGCCGGGCAGCGCGCTGGCGCTCAGGTGCCCGGGGCCGAATGCCAGCGTCCGCCCCGAGCCACCCGCAAGCACGATCAGGTCGACCTCTCCGGCGTTGGCGCTGAGCCTGGCGACCGGCCAGGTGTCGGCCCAGGGCCACGGAGCCTGGCGATCATCCTCCTCGTCGGCACGCTGCCAGGCGCGCTGCATGAGTTCCTGCGCAAGCCAGGCCTTGGCCGGGATATAGGCGCCCTGGCCGAGTTGCCAGAAGCCGAGACAAAGCAGGCAGGCCATGACGACGTTCCCCAGTAACCTAGCGCGGCGTGCCACGGGTCACCCTCCGGTACCAGGCCGACATCGCCATTATGAGCAGCGTAGCCAGCACCATCAGCAGTCCGCGCCGGCGCATTTCGGGTCCAATCGTTGCCGTTGCGGGGAAGCCGAAGATCGCTCGCGCGCTCTGGCCGTGAGCCATCAGGTTGGGCACCTGCTCGCGGGCCAGCAGCTCGCCCGCTGGACGCACTGGCGTCTTGTCGACCGCGACAAGACTCGTGTACTTGCTGACGAGATGGTGCATGAGCGCTGTCTGGACCACCGCATCCCGGGTTACTCCCTCGTCGGCGCCGCGACGCTGCTGGTCGAACAGGTCCGCAATACGGGCTCGGGCCCACAGTGCGGCAACACCCGGGCTTTGCGCCCCGAGCGCCAGCGACACATCGGCCGTCCACGTGCCGGCAATCGAGTTGCCGACGATGCGCAGTGCGGCGCCGGGAAGGAACTCGCTCGATGCTTTCACGCGCACCGCCACCGGTTCGCCGAGATAGAGGTCCGGGACAATTGCCGGGAAACTCTCGATGGCGGCGCCGCTCGGCCACTGCAGCTCGATGTTGGTGAGCTGCGGGTTCTCGAGCTTGCGAAACAGCCGGTCCATCTTCTCGGCAACCTCGTGCAACGCGCTGATGGTCGTGAACGTGCCGCGGCCAGCCTCGGCAGCCTTGCGCATGAACCAGCTGTTGGGCGCCGACCCGATCCCAACTGTGAACAGCCGGGCATCGCCGAGGCGCGCTTCAATCAACTTGAAGAGCCCCTCTTCGTTGCCGACCGCGCCGTCCGTAATAAAAATGACCTGGCGCAGGTAGCCATGCGGCGGCGGCGCGCGCAGCGCGAACTGCAGCGCCGGGTCCATCTCGGTGCCGCCATTGGCACGCAGCCGGTTGACGAACGCCTGCGCCATCGCAACATTGCTGGCCGATGCCGGCATGCTCTCGGCGAACATTGGCGTCGGGTGGTTATTGAACTCGATCACGTTGAAGCGATCGCCGGGCTGCAATCCGTCGAGCGCTCGTTGCAGCGCCGTTTTCGCCTGCGTTATCGAGACGCCGTGCATCGAACCCGACGTGTCAATGACGAAAATCATCTCGCGGGGCATGCGCATGGACACCGCGCCATCGTCGGGCGGCATGACCATCAGCAGGTAGTGCGGCTCGCCACTCAGCGTTTCGGCGAACACCATGCCGCGCGGCGCGGCGGACGGCACCGGGCGCCACAGCAATTCGAAGTCGTGATCCATGGCCGCACGGCCGCCGGCAAGCGAAACCGTGTAGTGGCTGCTGGCCTCGGCGACGTTCACGGGATGGTAGCGGCTAGCGATGATCTCCAGCCGCATGCCGGCGTTGATGCGCGCCTGCAGCGACACCTTGTGGCTGCTCGAGGCGCCGATCATGGGCGGGGTAATTAGCGAAGCGTCGTCGACCAGCGTCGTGTCCGGAGCCCAGCCGTTGCCCTGCCGGTCGGTCAGCGCCTCGCCCGGGATGTAGCGCGGCGTCAGCGTCATCGGGAAGCGCAGACTGAAGGTGCCGTCGTCGTAGCGCACGGTCTCGAGATACTCGATCTCGACGATGACCGTCTCGCCGGGTGCGATATTGGCTACCTTCGTCGTGAACAGGTTGGCGCGCTGCTGCTCGACGAGGCTCGTCTTCTTGCCTTGCCGCTTCGCCTGTTCGTACTCCTTGCGCGCCTGTTCCTTTTCCCGAATCTCGCCCTCGATAAATCGTTCGCCGATATACAGCCGCATATGGTCGACGGCGGCCTCATCGGGCAGCGGGAAGACGTAGATGCCTTCGACCCACTCGCTGCCTTCGTTGCGAAACTCCTGCATGACCGACACCCGCGCAACGAGTCCGTTTATCGTGATGTTGACGTTGGTATTGAGCAGCGCCGCGGTCTCGTAACCACTCGCCATGCGCATCAGCAGGCTGCCAGTCTGCATCTCGTCCGGCGTGGGTCCGTCTGCCGACGCGGGGCGAAACAACAGCGTGGCGATCAGGAACAGGGTCCAGGCGAGCGGTTTGTAACTGGGCATGACGGTCTCCTTGCTGGTCACGTTCAATATCAACAAGGCAAAGCGCCAGAGCGCGGCCGGCGGCATGGCAATGCACCGACGTAATGTGGCAAATTGTGGCGATGGCCAGGAAGATTGCGATTGTCGAAGACGAAGCCGCTATCCGCGCGAACTATGCGGATGCGTTCGAGCGCGAAGGCTATGCCGTCGAGGCGTTCGAGGCGCGCGTTGACGCCTTGCAGGCCTTCGACGTGCGCCTGCCGGATCTCGTCGTGATCGACATCAATCTCAAGGACGATGTTGAAGGCGGCTTCGAGCTGTGCCGTGAGCTGCGGTCCCGCTCGGCGGACCTGCCGATCATCTTCCTGACGGCGCGGGACAGCGAGTTCGACGCCGTATCGGGCCTGCGGCTCGGCGCCGACGATTACCTCACCAAGGACATCAGCCTGCCGCACCTGATGGCGCGAGTTGCCGCCCTGTTCCGGCGCCTCGACGCCATTCAGCAGCCGCAGTCGGGTGACGGGCGCATCGTACGCGGCGACCTCGAGATCGACACCGACCGCATGACGATCCGCTGGCAGGACCAGCCTGTCAGTCTCACGTTGACCGAGTTCTGGCTGGTGCACGCGATGGCGCGCTACCCGGGCCACGTCAAAAACCGCCAGCAGCTCATGGATGCCGCCCAGGCCGTGCTCGATGACAACACGATCACGTCGCACATCAAGCGCATCCGCCGCAAGTTCGTCGCGATTGATCCGGACTTCAATGCGATCGAAACCGTGTACGGCATGGGCTATCGCTGGCTGGCATGAATCTCAAACGCCAGCTGCTGCTCGTGAGTCTGCTGACTCTCGTGTTGCCCTGGGCCGGCTACCAGTTCATTCATGAAACCGAGTCGGCGCTGCGCGTCGGCCAGCAGCCGAGGCTGGCGGGCACGGCGCAGGCCATTGCCGATTCGCTCGCGCAGTATCCCGAGGAATTCCCGCACGGTCCGCGCGGCGACGAGACCGTGGCCGACCAGGTGTACGGCCATCCGCTTGATGGTCAGCCCGGGGTTGATGGGTATTTTGACGACTGGGGGCTCGAGCGCGAATC
>JAAUXZ010128137.1_pt1 | contig 12208 bp, 12 predicted proteins | sample 7278131 | NCBI WGS metagenome assembly JAAUXZ01 (sample SAMN14350119, study PRJNA611818) | marine sediment metagenome | isolation source: surface marine sediment (3m) | place: French Polynesia: Moorea | collected 2018-08
AGCTCGGCTGAGGTATCTCGCCCGCTGCCGAGGGGCGATTGTTTCTGCAGGTTCATGAATGCTCAGCCACAGAGCCGCTCAAACTGCCAACCAACGAAAAGGGTTACTTGAAACGAAAGGTGATGCGCCCCTTGGTCAGGTCGTAAGGTGTCATTTCAACGTTGACGCGATCGCCTGCCAACACGCGAATTCGATGCTTGCGCATCTTACCCGCGGTGTGCGCCAGTACCTCGTGGTCGTTGTCCAGACGTACACGGAACATGGCATTGGGCAGCAGTTCGATGACAGTACCTTGGAACTCGATCAGGTCTTCCTTCGACATGCGCAGTCAGTCTCTGTGGCAATCTCCAAAACTATTCGCGGACTAGCAGTGTACAACATTGGACCATAGACCGCCCCTGGCGGAAAGACGATAGATCCTTAGAACACGGGTGTGAGGTCGAAGGCAAAGCGCCGGCGAATTCGCGCCATGAGCTGGTCGCGGACCTTGCGATAGGCCTCCAGTTTGGTCTCTCGGCTGCCTTCCACTATGGTCGGGTCGAAGGTGTTCCAGAACTCCACGTCGCAGGCCATGGTCCGCGTCAGCTCGACCGCCGAATGCTGTGCCTCGGGAGAGAGCGAAAGGATGAGGTCGAAAGAGGTATCTTCCAGATCGTCGAAGCTCTTGGCGCGATGTTTCGAGATATCGATGCCAATCTCTTCCATGACAGCGATGGCGAAGCCATCGACTTCGGTGGCGCGGACTCCACAGGAGTCGACATAGACCCGATGTCCAAGGAAGTGCTTGAGCAAACCCTCTGCCATCGGCGAGCGCACAGAATTCTGCGTGCAGGAAAAAAGCACGGAATCGGGCAGCGCAGCCATCGCGCTGTCATCCCCGAATGTGCAGGACGCACAGCAGGGTGAAGAGTCGCCGTGCCGTGTCCTCGTCGATGTCGATCTCACCGTTCAGGCGGTCGCGCAGCACCGTCGCGCCTTCGTTGTGAAGGCCGCGGCGCCCCATGTCGATCGCCTCGATTTTCGAAGGGCTGGCCGTCTTGATGGCTGCGTAATAGCTCTCGCAGACAGTGAAGTAGTCTTTCACGATGCGGCGGAAGGGTGTCAGAAGCACCCCTACCTCGTGGACCGTCTCGCTGTCCCGGTCGTCGCGGATATCGAAAACCAGCCGGTTCTCTTCCAAGCGCAGATGCAGGCTATAGGGGCCCTCATCGGGAATCTGCGGTGCAAAGTGGTTTTCTTCCAACAAGTCGTAGATGGCGACCGCCCGCTCGTGCTCGACCTCCGGCGAGCGTCGCACCAGGGTCTTTTCGTCTAGCGTGATGTTGACCAGCCGGCTTTGCGACATGGTTAACCTCGCTGCGGGCCATTCGTGCGAAGGCTGACCGAACGGGCGTGCGCGAAGAGACCCTCCGCTTCTGCCAAGGCCACCGTCGCTGGCGCGAGCGCACTGAGCGCTTCGGCCGAACAGCCCAAGATCGAAGAGCGCTTGAGGAAGTCGAAGACCGAGAGCCCCGAGGAGAAGCGCGCCGAGCGCCCGGTCGGCAAGACATGGTTAGGCCCGCCGAGATAATCGCCGACTGCCTCGGGCGTATAACGTCCGAGGAAAATGGCACCGGCATTGCTGAAGCTCGTCATGAGGCTCTGCGGCTGCTCGACCGCCAGCTCCAAATGCTCGGGAGCGATGCGGTCAATCAACGCGCCGGCCTCGCCCAGGCTGCTGAGGGCAATAATTGCGCCATGATCGCGCCAAGCGGCGGCCGCGATTTCCCGGCGTGGCATTGCATCCAGCTCCCGCTCGACAGCGCGCGCGACCTCTTCGGCAAAGCCCGCACTGTCGGTCATGAGGATCGACTGGGCCGTTGGGTCGTGTTCGGCTTGACTTAGCAGGTCGGCAGCAATCCAGGCCGGGTCGTTATCCCCATCGGCGACCACCAAGATTTCCGACGGACCAGCGATCATGTCGATGCCTACGGTGCCGAAGACTTGCCGCTTGGCTTCGGCAACATAGGCATTTCCCGGACCGACGATCTTGTCGACGGTGGCCACGGCACCGGTTCCATAGGCCATCGCAGCGACTGCCTGCGCACCGCCGACTCGGTAGACCTCTTCGATGCCGCAAATCTTGGCCGCGACCAGAATGAGCGGATTGATCTCGCCGTCGGGCGTCGGGACGGTCACGATCAATCGCTGCACGCCGGCGACCTTGGCAGGGATTGCATTCATCAGAAGCGAAGAGGGATAGGACGCCCGTCCGCCCGGTACGTATAGACCGACATCGCTGATTGGCGTCCAGCGGTGGCCGAGCAGAACGCCGGTCTCGTCCTTGTAGCTCAGATCTTCCGGTCGCTGCTTTTCGTGATAGAGCCGGATGCGCTCGGCCGCGAGACGCAGGGCATCCAGCGTCTCCGTGTCGCAGGCCTGCTCGGCGTCCGAGAGCGCGGCTTTCTCGATCCGCAAGGTCTCGGGCGTCAAGCTCAAGCGGTCGAAGCGGGCCGTGTAATCGATCAGCGCCTCATCGCCGCGCTGCCGCACATCGGCGAGGATCGTGGAGACCGTCTCTGAAACGTCGACCTCCGCCTCGCGCCGAGCCGAAAGAAAGGCGGCAAAGTCCTCTTCGAAACTCGGATCGGAGGTCGATAGCTTAAGCGGCATCGGCGACCTCGCGAAAACGCTCGACCCAGTGATTGAGCTCGTCGGCGCGCGTCTTCAGCGCCGTGCGATTGACGATCAAACGCGAGGTAACCTGGGCTATCTCCTCGACCTCGACGAGGTCGTTGGCCTTCAGGGTTGCTCCGGTCGAGACCAGGTCGACCATGCGCCGGCAGAGGCCGAGGTTGGGGGCGAGTTCGATAGCGCCGCTGAGCTTGATGCTCTCGGCCTGCACGCCGCGCGCCGCGAAGTGGCGGCGCGTGATCTCCGGGTATTTCGTAGCGACCCGGATATGGCTCCATCGCGTCGGATCGTCGCTCTGCCGCAGGCTTCTCGGCTCAGCAACTACCAGCCGGCAGCGGCCGATGCCAAGGTCGACCGGTGCATAGACCTCGGAATAGTCGAACTCCATCAGAACGTCGTTGCCGGCTACCCCCAGATGGGCAGCGCCGAAGGCGACGAAGGTGGCGACATCAAAGGACCGGACGCGGATGATCTCGACGGCAGGGTCGCTCGTCTCGAAGCGAAGCTGCCGGTTGTCGTCGTCGTTGAACGCCGGCTCCGGAGCCAAGCCAGCACGCTCCAACATGGGCTGCAACTCTTTAAGAATGCGGCCCTTGGGCACGGCCATAACCAGCCTTTGATTGGCGGGAACGGTCGAGGCGGAAGGCTGGGTATCGAGCACGCGCGGCGACTCCAGAGCGAACTGCTTGGCAACATGGTATGCGTTGCGGTCATGTAGACGGCGCAGCCGGTGCCGTCCAGGCCCCGCCGCCTCAAGTCAGAAGCGCGTTCTCTCGAACTCTAAGTATCGTGCGAGGGCCGGGCGGGAGTCGGCCAGGGCTCATCCAGATCGCGCAGCTGCCCTTTTATGGCCGAGACATTTAGGCGCAGCGCCTGGCCATCGGAGAAGTGGAACGTTATCTGGCGCGGCTCGGTCGCGATGGTCAGCAGGCTCAAGATCTGATTCTTGTCGGCCAACTCAATTCCGGTCGTGGTGACGGATTTGACGGCATCGAAAGTCACCGCGCTGTGGGTGCGGTAATAGTGCGGCCGTGCGTCGCTCTCTTCAAAGGCAGCATCGCCACCGCCCGCACTAGCGGTCTCCAGTGCTGCGCTTGGCGCAACCGCCTCCGCCTGGTCCACCGTCTCCCACATGAAGCGATTGACCACCATCACGAAGCGGCGCTCGTCCCGCTGATAGGCAACGTCGCGCAAAGGCACCAAGGCGTCCTGCAAGCAGGCGGCCAGCACGTCCACGTCTTCGACGGACCGCGCCCGAAGCTTAAGCAACTTTACGTCAGCCATACAGGCTCCCCAGTCGGTCAGGCTGGGACCCGTTCGATTTGGGCGCCGCAAGCGCCAAGCTTCTCTTCCAAACGCTCATAGCCGCGGTCGAGATGATAGACACGGTTGAGCTCGGTCTGCCCTTCCGCCACCAGGCCAGCGAGAACGAGCGAGACCGAGGCGCGCAGATCGGTCGCCATGACCGGCGCACCCTTTAGTTTCTCGCATCCTGTCACCGCAGCGCAAGCGCCTTCCGTGTTGATTTGCGCACCCATGCGCGCAAGTTCAGGCACATGCATGAAGCGATTCTCGAAGATACGCTCTTCGATGCTCGATACGCCTTCCGCCGTGGTCATCAGGGCCATGAACTGTGCTTGCAGATCGGTCGGAAAGCCCGGGAACTCGCCGGTTGCCATATCGGTCGCGCTAAGCCGCCCGTTGGCGCGCTTTACGTGGAGCCCGCGGTTTGTCGGCGTCACGCTGACCCCGCAGTTCTCCAAGGTTTCGATGACGAAAAGCAGGTCGCTGGCGCGCGCATCCAGCAGTTCCAATTCGCCGTTGGTGATGGCAGCCGCCATGGCGTAGGTGCCAGCCTCAATGCGGTCCGGAATGATGCGGTGCTCAGCGCCATGCAGCCGCACCTTGCCCCGGATGCGGATCGTATCGCTCCCCGCGCCTTCGATCTCGGCACCCATGGCCTGCAGGCAATGGGCGAGATCGACGATCTCCGGCTCGCGCGCCGCATTGATCAACCGCGTCTCGCCGGCTGCAAGACTCGCAGCCATCAGAAGATTTTCGGTCGCGCCGACCGAGATGGTGGGGAGGACGACTTCCGCCCCCTTCAAGCCACCCGGGCAAGAGGCATAGACATAACCGTCACGCAACGCGATTTCGGCGCCCATGCGCTCGAGGCCCATGAGGTGCAGATCGATCGGCCGGGTGCCGATCGCGCAGCCGCCCGGCAGCGAAACGCTCGCCCGCCCCTCACGCGCCAGAAGCGGACCCAGCACGAGAACGCTCGCCCTCATCTTGCGCACGATCTCGTAAGGAGCGGTCGTTGAAGCAATCTGTTCAGCCGTGAAATCGAAGCTGCCGGGGTCCTCGGTGCCGTTGCTGGCGGCGGGCTCAATCATCACACCATGCTGCCTCAGCAAGCTCTTCATGGAGCCGATGTCCGCGAGGTCGGGTACATTGCGTAGACGCAGCGGCTCGTCAGTCAACAGGCTCGCCGCCATGATCGGCAACGCAGCGTTCTTCGAGCCGCTGATGGTAATCTCACCCCGGAGCGGCTGGCCACCGCTGATCACTAGCTTGTCCATTCAATTGCTTTCGTTGGCTCTGGGAAAAGGCGATAGCGCCCGGCACAAGTGTTTCTCTGTCAGTCGTTGGCCTCGGCGTCTCGCTCTGCGGCCCTCGCCGTATCGCGAGCTGCGGTGCCGCCCACGGCGTCCGCCCGGCTCGCCTCCTGGCCTCGGCGGTCGCGGGCCTGGGCTTTACGCCGATTAAGGTTGGCCCGCAGGGCTGCGGCAGAGCGTGTGGAACGCTCCGAGCTCTTTCTGACAGAGGTTGACGAAACAGGCTTCAATGCGGCGCGGTCTCTTTTGGATGTGTACTCGGTCTGTGCCCTTAGTTGCGTTGCGAATCGGGCAGGGTCAAGGCGCCAGGCGGCAGTCCACTCATGTCATCTCGTTGTCACATGCCAATCCGGGCGACGCCGAAGCAACAGAGGGAGCGCCCAGCCACGGCCAGTAGGGGCCGCTCCTCTACGTAACCGAAAGACGTTAACCTCCTGCAAACCATGAGCTGAGACAACGGCCCGATGGGCACGGCAAGCCGCTTGCCTTGCTTTGCCCGCGGTGGCATGGTCCGGCGTCTCGTCATCGCAGAGCCGCGGTAGCTCAGGGGTAGAGCACACCCTTGGTAAGGGTGGGGTCGGTGGTTCAATTCCACTCCGCGGCACCATCCTTCGGCCCACAGGCTTCGGATGGCCGGGCATCCGGATGCGCAGATTGGCCGAAGAGCGTCCGCCGTAGTCTTGGCTTAGAAGGACGTTCCGATCCCCTTCACCACCATAGAGTGTTGTGATAGCAAGGCCGCGTTATGACGCCTGCAACCTGCATTCGCTCCGCCCCCATCCTGCAAGTGCGCGATGTCCTGCTTAGCCGCGACTTCTATACGGAAAAGCTGGGTTTCAGCTCCCACGGCGTTTGGGGCGAGCCGCCCTGTTTCTGCATCGTCGGGCGCGGCACGGTCACCATCATGCTCGATGCCGCGCGGGACCCCGGTCACCTGCCAGTCAATCAGTACTGGGCGGCCTATGTCTATGTCGACGATGTCGAGGCGCTGCACCGGGAATACGCCGCGGCCGGCATCGACGTCCCCCGCGGACCTGAGGATATGCCCTACGGCTGTCGCGACTTCGACGTGCGCGACCCGGACGGGCACCTTATCGCCTTCGGCCAGGACCTGCATCCCGTGCCGGAAGGCCCCGGGCTGTAGGCCAACTCCCCCACCGGCACGAGCCCGATTTGATCGGTATCAACGGCCGAGCGCCGGAAGGCTGCTAAGACCTGCGCCTGACAAAGCCGCCGCAGCGGGAACTGGATCATGGATGCGAAGGCAACGAGCATGCAAGCGCAGCCTGGCGGACCAGCGCGCGACGTTGTGCCGTTCGCGGACCACTCGCGCGGCAAAGGGGTAAACCATCGCAACCATGGCCGCTACGCGACCTTGGACCGGGCTGCCAGGGCTGCCGTCGGTCGCGTGACACAAGGCGTCTCTCCCCACGCGGTCTACACCGCTTGGGCCGATTGGGGCATGCATCTGGCGCGCGCGCCTGGGCGTCAGCTCGAGCTGGCGGAGGCTGCCTGGACCGGCGCTGCGCGCCTCGCCTCCTTCATGGCGCGGCTCACAACCCAGCAGAGCGCAGAGCCACCGTTCAAGCCGGCGTCAGGGGATCGCCGCTTCGACGACCCATCCTGGAGCAACCCGCCCTTCGTCTTCTGGCAACAAACTCAGCTGGCGATCGAAGACTGGTGGGGTGCGGCCACAGGGCCCCTGCGCGGACTGCCTGAGAAAACGAGGCAGCGAGTCGGCTTCATGGCCCGCGCCTACCTCGACATGCTCTCGCCGTCCAACAATCCTATGCTCAACCCCCTGGTCCTGCGCCGAACGCAGGAGGAACGCGGCGCCAACCTATTGCGCGGCGCCCGCAACCTATGGACGGATGCCGAGCGGCAGCTCAGCGGGATGCCGCCGGAAGGGGCCGAGGCCTTCACGCCGGGCGAGACCATTGCGACAACACCGGGTCGGGTGGTCTATCGCAATGAGCTGCTCGAGCTTCTCCAATACAGCCCGCAAACTGATGAGGTCTGCCGCGAGCCGCTGCTGATCGTGCCGGCCTGGATCATGAAGTACTACATTCTCGATCTCAGCCCGGAGAACTCTCTGGTCCGCTATCTTGTCTCCCAGGGCCATACGGTTTTCATGATTTCCTGGCGCAACCCGACGCCCGAAGATCGCAACATCGGCCTCGACGACTATCGTACGCGGGGAGTCATGGCAGCCCTGAACAAGATCTCGCAGATTTCCCCAGACACGAAAGTTCATGCCTGCGGCTATTGCCTGGGCGGCACGATCCTGGCGATTGCCGCCGCCAAGATGGCGCAGGACGGAGAAGATCGCCTCGCCTCGATCTCGCTGCTCGCCGCCCAGACCGACTTCAGCGAAGCCGGCGAGCTGATGCTCTTCGTCGACGAGAGCCAGGTCGCCTTCCTGGAAGATATGATGTGGGACCAAGGCGTGCTTGACACCCACCAGATGGCAGGCGCTTTCCAGGCCCTACGCTCCAACGAGCTGGTTTGGTCCAAGCTCATTTGCCGCTACGCCCTTGGCGAGCCGGAGCCGATGTTCGACCTCTTGGCCTGGAACGCCGATCAGACTCGCATGCCCTACCGCATGCATTCGGAGTATCTGCGCGGGCTCTTTCTTGAGAACCGGCTGACGGCCGGGCGCTTCGCCGTCGAGGGTCAGGTCATTGCCCTCGCCGATATCGATGCCCCCTTCTTCGTCGTCGCCACCGAGCGTGACCACATTGCGCCCTGGCGCTCGGTCTACAAGGTACGGCTGTTCACCGACAGCGAACTGACCTTCGTTCTGACCAGCGGTGGCCACAACGCGGGTATCGTCTCAGAGCCCGGCCATCCCGGCCGCCATTTCCGCATCGGCCAACGACAACCAGACGACCGCTATGTCGCGCCCGATGCCTGGGCCGAGGCAACACCGCAGAAAGAGGGCTCCTGGGGGCCGGTCTGGAGCGCATGGCTCAAGCAGAGGAGCGCGCCAGATTTCATTGCCGCGAAAGAGGTATCGCCGGACGCCGATGGCCGCATCAGCCTTGGCCCCGCCCCCGGCCGCTACGTCATGCTCGATTGAAGGCAAAAACCCATGCGAACTCGCGCTCGCGCAGGGTGCGACAGCTATTCTTCGGGATAGACGCCCGATTTGCCGAAGACGCGCGCGAGCGCCACTGCCGCATCGAAGGCCGCTCCCTCTTCGTCGGCGCGATAGATCGGCGCCAGGGCGTCGCCCTGCCAGATCGCATCTCGCGTTTCGTTGTCACGCACGATGGCGTTGATGTGAATGAAGGGTGCCGAGGTGGTGCGGCGCCTCTTCTGGCGCCCGCCAATCAGCGAATCCTGCCGAGAGGACCAGACATTCATGGTCAGCTCGAGACCTCCAGGCCTCGTGTCGACAAACTCGTTATTGTCCGTGGTGCCGACGAAACCGAGGCTTCCGGAAGATTCGTCAAACGACGCGCTGACTCTTTCGACGGCGATGTCGAAACGGAAGATGCCGTCAGGCGCGATCAACACGCCCCGTCTTTCCAACTCAATCTCTAGAGACTGCAGCGCGGCCCTGCCGGCCCGCGTGTCTTCGAAGAGTCGGATGCTGTAAGGAAAGCCGTACTGCACCTGCTTAAAAACGGTCGCCCTCGCCACAACATCGTTCTGCGCGACGCTATCGCCGGCGGAGACGACGCAGAACATGCCGAACAGCGCAAAGACAAACAATCGAGTATAGCGCATCGTGACCCCGCAGTGGCGGTGCAGCTTTCATGTAAGAAACTAGGGCACTTTGTGCACGAGGTCGAGTGCCCTCACACCGGCCCCTGCCGGGACAGCAAACAGCCTCGGTCTAGGGACGGGCAGACTAGCCGCCGAGGGCAGCTGCGAGATCGGCGCGCGTGCTCTCCGTAACCGGCCCGTCGCTGCGCCAGACAACATTCCCCGCGCCATTCAGGAGAAAGACATGGATCTTGTCCCGGGTTGGAATGGCAAGAGCTCGTTGAAAAACTTCGCGGTCGAGGTAGAGCGTTATGACGCGAGCGCGCGCTTCCTCCCCAGAGATGCCAAAACGCATTCCGTTGTTGACCCACAGGCGACGAATGGCACCGGATTTGCCGATGGTCGGGAGCTCATAGACCTGAAGCTCGGGATGGTCGTTACGGATGCTATCGTACAGTCCAAGCCAGGTTTCGGCATCGCCCTGCTGCTGGCGCTGAAATGCCACGATGATCAAATTGCGCTTCCCGTTGAAGCCGGAAGGGAGCGTGACCTCATTGCCGTCCAGATCGATCCCGACGACGGTCGGAAAGCGCTTCCCTGGCAATGCGGTCGGCACTACCTCGCTATTGCGGCCCGCCCCGGCGCAGCCGGTGAGCAACAACAGGCCCACCAGAGCGAGCGCTCCCCAAGAGCAGGTTGAGCGTGAGCCCATAAGCACCCCTCCTTCTCAGCCGCACTATTGTATCTCAGTGTTTCGGCGTCGCGCCAAGCCGACAGTGTTCCCGGCCGAGGCTTCCAGTCCGACATTGTGGGCTCGCTCCGGGGGCGCACCCCAGCTAAAAGGCAAGGCTTGCGCGAAATGACAACGGGAGAGCCGCGTGGAACCGAGAGTCGCCTTCATTGGGCTGGGCGTGATGGGCCATCGCATGTTGTCCAGCATGCAGCGCCATGGCGGATTTCGTCCCCATTGCGGGTGGGACCCTGACACCGCAGCCTGCCGCCGCACGCAAGAGCTGTTTCCTGCGATGCAGATCGTCGCGAGCGCCGAAGCCGCGATAGAGGATCCCGAGAGCGACATCGTCTATATCGCCTGCCCGCCCGCCCATCACAAAGACTATGCCATTGCGGCAGCTGGCGCCGGTAAGCCGATCTACTGCGAGAAACCGCTCGGGGTCGACCTGGTGGAAAGCCAGCAATTGGTCGAGGCGGTCGAGAAGGCTGGAATAAGAACGGCTGTCAACTTTCCCTTCGCTAAAGCTGCCGCAGTGGAGGCCATGAAAAGCGCGCTGGACGAGGGTCGCATCGGACGGGTCTCAGCCGTCGACATTCGGCTGCACTTCTGCCAATGGCCACGCGATTGGCAGGAGCCTGCGGCCTGGCTCAACGAGCGCGCGCAAGGCGGTTTCGTACGGGAGACCTTCTCTCACTACGCCTTTCTGACCCGCAAGCTCTTTGGAGAAACCCGCCTCGTTCAGGCGATCAACCTCTATCCGGAGGATGGCGTCTCAGCCGAGCGGCAAAGCCTGGCGCTGTTCGACTGCTCAGGTGTGCCCGTTACCTTCGCCGGTGGCACAGGCGGCCCGGCTTCGAACCAGCCGGACCGTGTGGAATACACCATCTGGGGCAGCAAGGCAGCCTATCGGCTGTCTGACTGGAACCGTCTCACGGTCAACTCGGGCCAAGGTTGGGAACCGCAGCTCGGCGAGATCGCCGATCCGCGGCAAGATGGCTATCGCCGGATGCTGGATAACCTGGGCCGTTGGCATCGCGGCGAAGCCAACAGCATGCCTGACTTTCGTGATGCCTTGGCCGTGCAAGAGCTGGTGGAAGCCCTGCTATCCGCTGGGAGATAGTGCGACGGCTTCCCTCCCCTCCTGACAAACACCGGAAAGAGAAAAGGCGCTGATGAGCAACGAGATCACCTTGCATGTACGTGAGCGCGAGCCCTTCGCGGAGAGCGAGCCCTTCGGCAAGACAGGCCCTTACGAACGGTTGCGCGGAAAAGCGTACCACGCGGTCGACCCGGAGGCGCCGGCGCAATCGGGAATCGTTGACCTCGACAAAGCGCCGCGCAACGCCGAGGGCAAAGTCGAGTTCACCGCCGATTTCCTCATTCTCAAGCCGGTCGATCCAACCCGAGGCAACCGCCGGATCTTCTATGATTGGGGCAACAGGGGAAACTGCCGCGCCCTGCAATTCTTCAACGACGCGGTCGGCTCCAACGACCCACGCAGCCTGGACCACGCCGGCAACGGCTATCTTTTCCGCCGCGGCTACAGCTTCGTCTGGAGCGCCTGGGAGGCGGACCTCCTACCGGGCAACCACCGCGTGGTGCTTGATTTACCAACGGTCACCGACGGCGGAGAACCGATTACCGGCCTTGTGCGTCAGGAGTTCATTCCAGAGGCACTGACATATTGCTATCCGCTGTCCGGCCGCGCCGCGACGCGCAGCTACCCTGCCACCTCCCTCGATACCCGAAAGGCCCGGCTGACCAAGCGCCGCTACCCCTATGACACACGTATCGAGATCGCAGCCGATCGTTGGCAGTTCGCGCAGGTACTAGCCGGCTTCGGAGTCGCCGGCGAGGGTGCCAGCGCGGAAATCGGTGTGGCTCCGTCCGACAGTCACGTCTATCTGGCCGAAGGCTTCCAGCCCGGCTGGATCTACGAGATCGTCTACGAGGCGCGCGATCCCATCGTCGGTGGCCTGGGCCACGTTGCGGTGCGCGACCTGATCGGCTTCCTCAAACATGACCGCGAGGATGCGTCCGGTACCGACAATCCGCTCGGCCCGATCGAGAAAGCCTATGGATGGGGCCGCTCGCAGACCGGCCGCTGCATTCGCGACTTCATCTACAACGGTTACAACCTCGACCATCGCGGCCGGAAGGTCTTCGACGGCCTGCTGCCCCATGTCTCAGGTGCAGGGCTTATGTGGATGAACCACCGCTTCGCCAGCATCGTCTCGCCGGCCGGCCAGCAATATGAAGACCACTTCAACATCGCCGACCGCTTTCCCTTCTCCTATGCGGAGAGCCGCGACCACCTAACCGGGCGTACGGACGCCATCCTCAGGCGACCGGAGAGCGACCCCCTCATTCTTCACACCCAGAGAGCATCCGAGTACTGGCAGCGCAAGGGCTCCTTGGTGCATACCGATACCCAGGGCAACGACCTACCCCAGCCCGAGACCGTCCGCGTCTA
>JAAUXZ010023832.1_pt1 | contig 12204 bp, 12 predicted proteins | sample 7278131 | NCBI WGS metagenome assembly JAAUXZ01 (sample SAMN14350119, study PRJNA611818) | marine sediment metagenome | isolation source: surface marine sediment (3m) | place: French Polynesia: Moorea | collected 2018-08
ACCCGCTGCAACAGCGGATGCAGATCGGTATCGGTGGATAACAATCGGGGGTCACAGCTGCGTTGTTGTAACTGCAAGGAGCGCTTTACCATTCAGATATTTATTCCACCGGGGGACACACCCCGGCATTGAATTTGAGCGCTTTATGTTACATGCTAGCCGCGATAAAACTAATCATTTATTCAGCCACAATAAGATGACAACAACCATGGCCAGCGCCGCTGAAAATTTACGCCAACTCCTTGACCAACCCGGCATCCTGACCATGCCCGGCTGCCATGACGCGATGTCGGCGAAACTGATTGAACAGGCCGGTTTCGCAATCGGTTTCATGAGCGGTTTTGCGGTATCGGGCGCACGCCTGGGGATGCCGGATACCGGCCTGATCTCGTTTGGCGAAATGCTCGACCAGGGGCGCAATATCTGCAGCACGGTCAGGATCCCGATGTTCGGCGACGGCGATACCGGGTTCGGTAACGCGGTCAATGTCAAACGCACGGTCGAAGGTTACGCCCGCGCCGGCTTTGCCTGCATCATGCTGGAAGACCAGGTGATGCCCAAACGCTGCGGCCATACCAAGGGTAAGGATGTGGTGCCGCGGGAAGAGGCCTACTCACGCATCCAGGCCGCGGTGGATGCGCGCAACGAGGGCAGTGATATCCTGATCATGGCACGTACCGATGCCCGCGCCATTCTCGGCCTGGATGAGGCGATCGAGCGCGCCAATGAATTCGCCCGCCTCGGCGCCGACATCACCTTCGTCGAGGCGCCGGAGTCGATCGAGGAAATGCAGCATTACTGCCAGAATGTACCCGGGCCCAAGATGGCTAACATGATCGAGAACGGCAAGACCCCGGTGTTGCCACCGGCCGAACTGGAGGACATCGGCTACAAGATCGCGGTGTTCCCGTTGACCCTGCTCAATGCCTCGATCAAGGCCATGCAGGAGTCATTGCAGATGCTCAAACAGGGTCAGGAACCAAGCAATGTGCTGGACTTCGAGGGCCTCAAATCGGCGGTGGGATTTCCCGAGTATTATGCCGAGTTCGATCGTTACAACAGTTGAAACGAAACCGCGGAGCCAAGCATGAGTATCAAAAGGTCCGGTATCTCGATCGACTGTGCGCATTGCCAGTTTATCGACGATGGCGACAACGGGGACTTCGATGTCCAGGTACCCCTGGCTGATGACGACACCGGCCTGGCCGGTATCGCCACCCTGCAGTGCAAGATCACCCCACAAAATCACCAGGTCGCCATGATCGATTGGCATGATGCCGATGCGCGGAGCATCGACCCACCCGCGGCCCTGCAAGACCGTCTCGATGGAGTGCTGGCCTATATCGAACGACGCCGGGTTTGTGGCAACGAGAAAATTTGCCCGCCCGATGTCATTCGCATCGTGGAGCAGATTGAGCAATGAAAAACCGTCCCCACAAATGCGGGGACGGTTGCATCGGTTCGAAATATTGCTTTTACCTGCCGATGAATTACTTCCTGGGCAAGTCCTGCAAATGGGCAAGAATGTCCGTGGTCACCTGTAAATCAAATGCTTGCATCGCTGGCATGGGCTCGTCCGGCTGGCCATTCTGTATTTTATGTACGACCTCCCAGGGATTTTTATGCGACAGACCGCCCAAGGCTGGCATTTCCTTGGGCAGCTTGCCATCTGCTCCATGGCAACCTGCACATACCGTATTGTAATAAGCCGCCCCACGATCCGCATTGCCGCCTTTGACCAGCTTGCTCTTGGAATCAATGATCTTATCCATATCGACCTGGCCCTGGGTAACAAAATTAGCCAGATCATCAAAGTCCTTTGCACTCATCTTGCCGCTATAGCCATGGGTAGAGTCCTTCATTGCGGCAATAACCTTGGCCTTGGAACCACCGGCGAAGTTTCTTAACCCCTTGATACCGGTTTTGTAGGAGCCGGACGCATAGGCACCATCCTTGCCTTTAAGATCCCAGCCATGACAGGATTTACAACGGTGGGTGGCATTGCCCTTTTTCTTGGTATTGGAAGCAGGCCAGGCCGGGTGCGTGTCTTTCGGTTTGGCCGCACCGATGACCGCAAACCACTTGTCATACAATAGACCTCCGCGTGCTATTGATGAATCCATTTCAGCCTGGCTGATTGGAGCCAGACCCATTACCGATAAGCCGATTAAAGTGATAAATATATTTTTAGTTTTCATAATGCATGACCCTCTTATTTTTGGTGGGAAAAACTACTTTTAATATGTTTATACAGAGCCAAAAATGACCCAATAATTTATTTCTGTAGTAAAAGTAGGGTTTTATGAAAACATCCTATGCCTATTTATTGATAATAAATACTGTTATTGTCTGAACTTGTCTTGTTTTTGATATATATCAAGGTTTAGTCATCCAATCGAGACCGTGCAAGCGTATTTAAGTTGATTGGATTTTGTCGTCCGATGATCTCGTTATAAGAAAAAATGATTGATTCTGGAGATCAATAAGGAAATCCTATAAAAATCCTGGCAAGCCTCCAGAGCCTGGATTAGTACCTGTCAGACCTAATATTAATAAAAACCGATGAACATGCCGCTGGATCTTTTACTGCTGTTTGTGGCTGGTGTTGCCGGGGGCATGCTGAACTCGCTGGCCGGTGGCGGCAGTTTCATTACCTTCCCCGCATTATTGATGGCAGGTATCCCACCTATCAGTGCCAATGCCACCAATACCTTTGCCTCCTGTTCCGGCTATATCAGCGGCACCTATGCATTCCGCCAGGATTTGATCGCAGCAAAAGCCCAGTTGCCACGTTTTATCCTGATCAGCCTGGTCGGCGGCATCATCGGTGCCTGGCTGTTACTGCAGACCCCGGAAGCCCTGTTCCGCGAGGCGATCCCCTGGCTGTTGCTGTTCGCCACCCTGTTATTCATCTATGGCGCCCGGCTGAATAATGCGCTCAGTTCGCTGGCGTCACGGCATAGGCATGCCAGCGCTGTCGGCAGGTCGATGCTGGTTCTGTTATTGCTCGCGGTCTGCATCTATGGCGGTTTTTTCAATGCCGGTCTCGGCATCATTATCTTGAGTTACCTGGCCCTGTCCGGTCAAACCAACATCAACACGATGAATGGACTCAAGCTGCTGGTATCGACCTGCGTATCGCTGATCGCCATTGCCCTGTTCATCTACGATGGGGTGATCGCCTGGTACCAGGGCAGTATCGTCCTGGTTGGCACCCTGGTCGGCGGTTACCTGGCTGCGCATTATTCACGCCAGTTGCCGCAATCCATCGTCCGCCAGTTTGTCATCATCGCCAGCATTGGCATTACCCTCTACTTCTTTTACGATAGCTACTGGCCGACATCGTAACCTACCATGGAGTAACCAACCGATGGCAGAATTTGCCGCCGCCCTGGCCCCGATCCTGTTGCTGATCCTGATCGGCTATGGTCTAAAGCATTTCAATTTCCTGCCCGCGGAAACCTGGCCGGGGATGGAGAAATTGACCTATTTCCTGTTATTCCCCGCCCTGTTGATTCGCAGCCTGGGTAACCAATCCCTGGCCGGCAGCCCCTGGGCCTCGATGCTGACGGTGATCGCGATTACCCTGGTGATCGTTGCCCTGCTGCTGGGGTTATGGTTTCGTTTCAGCCAGACGGTCAGCCCTGCTACCTTTACCTCGATTTTCCAGGGTGGCACCCGCTTCAATACCTACATTTCACTCGCCGTTTGCCTGGCCTTTTTCGGCCCGGAGGGCCTTGCCCTGGGCTCGATCGCGGCCGGCTTCATGATCGTGTTGGTCAACCTGTTTTGCATCTCGGTGTTTGCGCTATGGGGAGACAGCAGCAGTAAGGGAATCAAACCCTTCCTGCGTGAGGTGTTGTATAACCCGCTGATCATCGCTTGTGCGATCGGTTGGTTTCTCAGCCTGAGTGGCATCGGCCTTAATGCCATGGCTGACAATATCCTCGAAATCATCGGCCGCGCCGCGTTACCGTTTGGCCTGCTCGCGGTTGGCGCCGCGTTGCGGCCGAGGCAGCTTGGCGGTCATCTGCAATCGATCAGGATCTCGAGCCTGCTTCAATTCGGAGTAAAACCGCTGTTGGCGGCATCGTTGATCAGCCTGACCGGGCTCAGTGGGGTGGCGGCGGGCGCGCTGCTGATCACGTTCATGGTACCGACCGCATCCTCGGCCTATATCCTCGCCCGTCAGCTAGGCGGCGACACCGAGACCATGGCCTCGATCATTACCTTCCAGACCCTGCTGGCATTTCTGTTAATGCCGCTGATCGCGCAGTTGCTGCTGCTGTAATCTGGTCGGATCAACCATGTCGAAATACCCACCACTTATTTCCGCTGAAATTAACCAGCAGGGTCAACCCTATCGCTGCCAGTTGCGCGAGCAGAGGATCGATCAGCAACCATTCGACTAAAAGTGCCATGGTCATCAGGTTGATCAACAAGCCCAGCAGGCTAACGATAAAGAAACGCACAAACTGTTGGCCCAGGTACGGACTCTTACTATTAAACGTCCAGTACTTATTGAAAAAGAAACTGTTGATGACCGCGGCGATAAAACCAATGGTCGATGCCAGCAGATGGTAGACCCCGAATACTGAATACAGCAGATAGAACAAGGCATAATGAATCAGCGTGTTAACAACACCGACGACTGAAAATTTCATCAACTGGCTGATCATGGCTGGAAGCTGGTAATGCCTGCGCGGGTTTAAAAACCGATCCTATCCTTGACCAGGTAAATTGGGCGTTGTTTGACCTCGACGAATACCCTGCCGATATATTCACCGAGGATGCCGAGGCCGATCAGGTTGATCCCGCTGAAGAATAATATAATCGAGACGATGGAAGCATAACCGGGAAGGTCGACACCATAGATCAGGGTCTTGAATACGATCCACAACAGGTAACTCAGAGAAAAAGCGGACAGTAATAAGCCGATATAAGTCCACATCCGTAGCGGGGCGGTGGAGAAGGAAAAGATACCATCCAGGGCATAGTTGATTAATTTCCATAACCGCCACTTGCTCTCACCGGCCATCCGCTTGGGCCGGGTGAACTCGATGATCTCGCTATTGAAGCCGGGCCATGACATCAGGCCTTTCATGAAGCGGCCTTTTTCCGGTAACTGACGAATCGCATCGACGACGATCTTGTCCATCAGACGATAATCCCCGACATCGCGTGGGATCGGCGAGGAACTGAGAGCGGAAATCAGGCGATAAAACATCGCGGCGGTCGATCTTTTCAACAGGCTTTCACTGGAGCGGTCGACCCTGCGCGCCATCACTACATCCGCCCCGGCCTGCCACTTCTCGACCATTTGCGGAATCAGTTGCACCGGGTCCTGCAGGTCGACATCGATCGGAATCACCGCATCTCCACTGGCGTAATCAAAACCCGCGCTCAAGGCCGAGTCCTTGCCGAAATGACGAGACAGGGAAAGCACCTTGATATGTGAATCCTCGTCTGCCTGTTCGGCTAATAACTGCAGCGTGTGATCGCGACTGCCATCGTCGATGAACAGAATTTCGTAATCCAGCTCGATGGATGCCAGGACCGGGCGTAATTCCTGCAGAAAATGGTCGATGGTCTCCTGCTCGTTAAAGCAAGGCACCACCAACGTGATCATTTCCGTTTGTCCCTTGTCAGTCATGGTCTGTCAGGCTTCCGCTATGGCCCCAATTATTATCATCGACATTATTTTGGCAAAGGTTCCCGCTGGATCGCCTTTAGGCCAAAGAACTCTGCGTAACACTTGTTACGCCAGTCACGATAATCGCTGCGGATATCATTGAAAAAGATACTACGAGGATACTCCTGCCGATAAACCGGTACCAATAAAAATTCCTGTTGGTTCTGCACAGCATTATCTATACGTTGATGCCGATCCTGCATATATTGCTGGAAAGTTATCGCAGGACCGGTCAGGTCATCCAGCGCCCGCTGGAATTTACTATTGATCAATACCGCGCCGATGACCAACAACGTGAGCAGGATCAGCAAACTGGACTGATGACTTTTAACCAACGCGGGCAGACGTTGATGCGGTGCATAGCGCAGACTGACAGCTCCCAGCAGCAGTGACCAGTTCAACACAAAAACAAAGAATATTGCATCCACCGTGCGCGGAGGTGGCCATCCACCCATCGACCACCAGGCGGGAAACTGCAGGACAAAAGGCATCCCCAACGTGAGCAAAAATAACAGCAGCACAACACCTCGTCCAGGTTGATAATTTCGGCTCGAATGCTGGTGGATCCAGGGTACGCCGACGAGTAATAACAGGCTGGCCAGGATGAACAGCGGATTCAGTATCCATGCCATCAAAGTCCAGGATCCCATGCGCAGGCTACCGCTGATGGCATGGATCAAGTCATGCCGCTGGGGAAATGTCGATTCACGAATAGTGTTGCCGGGTGACAGGTAAACAATGCTGAAGCAAACCAGGGCTATGACCAGCAGCGTTAACCAGGGCAGCTGTTGCTGCCATGTCCGCTGTCGATTGATCAGCAACGCCAACAGTAAAACGCCAAGCAAGGTGATCATGTTGTTCTCATTGCTGCCCATGCCGACAACAACCGCCAGGCCCAGGCCAACCCACAACGCCTTGCTATCCTGCTGCTGTTGTTGTCGGTCATGGATACGAATCATTAATCCCAGCGTCAGCAACAGCAGGATATTCGCCGACTGATAAGTCATCGCTCCCGATATCCAATACAGACTGCTCGCACTGTGCCGGATGCCGAGCAGGAATACACTGACGAAACCAAGCGCCAGGATAACTACCGGTAACGAGCGGATGTTGATAGCGAACAGGCTAGCCAGAAAATAAGCGCTGGACAGGAACAATAATCCAAGCAAAAGCAGCGGCATGATCTGGTTGCCGGTGAACAGGCCGAACAGCAATGGATAACCAGCATACAAGGCATTACCGGCATAGCGCCCGCTCCATTCGAAATAATGATTCCACAGGTGGGTTAACAGTCCCTCGCGCTGGACCCCGCTGGCCATGCAGAAATCATCCGCGGCAGGATAGGCATAAAACCCAAGTGACACGAAAATCAGTATCACTATGAAACTGATTATGCCGAGCAACAGGATCGGTAACAGCTTGTTAACAGAATTCATCTTGTCATTTTGGAGATAATTATTATTCGCCTGGAGTCAAATCAGCACCAACGACGTGCATGATCACAGGCCCATACCCTAGCAGGGTGCATTATGCTGGAAAAGTGCTAAATTATTTGCCAAGACTGCGGTTTCAGATAAGATTAAGTTCGATCTATTTTTCGCTTTTCTGATCTGGATCAACCCAAAGTCTTTTGTGCGCTGTATAAATGCATCTTTCTGTAACATTTCAGTATTCTAATTACCAATATTCAAAATCTTTAAGGACCTTAATCAACCCTGGAACTATCACCATGAGCGTAAAATCGAGCAAAAAGAAGGCCGCGGCCAAGAAAGCTGTCAGCAAGAAAGCAGCGGCTAAGAAATCTGTGAAAAAAGCCGTCGCTAAAAAGGCCAGCAGCAAGAAAGCCGCGGTCAAGAAGTCGGTAGCCAAGAAAGCGGTCAAGAGCCTGAGCTATCAGCAGCGCTATCAGATGATCTCCGAGGCAGCTTACCTGATCGCGGAAAAACAGAGTTTCGTGCCTGGCAACGAGATGGATAACTGGCTGACGGCGGAACAACAGATCGACGGCTGGATCAAGAAAGAAAAAATCAAGGTAACTGAATAACCTCGGTCACTTGCAGTCTTGTGGGTTATCTGTAGGATAACCCACCCCTTCCCTATTCCTAAAACCAAGGTAGATATCATGAAGAAATGGGTTTTCTCTTTTGCCGAGGGTGATGGCAAGAACAAAAAACTTCTGGGTGGCAAAGGCGCCAATCTGTGCGAGATGACCCAGATCGGTCTCAATGTTCCACCCGGTTTTGTCATCTCCACCGAGGCCTGCCTGCATTACCTCGACTCCGAGGACAATCAGTTACCCAAGAAACTGATGGCCCAGGTGCATGAGCAAATGCAGTTGGTCGAACAGGCCACCGGAAAAAAATTTGGTGACCCGGAAAACCCGTTACTGGTCTCGGTGCGCAGTGGCTCGGCGATGTCGATGCCGGGTATGATGGATACCATCCTCAACCTGGGTCTGAACAGTCAAACCCTGCAGGGTGAAATCAAGCAAACCGGTGACCCGCGCTTTGGTTACGATGCCTACCGTCGCTTTATCCAGCTGTTCGGCAAGGTGGCGATGGGTATTCCCGATGAATTGTTCGACCAGGAATTTGAAAAGGTCAAACAAGCGGTTCGCGTGACCGAGGATGTCGGCCTGACCGCCGAAGACCTGCAGCAGATCTGTGACAAGTTCCTGCAGATTTACCAGGATTCCACCGGTCACCCCTTTCCCGAGGATCCCTATGAACAGCTGGAGATCTCGATCAAGGCGGTATTCAATTCCTGGATGGGCAAACGCGCGGTGGATTATCGCCGCGAATTCAATATCACCCCGGACATGGCCCATGGCACCGCGGTCAATGTCTGCACCATGGTGTTTGGTAACCGCGGTGATGACTCGGCGACCGGGGTAGCCTTTACCCGTAACCCGGGCACCGGAGAAAACCGCCTGTTCGGTGAATACCTGGTCAATGCCCAGGGCGAGGACGTGGTGGCCGGGATCCGGACCCCGAAACCGATCGACAAGCTGGACCAGGAAATGCCGCAGATGGCGAAGGAACTCGCCGAGTTGCGCAACAAACTGGAAGGGCACTACAAGGAGGTGCAGGATTTCGAGTTCACGATCGAGCGCGGCACCCTGTATTGCCTGCAGACCCGAGACGGCAAGATGAATGCATCGGCCAAGGTCCGTACCTCGGTGGAAATGGTCAATGAAAAACTGATCAGCAAAGAACAGGCCCTACTGCGTATCGATCCCGATCTGCTGGAACAGATGCTTTATCCAACCCTCGACCGCAATGTCGTGGCGCAACCGGTGGCCCAGGGCCTGCCGGCGTCACCCGGTGCGGCGGTCGGCCAGGCGGTATTCGATGCCGACCGTGCCGAGCAACTGGGCAAGGACCTGGGGATGAAGGTGATCCTGGTGCGGGAAGAAACCAAGCCCGAGGATATCCATGGCTTCTTTGCTGCCCAGGGTATCCTGACCAGCCGTGGCGGCAAAACCTCGCATGCCGCGGTGGTTGCCCGCGGCATGGGTAAACCCTGTGTGGCCGGTGCCGAGGGCATTCATGTCGATGTTCAGCGGCGCGAGGCGTTTGTCGGCGATCACGTCATTCGCGAGGGCGACCTGATCACCATCGATGGTTCCAACGGTAATGTCTACTTCGGTGAGATCCCTACCGTGGAACCCGAATTCACCCCCGAACTTAACCAGATCCTGACCTGGTCGGATGATTTTGCCTACCTCCGGGTCATGGCCAATGCCGATACCCCGGAAGACGCTGCCCGCGCCTTGAAATTTGGCGCCAAGGGGATCGGCCTGTGCCGGACCGAACGCATGTTCAATGCGGTCGACCGCTTACCGATCGTGATCGAAATGATCGTTGCGGATACCGTCGAACAGCGCCAGGAAGCACTGGATCGCCTGCTGCCTATTCAGCGCTCGGATTTCCGCAAACTGTTCGAAACCATGGCACCGTTACCGGTCACCATCCGCCTGCTGGATCCGCCGATTCATGAATTCCTGCCCAACGAGGAACAACTGATCGACGATATCTCCCAACTGCAGCACCTGAAACGCTCGATCCGCGGCCTCGATGTGCTGTCATCGTCGTTGATGTTACTCGGGGATAAAAATCCTGGCTCTGACACCATTCCGGACATGGTCGATATCGCGCTGGTCGAACAGTCGATATCCACCAAGCAATTGATGCTGAAAAAAGTACGCGCCCTGACCGAGGTCAACCCGATGCTCGGACATCGCGGAGTACGTCTGGGTATCACCTACCCGGAGATCTACCGGATGCAGATTCGGGCGATCCTGGAAGCCGAAGCGGAATGTGCCGCCAAGGGACTGGAAGTCCATCCACAGATGATGGTACCGCAGGTGTGTTCGGCCGAAGAGTTGAAATGGGTACGTGGCTATATGGATGACATCAAGGCCGAAGTTGAGGAAAAAAGTGGGCAGAAACTGACCTGCCGTTTCGGCACCATGATCGAAGTCGTCAGAGCCTGTATGCGGGCTGATGACCTGGCCACCCAGGCCGAGTTTTTCTCCTTCGGCACCAATGACCTGACCCAGGCAACTTTCTCCTTTTCCCGCGAGGATGCGGAGAACAAGTTCCTGCCGATGTATAACCAGAACCTGATTCTGAAGGACAATCCGTTCGAGGTGCTCGACTCCAATGGGGTTGGCAAGTTGATGAAGCTGGCCCTGCAATGGGGACGCGATATCAAGCCGGAGTTGTCAGTCGGTATCTGTGGTGAACATGGCGGTCATCCGGCATCGATAGAATTCTGTCATCATGCCGCACTCAACTATGTCTCCTGTTCCGCACCCAGGGTGCCGGTCGCCAGGCTGGCCGCGGCGCATGCTGCCCTGAGAAAATAATCCACCGCCGGGGCACAGGGAGTTGTGCCCGCCGTGGTTGTAGTATCAATCCCGTCAGACCGCGAAAGAGTCAGCAACCCATACTATCGGTTAGTGCGGTAACCAGCACGCCGGGCCCCAAGGCCAGGCAAATTATTCTGGGTAAAATTGATTTTACTCAACTGTCCTTTATTGACTTTAATCCTAATGCGGCATACTTTTTATAGGTAGGGTATTCCACCACGCGAGGATTATTATAATGGTCAAAAAAACGAAAGCAGCCAGCAACAAGAAAACCGGATTGAAAAAGATAAGAAATGGTGTCAGCACTACCGCTTCTTCATTCGTCGATGAAATCGATAAAGCCAAGGATGTCGTATTAAAGGAGATACGGGATGGTTTCAGCGTTGTCAGCAGCAAAGCCAAGAAAGCCAGTCATGCTGCAGCTGATGCGACCGCTAGCGCTAGGTCCTCGGTGAAAGAAACCATGTCCGATGTCCACCCTTCGGAAATGATGCATAAGCTGGTGGATGAAGTGGAAGAGATTGCCGAAGAACTCATCGACGGCATCAGTTCTAAATTTACCCAACTCCGTGATGCAGCGGCCAAGGTAACCGGCAACAAGAAAGCTACGGCGAAAAAGAAATCGTCGGTCAAGAAAAAAGCAGCCGCCAAGAAAAAGGCTCCGGCGAAAAAAGCCACGGTTAAGAAGAAATCAGCGGTCAAGAAAAAGGCAGCGGTGAAAAAGAAAGCGGCTGGTAAAAAAGCCGCGGTCAAGAAAAAGGCCGCGACCAAGAAAGCCGCGGTTAAAAAGAAAGCGGCAAGCAAAAAAACAGCGGTGAAAAAAAAGGCCGCCGGTAAAAAGGCTGCAGTCAAGAAAAAAGCGCCGGCGAAAAAAGCCGCGGTTAAGAAGAAATCAGCGGTCAAGAAAAAGGCAGCGGTGAAAAAGAAAGCGACCACCAAGAAAGCGGCGGTGAAGAAAAAGGCCACCACCAAAAAGGCGGTAGTCAAGAAAAAGGCCCCGGCGAAAAAGGCCGCCAGCAGGAAAAAAGCCGCGACCAAGAAGTCGGTCAAGAAAGTAGCGATGAAAAAAGCCGGCAAGTAAGCAGCATTCAACCTGACCAGCAAAGACGGCCATGATCTCTCATGGCCGTTTTTTTATGTACAGGATGTACCATATGCCGCGGGTGCAGGGATGCACAGGAGCGGCGCATGTACAGGATGTACCATATGCCGCGAGCGCAGGGATGCACAGATGCGGCGCAATTAATTGATCGTTCGTGAACCTTTACCGGCCTGGTCCTGAGCGTTATCCGCAGGCGCTGTGGATACAGACGATTGCAGCGGTCGCTCCGGTTGTTCATCGGGCTGGCGTTTTTTCGCCACTTCCTTGCCGATGTAATAACCCACTGCGAGAAAGGCAGCATTGACGATTAATTTATATATCATTGGTTTATCTCCGGCATTTGTTTACCGCTGGCATCATTGGCTGTATGGTTGCACGGATGCTGAAGTCAATTCAACCGCGAGTGCAGGCTAGGCTGGATTGGTTGGGTCTGACAGGTCGATAACGGTCCGCTGCTTGCTCCAGAATTTCCATCGATGCCGTGGCCGGTAATAAAAGCTGCTGCCGGCGGTCGTATGCAACCAGATATGGCGGGCC
>JAAUXZ010151501.1_pt1 | contig 12174 bp, 10 predicted proteins | sample 7278131 | NCBI WGS metagenome assembly JAAUXZ01 (sample SAMN14350119, study PRJNA611818) | marine sediment metagenome | isolation source: surface marine sediment (3m) | place: French Polynesia: Moorea | collected 2018-08
CCCATCGGCGCGGATAGCGAGCCGGTGAAGGTCGTGTCGTCGAACTTGATGTTCACATCCTTGAGCTCTACAGCTTCCTCACCGACGACGGCCGTGGCATCGATAAAGACGTTCGACAACGCCGACGGGTCCGCCGTTACCGGCGGCTCGATGTCGAGCTGGTGCATGACGCTGCGCGGCGAGAACGCGGCGACCTTGATCTGCGCAACGGGCTCCACGTCGCTGGCGAAGGAGAATGTCTCGACGGTGGCCTCGACGTCGATGCCGAGCAGCGAGAACTCGACGGGCTGCACCGTAACGGTTTCGTCGCCCATCGCGACGTCGATGCCTCCGGTCTCGAGCCGCAGCTCCGTCGGCATCGATGCCACACCTTCGACCACGCCGCGTAGCGAGATGCCGCCGATGCTCATCGAGTCGGCGTCACCGCGGATCGGCCCGATACCGAAGTCCGCGCCGGCCAGCGCGTAGCGGCTGTCGGTCGCGGCATCGTAGTAGCGGATCGTCGCGTTCGTGAAGCTGATGCCGGCGACGTCGAGTTCACCCGTACCGGAGCCATCGCCGCTGACGACCTCGGCCTCTGTCTCTTCTTCGGCGGCGAAATCCTCCCAGTTGCCGGCGCCCTGCCGGTTCGCGGCAAGGTTCAGCACCAGCGAGTCCACCGTGATCGCGCCGGCGCGGACTTCCTGGCCGAATAGCAGCGGCAGCAGCCGCACACCCACCTGTGCCCGATCGAAAGCGGCGAACGGCTCGTCGCCGAAGCCGGGCGCGTTGCCGAGTTTCGCGTTGCCGACCTCGACGGCCAGCCAAGGGAACAGGCTGAGCGTCACGTCACCCTCGATGGCGAAATCCCGGCCGGTCGACTCGCGGACAGCGTCCGCAATGTCCGAACGGAAGTCGTTGGGGTCGAAGAACAGGATCAGCACGACGGCCGCCGCGACGAACAGGGCGACGATGGTGGCGACCAGCACGGAGGCGTACTTGAGGACTCGGCTCATTGCGATTTCTTTATCAGGGGGGACCCCCAAGGGTACCAAAACAGGCCAAAAAAAAACCGGGCCGCAAACAATGCGGCCCGGCATTGAGCCCGGGGATCCTAATTACGGCAGAGGCTCAAATCGCCATTCATGGTCGACATCTCGATGCGGCCATCGCCGTCGCCTTCGGTGAAGCTGAGCTCGTAGCCGGGCGTGTACTTGCTGGTGCGCTCGGGGTCTGGACCGAAGCAATTGCGGATACGGCCGTTGAAGGTGTCGATCTCGATTCTCGCGTTGACGTCGCCGACGAACTCGACGTCGATGTCGCCATTCACGGTCTCGGCCGAGAAGCGTCCACCATTGCGCAGCTCGGACTGGAAGACGATCTCGCCGTTCACGGTATTCAGATTGGCGCGTTCGAAGGAACCCTCATCCACGACCACGTCGCCGCTGACCGATTCGGCGCGGACCTCGCCCGCAATGCGGAACACCGTGACGTCACCGGATACCGAGTTGACGCTGGTCTCGTTGTCGTTCAGGTCGCCGTCGATCTCGATATCGCCGCTGACGGCCTCCGCCCTAACGTCGGCCGCACTCGATTCGGTCGTGACATCGCCGCTGACCGTATGCAGTTTCTGCTCGCCGACCACGTCGCTGACTTCGATGTCCGCGCTGACGGTACCGACGTCTATCGAGCTGTTCTGCGGTACGCTGACGCTCAGGTCGCTGTCGATGCCGTGACCGCCTTTCCTCGGCACCTTGACCTTGATCAGGATCTTGTCCTTGTTGCGCTCGAAGATCAGGTCTTCGACGTTGCGGCCCAGCTCGCCCGTTACCTCGACCTCGTCACGCGACCAGCCGCGGACGACCACGGTACCCGCGATGTTCGAAATATCGACATGACCGTCCGACGCCGCGCTCATGCGTTCGTCGACGTCCCTCGCAAGGACAGGCGTTGCCAGCAATAACCCAAGTGCTATCAGTGTCAGTCTCTTCATCATCGTTCTCGTCTTTCCGGCCGGCATGCCTGCCAGCTAGATATCGTTCCTCAGCATCATGTCACGCGTCAGGCCGCCGACCCGGCGCAGCAGCACGAGTTCTTCGCGATAGGTTCGCAGCAGGCGTTCCTGCAGCAGCACGTTTTCCGGCTCCTGCTCGAGCGCCTGGTTGATATCGAAGATCGCTTTCTGCACCAGCTCCAGACTGGTCTCGATCTCCGCGCGCGTTTCCGGCGATAGCCGCGCGATCTCCGCTTCGTATTCCGCAACGAGCGCTGCGCGCGCGTCCTGGAAACCGGGGCCCAGGCTGTAGCGGTTGCCAAACGAGGCTTGCTCGAACAACAGCTCGGGTGCCACCGCGACTACCGGTCGCTGGCTGTCCTTGACGAACACGTAGGTGAGCATCGAAGACGCAGCGACCAGCAGCACGACCGCAGCCGCCTGGGCGAACACCGGCGTCCACCGGCGCGGCTTCGGTGTCATGATGGCGTGCTCGATGCCGGGCCACAGGTCACGCTCCGGCGCGATCCCGGTCACCAGCTGCCTGGCATCGATGCCCAGTTTGTCGTCGTTACGGTCGGTCATGTCTCGGGTCATGCCTCGTATCCCTGTTCTTCCAATTGCTGCACCAGCAGCCTCCTGGCCCTGTGCAGTTGCGCCTTGCTCGTGCCTGACGCTATACCCAGCATGCTGCTCGCCTCGTCATGGCTGTAGCCGTAAACGGCGTGCAGCACGAATACGTGTCTCGCGCCTTCGGGAAGCCGGTTGATTGCATCCGACAGGTCCCGGAGGTTGCCACTGTCGCCGGTCTCGAGTGGCGGCGGTGCCGTGTCAGCGACGGCCTGGATGCGATCCTGCTCACGCTTCGACTTGCGGATCCGTCCCAGTACCGCGTTGACCGCGATGCGGTGCAGCCAGGTCGCGAAGGCGCTGTCGCCGCGGAACTTGTCCATCTTGTTCCAGGCCTGGATGAAGGCTTCCTGTGCACAGTCTTCCGCTTCGCTGACATTACCGGTCATCCTCAGGCAAAGGCCGTAAACCTTATCGACGTGGAGGCGATACAGTGCCTCAAACGCCCGCGCGTCTGATCGCTTGGCTTGCCTTATCCAGGCGGCCTCATCAGCGGCTTGATCGGAACCAGTGGAAACCATGGCCTGACTATAGTCGCTGGTGTTCGCGGTCAAAAGCGCTGCCAATCGGCTTATCTCCCTTTGCTTTGACCTTTGGATGCCCAGCGGGTGGATTTGGTTTGAATCCAAACGGTCCGTCGGCACAAAAAAATCACTCAAGCGACTGTCTTTGCTCGGGATTCTGTTATCATTCGACTGCCCCTGGGGGGAGCGATCGGCTTAACGGCAGAACCACAACAATATATGGCACGTTTAGAGACTTGTCCGCATTCACGGATCGACGATGAAACTGCGGGCAAGTTGCCACCGAAGGAAAAGGGGCGCTGATGTCAGGGCATTCAATCCTGTTCCTGGGACGCGGTGATTTCGCCGCAGATTACCTTGCCGAACTGGAGACCCTGCCCTGTTGCACGATGCTCACGCGCAACGCGGAGCTGGAGCTTCCCGAAGACACCGCTAACGTACTCGATCTCGTGCTGCTGGAGATCGGTCCGGCTATCGCGCATTCCGGTCATTCAGTGTCTTCGCTGATCCACATGCTGGACCCCTATCCCGTCGTAGTCGTGGTCGAGAAAGAACACGAGCACCGCGGCATCTCGGCCGTCAATGCGGGGGCCGAGGCCTATATATGTGTCGACGACGTGACCGTCGAGCAGCAGGAAGCAATCTTCGATCACGCCGTGAAACGCAGCCAGCTGCAGCGGCGGCTGTCGGATACCGACGTCAACGTGCTGTCGGTGCTGCGAGACATCAACGACGGCGTCATCGTCGTCGACAAGATGGGTCACATCCTCGAGATCAACCCGGCCGCCCGCTCGATCCTGGGGCTCGGGCCGCGCGTGCAGCCGGATCCCGACTGGTCACAGACCTTCTGCTGCATCGACGAGAACGGCGAGAACTACAGGAACTCGGCAGACCTGCCGCTCGCGAAGGCGCGCAGCGGCGAGAAGTTCTCCGCGCAGGTCGCGATCTACCGGGTGCCCGGACAACCGGACACGGTCCTGAGCATCAACGGCCAGGGGCTGTTCGACGGCGAACAGAAGCTGATCGGCGGCGTCATCACGTTCCGCGACATCACCGAGATCACGCGCCGCACCCACGAGCTCGAGAAGCGCGCCCAGTTCGATGATCTGACGGGTCTCGCCAATCGCGGCCTGTTCACTGAGCAACTCGCGCGTGCGGTTGGCCGCAGCCAGCGCAAAAATGCACCGCTCGCGACGCTGTTCATCGATCTCGATCGCTTCAAGTCGGTCAACGATACGCTGGGTCATGACCTCGGTGACGCGCTGCTCTGCGAGGTCGCGAAACGCCTGAAGAGTAACCTGCGCATCGGTGACTTTACCGGGCGCTGGGGCGGCGATGAGTTCGTGGTCTGCCTCGAGGATTTCGGTGAGGCGTCGAACGCGGCCGCGGCCGCGCAGAAGCTGCTGCTGGTGCTGTCGGAAAAGTACATGCTCGGTAACAGCGAGGTGTACGCGACGCCGAGTATCGGCATCGCGATGTACCCCGATTCGGGTGACACCGCAGCGCGCCTGATCAAGGCGGCGGACATCGCGATGTACGAAGCGAAGAAACGCGGTGGCGGACGTTTCCAGTACTACTCCGAGGCGCTCAACCAGCAGCTCGCACAGCGCGAGGAACTCGAGGTCGGGTTACGGCATGCCCTCGTGCGCAACGAGTTCGTGTTGCACTACCAGCCACGCATCGATGTCTCCAGCGGTCGCCTGATCGGCCTCGAGGCGCTGTTGCGCTGGGAGCACCCGCGGTTCGGCCTGCTGCCGCCGGCGCGTTTCCTGCCAATACTCGAGAGCAGCGGCCTTATCCACTCGGCCGGTGAATGGGTCATTAGCACCGCCTGCCGTCAGCTCGCCGGCTGGCAGCGGCGCTTCGAACTGCCGGACCTGTCGATCGCCATCAACCTGTCGCCGCAGCAGTTGATGCACCAGCGACTCGTCGACGCGGTTGCGAAATCGCTGTCGGACACGGCGCTCGACCCGGGCTGCATAGAGCTGGAGATCGGTGACGGCGAGATCGTGCGAAAGCGTGCCGCAGAGATCGAAACGCTTCGTGGGCTTCGCAAGCTCGGCGTGCGCCTGTCGCTCGATAATTTCGGCACCTGTGACGTGTCGTTCGAATCCCTCGACGAAGGCTTCATCGACAGCTTCGTCCTCGACCAGTCACTCATCGTCGACGTCGAGGAGAACGACAGCCACCAGCGCATCGTGCGCGCCGCGATCGCAATGGCGCAGGGTCTCGACATCGAGGTGGCCGCCGAAGGCGTCGAGACGGTGACGCAACTCGAGTTCCTGAAGAGCTGCAACTGCGATCTTGCTCAGGGTTTCCTGATCAGCCGTCCGGTGCAGCCGGAGAAGGTCTCGGCGATACTTCGCAGCGAGATAGCGGGCACCAAGCTGCTCGCCCGCGGCATGCCCTGATCGGGCGTCAGAGACTACTGAATTCTCTCCCCGTCACGACGCCTTTCGTGACTTCCACCTTGCACGACACGTCGCACAGGGTGATCGGCGCGCAGTAGATGAACGCCTGCGGTTTGTCAGTGTCGAGGAGCCTGTCGCCACCCATCAGCTTGCCGGAGTAGTTCGCGGCGATCTCGAAAATGGCGTCGCCCGGGAGGCCTGGTCCGACAACATCGCAGAACGCCACGACATCACGGGTCTGTTTCTGCAATGTAAAGAGGTAGCTGCCGATGAGCAGCGCCAGTACGATCAACGCGCTACCGAAAGCCCTCATTCTGGAGCGCCCGCGGGCTCGACTATCCACTTGCGCGGGTCGTCATTGTAGGTATACAGGCGTATGCGCCAGGCCTTTTGCTGCCGGACAGCGATAATGACGTAGTTGCCGACAGGGATCGTGGTTCGCTCGCCTTCGTACTCCCACACCAGCCGCGAGCGGCCGCGAACCACGCCAACGTCGCCCAGCACCAGTATCTCTCTTGGCTCGCGTCGGTATTCCGGAACGACGGTCGGTGGATAGTCCGGGTTGAACCAGAAGTTTCGTATCGCAGCCTTGCCCTGGATCGGCATGTCGCCGTGGTGTGGCACGATCGTAGCGTCGTCGGTGAACAGTGCCATCACACCATCGGCGTCACCCGCGATCCACCCGGTTGCGTAGGCCTGGTCCAGCGCATTCAGCGCAGTCATGTCCTCCAGCTCGTCGGCCAACAGGCTCGACGTCAGTGCCGTGATCATCACTACAGCAGTTGCTACCCTCATTCTCGTCTCCTGTGCAGGCACTGCCGTCCCGGTCATTCAGCCCGGGCTCCCGGTGTCACCGTCCGCGTTCCATCCGCCAGCTCTTGCAGCGCGATGGCATATACTTGCCGTGGCCAAAGCATAGCAATGATGCGCCTGGGTCTTATGTCTGCGAACTTTTCGGCATGAGGCCGCTCTGAGAAAGGCAAGTTTCCAAAGGGGGCCCGAAATGGCAATAATCCGTCGCCTCGCGATCCGTACCATGATCGCTATTCTTTCCTTAGGCGTGGCCTTGAACGCCGCCGCCGCTGACATCGATATTCCCTACCAGAAATTCGTACTGGATAACGGCCTTACCCTGATTGTGCACGAAGACCGCAAGGCGCCCGTTGTCGCCGTCAATGTCTGGTATCACGTTGGATCGAAGAACGAGAAGGAGGGCAAGACCGGCTTCGCGCACCTGTTCGAACACCTGATGTTCAACGGCACTGAGAATTACAACGACGACTGGTTCAAGCCTTTCGACCGCGTCGGTGCGACGGGCATGAACGGAACGACCAACTTCGACCGCACCAACTACTTCCAGGTCGTACCCAGGAACGCATTGGACTTCGCACTGTGGATGGAGTCGGACCGCATGGGCCATCTCCTCGGTGCGGTGGACCAGGAACGCCTCGACGAGCAACGAGGCGTTGTACAGAACGAGAAGCGCCAGGGAGAGAACCAGCCGTACGGCAAGGTTTTCATCACCGCGTTCAAGAACATCTTTCCGAAGGGCCACCCCTACTCCTGGTCGGTGATCGGCTACATGGAGGACCTCGAAGCGGCATCTCTCGATGACGTACACGAGTGGTTCAACCAGTACTACGGTGCCGCAAATGCCGTGCTCGTCATCGCTGGTGATGTCGATGCAGAGGACGTGAAGACGAGAGTCGAGCACTATTTCGGGCACATCGACGCGGGTCCGCCGTTGATACGCCAGGACACCTGGATCCCCGACCTCGTCGGCACACACCGACAGACGATGCAGGACCGGGTGCCGCAGGCGCGCGTCTACAAGATCTGGATGATGCCGGAGATCGGCAATGTCGAAGCCGAGCATCTTGACCTCGTCGCCGGGATCCTGTCCGAAGGCAAGAGCTCGCGCTTGTACAAGCGGCTCGTTTTCGATGATCGCATCGCAAGCGACGTCGCTGCTTTTGCCTTCCCGCTCGAGATCGCCGGGCTGTTCGGTGTCATCGCTACCGCGATGCCGGGGCAGGACCTGGCGGAAGTCGAGGCCGCCATCGACGAGGAAGTGAACCGGTTCCTCGCCGAGGGGCCGACGCGTGACGAGCTGACACGCATTACCACGGCCCGCAAGGCCGCATTCGTGCGAGGCGCCGAGCGCGTCGGTGGATTCGGCGGCAAGTCGGACATCCTGGCGCAGAACGAGGTGTACCTGAACGATCCCGGCGCCTATCGCGACACACTGGAGGTCTGGGAGACTGCCAGGGCCGACGAGCTGACGGCAGCGGCAAACAAGTGGATGGCACGCGGCCAGTATGTCCTGGAGGTACACCCGTTCGACGAATACTCGACGGCGGAAAGCAGTGTCGATCGTTCGAAATTCCCCGACGTCGGCGCGCCGCCGGAGGTCGGCTTCGATGACTTCGAGCGCACCGAGTTATCGAACGGCCTCGAAGTTATTCTCGCGAATCGCAGCGCCATTCCGGTAGTCAACATGAACCTGCTGGTTCATGCCGGCTACGCCGCGGACCAGTTCGGTCTCCCGGGCACCGCCACCCTGGCGATGAACATGCTGGACGAGGGAACGAAGAAGCGTGACTCGCTGGAGATCAGCGACGAACTCGCCATGCTCGGTGCCACGCTGTCTACCGGGTCGAATCTCGACATGTCGACGGTGTCCATGTCCGCGCTCAAGGAAAACCTGGAGGCGTCACTCGACCTGTATGCCGACGTGATCCGAAACCCGGTCTTCCCGGAGAGCAGCTTTGTGAGACTGCGCGACCTGCAGCTCGCAACGATCCAGCAGGAGAAAGTCCGACCGATCGGCATGGCTTTGCGAGTATTCCCCAAGTTGCTCTACGGCGATGATCATGCCTATGGCTTGCCGCTGACGGGTTCCGGCACCGAGGAATCGGTGCGTTCACTCGATACCGACGCTTTGAAGCGTTTCCATGACGACTGGTTCAAACCGAACAACGCGACGCTGATCGTGGTCGGTGACGTCACGATGGACGAGTTGCAACCGTTGCTCGAGAAGCAGTTCAGAGGCTGGAACACCGGCGAGGTACCACGGAAGAATATCGCTGACGTCGCACACCGTGACGAATCGACGATCTATCTCGTCGACCGGCCGGGATCCGAACAGTCGATCATCTTCGCTGGCCATGTCGCTCCGCCGAAAAACAATGATCACGAGATCGCGATCGAGGCGATGAACGAGGTGCTCGGTGGCAGCTTCGCGTCCCGGGTCAACATGAACCTGCGCGAGGACAAGCACTGGTCCTATGGCGCCCGCAGCCTGCTGCTGGATGCACAGGGCCAGCGACCCTTCCTGGTATACGCGCCCGTTCAGACCGACAAGACCAGCGAATCGATGGCCGAAATCTATCGTGAAGTCAGCCAGATCCGCGGTGACCGACCCCCGACTGAGAACGAGGTTGCCCGTGCCAAGGACAAGAATACGCTGACACTGGCCGGCCGCTGGGAAACTGCTGGCGCGGTCTCCGGATCGCTGGCGGAAATGGTGCGCTTCGGCCTCCCCGACAACTACTGGGATGAGTACCCGGACATGGTGCGCTCACTGTCCGACGAGCAGATCTCTAGTGCCGCGGGCAACGTGCTGCAGCCGGATAACATGGTCTGGGTCGTTGTAGGTGATCGTGCCGCGATCGAGGGCAAGGTCGAAGAGCTCGGCTATGGCAACATCGTCCTGATGGATGCCGACGGCAACGTGCTGGACGGCGCCGGCGACCAGGCCGGGTCGCCGTAAAGCTGCCCGAATGGAAGCCGTCATATTCGACATGGATGGTCTACTCGTCGACTCGGAGCCCCTCTGGCGCGAGGCGGAGATCGAGGTGTTTGGCAAGGTCGGCGTGCAGCTCGACGACGCGATGTGCCGGCAGACAACCGGGCTGCGACACGACGAGGTCGTACGTTACTGGCACGCACGTCATCCGTGGGACGAACCGGGCCACGAGGAAATAACGCAGCTGCTGATCGACACCGCCGAGCGAATGATCGTCGAGCGCGGTGAGATGATGCCCGGCGCAGAAGCCACCATCGCGCTGCTGCACAAGATGGGTTTGAAGCTAGCGATCGCTTCGTCATCGCCGATGCGGCTCATCGAGGCCGTCGTCGCCAAGTTCGCGCTCGGCGCCTTCTTCTCCGTGCTGCACTCGGCGGATGATGAAGATGCCGGCAAGCCCGACCCGGCCGTCTACCTAACGACGATGTCAAAAATCGGGGTCGAACCGAGGTTTTGCCTGGCGCTCGAGGATTCGGTGTCCGGCGTGCGCGCGGCCAGCGCCGCGGGTGCGCATGTCATCGCTGTGCCCGATCCGGAAGCAGCGGACAGGCCGGAGTTCCAGGAAGCCGATGTGGTGCTGCGTTCGCTCGTCGACTTCTCGCCGGAGCTTATTCGCCGGCCCTGAATCTACTCGCTCGAGAAATCGTATAGCTTGTGGATCTGCTCGATGCAATGAGCAACGTGCGCGTCCATTTCTTCAGCACTGATCTCGCTGCGCGTACCGAGTAGCAACTCGAGGAAATACTCGCCGCGCACGAGCGTCATGAATTCGGACGCTGCCCTGGCGACACGATCTTCATCGTCGCCGGGCATGTACTTCGCCAGCAGCACTGCGATATTGCGCATGGTCGTCTTCGGTCCGGACTCGTGGAAGCTCTTCACGGTTGCCGGGTGCGTCTCCGCTTCGGAGGCCATCAGCCGGAACATGCGAGTCACGCCCGGATCGCTGATCAGCGTGAGATACGATCGGCCGATGTGCGCCAGGAAACGGTCGACACCATCATCCGCCGGCATGCTGGACGGATCCAGCCCGTAGGTTTCGACTTTGCAGCCGACGCAGGAGCGGAACAGCTCGTCCTTCGACTTGAAGTGGGAATAGACCGTCTGCTTCGAGACACCGGCCGCTGCCGCGATGGCGTCCATCGACGTCCGCTCCATGCCGTCGGCCATGAACAGCCCGATTGCCGCCATCTGGATGGCCTCCGCCTTCTCCTCGGATTTCGGCCGGCCCCTGCGTTTTGTTACAACTTCTTGCATTTCTATACTGGACAGTTCCGTATTTGTAATATAAATTCAAACTATACGGTCTAGTATATAGACAAATTCGTAACAAACCAAGGCCGCGGAGGCCACGACGATGAACATCGCTTATCCAGTAACCGCAGTGAAATTAGTCACTTACATGCTGATTGGCGCCCTCGCCCTGTCCGGATGCCAGGTCGGCAACAGTGCGCCGGTCGGTGCCAGCGAGGATTCTGCGCTGCTCGTCGACGTCGACAGCGCCGTTCCCGAGACCAGCTACCGCATCGAGCGGGATTTCGTCGGCCGCGTCGAGGCCACCCGCCAGAGCCAGGTCGGTTTCGAGCTGGGCGGCGAGCTTAGAGATATAGCGGTAGACGAGGGTGACGAGGTCGTCGCGGGACAGCCGCTCGCCGTGCTCGATACCGCACGACTCGAAGCACGCCTCGCGGAGGCGCAGGCGGCGCTGGCACAGGCGACCTCTGCCAGGAATCTCGCGGTCCGCAGCTATGAGCGTGCGGCACAGGCGAGCTCGGACGGGGCCATAGCCGGGCAGGAACTCGACATCGCGCTCGAAGGCGCGAACTCGGCACGCGCCGGCGTCACCGCCGCTGCCGCTCGCGTCAACAGCGTAGAGGTCGACCTCGAGAAATCGCGATTACTCGCTCCTTACGACGCCGTCGTCGTGGCCCGTAACGCCGACGAAGGCAATATCGTCGCGGCCGGTTTCCCGGTACTGCACCTGCAGGAGCGCGTTGCGCCCGAAGTACGCATCGGCGTCGCCGGTGAGCTGGCGACTTCCATCGTGGCGGGTGACGAGAAAGTCGTTACGATCGGCAATGAACAGTACCGCGCCACCGTACGCGCCGTGCTGCCAATCCGCGATCCGTCAACACGCACGGTCGACGTCATCCTCACGCTGCCCGATTCGAGTGCCGCCGTCCCCGGCGACCTCGCCGTGCTCAGGGTCGAGCAACGTATCGACGAAGCAGGTTTCTGGCTGCCGACCAACGCGCTCACCGAGGGCAGCCGCGGCCTGTGGACGGCGAATGTCGTGCAGCGGCTCGAGGCCTCCGAGATCGCAAGCAACGGCGCAACGCACTTCGTGGAACCCCGCGCCGTCGAGGTGTTGCACAAGAAGGGTTCGAACGTATTCGTGCGCGGCGCGCTCTCAGCCGGCGACGAGTTCGTGACCTCGGGTACACAGCGCATCGTGCCCTACCAGCAGGTGCGCGTTGCAGAAACGCTCGCCAGTGGTGCAGAAGGAGCGGAGAGCCGTGAGTAAACAAGCCGGTGCGAGCAGCGCGCTTGCGCTGCGCTTCTTCGAGAACCGTTACCTGCTGGTTCTCGGGCTGCTGATCATCTTCCTCGCGGGCTACTCGGCGCTCAGCAACATGCCGCGCATCGAGGACCCGCGCATCACGAACCGCTATCCGCAGATCGTCACGGTGTTGCCGGGCGCCTCGGCGGAGCGCGTCGAGGCGCTCGTCACCGATCCGATCGAGGACAGCCTGCGCGAGCTGTCGGAGATCAAGGAGATCCAGTCGACCTCGCGCGCGGGCATTTCGATCATTGCCGTCGAGCTGCAGG
>JAAUXZ010076296.1_pt1 | contig 12172 bp, 13 predicted proteins | sample 7278131 | NCBI WGS metagenome assembly JAAUXZ01 (sample SAMN14350119, study PRJNA611818) | marine sediment metagenome | isolation source: surface marine sediment (3m) | place: French Polynesia: Moorea | collected 2018-08
AAAAGGAATTAAATATTGTGCCGGGTGCATCTCATTTGTTTGAAGAATCCGGTAAACTCGCCGAGGTCGCCAGGTTAACTAGCGAGTGGTTTAAGAAATGGTTATAAACGGACAGGATTATGTTTTCAGATAGAACGGATGCCGGAATTCAACTGAGCGAAAAGTTAAAACATCACGCGAATGGAAATGCGGTGGTGCTGGCCATTCCGCGCGGCGGATTGCCTGTAGCAGCTATTGTCGCTAAAGCTTTAAACGCACCTTTGGATGTAGCTCTTACGAAGAAACTCGGGCATCCATATAACAGGGAGTACGCTATTGGTGCTGTCAGTTTAAACAATGTGGTATTAAGCAATGCTGTCGGAATTACGAAAAGTTTTATCGAAGAAGAAACAAAACGCATTCGAGAGGTTCTTAAAAAGAGATACCAGCAGTATTATAAAAATCGGGAAGCACAGTCTTTAAAAGATAAGACGGTGATCATTATTGATGATGGAATCGCCACGGGCAATACCGTAATGGCTACGGTTGAGTTGGTACATAAACAAGAACCAGAAAAAGTCGTGGTAGCCATACCAGTGGCACCAAAATTATCAATTACAAAACTGGAGGATTCCCCACTGGTAGATGAGGTATTATGCCTTTCCACCCCATATAATTTTCACGCAGTCGGGCAATTCTATGAAAAGTTCTATCAGGTATCCGATGAAGAGGCAATATCCCTCCTGGAATCAGTGAACCAAAATTAGCCTTTGATCACGGCTACCGGTTTCAGTTTAGCAACTTTCTTAACAATTCCTGCCATATCCACCGTTGAAACAACCTCATTGACATCTTTATAGGCAACAGGTGCTTCTTCGGCAATACCCCTGAAGGACCCCGCTTGTATGAAGATACCTTCCTCTTTTAACTGTTCCTTTAGCACGGGTGCATTTACTTGTTTTTTAGCCGCTGTCCTGGAAAGCCTTCGACCGGCACCGTGGCAACAAGACCCAAAAGTAAGTTCCATACTTTTTTCATCTCCGGCTAGTACGTAAGAACATGTTCCCATACTACCCGGTATAATAACCGGCTGGCCAGCATCTCTGTATTCCTCAGGAAGTTCTTCAAATCCGGGTCCAAATGCCCTTGTGGCTCCCTTCCTGTGTACTATAACTTTTTGCCTTTTTCCTTCCACTTCATGCTCTTCAATTTTAGCAATATTATGAGCCACATCGTACATTAGATCTAAACTTGGCACATCTTTTCCGAAAACATTCTCCCAGGCCTTTCGAACTTCCCAGGAAATTACTTCTCTATTGCACCAGGCATAATTTGCTGCGGCACACATAGCCTTATAATAGTTTTGACCTTCAGATGAATTGAAAGGAACGCAGGCCAATTCCCGGTCTGGCAGTTCAATACCATATTCCGGCATGGCCCTCATAATAGTCTTTATGTTATCTGTCGCAACCTGATGACCCAGACCTCGAGATCCGGTATGTATCAGTACCACCATCTGATTACGAAAAAGTCCATAGGCCCTGGCTATCTCATTATTGTATATTTCCTGTACATAATCGACTTCAACAAAGTGATTCCCCGAACCAATTGTGCCCAGTTGATCAGTGCCTCTTTTCTTGGCCATTTCTGAGACCAGACGTGGATCGGCTTGCTCCAATTTGCCGTTACTTTCCATAAACCTTAGGTCTTCTTCGTCTCCATATCCGTTATTTACTGCCCATACCGCGCCTTCTCGCAATACTTCATGCATTTGCTTTGAGGATAGTTTAATTGAACCTCCTCTTCCCATACCACTGGGTACCTGTTTATACAGCTCCTGTGAAAGCTCTTCTAGTTTTTCGCGTACATCCTCCATTTCCTGACTGGAGACCAACAAACGAACACCGCAGTTGATATCATAGCCAATACCACCAGGCGATATCGCGCCATGAGGATATGCGGTAGCCGCCACGCCACCAATAGGAAATCCATATCCTTCATGAACATCCGGCATCACCAAAGATGCTCCCTTTATTCCGGGTAAAGTTGCCACATTTACCAGCTGAACCAGTGACCGGTCTTCCATAATATTATCGAGCAGCTCTTCGGAGGCCAGAATCCTGGCCGGAACTTGCATATTCTTTGTGAAATCCCCCGGAATTTCCCATAAATAGTCTTCAAGCTTGCTTATATGTTCTTTTCTAATCTTTACCATTTTCTTATCATGTACTACTCTCAAACCTGTTTAAGACCCCCTGAATTTCCAATATTCAGTTTTATACTCTTCTAAATGTCGAACACCACTACAGTTTCCCATAGCCCCTCGCTATTTTTTGTAACAGCAGCTTCGTGGTAGGTCACAGCCTTAATTTCTTCATCAAATCAATCAGCTACAGCTGAACCCGAGATCTCAGCACTGATTAGTTTTTCAGAAAAATCTACAAAATTCAGATCGCAAAAGACAGATTTCTCTGTATAGCTCAGTGTAAGTACTTCAGAGAGGAAGTCGATCAGCAGGCATGTTACATCAGTTGCATTGATCGCAAATACTCTTCTCAGGTTTCGCTTCTGTTCATTGGGACAATAATCTTCCTTCAAAATATGACTCATGCCTCTCAGACCTGCCTGAAAAAGTAATGGCAGTGTCTCGGCCTCAATTCTCATCCGTATATCGGCTGTATGAGGCAGAAATTCGAATTTCATTTTTTCAATGCCTTAGCTACAACAAACGACCCTTGTCCATAACCTGGAATAGGGACCTGTAATTCTTGTATATCTTCTAAATTACCAAATAAAGTCTGATTGAACTGCACTTCTTTAAAACCGCAGGTGTCAAGTATTTTTTCTACATGTTGCGCCTTATAAAATTGGGCGTTAGCGTAGAACTTACTCCTACCTCCCCTTTCCTTATAGGCTTTCGCAATTGGCCGCTCTTTATCGAGAAAACCAACCAGGATGGCACCTCCTCTTTTTAGCACACGATGTGCTTCTTTAAATGATTCCTTCGCATTCGAAAGATGACATATAGTTACGAAAAGAACGAAATCAAATTGTAAGTCTGCATATGGTAATCTTTCACCCACAGCATTCATTATTTCTATACCGCGCTTTATCGCTATGGCTGCCATAGGCATAGAGGGCTCTACACCTTCCTTTATACCTAATGGAGCAGCAAATCTCCCCGTACCAACACCTACTTCTATCCCTTGGATATTTTCAGGAAGTTCACGCAATTGTTCTTTAAGAGCAAGAATTTCAGATTCATATACATATGTATGATCCTCGTACCACTTCTCGTATGCTTCTACATTCTTTTCAAAGATCTCTGATGTAACCATAGCCATAAATTATTTGTTTAAAAATCTGATAAGTTGAGTGTAACCCCTTCGCAATGAGCTACAAAGGGGTGTAAATACCATGATTGATACCCTATATTCAAGGCGGGATCAATCAGCTAATTAATCCAGTATACCGAAACATACCTTTGTATTCACACGGTATTGTACAATAGCATTGTTCTCAACAACAACCTGCATTTCCTGAATGTAAACAGACTTGATGTCTTTTACTGTTTTAGATGCTTCGTCAACCACATTCTTAACTGCGTCTTCGAAGCTTACGGTAGAATTACCGAGTATTTCAATAACTTTTAAGACAGACATATTATATATTTTGAAGTTAATTTAATGCTTACATCAATCCGCATTTTAAGCCTGATCGGATAATATCAAATACGAATTTGATATGCCAACTAGTACCTGAATATGGCGTTAAGAGGTCTTTTTTCAACAGGCATATCATTAGGTTCTAGAGTATATACCTTGCCACCCTGAAGAAAAGTATTCATGGCGGCCATGTTAATCAGGGATAAATTGTACGGTGCTTTATCAGAGTCGAGAATTACACAATTGTTTTTATGATTATATGTTCCATAGACATCGTCTCCCTTCCTCAAAAAAAGAGTGTCTATTTTACCGTGTACCGCTGCAGGTACTATTTCGGAAATTTGATGGGATGTCTTTGGTGTGTGGATAAGCTCTCCGTAGAGATCAGACTTTTGCTGCTTCTCCACTATATGATAGCCTCTTATAAGTGACCAAGCTTCTTTATGCAATTGTGTTTTGTTCTTAAATTCAGGGTCACCACCTATATGGTCGGGATGTAAATTGATATAAGTATTGGCATTTTTATATAAAGGATATAACCAATCTACACAAGCTATTACGAGCGGTGCATTTTTGTTTCCAAGGGCTTTGTTTACACCTTTGTTAATTTCCCTGAAATAAAATGTCAGTTCCTTATTTTCATCGTCCTTTCCTTCACCCTGACCATGAAATGAACCCGCGCTATAAAGGGAATGCCCAGTTCGGAATTGAAGCATTTTTTGTTCATAATCAAAACCAACAGCTTCTTCCAGTCGTTCTGGAGCAAATTCATTTACATATAAGTCAGACATTTCGTATTGATTTGCCTGATATAACCTAACGTGGTCCTGGCTGAGTTCGAGGAGATAAAAGGTCGTGTCGTATTCATACAAGGGAACCAAAGGTACCAGGTTGTAGTGATCACTTATGTACACCGTTGTTTCAAAGTTTATTGGCAATAGGTAAAAATTCATGCCCAAACTCTTGCTCATAAATATGGCCAGGCCATCCGACGGATTTCGCCATAGTTGAGAATCAGTGAGTAGATCCTTTATTGGTCGCATATACTTCTTAATCTGTTTCTCATTCATACCTTGAGCAGCCAGCAATTGATATGCTCTTTTTATGCATGTTTTTAAGTGACCCTGGCTCAGACCTTGATTTTGTTCCAGGCCTGATCGATACATTGGTATGTAAATAGAGAGACAATAAGGTTCACGCAGAGTAGCTAATTTTTCAAATTGTTTTGTTGGCAGTGGATGAAATGTCTCACTCATGACTTAAATTTTTATCAATGTATAGAAACCATAAGAATATCAAAATGATTTGGATCAGTATACCCGTTAATTATATGCCGGAAGTTGCCTGGGCCTTTAGCACCAAAAATTCACTTACATTACTCATGTCAATGGCGCCTATTAATGAACCTTTTTTATCGATTACCGGAAAGAAAAGATTCCTTTCACCCGCCAATAAGTTGAAAAACTCTTGTAATGCCGCGGAAGCTCGCAAAGCCTTGAATTGAGTATTCATTATGTCGCGAACCTTTAAGGACACATTTTTGGCGTTTTTGAGTATATCTTTGTGATATAATAGCCCGACAATAATATTGCCATCCATTACTACAAAATCCTTTTCACTACCAGCAATAATTATATCTACCACCTCTGAGAGCTCGGTATCCGGATGTAGAACTGTTATGTTGGTGAGTGTGGCCTCGGCAACAACATGACCTTCCACCAATGAGGTCTGCTTCACCATCTTACTTTCACCATAAGCACCAATGAAAATAAAGAGTGCGATGAGGACGAGGAAAGGATTGTAAAACAACCCAAGGATAAAAAATACAACTGCTAAAACCTGTCCTAAGGAGGCTGCTATTTCGGTGGCCTTTGTCCGATCCATGGTAAATGATAAAATAGCCCTGAAAACACGACCTCCATCCATGGGGAATGCGGGGATTAAATTAAAAGCAACTAGCATGATATTGGCAATAAGCAGATAAAAGAGTAGCGTTTCGATAGAAGGTGCATTTATAAGCTGCTCGAGACTTTCTGCATCCATTCCTAAATAGACCCGTAATGGAACAACTGCCAGTAGCAAGAGCGCAATCAGAACATTAACGGCAGGGCCGGCAAGTGCTACCAATAGCTCTTGTCCGGGTTTTTCTGGCATTTTTTCCAGGGATGCCACACCTCCGATAGGTAATAAGGTGATTTGCCTGGTTGCAATATTATATCGCCTTGCTGTAAGTGCATGCCCAAGTTCATGCAGTACGACACAAACAAAGAGCAGAAGTATAAAGATTATGTTGAGAATAGCACTGCTCAAATTACCGCCGCGTTGAATGTCCAGAAATACCACCCAGAGCAATAATAAGGTAAAAGTCCAGTGGACTTCAATCTTTATACCCGCCACACTGCCTAATTTGAGGGTCCCTTTCATATGCTGTCTTTTTGGGAAAGTAATCCAATTTCCTAAAATTCAATATGACAATTATCATGGTCAGGCCTTGAATTTTTCAGAGCTTCATGTCATTGTATTAAACATGTTTAAAAGTCTTTTTATGTAAATATATATTGAACAAATGGCTTGAAATCAAGTCACTTAGCCCGCCTGTGTTCGCATTATCTCCAGGAGATTGTTAAAAGTTTCAACACATGACTTAAATCATGTTTTGCTTTAATTCAGCGTTGTATTTTTGGCCTTGTTGTTGAAATTGTTCATTGATAAATAAGCATAGTGTGGGATATTTAGATGGGGGTGATCTAGTACCCACTTAAACATGAAGATGTTAGTAATGCCCAATAGCTTTGGCGATTGATGTTGATCCGGCTTAGCAATGGGTCGGTAGAGGGAAATTGCGACACGAAGTCATTAGGTAGAATTAGCATGTTCTGGGAACCGGAATTGTTATCTTTTCCGGTTCCTTTTTTTTGTGTTTACCGATCCTTGAATTTCGCGAGAGTTTGAGGTTCGGAACGAAGAAATCAGTACACTTAAACGCAGACAATGTAGTTCATAGTAAATGAATTGTAGAATGGATTAAGAGATTTCTTCGAATGGGAAGCAGGAGACCAATGGTTTCCTGTTTCCTTTTTTATACCCGCATATGGTTATACAGCTGCTTTCACCAGATTATCAACTGATAAATGTCATTACAGAGCGTTTGATGGCATCGTAAATTTACTTCTGCACTGCAATTCAGTTGTTATGGAATCTGGTACTTTGGAAAATTTCGTTTCTCTCGATCTCAATATACCTATATGGGACCGGGTATTTACGGTAGCCCCGTTGGTAGTTGTTGGATCTAAAGGTGGAGATGAATATGATCTCGCACCTAAGCATATGGCTACTCCATTGGGATTTGGGAATTATTTTGGCTTTGTCTGTACGCCCAGGCATTGTACCTATGACAATATCCAGGAAACTGGTGAATTTAGTGTGAGTTTTCCAACACCAGATCAATTGGTGAGTATTTCACTGAGTGCTGCACCTAGAAATAATGAATATTCTAAAGCGACCGCCATAATAGCGGCTTTACCAACGATAAAGGCATCCTCCATGGATCTTTTGATGATCGATGGAGCCTATCTGTATCTTGAATGTGAACTTTATAAGGTTGTGGATGGATTTGACGATTACAGTTTGATCACTGGCAAGATCAAGTCTGTTCATGTACACCCTGCATTCCTCAAGACATCTGAAGGTGATGAATTTAAACAACTGCAACAACATCCATTGTTGGCATATATTGCCCATGGACGTTTTGCTACAATAAAGGAAACTTACAATTTTCCTTTTCCAAAGGATTTTCAAAGATAGAAGGTATGAAGAATGCTCAGGCCAGAGACATATTAACATATCTAAAAGATCAACAATCCTATATGGAAGGATTTTTGAAAGAGCTGGTTGCACTGGAGTCACCGTCCAGGGATCCTGAGGCGCAGGATGCACTGTTCAAGATGCTTGGAAGTGAGCTTTATCAGTTGGACTTTTTCACTTTGAGAATAGAAGGTGAGAGGACTGGTGGATATTTATTTGCGCGGCCGAAACTAAGAGATAAGAAAAAGAAAATTCAACTACTGATCGGTCATTGTGATACCGTTTGGGAAAAAGAGACGCTTCATAAAATGCCGATTATGAAACTGGATGGTAAACTTACGGGTCCTGGCATCTATGATATGAAGGCAGGCTTAACTCAAATGATCTTTGCGTTAAAAACACTGGATGAATTACAGTTGGCGGCCCCTTTAACACCAGTGTTGTTGATAAATTCGGACGAAGAAGTGGGAAGTTTTGAGTCTGGCCGCACTATTGAGCGCCTGGCAAAAATTTCAAACAGGGCCTATATAATGGAACCTCCACTTGGCCTGGATGGAAAACTGAAAACAGCGAGAAAAGGTATCGGCAGATTTACATTAACAGTGGAAGGTAAGGCCGCCCATGCCGGGTTGGATCCTACTAAAGGCGTGAATGCAATAGTTGAGCTATCCAAAATTATCCAACAACTATATGCCATGAACGACCATGAACGGGGGATAACGGTAAACGTAGGAATGATCGAAGGTGGAATTTCTCCCAATGTAGTGGCGCCTACCAGTACTGCAGTGGTAGATGTTCGGGTGACAAGCCTGGAAGATGGACAAATTGTTTCCGATAAGATATTTGGACTTCAGGCGAATTCTCCGAATGTGAATTTGAGTATTGAAGGAGGTATTGGCAGACCACCAATGGAGCGTACACCGAGGAACCGCGCACTGTGGAAGTTGGCGAAATCTCAAGGTCTATTGTTAGGTCTTAATTTAGATGAAGCCATTGCCGGTGGAGGATCCGATGGCAACACCACTAGCTTGTATACAGCAACACTAGATGGGCTTGGAACTACCGGAGATGGGGCGCATGCCCTTCATGAGCATATTATAACCGATCAACTTTCTGAAAGAACGGCATTGTTGACAATGCTTTTATTGGCCGATGAAGTGGAAGATGAAAATTGAAGTCAAATCATGAAACACAAGTTTATATATACTTCACTTACCCGAATAACGGACCTTAAGGAACGGGACTTTTCCGTAGCGAAAATCGACAGGTCTTATTGGGAAACTGGTGATTACGTAATATGTAAGATACTGGATCCGGGGAGCAATATTTTAAGGTTAGAATTGCCAAGTGGCCGAATGCGCGGGGTTATTGGCGGAGAATGGATCATTGGAGCTTTAGGAGAACGGTTTGCTACTTTAGAGGCCACGGGAACATGGAGAGAAGTCGGAGATGATTTAAAAATGACTGTACTGACTGCAGCCGGACTGATGGGAAAATTAACTTCTAAATCAGCATTTATACCCAATATGATGGAAGTTGTTTATGGAGGCCATCTCTTTAGACAGGGAAAAAAATTATGTATGAATCAATTTGTTGCCGAGACACCCGACAGTCCCTTTAACACGCCTATTGTATTATTTGTAGGTACTTCAATGTCTGCCGGGAAAACTACTTCGGCAAGAATAGTCACTAATCTTTTTAAACTGGCCGGTTATAAAGTAGTAGGCGCCAAACTAGCCGGCGCAGGCAGATATAAAGATATTCTTGCAATAAAGGATGTGGGTGCCGATGCTATTCTGGACTTTGTTGATGTCGGATTACCATCTTCTATATGTGATCGGGAACTGTATAAAGAGAAACTCAGAGTATTAATGAATAAAATAGCTGCTGTAGATGCTGATATTGCAATTATAGAGCTAGGAGCCTCACCGCTGGAACCTTACAATGGGGATTTGGCTGTTGACGCACTGAGAAAATTCATAAAATGCATCGTTTTGAGTGCATCAGACCCCTATGCAGTCCATGGATTGATGAAGGCATTTGATATAGTTCCTGATATTGTAACAGGTATTGCTTCGAATACACTTGCTGGCGTGAAAATGGTTGAGAGTCTTTGTAATGTTAAAGCACTCAATCTGATAGATTCATCCACTACAGCTGAGCTAAAGGAAATACTTAGTGAAAAGACATCGCTTTCACTTAAGGAGAGGCCTGCTACCATGCCAGGCATACCCAAGATGAAAGAATTGGGATATTGATTTAACAACAGATGCACTGCCTATAGAATAATTTTGATCAAGGTGAATTTTATTTTTTTAGCTTAATATGAGTACATTAATTTCATGAGCGTGGAAATTCAAAGAGAATGAAGAAGAGTGAGAAGAATATTTGCAAGAATTGCAGTATGCAGATGAAACGAATGTCTGACTTTGGATCCAATAAGGACGGTACAATTAATACCGACTATTGCCATCATTGCTATGCGGATGGGATTATTGTAGAGAGGAAGATCAGCCTGGAAGAAAAAATAGCTAAAAATGTTGCGCTGGCCCATAAGTTCGGGATGTCCCGTGCCAAGGCCAGTAAACTGGCACATTTGGTCCTCCCACAATTGAAAAGATGGCAAAAGAAGAAAACGCGAAAGTTAGAAAGCGAAGAACGTGAATAAAGTTTATATGACGGTTATAGCTCAATATTCTAGACCAAAATTTACCATTCTGCAAATTGTGGAAGGTATTGAAGGTATTTTAATAATGCTAGCCTGCTACATTACCATATTCCTAAAACCTTTGAGGGACCGTTGGGGTTTAACAAAACAAGATGCCTTGAGGAAATTACCGGGTGATGATCTGGTTAAAAATCCAAGATCTGTATTTAGTCATGGGATCATAATTAATGCTCCGGCAGAATTTGTCTGGCCGTGGGTGGCTCAAATGGGGAAAGACAGAGGAGGATTCTATAGCTATGAGGCTTTGGAAAATATTGCGGGACTGGGCATTTATAATTCTGATCTTATTCTTCAAGAATATCAGCATCCTAAGGTAGGTGATATTATTCCTTTTGGACCTGAAAATGGATACCCGCTGGCAATCTGTGAACCAGGTCGGGCTATGGTTATTGAGAATTGTGATGATCTTGATAATAAGACAACATATGATCCCGATAAAGAACTACCAAAGAATTATCTCCATTTAAGCTGGCTTTGGTACATTGAATCCCTCGATGATGATTCTACTCGTTTTATATCCCGCAATCGGGTAACCTACAATCCTACTCTGAAAAATCGCTTTATCTTCAGATTTTTGTCCGAGCCAATAATATTTGCTATGGATAGGAAAATGTGTCTTGGAATAAAAAAACGGGCAGAAAAACTGTACCGGAGTTCAGTAATCAATGCAACACAACAAATTGATCAAACCGAACAGAATTTGTTATAAAGAATAGAAGATGATTTTTGGATACCGGCCAGGAGTTCCAAAGGTTGCTGTTATACATCTGCCTTTGATAGGCATGTTGATGTTTGTAATACTCTATATAGTTGCCGCCTTGGTATACCCTGGTGGCTCCTGGAGATTCCCCAATGCAACTGAATTTAGCTTCTGGAACAACTATTTATGCGACCTTCTGGATCAATATGCCATTAGTGGAGAACTTAATCAGGCAAGACATACTGCGAGAATCGCCTTGGGCTTTTTATGTGCTTCTCTGATGTTACTCTGGTACTTTTTACCAATCTTGTTCCCTGGCGGAGGCTTAAATAAGGCCATTATGTGGATCTCTGGCCTTCTGGCACTCTCTACAACATTCTTCCTTAGTTCAGGCACACATGACTTAACAGTTCGTATAGCGGGCTTTTTTGGGGTACTTGCTTTTATTGGCTGCTTTGTTGAGTTATATCGTATCCGTTATCTGAAGTTATTTTACTTTGGAATCGCCTGTCTTCTAATTTTCATCTGTAACTACTATATCTATGAGACAGGAGTACTCATCAGGGTGCTACCCATTGTACAGAAAGCCACATTCGTGTGCTGTATATACTGGTTCGTTCTTTTAAACCTCGCCTTGATCAGAAGGGTTAAGCAATTAAGTCCAAAATAGGCCCTTCTGGAAGTATTTGATGGGGAGGATGAATGTTTTGAAAGCACCTTATTTTTTTGTAAATTTAATATGAGAGTAATTCCGTTAGACTCCCAATTTAAAGCCGTTTTGCTGATTTGAACCCTTAGCAAAACCGGTTGATTTGCTAAGCTGATTTAATAATCTAAATAAAAATATTAACAATGAATCCACTATACCTTTTTCTGGTCGTTTTAACACTAGTTTTCCTTGCCGGTATTCGAATCGTCTTTGAGTACAAAAGAGCATTAAAATTCCGATTTGGGAAATATATCAAAATCTTAAAACCCGGTTTTCGATGGATCATTCCAGTAGTGGAAACCATCCAGATTGTTGACATTAGGGTCATTACTATTAATATAGACGCTCAAGAAGTAATGACCGAAGACAATGTTCCTTGTAGCATAGACGGTGTTGTTTTTTTCAAGATCTATGACCCTGAAAAAGCCGTTCTGGAAGTGGAAGAATTTTCTTTTGCCATTACTCAGTTGTCACAAGCAGCACTTAGAGATGTTTGTGGTAAAGTAGAATTGGATACCATCTTATCTAAGCGCGAGGAAATGGGTAAGAATATAAAGGCTATTGTATAGACTGAAACCCATGAGTGG
>JAAUXZ010171027.1_pt1 | contig 12162 bp, 8 predicted proteins | sample 7278131 | NCBI WGS metagenome assembly JAAUXZ01 (sample SAMN14350119, study PRJNA611818) | marine sediment metagenome | isolation source: surface marine sediment (3m) | place: French Polynesia: Moorea | collected 2018-08
GGTTTCGATCAGTTTCGACCAGATCGCCGAGATGGACGACTACGTGTCCATGCAGCGCGGCCTTCCCAAGCGCAAGGAATCGCTGAGCTGGTTCATCGGCTACATCTCCGGAATGAAGGCGCGGAACGGCAAGATCTACCTCCGCTTCGCCGAGCCGGTGTCGTTGTCGGACGTCGCGGATGTGTCCAACGGGGTGCTGGCGCAGGACAGTAGTCCACAGCGCACCCAGGTACAGAAGCTCGCGTTCGAAGTCAGCAGCCGTATCGAACACGCAACGCCGATTACGATGACCGATCTCCTGACGATGGTGCTGCTGGCCGCCAATGAGAGGGCGTTGACGGTCGAACAGATCCGGGCGCACGCGCGGCCGATCGCGGCGCTGGTGCAGAAGCGAGCGCTTCCGACGACGGGCGGAATTGACCCGGAAAACGGCGACAACCTGCCGTCCGCACTCGATGCAATGACCCGTACCGGGCTGCTCGAGTGCTACAGTGAGACCGCGCCGCGGGTCTACAGGATCACCCCGGGCAAGCAGCTCGCGGCAGCCTACTACCGCAACACGATCGTTCACTATTTCCTCGCGGGTGCGATCGCGGAGCTGGCCATGGCGGCCTCGGCCGGCGGGTCCGCACAGGATCTCAAAGACCAGGCCCTCGCATTCCGGGATCTGCTCAAGTTCGAGTTCTTCTTCCGCAGGAAAGAGGAATTCCTCGCGGACATCGAAGAGTACCTCGATGAGCGCTACGCCGGCTGGCGAGAGACGGGCAGCTCCGTCGATGCGCAGTTCGGCAGCACGGTGCCGCTGTTCGGGCACAGCATATTGCGGTCCTTCATCGAGGCGTACAAGGTCCTTGCGCAGCGCCTGCTCGACAAGGGCGACTACGAAGTTCCGGCCAACGACGAGGCGCAGCTGGTACGGGACTGCCTGAAGCAGGGGCAGTCGATGCTGTTACGCAAGATGATCGCAAGCGAAACGGCGCTCTCCGAGCCCCTGTTCGCGACGGCCGCGCGGCTCGCACGATACCGCGGGCTGCTAACGGGCGAGGCTGCCGACATCGTCGCGAAGCGACGGGCCTTTGCCGAAGAAATCGACGCGGCGGCAGAGGCGATCGACACCCTGCAACGCCATTACGATCAACAACAGGAGCGGACATGAGACAGTTGAGCGGCTCGGACGCCTATTTCCTGTACAGCGACAGGCCGGGCAAGCACCAGCACGTGTCGACCATCTACATTTACGATCAGTCCACGGCGCCCGATGGCAAGGTGCGCTTCAAGTCGATACTGCAGCACGTGCGTAATCGCCTGGGCACGTCGCGGCTTTTCCGGCAGAAGCTCGTGCACGTGCCGTTCAACTTCGACTACCCGTACTGGATCGAGGATCCGCACTTCGAACTCGAGTTCCACGTGCGTCACATAGCGCTGCCGCACCCCGGTGACTGGCGGCAGTTCTGCATCCAGGTTGCGCGCCTGCACTCGCGGCCTCTGGACATGAACCGTCCCGTCTGGGAGATGTACGTGATCGAGGGACTCGACAACGTCTCGTTCCTGCCCGAAGGCGCATTTGCCGTCGTGACCAAGGTGCACCATTCGGCCATCGATGACGTCACCGAGAACGACATGACCGTCGCGCTGCACGACCTGTCGGCAGACGCTCCCGAGGAGAAACACCGTGACCTGTGGCGCTCGGAGAACGAGCCGGGCAAGCTGGAGCTGCTGTCTCTCGCGTGGTTCAACAATACGACCAAGTTACTCGAGACCGGCCAGGCGCTGTGGGACAAGCTGCCGTGGATCGGCGAGCACGGTCACGAGACCGAGGAATCGTTGCACTTTGGAGACGAGGAAGCGCCGCACACGCGATTCGACGACGAGATGACGCCGCACCGCGTCTGGGACGCGCGTTTGTTCGACACCAGCGATATCGAGGCTATTGCCGGCACGGTGCCCGGAGCGACCCACGACGACGTCGTGCTTGCGATCTGCAGCGGTGCGGTCCGGCGCTATCTCGCGGCGAAGGACGAATTGCCCGGAGCATCCATGTGGTCGCTACTGCCCGTGCACGTACACCACGAGTCCGATCGCGGCATCCCCGGACATCGCGTCAAGCTGGTGCGCGCGAAGCTCATGACGAACATGGAAGATCCGTTCGAGCGGCTGCAGGCGATTCACCTGGAGATGTTGCGCGTGAAATCGGAAGACGTGATCAGCGCCGAGGAGATGACGGAGCTGCAGGAAGTCCTGCCTTCGACGACGATGGCCGCGGCGGCAAGGACGATCGTTGCGAGCGTCGGACCGGGCGAGCACTATCGCGAGAATCACAACCTGATCGTGACCAATGTTCCCGGGCCCGAGCAAACCCTGTATCTCTGCGGCGCGAAGCTCGTGGCCTTCTCGGGCATGGGCATCATCCTGGACAACCTGACGCTGGCGCACACGGTGACACAGTACGACGGCCAGACGGGGCTGGCGGCCGTTTGCGACCGCCAGATCATGCCGGACCCCGGGTACTACGCGGACTGCCTGGACGCCGCCTTCGAGGAGCTGAAAGCGGTGGCCAGGAAACGTGAGGTCAGCTCGACGGCCGCCGTCGCGCGGTGACAGTTGTAGATGTCGAACGCGTGTGAGGCCGCGGGAAACTCCGCGTAGCCGCACATTGCCGATGATTCCGCGGACAGGGCTTCGAAGAACTCCCTGGCCTCGGCGACGGGAACCAGCTCATCTTTGCTGCCATGGAGGAGCAGCCACGGCAGATCCGCCCGTTCGAGGTGGTCGCGCGGAGAACCGGCACGGAACTTCTCCGGCTCTTCGTCGAGGAAAGCCTTGACGACCAGCGGGCCGATCATTTTCGCGACGTATTCCGGATTGTGCACGCCGAGCCTGTTGGTCAGGTCATAGATGCCGTAGCTCGTGACAATGGCCTGCAGGGACGTATCGGAATCCTCGAAGCCGGGCTGCAGCTTGACCTCGCCCTGCGTCAGGGCGGCCATCGAAGCGATCTGCGCACCCGCCGAACCGCCCGTGATGGCGACGAAGCCCGCGTCGATACCGAAATCGTCCGCATGATCGCGAATCCACGCGATAGCGGCCTTGATGTCGACGAGCTGGTCCGGCCACGTGGCACCCGGGCTCAGCCGGTAGTTGACGTTGAAGCACACCCAGCCGAGCGACGCGAGGTGATTGACGAGCGGCAGTCCCTGGTCCCTCTTGTCGCCGAACAGCCAGCTGCCGCCGTGCACATAGATCAGTGCCGGGCGATTGACGCCTTGAGCCTCCGGTGAGAACACGTCGAGTTTCAGCGAGCGGCCGGCGACGCGGAAGAACTCGACGTCGCGCTCCACGCTGACGCCCTTGCGAACGGCCGGGAAGGGCGTGAGCAACAACGATGCCGGCAAGGGCTCGACCTCGTCGAGACCGAGCTTCGCAGCCGTTCGATCGGCGACTTCCCTGGCTTTCAGCGCCGGCAGCCAGAGTTTCAGCAGGACCAGCGACGAGACGATCATCAGCACGACGGCCAGCTTCCCCGGCACCGTCGCGAGTGCGCCGAACCAGCCGAAGACCGCAACGACGATGATCTGCAGGACGATGTGGTGAAAGACGAGGTCGGTGGTCAGGAAGACGCCGAGCCAGCTCGGGACCAGCCAGAAAGGCGACCGGCTGGGACGGGCCGCGTTGGCGACGAGCCCGGCGCCGATCAGCGCCAATACCAGCAGCATCCATCCACCCATTCAGTCGAGTCCCAGTGACTTCGGGTTCATCAGGCGTTGCGGGTCGACGGCGTTCTTCAGCGCCTCGAGCAGGGCGAGGGCCGGTTGTTCGAGATTCTCGCTGTAGTGGTATTTCTTGCCGATCTGCAGGTGCGCGGCGCCGAGTTCGTCGAACAGGGCGTTGAGTGCCTCGCGCGCCTCGATGACCGTCGTCGTGGTCGCACTGTCCTCCGGGAACTCCTTGATCCTGGCGAGCTCGGCATCGGTGAGCATCGTCTTGAGCCATTCGGTGCGCGGACCCGGCCAGTAAAACACCGGCTCGACGACGAAGACGGTCGACGACACGACGGCGACCAGGATACCGACGATGATGTTGTGCTCGTCGAATCGTTCTGCGAAGTCGTCGAAGAGCTGCTCGATGCGCGCCCAGGCCGCGTCGCCGTCGGACATCGCGAACAGGCCGTGCATCGGTGCCCAGCGTTCGCCCTGCGGGCCCATGGCGCTCGACATGGGAACGAACGGATCGCCGTACATCATGGTGGGCACCGAGTTCTCGATCTCGGTGCCTTCCTCGAGACAGATCGACCGGGCCGTCCTGGCCTTTTGCTCGACGACGGCGGCCGAATCGCCGTCGACGATGATGTGCAGTGAGAAACCGTTGTCGTCGATGAACCGCTTGCCCTTGACCGCGATTCGCATCGCATCCCGGATGCCCGAGAAGGTGCTCTTTGATGTTGCAACGACGCCTTTGAGAGCTTTGACGCCGGTCATCAGCGACGCGCGCTTGATGCGCTGGTACTGCAACATCGGGTCCATGCCGAAGCAGGTCGACGCGACGCCTTCCCGGGCAATGGTCGACATCGCACGGGACAGTTTGGCGCGCTCGTCGAAGTTGAACGACATGAAACGCACTTCGGCCGGTCGACGCATCAGCCTCAGCGTTATCCGCGTCTTGATGCCGAGTGCGCCGGTGTCGCCGAGAAACAGGCCGGTCAGGTCGGGGCCGTAGTTGCGATAAAAAGGCTTCAGGCCGCAGGCAGCCGAACCCGTCGTCAGAACGGTGCCGTCGGCGAGCACTACCTCGAGTCCGAGAACGCTGGTTGCCGAAACGTCGTGCCCGGTCGAGCCCCACAGGATCGCGTTCTGCGAGACGGCACCGCCGATCGTTGCCTGTGTGCCAGATAACGGACCCCAGAAAGGCGTTCGCACGTCGGTTTCCCTGAGGGCCTCGTGCAGTTGCTTCCACGTGACGCCGGACTCGACGGTCACGTACATGTCGTCGCGATTTATCTCGACGATGCGATCGAGCGACGACGTGTCGACCACAACCGAGTTCTCACGATCCGGAGCCAGGCCGCCGGTATACGACGTGCCGCCGCCGCGGCCGATGATCGAGAACCCTGCCGCGGTCACCGCCTTTGTCGCCCTGGCGAGAGCATCGGTGCTTTCGGGGCGGATCACCAGCGCCGCGAGCTTGTCGCCGCCGTAGATGTCCGTCGAGAAGAACTCGCGCTGATCGGTCAGCACCCGGTTCTCGCCGAGGATCCCGACCAGTTCGCTCTGCAGCGCCGTGCTGTTCATTGGATGTCACCCTGTCACCGAGGGCGCATAGTAGCAGAAGGGGTAGTCTCAGATAATGCCGAGCTTGCGGAGCGCCACGCTCATCATTGCAACGGCCAGGAGCACGAACAGTATGCCGATCGCCCGCTCCATGGTGCGCTGCGAGACGAGGCCCTGCAGGCGCGGCCCGATCTGCCCGCCGATCAGGACGCCCGGAACCTCGTAGACAATGAGGTTCCACGGTACCGCGCCGACGCCGCCGTCACGGATCAGCTGCGCGACCAGCGTGGTCGTCGCGAACAGGATAGTGGCGAACACGATCGCGACCGACGTGGCTGCTGCGATGCCGACCGGGATGCCGCGTTTCGTGAGCCGCGATATCAGGATCTCACCGATACCGACCGAGACGAGCCCGGTGAGGAAGGCCCCGACGCCGCCGAGCGCGAAGTCGCTCTTCGGGATTTCGGGGCGATCGTACGGCGCGTCATAGACAGGCCGTGTCGTCGGTCGCCCGCGCCGCAGGAACAGCATACCAATGGCCAGCACGAAGACGAGCACGGCGTAGCCGCCGATCAGGATTCCGTCATGCACCGCGTGCGCAACGAGGCCGCCGAGGACGGCGATCGGCGCGGTGATCCTGATGAATCGCAGTGCCAGGTCGAAATCGATCATGCGCCGGCGGTAATAGCCGACGAACCCTGACAGGAAACCAAAGGTCTGCGTCAACAGCGCGGTGCTGATCGCGGCGAAGGTCGACGCGAGCACGTATTCGGGACCCAGGATCGGGAACAGCAGGACGAAGATGGGCGTGAACAGTGCCGCCCCACCGATACCGCTCAGCATCGCGCAGGTGGCAACGACGATCGCCACGGGGAACATGAACCAGTAGAGCGTGAAATCCACGAGACAGCCTGCTATTTTGGTGCGGCGCGCACACTAACACGGACGGGCCAACGGTGGAATCAATAAGACTGGGCCAGAGCGGCCTGAAGACTTCCCGACTCGCCTACGGCTGCATGCGCCTGGCGGGCGACGGCAGCCACGACGATATAGAAAAAGGCAAGCTTGCCGTGCATGCCGCCGTCGAAGCGGGATACACGCTGTTTGATCATGCTGACATCTATGGCGACGGCGCCTGCGAGTCGCTGTTCGGCGATGTCCTCAAAGAGTCACCCGGGTTGCGGGACGGCATGGTGATCGCCAGCAAGTGCGGCATCCGGTTTGCCGGCGCACCCGGGCCCGACGATCCGGCACGTTACGATTTCTCGGCGGCGCACATCGAGCGCAGCGTCGAAGGGTCGCTGCAGCGACTCGGTATCGAAAGGCTCGACCTGCTGATGCTACATCGCCCCGACTACCTTATGCATGCGCATGAAGTAGCGAGAAGCTTCGACAAGCTGAAGGAGTCCGGCAAGGTGGCTCACTTCGGAGTCAGCAACTTCTCCACCTCGCAGCTATTGATGCTGGATGTGGAAACGTCCGACCCGTTCGCCGTCAACCAGGTCGAGATCAACATCCACAATATCGACGCGCTCCATAACGGCGTTCTCGACCAGTGCCAGCGCATGCAGGTCACGCCGATGGCCTGGTGCCCGATTGCCGGTGTCGCCTACCCGGCGTGGGGCAACACCTTCTCCGCTGAAGACGAGGCGCGCATTCGCGCGGAACTCGATCGGCAGTGCGCCGCTTACGGCGCCGAAGACTGGATCATCGCGCTTGCCTGGTTGTTGAAGCACCCGGCTCACATAGTGCCGATCATTGGCTCGACCACGCCGGGACGTATCCAGGCGGCGAAGCAGGCGCTCGAGGTTGTGTACTCGCGGGAGGACTGGTACCGCCTGCTCGAGGCGCGCAACGGGCAGCCCGTGCCCTAGAGCGTGCAGCTCCGCGGCACCGACGCCGGCACACGCCAGCGCGGCGCGTCGGCGGACGAGAAGTCGTCCGGGCTCAGGGTCTCAGGTCCGTTCCTGAACCAGTCGACCAGCACGTCGCGAACGAGCGGCATAGAGAAATCGATCGGGATACCGTTGTCCGGGATGATCGGCGTCAGCACGTCGTCGCCGCCGAGCACGAGGAAGTCGTTGGCGATGAGTCGCACCGGGTCGCTATCGGCGATCTCGCTGCCGTCGGGTCGCGTTGCGATGACGTGCATATCGTCTCCCGAGCACTGCACCTGCACCCGGATACCGGCGACGCCGGCTCGCCGGTGGCCCCTATGTGCCTGGTGCGCGAGCACGGCGCGCAGCTCGGCACCAGAGATGTCCAGCACGACGACCCGGTTGTCAAACGGGAACATCTCGTAGACGGATCCGAACGTGAGGTCGCCGCCCGGCAGGGTGCTGCGGATGCCGCCGACGACGTTGTGGATGGCAACGTCGCCGCCGACCGCTTCCAGCACGGCCTGCGTCATCAGGTTGGCAAGTGGTGATTCTGTCGCTGGCGGGTGCGGAAAGGACGAGGCCAGGTGGACGCCGAGCTGTTCGCTCTTGATTGCTTCGGCATAGGCCATGGCCTCCTCGGCGATCGCGACGACGGCAGGGTTGGGCGTCACACGCCGGCCTTCGTAGACGGCAGCTTCCACGTTCAGGTCTTCTTCGGTTGCGCAGCGCCCGGAGCCGCGAACGACGCGCAGGCAGGCCTGCTGCGGCGGATAGATCCTGCGTCGCAGCACCTTACCGTTCTGCCGGTCGATCGCGAGATCCAGACGACTGAATGCGCGCGTATGGGAGTAACTCGACGTGATGGGGATGTCGTTAACGTAGTGGGCGATTCCTTCGTGCACGTGACCGCCAATGATGTAATCCACGAGACCCGTCGGCAGTGATCTTGCCACTCGCATGATCTCGCCGCCCATGTCACAGGACGAGACGTCGCGCGGGTGGTCGAACCGTTCGCAGCGGCTGCCGGCGTGCGCCGTCACGATAATGAGCGCTGCGCCCGCGGCACGGAGTTCGCGAGCCTCGGCAGTGACGGTTGCGGCCAGTGGTGCGAGCCTGAGTCCGACCGTGTTGGCCGCTATCGTCGTCTGCAAACCGCGTATCGTCAGCACGCCGATAACGCCGACCTTGATTCCCTGGACGTCCACGATGATGGATGGCCGGGTGTTCGGCCAGGTTACGGGCTCGCCGGTAGCATCGTCGATGATATTTGCGGCGAGCAGGGGAAACCGGGCCTCCGCAGCACGCTGCTTGAGCGCCCCTCGCGGGTCGTCCGAGTCGCTGATCGGAATCGCCTTCTCGCCGACGGGGCCGAAATCGAATTCGTGGTTGCCGACCGCCGCGGCGGTGATGCCGATCGCGTTGTAAGCGCGTAAAACCGGATCTCCCTCGCGCAGGTTCGACTCGAGCGTGCCCTGCCACATGTCGCCGGCATCGATGACGAGGACCGCGCCACCGTCCTCGGCACGTGCAGCCCTGGCGGCATCGATGAAACCGGATATGCCCGTCAGGCCGCCACTGTCCGGTCTCGAGACCAGTTCGCCGTGCACGTCGTTCATGCCGATGACGGTGAGCGTCAGCGGATCTTCCTGGTCGATCGTGGCGCAGCCGACGAGCGCCAGCACGGCCAATACGATGAATCCTGTTTTCATAGGGCTCTGATCTCGATCTGCCGCCGCATTCTATCGCGACTGCGCAATGGCGCGAAATCGCAATTGCGTGAGCGTTCGATTGCGTACTATCGAGACCATGTCGCATAAGCAGTACACAGTGCTGGAAGAGATCCTGCACGCGATCACGCACGGCGTGGGCGTGCTGCTCAGTATCGTGGGCCTAAGCTGGATGCTGTACGTGTCGATCAACGCCGATGACGCCTGGCGGATCGTGGCCAGCGCAATCTACGGCGCAACGCTCATTGGCCTGTTCCTGGCCTCGACCGTCTACCACAGCATGTACGCGTCAAGACATCGCGAGATTTTCAAACTCATCGATCACTGCGCGATCTACCTGCTCATCGCCGGCACGTATACGCCGTTCCTGCTCGTCGCGATGCGCTCCAGTACCGGCTGGTGGCTGTTCGGCACGATCTGGGCGCTGGCGACGGCGGGGATCATCAAGAAGCTCTGGTTCCGGCACCGGTTCCCGAAAATCGCGCTCGCGAGCTACCTGGCGATGGGTTGGCTCGCGGTAGTCGCGGCGCCGCAGATGGCGGCCGCCATCGGGCCGAACGGCATGGCCTGGGTCGTGGCCGGCGGGCTCCTGTATTCGGTGGGCGCTGTCTTCTACGTGGCCAACAGGATGCCCTTCAACCATACCGTCTGGCACCTTTTCGTGCTCGGCGGTGGCGCCTGCCATTTCTTCGGCATCATCTGGCATGTCCTGCCGGCCGATTTGCCGGTCTGAGTACCGCGCGAAGCCTTAAAGTCCGCGGCCTTGCGGTCGATAACTACTGCAGATACTGCCGACTGAAGGGCGTTGATGTCGCACCCGATTGACACAGACGACACCGGCCATGCGCTGGTCGTAACCTACGATCCGAACACCTCGGCAACGGTGTCGCGATTGCTCGAGTCGTCGGGCTATGCCGTCATCGTCTGTGACGACACGGGACACGTTGCGGAGCGGGCGGCCGACTCGTCTCCCGCCGTCATTGTCGTGGACGAGGCGATAGCGCCTAAAGGACCGCTGGAGCTGGTTCACACGATTCGGCAGATCCCCGGCTGCAATTACGTGCCGCTGCTGCTGCTGTCGGACGACTGCAGCAAGACGTCGACCGAGCGCGCGTACGACGAGAACGTCACCGCCGTCATCGGCAAGCCGATCGATGACGAGGTCTTCCGCGGTCATATCCACTCGCTCGGCGACACGGGCCGGACCATCAGTGGCATCCGGGTGATGCGGACCTCACAGTCCGCCGTTTTTCGTACGATGCCCGACGCGTTCTTCATCGTCGGCCAGGACGGCCTGCTTCGGCAGTATCTCGGCGGCGCCAATGACGACCCTGTACTGAACCCGGAGTCGATCGAAGGGCACATGATCGCCGATATCTGGCCGCCTTATGTCAACAAGCAGGTGCTGCAGAACGTGAAACGCGTCCTGCGATCGCGTGACGCACACTCGTTCGAGATCAGGCTGCACCGGGATACCGAGCAGCGCGATTACGAGGCAAGGTTGCTGGTGCAGGGCCGCGACAAGGTGCTGATGGTCCTGCGGAACATCTCGGACTCCGCTGGCAGCGGTCTGCACAAGCAGACTGAAGAGGACACGCTGACCGGGCTGACCACTCGCGATCTGTTCATGAACCACTTCGACTCGGTGATTGCCGATGCCAAGCTCAGGGAGCGGGGCATCGCGGTCTTCTGCATCGATATCGATCGATTCAGCCGCATCAACAGCACCCTGGGGCGGGCGGTCGGTGACGCGGTGCTAAAGGTAACCGCACAGCGCATCGAGCGTTGCATGCGATCCTCTGACAAGCTGGCGCGCATCGAGGATGACGACGACAGCCCGAGCCTGACCCGCATCGGCGGCGACGAGTTCGTGCTGGTGCTCAACAACATCGAGTCGCGGGAGGATGTCAGCACCGTGGCCAGCCGCGTCCAGGAGTCGTTCGCGGAGCCGGTGTCGATCGAGGGGCACAAGCTCAAGGTCTCGCCCAGCATCGGCATCTCGATGTACCCACTCGACGGCGACAATGCCGAGGATTTGCTGAAGAACGCGCGCGTCGCGCTGGACGAGGCGAAGGTGCTGAGCGCAGAAGGCCGCGAATTCTACTCGAGCACGATGAAATACCGTGCGCAGAAGCGGCTGGATGTGAAGAACGAGTTGCGCTGGGCGATCGAGAAGGACCAGCTCGAACTTCACTACCTGCCCCGGATCGACCTCACGACGGGACACGTTGCGGGACTCGAGGCCCTGCTGCGCTGGATGCATCCGCTGCGCGGCAGCGTGCCATTGAGCGAGGTGATCCCGCTTGCCGAGGCGACCGGACTGATATTTCCGATCGGTGAGTGGGTCGTTCGTACCGCGTGTGAGCAGGCGGCCGAATGGTACCGGGCGAACGAGGACGCGCCCGCCGTGTCGATCAACCTGTCGCAGCAGGAGTTCATGCGCAACGACCTCGTGGAACTGGTCATGCAGTCGCTGCAGGATAGCGGGCTGCCGCCGTCTCAGCTCGAGATCGAGGTGACGGAAGGCATGCTGATGCGTAATCGCCAGGCCGATGCAATGCTGAACGAACTGGACCGGGTGGGCGTCGGCATCGTGCTGGACGACTTCGGCCAGGGTCACTCATCCATTGCCAACCTGACGAGCCGGCCCATCAAGGCGATCAAGATAGACCGGACGTTCATCGACGGCGTCAGGGAACCCGGCGAACAGCAGGCGATTTGCTCGGCGATGATCGCGATGTCCCGCGAACTCGGCATTACGGTGATTGCCGAGGGCGTCGAGAGCCAGCTGCAAGTCGAGTTCCTGCGCGAGCGTGGCTGCGATGCGGTACAGGGTTTCCTCTACACGGAACCGCTACCCGTCGACAAGGTGCCCGAGTTCCTCGAAACCTGCGAGCAGGTACTCGACGAGACGACCGTCGTCGATCTCAATACCGTACGCCAGCAAATCTTCGTAAAAACAGCGGGTTAGTAACCCAAAAACCGGGGTCGAACTGAGGTTTAACGTCTCCATCTTCCCTAAAACCTCGGTTCGACCCCGGTTTTTCTGTGACGATTTAACGTCCACATTACGTGATCTGCGTCACACTCGCGATCGCGGCGGGCCTCGGCCTCGCACCTCCAAAACAAAGCTGTTCCTGCTGAAATGTGCCCAACATTTCGGAGGACAGCGACATGAACCGCAACATCATCTTCGCATTCATTGCTATCTACACCCTGGCGGCCGGGCTCGGCTTCTTCCTGTCCGGCAACGACCGGCAAGCCAGCACGGCCGACGTGGCTTCCTACATA
>JAAUXZ010090456.1_pt1 | contig 12128 bp, 11 predicted proteins | sample 7278131 | NCBI WGS metagenome assembly JAAUXZ01 (sample SAMN14350119, study PRJNA611818) | marine sediment metagenome | isolation source: surface marine sediment (3m) | place: French Polynesia: Moorea | collected 2018-08
ATGAAAAAGAGCTCAAGGAAGCCATTAAGGAAATAGCTGAATTGCGGGAAGATTTCTGGAAAAATGTAAAAGTTCCCGGCGAGGCCAATGCTAAAAACCAGGAACTCGAAAAGGCCGGAAGGGTAGCTGATTTCCTGGAAATCGGTGAGCTTTTTGCCATGGATGCACTTGAGCGAAATGAATCCTGTGGCGGGCATTTCAGGGAAGAATACCAGACCCCGGAAGGCGAAGCGCTGCGTGATGATAAGAATTACCGCTATGTGGCCGCATGGGAATATAAGGGAGAACCTAAAAATTCCATCATGCACAAAGAAGAGCTTGAATTTGAAAACGTTGAACTTAAGACACGATCTTATAAATAATTTGCTATGAAATTATATTTAAAGATATGGCGCCAGAAAAATGCCAATACCAAAGGCAAAATGGTAGACTATACCATGGATGGCGTGGAAGGCGATATGTCCTTTCTTGAAATGCTGGATATCCTCAATGAGGACCTCATAATGAAAGGGGAGGAACCCATTGAATTCGACCACGATTGCCGGGAAGGGATTTGTGGGACCTGTTCCCTGCAGATCAATGGAAGACCTCATGGTCCAGATACCAGGATTACAGTTTGCCAATTGCATATGAGAAGTTTTAAGGATGGTGATACCATTGTTATCGAACCTTTTCGTGCGAAGGCATTCCCAGTTATCAAGGACCTGATTATAGACCGCACGGCTTTTGAAAGGATACAGCAGGCAGGAGGATATGTTTCCGTTAACACCTCGGGTAACACGGTAGATGCGAATGCTATCCCTATTGAAAAGGACATGGCAGATAGATCCTTTAATGCAGCGACCTGTATAGGATGTGGTGCTTGTGTTGCAGCTTGTAAAAATGCCAGTGCTATGTTGTTCACCTCAGCCAAGGTGTCCCAGTTCGCATTATTACCACAGGGACGTGTTGAAGCTGCCGATCGGGTTCGTAATATGGTTCGTCAAATGGATCTTGAAGGATTTGGTAATTGTACCAATACAGGCGCATGCGAGGTAGAATGCCCCAAGGGTATTTCCCTTGAGAATATAGCAAGAATGAACCGGGAATACCTTACGGCCACAGCCAAAGGGTAGCTTATCCCATGCTATTAATACAAGACCCCGGGCGATAACCCGGGGTTTTTTATGGGTCCCTTTATTATTTGCTACTTTTAACTAAAGTTGCAGAACAGCTATGACCAAATTCGCATCGCCCTCAAAACTTCCCGAACTTCCAACCTCTATTTTCACCACCATGAGCCAGATGGCCAAAGAATTCGGGGCCATAAATTTATCCCAGGGTTTCCCGGATTTTTCACCAGATCCCATGCTGCTGGATTGTGTCCATGACGCCATGCGTAAAAACTTCCATCAATACGCGCCACTTGGTGGGATCTTTCCTCTGCGCGAACAGATTGCGGAAAAGATAGCGCGTTGCTATGGTGCCACCTATCATCCTCAGCACGAAATTACAGTTACCGTAGGGGCTACACAGGCATTGTTTACAGCCATTTCAGCTTTCGTATGGCCGGGTGATGAGGTAATTGTGCTTAAACCTGCGTACGATTGCTATGAGCCCAGCATTATTGCCAATGGTGGAATGCCCATCCCGATCCAAATGAAGGGAAAAAGGTATGAGGTAGATTGGAAAGAAGTAGCCGAAAAGATCAGCGCCAAAACGAGGATGATCATTATCAATTCACCTCACAATCCCAGTGGGGCGGTATTTGCAAAAGAAGATATGCTCCAACTGGAAAAACTACTCAAGGATACGGATATCCTGGTTTTGAGCGATGAAGTATATGAACATCTCGTTTTTGATGATGCCCTTCACGAAAGTGTTTCTAAATTTCCCGACCTGGCGGCAAGAAGCCTGGTTTGTGCTTCCTTCGGGAAAACCTTTCATGTTACCGGTTGGAAAATGGGCTATTGTGCGGCACCTGCTGACCTCATGAAGGAGTTTCAGAAGATCCACGAATTTGCAGTGTTCTGCGTAAACCATCCTTTGCAACATGCCCTGGCTTCCTATTTGAAGAACCCGGAACACTACATGGGTCTGGGCGGGTTCTTTGAAAAGAAAAGGGACTATTTCCTAGATGGGATCAGCGGTTCCCGATTTCAGTTTAAACCAACACAAGGGACGTATTTCCAGCTGCTGGATTATTCCAGGATTTCTGAAGAACCAGATGTACAGATGGCTGAACGACTAACCAAGGATTTTGGAATAGCGAGCATCCCGATATCCGTGTTCAACCAAGACCATCTGGACCATCGCCAGTTGCGATTTTGTTTTGCCAAAAAAGAAGAAACCCTGTCAAAAGCGATTGATATCCTGAGTAAGATCTAATCCAATGCCTCGTAAAGCAACTTCATAAACTCACCTATCTTGTTTGGTTCGAGCCACCGGGTTACTATTACCAATTCTTCGTCCGGACAAATCACAATAAAATTTCCACCAAAGCCGGCGGCGTAGTAGATGTTTTCCGGCAGACCTTCCCAGTACCTATTCCCGGGCTGGTTTAACCACCACATATAGCCATAATTTGGGTTGGGCCTGGAAGGTGTTAACGCCTCATCGATCCATTCCCTGCTTATAAGTTGTTCATCCTTCCATTTTCCCTTGTTGAGGAAAAGCAGACCAAAACGCGCCATATCTTCAGCTGAGATAAAGATCCCGCCGCCGGAATGGCCGCCTCCGGTAACTGATTTCATTTTCAATCCATCGATTTCCGTCCAGGCATCGCGATACCCGTGCCACCTCCAGGTAGTAGAAGCCCCGATCTTATCCATGAGGGCTTCTTTAAGTACCAAGGGCATAGGTTTTCTCCATACATGGGTAAGTGAATAAGCCAGTACATTAACGCGTACGTCGTTATATTCCATTACTGTGCCTGGTTCCCTCAGTTTCCGGTACTTCCAGTCGTCCAATCCGCCTTCACGCGGTGGCCGGTCTGCCCAGTCCTTAATCCCCCAAAGCGAACCACTCCAGTCTGAATTCTGTTGTAATAAATGGGCCCAGGTGATTTTACTGTTGTGTTCTCCATCAAATGTCCCATCCCAAACATACTGTCCTACACGATCTCCCGTATCGGAGATCAAATTTTGGTCTACTGCAAGTCCGGCCATGGTAGACAGAAAGCTCTTGGTTACGCTAAAGGTCATATCCACCCTTCGGATATCACCCCACTGAGCCACCAGGTATCCCTTTCTCAGAATGATCCCGGCCGGACCCCCTCTTTTTTTAGTCGGTCCAAGTATTTCGTGAAATGGTTCCCTCTCAAATCCCTTCAGAATGGCACGCCTCAGATCCCGCGAACCCGAATATTCATTCTCTTGGGCAAAGGTTACCGCATCCTTTAGTTTGGCATCGTCCAGGGATAATTCGGCCGCTGATTTTTCCATCCAGTTGGCATGCCTATCCGGAAAATAATAGCTATTCTGGGCGATCAGCCCTAATGGGAGCAAAAAAAGCGCTACGCATAGAAACAATTGTGTTCTCATTTTTTATTCTTGAAATTCTATGGTAAGGTAATTAAATCGAGCCTCATGAGCCAATCCATCTGCCTGTCTTTTCCAATATAGTAGGGATGCTCCCCGAAAATCCTGAATCCACAGGATTCATAAAACCGAACAGCGTCCTTATTCCGTTTCCAAACCCCAAGCCAGACGTACTGTTTTCCAAGTTTCTGAGCTTGAGATTTAACCCATTTCAGCATATACTGCCCGTGACCTTTACCCTGGTATTCCGGAAGCACATAAATACGCTCCAGTTCCATGGCCAAGGGGTCTTTAATATCTGTTTGTGCGGTGTTTTCATTGGTTTTGAAGTATCCGGCTAACCTGTCATTTACATATAGAAAATAAAATGAAGAACCTTTGGTATGCAACTCTTTGCGAAACTGAATCTCATTAAAAGTTGTTCTGATGTAGTGTTGGAAATCCTCGGGATTGTTCATGGATTCAAATGCATCCCTAAAGGTTAGTTCTGCTATTTGCAGCAGCTCATTCAAGTGCGATTCATCGCATTGGAGTACCCGGCGTTCCATTACCCCTAAAATACGGGCAAATAAAAAAGGAGCAAACCTTTCGGGATGCTCCTTCATAATTTTTCTAAAAACCAATTACAGCATAAATAGTTTTTTAGCCAGCATAACGATTCCGCTGAAGAAATCATTACGGTATACCTGAACTTCGTCTTCGGTTGGAGTCTGGGTCATTTGGGCGTCCATAGCATTGTATTTAATTATTCGTGTCGATTTGTTGGGTCCTCCGATAAAGGGTTCTAATTTAACGATAAAATGCCAAAATTGTTGTGTAGGAAAGGTTAAATTTTGGTAGGATATTGCTCCCCTTTTTTAAAACCCATTAATGTCCTGGAAGTTCGTGTTATCCTTGATATGACACCTTCAAGTACAGCCCTGAAGTCCTTTACTTTTATGATGATCATGTAAATGAAATTAACTCTGGCCTGGTGAAACCAGCTATGGACTAAAATAGGCTATTCAAAAAGATCCCCGGCTAACTGTGGAGTGTCTCAACGCGTTAAAATTCGAGGTCGTCCAAATCGTCTTCCAGGTCATTGATCTGGATAATGGAGTCCCGGACTTGTGTACAATCTGTAATGATGGCAATATCCTCAGGTGCTTCGAATTCTGCGTCCGAAATACCCAGTTCTTCGTTGGTATAATTCTGTTTCATGTACAATGCCCAGATGGGTAATGCCATAGATGCTCCCTGCCCGTAAACAATATTCTTGAAGTGAGTGGAGCGATCTTCCCCTCCAACCCATACTCCGGTAACCAAATTGGGGACCATCCCCATAAACCAACCATCACTCTGATTCTGAGTAGTACCGGTCTTTCCAGCAATCGGATTCTGAAACTCATACGGGTAGCCGGTGATGATTTCCTTGTACACCGTTTCCTCGACCTGAGAATTGTGCCGCAAACGGGTGCCAGAGCCACCTTCGGTCACTCCTTCCATCAACTTGATCATGGCGTAGGCCACTTCTTTGCTGAGGACATCCTTGGTTTCAGGTGTATATTCAAAAAGTACCGTTCCGTTCTTGTCTTCGATCCGGGTCACCATAACGGGCTTAACATACACCCCCTGGTTGGCAAAGGTCCCGTAGGCTCCCACCATTTCATAGACATTAAAATCGGGAGTGCCCAGGGCAATTGAAGGTACCTCCAGTATTTCCCGGGTGAGTCCCAGGTTCCTCACTATGGAAACCACTGGTTTTGGGCCCACGCGGTCAATAAGCTGTGCCGTAACGGTATTCACTGAATTCGCCAAAGCCCTTTTCAGGGTATACATTTCCCCGGAATACTTGCCATTGGAATTTTTCGGACACCAGGGTTCGGGGTTCCCGTGCTTATTAGCCTCTATACAGTATTGATTATCCGGTAACTCGTCACAAGGTGAATAACGCAATTGATCAATGGCCGCTGCATACACAAAAGGTTTAAAGGTAGAGCCAGCCTGACGGGCTCCCTGTATTACATTGTCATACTGAAAATGCTTGTAATCGATCCCGCCAACCCAGGCTTTAACATGACCGGTTTGAGGTTCCATAGACATTAAGGAAGCCCGCAAGAAGGTTTTGTAATACCGGATCGAATCCAGCGGGGTCATAACGGTATCTTTTTCTTTGGTTTCACTGTTCCAATCGAATACCGTCATTTCCGTTTTCTGGGTAAACGAGTCTCTAATTTCTTTTTCCTTCTTGCCCTGTGCCCTCAACTTTCGCCACCTTTCTGAATTTTTCATGGCTCGCTCCATGATAAGATCGATCTCTTCTGGTTCCAGGTCCATAAAGGGAGTCGTGGGATTTCGAAGTGGTGTATTCTGGTGGAAGAACTCGGCCTGAAGACGATTCATATGTTCGGCAACAGCCGCTTCGGCATTCGCCTGCATCCTGGAATCAATAGTGGTGTAAACTTTGAGACCATCCAGGTAGATGTTCCAGGTTTCCCTTCCATCTTCACTAAGGGGTTTGGGGTTTTCTTTTACCCATCTATTCAGAAAACGCTGCAGGTACATCCGGAAATAGGTGGCCAATCCTTCACGGTGTGATTCCGGATTGAAATTGATGTCCATTTCAAGTGCCTGTAGTGAATCTTTTTCCGATTCTGTGAGGTAGCCATATTTAGCCATTTGTGACAGAACCGTGTTTCTCCTGTCGAGAACCATTTCTGGTCTTCTCAGAGGATTGTACAAAGAGGAATTTTTAAGCATTCCCACCAGGACCGCAGACTCTTCAACATTCAGATCCGTAGGTTCCTTACCAAAATAGATCTTGGAGGCAGAGCGGATTCCATCGGCATTGTAATTGAAATCATAAATGTTCATGTACATCGCAATGATCTCCTCTTTGGTGTAGTTGCGCTCAAGACGGGTAGCAATCACCCATTCCTTGATCTTCTGGGTGATGGCCTGAAAGGTGTTTTTCGATCGCACTCCCACAAATAACTGCCGGGCCAATTGTTGAGATATGGTACTGGCCCCTCCTCTTTTCCCGAGGAATACGAGGGCACGCAGGAATCCGCGTGCATCAATTCCCGAATGCTCATAATACCGGGCATCTTCAGTGGCTACAAGTGCCTGAATCAGGTTTTCAGGCAGATCTTTGTAATCTACCGGGGTACGGTTATCATCAAGGTAAAACTTGCCAAGGGTTTCTCCGTCTGAAGAAAGGATCTCAGTGGCCAGGTTGGTCTGGGGGTTTTCCAACCGTTCAAAGGTGGGCATTTCACCAAAAACTCCCCAGGCGGCTAAAAGGAAAGTGAGGAAAACCGCAAATACTCCAGTTAAAAATAATCCCCAAAACCATTTGAGGTACCTACCAAATCCCGGTTTAGCGCTTTTCTTTTTTTGCTGCGTTTTTGCCATACCTATTCTACACTTTCTACTTGAACACCCACATCTGTAATGCCTTCGAGATCATTCACGCCTTCAACATTGCCATTCCGGCGCATCGCATGGGCCACTTTAAAAGTATATACGCCCGAAGTGGGAAAAACGATGTTTTCCTTGTACCAGAGCTTATTCTCTTTCAAACTTCCGTAACCCTTTCCAAGCCATTGGCCGTCTGGTAATGCCATTTCATATTCAAGGGTGTCGCGAACCACCGTCCCGTCAGGGAAATTGAAATCAGTGATCAAGAATAAATTGCTAAACGAATAACTATTATCGTTTCTGATATTTATAAACAGATTAAATCTGGAAATCGTATCGTTTTGGGTAAAACTAAATTCTTTGACATCTTCACGCGCCCAGGAACCTCCGGCATTGGCCTGGAACTCAGAAAAAACAAGGGAGTCATTACAGGAGCATAAAAGGAGAGAGAGGAGCCCTAAAACCCAAATCCTACGCATTTCTAACTGTGTTTTTTTTGTTGTTCGATTTCCTTTTTTTGTTTCGCTTTTTCCTGCGCTTAGGACGGTCAAAACGAGTAAGGCTATCCTGACCAACTACATTCTCGAAGATCATCTGTTCATCCTTGTGGTTATCGGCCGCATATTCTTCGAGGCTGGCTATTTTTTCTTTCTTCCTGTTCTTCGCCAGGATCTCCTTCACCTGATTCTTCGTTAAAGCATGCCAGTTTGAGGGGTCGTCCTTGTAGGAGAACCAGAGGGTTTCTTTGAAAATATCTGTTTTTTGGCAAAAGGCTATTCCTTTTTGCGTAGCGAGCTTGGCGTCCTGAGAAGGAAAGTCTTTTAATGCTTCGAGGTATACATCCAGCTCGTAATTGAGGCAGCATTTCAGTTTGCCGCACTGCCCGGCCAATTTTTGCGGATTCAGGGACAACTGCTGATAACGTGCTGCTGCCGTGCTAACCGATCTGAAATCTGTTAGCCAGGTGGAACAACACAACTCGCGTCCACAGGAACCAATACCTCCCAGACGTTGCGCTTCCTGTCGGTATCCGATTTGTCGCATTTCGATACGGATCCCAAATGCCTTGGCCATATCTTTGATCAGTTGCCGGAAATCCACACGTTCCTCTGCGGTATAGTAGAAAGTAGCCTTGGAACCATCTCCCTGGAACTCAACATCCGATATTTTCATTTGCAGGCTCAACAGGATGGCCATCTCACGAGATCTTTTCTTGATCTCCTCTTCCTGATTGCGACACTTCTGCCATTTGTCAATGTCCTTCTGAGTAGCCTTGCGATAAATTTTGGGAAGTTCTTCCTCTTGAGCCGATACTTTTTTCTTCTTCATCTGTACCCTTACCAGCTCTCCGGTCAGGGTTACAATCCCAATATCGTGACCAGATTTGGCCTGTGTGGCAACTACATCCCCAATGCTAAGAGAAAGTTTTTCCGTATTTCTGAAGAATTCCTTTCGGCTATTTTTAAACCGGACTTCCACTCCGTCAAACTGCTGTTGCCCGGAAGGCAAAGACATGTTGGAAAGCCAGTCGAACACGGTCAATTTATTACAGCCATCCGATCCACAAGTCCCATTATTCCTGCATCCCCTGGGCTGTCCATCCTTACCGGTTGAACAACTGTTACAACCCATATTTTATATCTTGATTTGGTAAAACCAAAAGGGAATTACCAAAAAAGGTTCATACTCTTTTCGTTGAGGATAAAGATACTATTTTTTGGCAGAAGGGATTAAATCAGCCTATTTCCCGAGGGCCTCCCGGAATTCTGCAGAAGGCTGCTTCTTGAACTTGAGCACCTCTGATCTCCCTTTCTTGAAAATCTTGTTACTCACCACTTTCCCTTTGCGAAGCCTTTTTTGCTCTTCCCAGGGCAATTCGTGGACCTCCTTGCAGGCATCAGAACAACAATCATTCATTTGTGCAGCACATTCTTCGCATTGGATAAAAAGCAAATGGCAAGCTTCATTGGCACAATTTACATGCGTATCACAAGGTTTTCCGCACTGGTGGCACTGCGCAATTACATCATCTGAAATACGCTCGCCACGCCTGTGGTCAAAGACAAAGTTTTTCCCTATGAACTTGTTTTCCAGATTTTTGTCTCGTACCTGTCGGGTATATTCGATGATCCCTCCCTCTAGCTGGAACACCCGCTTAAAACCCTTGTGTTTGTAATAGGCACTGGCCTTTTCACAACGAATACCTCCGGTGCAATACATAACCAGGTTCTTGTCTTCCTTATGGGCTGCCAGTTGCTCCTCAATAATGTCCAGGGAGTCCCTGAACGTATCCACATCTGGTGTAACAGCATTCTTAAAATGACCAATCTCACTTTCGTAATGGTTGCGCATATCCACCAATACGGTGTCCGGGTCCTCTATTAATTGATTGAATTGTGCTGCCCCTACATGGACTCCTTTATTGGTCACGTCAAAGGTATCGTCATTGAGACCATCCGCCAGGATCTTATGTCTCACCTTAACCTTTAGTTTTAAAAAGGATTTATTGTCCTGCTCTATTGCGATATTAAGTCGAACGTTCTTTAGAAAAGAAATACTATCCAGATGGGCTTTAAATGATTCAAAATTTACAGCGGGTACGGAAAGTTGGGCGTTGATCCCTTCATGGGCTACGTAGATCCGTCCCAGGACATCGAGTTCATTCCAGTTTATAAACAGGTGATTCCTGAAAATCTGTGGGTTGCCAATATGTGCGTATTTGTAGAAAGAGATAGTGAGCCGGTCCAGACCAGCCTGCTCAATAAGTGCTTCTCTCTCCTTCGCACTTAACGTATTGTACAGTTGCATGCTATACTAATTAATTAAGTTGAAAAAGAATGATTACGCAGCAAAAATACACATTATCAGGGGATTGACAAATGAAAAGAGCCTTGAGATCAAGGCTCTTGAGCGACCATGCCTTTTGTATTTTCTTTTTCATAGAATCTCAATGAAGTACATGGTCATGAATTTCCGAAGCATAAAATACTTCAGATATCAATATCTTCTCATAGGGGTTTATTCAGGAGATGTCAAAATGCGAAAAAGGTTGCTTGGGTGATTGTGTTATGCAAAAAGAAATGGTAATTTAGCCCTCCATTTCCAAATTAGCATTCCCATGAGCAGCGAAAAAGACGCCAAATTAAAAGCCCTGAAACTCACCCTGGATAAACTCGACAAAACCTATGGAAAAGGTGCTGTGATGAAGATGGGTGACCATGTTGTTGAAGATGTAGAAGTAATCCCTTCGGGCTCGCTTGGCCTCGATATTGCTTTGGGTGTTGGCGGTTATCCCAGGGGCCGTGTAATTGAGATTTACGGGCCGGAATCTTCGGGAAAAACAACCCTAACCCTGCACGCCATTGCAGAGGCACAAAAGCAGGGAGGAATTGCTGCCTTTATAGATGCGGAACACGCTTTTGATCGTTTTTATGCTCAAAAACTGGGAGTTGATATTGACAATCTTATTATCTCCCAACCCGACCATGGGGAACAGGCTTTGGAGATAGCAGATAACCTTATTCGTTCCGGAGCTATTGATATTGTAATTATCGATTCTGTCGCCGCACTTACCCCCAAAAGTGAGATTGAAGGGGAAATGGGTGATTCCAAGATGGGCCTGCATGCCCGTTTGATGTCCCAGGCCCTTAGGAAACTGACCAGTTCCATAAGCAAGACCAACTGCACCGTGGTCTTTATTAACCAGCTGAGGGAAAAGATTGGCGTGATGTTCGGAAACCCCGAGACAACTACGGGGGGTAACGCCCTTAAATTCTACGCCTCTGTTCGGCTTGATATTCGCCGGTCTACACAGATCAAGGATACGGATGGAGCCGTACAGGGAAATAAGACACGCGTAAAGGTGGTGAAGAACAAGGTAGCCCCACCCTTTAAAACCGCGGAATTTGACATCATGTATGGTGAAGGGATCTCCAAAGTTGGGGAAATCCTGGACCTTGGTGTCAACTATGAAATCATCAAGAAAAGTGGTTCCTGGTTTAGTTACGGAGACACCAAATTAGGGCAAGGCAGGGACGCAGTGAAATCCCTGTTGCTGGATAATCCTGAATTGCTGGAAGAACTGGAAGCAAAGATCAAGGAGGCCATACAAACGCTCAAGAACTAAAATATTTGCCAAGGCCATAGCAGTCGGGCATTAAGCAACCTTTCCCCATTCTATTCATCTAACCGGTAAATGTGGTGATGATTATGAAGCAATTACGTGTGTGGATTGGATTGTTCCTGGTATTGGGGCTTTCCGCCTGCGACCTCGAAGATGACAAGGTAAACTATCACTTCGTGCCCTTGCAGATCACCAGTGCGGAGCTGCCGGAATCTTTCGAACTCAACTCTACATATGAGGTGAGTGTAACTTTTATCAGGCCCAATACCTGTATATTTTTCGAAGGATTTGACATTCGCAAGGCTGATACCACCGTAAGGAATGTCGTGGCCATAGGTTCCGAGCTTGAGGATCAGGAATGTGCCCAGGTAGTAGAAGAAGTAACTGCTACTTTTAACTTTCTGGTTCTTTACACCGAACCTTACGTATTCCGCTTTTGGACCGGGGAAGATGAAAATGGAGTATCGGAATATTTTGAAATAACCGTCCCCGTAAACCCGTAAGGGAGTAATCCACTAATTCTGACCAACAATTTGAATCTGGATACGCTCATAGCATCCTGCAAAAAGGGAGACCGCAAGGCACAGGAACAATTGTACCGGACCTATGCCGAAACCCTTTTTGGACTCTGTCTGAAATACTCGCGTAATCAAACAGAGGCCGAAGATAATTTGCACGATAGTTTTATGACCATCTATGAAAAAATTGGGCAGTATAAATCAAAAGGTTCTTTCGAAGGTTGGATGAAACGGGTCACCATCAATACGGTGCTGCAAAAATACAGGAAGCAGGAATACCTCAGTCTCATCTCGGAAAACCATAGGGAGGTTGTTGAAGTGGAAGACGAGAAATATGAACTCAGCCTGCAAACCTTGCTGAAGTATATTCAGGAACTCCCCAACAAATACAGGTTAACCTTTAATCTGTACGTTTTGGACGGGTATACCCACAAGGAAATAGGTAAAATGCTTGGAACATCTCCCGGCACATCAAAATCGAACCTGGCACGTGCCCGGATGATTTTAAAAGAAAAGATCAAAAAACAACATATCTATATTGCTAAAGAAGCAAAGCATGAAAAAGAACAG
>JAAUXZ010041656.1_pt1 | contig 12124 bp, 9 predicted proteins | sample 7278131 | NCBI WGS metagenome assembly JAAUXZ01 (sample SAMN14350119, study PRJNA611818) | marine sediment metagenome | isolation source: surface marine sediment (3m) | place: French Polynesia: Moorea | collected 2018-08
GCCCGAACACGAGGAGCTACGACAGCTCGATCGACTCCTCGATGAGCATGACGGGGATGCCGTCGTCGACGCGGTAGAGGACCTTGCCGTCCTCGCGCACCAGGCCCTCGCTGATGGGCTCGGTGACCTTCTCGCCGCCGCGCTTGCGGACGGTGCCGGCCTGGATGTCGGCGGCGAGCTTGCGCAGCAGCTCCTCCGAGGCCAGCGCGACCGGCTTCTTCGTCTCGGGGCAGACCAGGATCTCGAGAAGCTCTTGACTGACGGGCATCGTTCCCTCTTTGTCCGACTGGTACGGCCGACTGGTACGGCCGACTGGTACGGCCGACTGGTACGGCCGACTGGTACGGCCGACTGGTACGGCCGACTGCGCCGCCGACCGGCGCCGATCAGCGGAGCATGCTGGAAGGATAGTCGAGGATGCGGCGCGCCACGATCAGCTGGTTGATCTGCTGCGTCCCTTCGTAGATGTCGTTGATCTTGGCGTCGCGCATCCACTTCTCCACGAGCTGCTTGCGCGAGTAGGCGGGCGGGCCGAGGATCTCCACCGCCTTCTGGGTGATCTTCGTGACCGCCAGCCCTGCCTTGGCCTTGGCCATGGAGGCCTCGAGGTTGTTGGGCTGGCCGCGGTTCATCATGGCCGCGGCGCGCCAGGTGAGCAGCCGCGCGGCCTTGAGATCGGCCTCCATCTCGAGCACGTCGCGCTCGATGGCCCGGAGCTCCCGGCGTGGCGCGTCGTGGCGCACCGGGAAGCCCTCGCGGGCCAGCTCCTCGCGCAGGAAGTCGAAGGCGGCCTGGCCCACGCCCACCGCCATGGCCGCCACGATGGGGCGGCTGGCGTCGAAGGTCGCCATCGCGCCCTTGAAGCCCTTGTCGCCGCTCCTGCTCGCCTCGCGCCGTTTGACCTCGGCGCTTCCGAGCAGGTTCTCCCGGGGAATGCGGCAGTTCTCGAAGACCAGCGTGGCGGTATCGGAGGCGCGGATCCCGAGCTTCTTCTCCAGCCCGGCCAGCTTCATGCCCTCGGTTCCCGCCGGCACGACGAATGACTTGATCCCGGCGCGACCGGCTTCCCGGTCCACGGTCGCCCACACCACGACGAAGCCGCCCTCGTGCTGCGACGCGGCCTCACCGGCCGTGCAGAAGATCTTGGTGCCGTTGAGCACCCACTCGTCGCCGTCGAGCTGGGCGGTGGTGGTGATGGCGGCGGCGTCCGACCCGGCCTGGGGCTCCGTGATGGCCATCGCGCCCCAGACGGGCGTACCCTCCTCGGCGTGGAAGGGGGCGAGGAAGCGCTCCTTCTGCTCCGGTGTGCCGGCGGCGGCCACGGCCGAGCCGCCGAGCGCCGCCGTGGGCATACGCAGGTACAAGGCGGCGTCGCCCCAGCAGAGCTCCTCGGCCTGCACGCAGACGCGGATCATGCCGTCGGTATCGCCCGTCCAGGTGCCCGGCACCCCGCCGCGGCCGTGCTCCCAGAAGTAGTCCACCCACTCGCGCGGGAGGGCGTGTTCCTGCTCGTCGTACTTCCTGGCGATCGGGCGCATGTGCTCCAGGGCCATGCGGTGGTAGTGCTCCCGCGCGGCGACGGTGCTCGGCGCGGGCTCGAAGGAGATCGGCATGGCGACTCGTGGCCTCCTCGTCTAGACGAGCGCGAGGGCTTCGAAGCTGGCGAAGCCGCGGGCGTTGCGCAGGTGCATCTCGGGCAGGTACTCGCGCGTGTAGCCGTGGCCGCCGAGCACCTGAACGGCGCCGTCACTCACCTCGAGAGCCACGCGCGCGGCCTGCTGCCGGGCGAGGGTCGCGGCGTGGGCGGCATCCTCTCCGCGGTCGAGCAGCCAGGCCGCCTCCCAGACGAGCAGCCGGGCGCCGTCGATCTCGATCGCCATGTCGGCGAGCTTGAACGCGATCGCCTGCTTGGTGGCGATGGGCGCGCCGAAGGCCTCGCGCTCCTTGGCGTAGTCGCGCGCCGTCTCGAAGGCGGCCCGCGCGACGCCCACCGCCATGGCCGAGATCGCCACGCGCCCCCGGTGCACGAGGGCTGCGAGGTCGGCCCCCGCCTCGGCGCCCAGGCGTGCGGACGCGGGCACGCGGACGTCCCGGAGCCGCAGCTCGACGGTGGGCAGCGCGTCCACGCCCATGTTCCCCTCGGGCTCGACCTCCAGGCCCGCTGCGTCGCGGGGAACGAGGAAGCCCTGCGGGCCCGACCCATCGGTCGCGACGACGAGCACCGTGTCTCCCCCTTCGAGCCAGGGAACGAAGCACTTGTGGCCGGAGAGGCTGTACTCGCCGCCTTCGCGGGTCGCGCGCGCCTCGGGTCGGAAGGGGTCGTCGTCGAAGCGCGGCTCGACCAGCGCGAGCGATCCCGGCAGGAAGCGCTCACCCGTGAAGCGGGGCAGCCAGTGGCGTTTCTGGTCCTCGCTGCCCGCGTCCTGGACGGGAAGCGCCAGCAGGGCCGGCGAGAGGATCGCGAGGGCGATCGCCAGGTCGCCCCAGGCCAGCTCCTCCGCCACCTGCGCTCCCGTCACGGCGGAGCGTTCGGCACCGCCACCGAACGCCTCGTCGAGGCCGTTGGCGACGAGGCCCAGGGCGTGCGCGTGGGCGAGCACGTCGCCGGGAAGCTTGCGCGCCTCGTTCGCTTCGCGCGCGAGGGGTCGGATCTCGTTGCGCGCGAACTGGCGAACCGTCTCGACGATCAGCTGCTGCTCTTCGCTGGGCGCGAAGTCGATCACGCGACACTCCGGTCGAGCGCTCCCGTCGGGGGTTCACCCGAACGCATTGATTTCATTGGCGATTCGGGGTCGAGGCTAGCGGATCGCGGCGGCCGACGCAGGGCGGGCCGTTGCGCTGGACAGCCGTGCGCGCCATGCGAGCCTTCTTCATGAAGCCAAAGCCGGAGGAGGAACGCTGAGAGAATCGAGCCTTTCGAGTATCGATACGGTCCTTCTTGACGCCGCCTCGCGCATTCAGTATCACCCGCCCGGATCGCAGTGGCGCCACCGCCCGCGATACCGCGGCGAGGGGCGTTGCCCCCGCCGGCTCCGAGCCAACCTGTCCAGTCCACCGCGACACCCCGATTGGACGTAGCCAGGGGAAGAGACTTCCCGCATGACGATTCGTCCGACTCCGCGTGTGCTCTTCGCTACGACGGCTGGGATCGCACTCGTCGGGACCGCGCTGCTGAGCGCCGGTCTCCCCGCGCCGGCCGACGCCGAGTCCGGCGACAAGCTGGTGGCCTCGAGCATCTGCGAGGCGCACGCGCTCAAGAAGATGAAGGAAACCAACCCGGCGCTCGAGATCGAGATCCCCGAGGAGTACGAGCAGATCTGGCCCACCCCCGAGGCCTGCGAATCGTACGTGGCCGCGGGCGACCCGGAGGCGCCCGGGCCCCAGCAGCCCATCGCGTTCAGCCACAAGCACCACGCCGGGATGTACGAGATCGAGTGCCAGTACTGTCACGCGAACACGGGCCAGTCCGCGGCGGCCGGTGTCCCGTCGGTCGAGCTCTGCATGGGCTGTCACAGCCAGTTCCCGGCGACCTATGACTCGGAGTTCCAGGGCATCCGCGATCTCAAGCAGCACTGGGAGGAGAGACGCCCCATCGAGTGGGCGCAGATCCACCGGCTGCCCGAGCACGTGCAGTTCCGACACAACCGTCACGTCCAGGCGGGCTTCGAGTGCCAGACCTGTCACGGGCCCGTCGAGGAGATGGACAAGCTGTATCTCACGGAAGACACGCACTTCTGGCCGTGGCTCCTTCCCGCCGGAAAGCTCGAGATGGGCTGGTGCATCAACTGTCACCGCGAGAACGGCGCGTCGCAGGACTGCTACGTCTGCCACTACTGAGACCTGAGCCAGGGAACCCGAATGCCCCAGTTCGACCGTCGCGATTTCTTGAAGCTCGTCGGCATCGGCGCCGGCGGTGCGGCGACCGGTTGCTACCGCTACTCCGACCTCCCCGAGAAGCTGATCCCCTACGTGGTGCAGCCGGAAGAGGTCACCCCGGGAATCGCGGTCACGTACGCGTCGACCTGTCTCGAGTGCTCGGCGGGCTGCGGCCTCCACGTGCGAACCCGCGAGAGCCGGCCGATCAAGCTCGAGGGCAACCCCGAGCACCCGATCAACCGGGGCGCGCTGTGCGCCCGCGGGCAGGCCGGAATCGGTCGCACCTACCACCCCGACCGCTTCCGCGGCCCGCTGGCCCGCGCGGCCGACGGCTCGCTGCAGGAGACGACCTGGGAGGAGGCCATTGCCACGCTCGCCGAGAAGGTGAAGGGGGCGGGCTCGCGGTCCTGGGTGCTCGGCGGCACCACGGGTCCCACCCTCTCCGCGCTGATCGACCGCTTCGTGGCGGCGGTGGGCGGCGGGGGTCGCGTGGTCTACGAGCCCTTCGGCAACGAGGCGCTGCGCGAGGCCTCGAAGGCCGTCTTCGGTCGCGCCAGCCAGCCCGTCTTCGACCTCTCCGACACGGACTACGTGATCGACTTCGGCGCCGAGTCGCTCGATACCGGCCTGTCTCCCACCGAGCACACGCGGCAGCTCAAGGCGGCCCGGGAGGTCACCACCGAGGCGGGCAAGAAGGCCCACTTCGTCTACGTCGGCCCGCGTCTCTCGACCACCGCCGCGAACGCCGACCAGTGGCTGCCGGCGAAGCCCGGCACGGAGGGCATCCTGGCCCTCGGGATTGCCCGGGTGGCCTTCGAGGCGCGCAACGCCTCCGGGCGCCCCGTGGGCGGAGACCCGGCGCTGATCGAGCGCGCCCTGGCCCGCTTCGACGCCGAGGCGGTGGCCAAGCAGACGGAGGTTCCGGCCGAGACGATCCGCCGGATCGGCCGCGACATCGCCCGCGCGAAGCGGCCCGTCGCCCTGCCCCCGGGCGTCGGCCTCACCAGCCAGCGTGCCGTGGGCTCCGCGGGCGCCGTGCTCCTGCTCGACGCCGTGGTGGGCGCAGTGGGCGCGAGCGTGAGCCTCCCCGAGGCCGACACCGCGACCCGGGCCGCCCCCTTCGGCGAGGTCGCCGCCTTCGTGGACGAGATGCGGAGCGGCAAGGTCTCGCTCCTCATCGTCCACGACGCCAACCCCCTCTCCTCGCTCCCGCCGGGCCTCGGCTTCGCGGAGGCGCTCGAGAAGGTCGACTTCGTGGTCTCGACCGCGTCGATGCCAGACGAGACCTCCGAGAAGGCCGACCTCGTGCTGCCCGATCACACACCGCTGGAGTCCTGGGGCGATGCCGCCCCGCGGGCCGGCGTGCGCTCCGTGGTGCAGCCCTCGCTGCGGCCCCTCTTCGACACCCAGGCGCTCGGCGACACGCTGCTCGCCACCCTGCGCGCGATCGGCGGCAGCGCGGCGTCGGGTCTGGCCGAGGGAAGCTTTCGCCAGTACGTCGAGGCGGCCTGGGCCGACACCGACTGGCGCGCCGCGCTGGCACGGGGGGGCGTGTTCGCTCCGCCCGGTGCGCGGGGTGCCGAGGTCGCGGCTGGCGTCTCGAGCCTCGAGGTCGAGGAGCCGCCGCTCGAGGGCAACGGCAGCTACGCCCTGCTGGCCACGCCCTCTCCGCTGCTCTTCGACGGTCGCGGCGCGAATCTCCCCTGGCTCCAGGAGACGCCCGATCCCGTCACCAAGATCGCCTGGCAGTCCTGGGCCGAGGTGAGCCACGACACCGCCGAGGCGCTGGGCGTCGAGGAGGGCGACGTCGTCGCCATCGAGACACCCGCGGGACGCGCCGAGGTTCCGGTCTTCGCGCGCGGCGGCATCCGCAACGACGTGGTTGCGCTCGCGATCGGGCAGGGACACACCGTGGGCCGCTTCGCCTCCGCCGACGGCGCGGCGCGCGGCGCGAACGTCGTGGCGCTGCTGCCGGCAGCCCGCGACGAGGCCGACGGCCGCGCCTGGTTCGCCACCCGTGCCAGCCTCACCCCGACGGGCGCGCACCGGCGGCTTCCCAACACGCAGCGCAACAACAACAAGCGGGGTCGCCAGCTCGGCGAGGCCATCACCCTGGCGGCCTTCGAGAAGGGCGACTGGAACGCCTCGGCGCGCAGCGAGAAGTACGGGGGCCACGGGGAGCGCGACCACGGTGGTGGCAACGCCGAGGTCGGCGTCCTGGCCGCGCCGGCGAGCGCCCACGGCGAGGAGCACGGCACCGAGGGCCACGGGGCGCCCGCCGATCACGGCGACGGCCACGGCAACGGGCACGGCGATGGCCACGGCGGCGGCTTCCACGAGATGCTCCGGCCCTTCGAGCCGGCCGACGACGCGATCGATGCGAGCCCCTACCGCTGGGCGATGAACATCGACCTCGACCGCTGCACCGGCTGCAGCGCCTGCGCGGTGGCCTGCTCGATCGAGAACAACGTGCCGAACGTGGGCGAGGAGGGCGTGCTGCGCAGCCGGCAGATGTCCTGGATCCGCATCGAGCGCTTCGTGAGCGACGGCTACCAGGAGCTCGTCACCGCGCGCAACAAGCAAACCGACCTCGAGAAGCTCGGCAACACCGACGTCCGCCACTCCGTGATGATGTGCCAGCAGTGCGGCGCGGCGCCCTGCGAGCCCGTATGCCCCGTCTTCGCCACCTATCACAACGAAGAGGGGCTCAACGCGATGATCTACAACCGCTGCATCGGCACGCGGTACTGCGCCAACAACTGCCCCTACAAGGTGCGCCGCTTCAACTGGTACGACTACCAGATCGAGACCTGGCCCGAGCCCATGCAGTACATGCTGAACCCCGACGTCACCGTGCGCGGCCAGGGCGTGATGGAGAAGTGCACCTTCTGCGTGCAGCGCATCCAGTCGGCCCGGCAGACGGCCAAGGACGAGTCCCGGAGCATCGGCGACGGCGAGGTCACGCCGGCCTGCGCACAGACCTGTCCCAGCGGCGCCATCACCTTCGGGAACGTCCGCGACGAGAGCAGCCGGCTGATGAAGCAGGCCCAGGAGAACAAGGGGCGCGTCTACCACGCGCTCCAGGTGCTGAACACGCGTCCCGGCGTGACGTACCTCGCCAAGGTGCGGCGGTCGGGCGACGAGGAGAGCCACGGATGACCCCGCCTCCCGCGGAAGCCGTTGCACCCATGATCCGTCCGGCGCCCCGGCCGCCGGACTCGAAGGTGAATCGCGACCTCCTCGCCGTCATGGAGGGGGCTTCGCTCGGCTACTGGGCGCTGCTGGGGCTCTCCGCGGCCTTCGTCGCCCTGGCCGGCGGAACCTGGATCTACCAGGTCTACATTGGGCTGGGCATCGCGGGCTACGCCCACCCGGTCTTCTGGGGCGCCTACATCGTGACCTTCGTGTTCTGGGTGGGCATCGCCCACGCCGGAACGCTGATCTCGGCCATCCTCTACCTGTTCCGGGCGAAGTGGCGCAACGCCATCAACCGCAGTGCCGAGGCCATGACGGTGATCGCGGTGCTGACCGCGGCCCAGTTCCTCGGGATCCACGTCGGCCGGATCTGGAAGTCCTATTTCATCCTTCCCTATCCCAACCAGCGCGCGCTCTGGGTGAACTTCAAGAGCCCGCTGCTCTGGGACACCTTCGCCATCTCCACCTACGGGACGATCTCGGCCGTCTTCCTCTTCGTGGGCCTGATCCCCGACATCGCCATCGCGCGCGACCGCGCCACCGGCTGGCGCAAGGTGCTCTACACGGTCCTCTCCGGCGGCTGGCAGGGCACCTCCGGCCAGTGGAAGGCGCACAACCGCACCGTGCTCCACCTCTCGGGCCTGGCCACGCCGCTGGTGCTCTCGGTGCACAGCGTCGTGTCCTGGGACTTCGCCATGTCGATCGTCCCGGGCTGGCACGCCACGGTCTTCGCCCCCTACTTCGTGGCCGGCGCCATCTTCTCGGGCTTCGCCATGGTGCTCACCGTGATGATCCCGGTGCGCCGGATCTTCGGGCTCGAGGCCTACATCACCGACTACCACTTCGAGAACATGTCGAGGTTCCTGCTGCTGACCTCGCTCATCGTGTCCTACGCCTACGGGTCCGAGTACTTCATGGCCTGGTACAGCGGCGTGGAGCCCGAGCAGAGCTCCTTCTGGTTGCGCGCCTTCGGCCCCTACTGGATCTCGACGTGGGTGATGATCATATGCAACGGCGTCCTGCCACAGATCCTGTGGTTCAAGAAGGTGAGAACCCACATCCCCACGCTCTTCGTGCTCTCGGTGTTCATCAACATCGGCATGTGGTTCGAGCGCTACGTCATCATCATCACCGGCCTCTCGCGCGAGTACGACCCGGCGGTCTGGGGCGTCTACACCCCCAGCCCGGCGGAGATGGCGATCGTGGCCGGTAGCTTCGGCTTCTTCGCCATGCTCTTCCTGATCTTCCTGAAGCTCTTCCCCGTGGTGGCGATCGCCGAGGTCAAGGAGATCAGCATCCACGGGAAGGCGCACGGAGGGAGCCACTGATGCCGAGCCTCGTGGCCGTCTACGACCTGCCCGACGAGGTCGCGAGCGTCGTCAAGCGCCTGCGCGGGCGGGGCTACGAAGACCTCGAGACCTACGCCCCTGCCCCCTTCCCCGAGGTGGACGACGCGGTCATCGACAAGCCCAGCCGGGTGCGCCTGTTCACCCTGATCGGCGGCCTCACCGGCGTGGTGACCGGCTACGCGCTCACCATCTGGATGGCCAACGACTGGCAGATCATGCTCGGCGGCAAGCCCTATACCTCGATCCCGCCCTACACGATCATCGCCTTCGAGCTCACGATCCTGTTCGGCGGTCTGCTCACGGCGCTGGGTCTGATCATCTTCGGCAAGCTCTACCCGCGCAAGCTCGACGCGGCCTACAGCCCGCGCTTCTCGGCCGAGGAGTTCGGTCTGCGCGTGAGCTGCCGCGCGCGCGACGTGGGCGAGATCGACGAGCTGCTGCGCGCCCACGGCGCCAAGGAGGTGAACCTTGTCGAGGGGTAGAGCCACCCTGGCCGCCCTGGTGGCGCTCTGCGCCGGCGGCTCGCTCGGCTGCTGGGAGCAGTGGTCGGAAGACTGGTTCCCGCAGATGAAGTGGCAGAAGGCGGTGCAGGCCTACGAGCGGACCATGCACGACGGTAAGGTCGACCCCTTCCTGCCGCCCGAGGGCACCGTGCCGGTGTCGGGCGGTGAGGCGCACTTCGACGTCAACGACGACGCCACGGCCAACGCACTGGTGAACCCGCGGCCCGCGTCCCTCGCGTCGCTGGAGAACGGCCGCGAGCAGTACGAGACCTTCTGCGCGACGTGCCACGGCTCCGAAGGCCTCGGCAACGGGCCCGTCAGCATGACCGGCCCGATCCAGGGGCCCTTCGCGGCGGTCCTGCCGGTGGCGGGGCCCGCCAGCATCGCGCGGGCGCGCAGCGACGGGCACATCTACACCACCATCCGCTACGGCCGCCGACGCATGCCGTCCTACCAGCGCATCCACGCCGACGACCGCTGGGACATCGTCAACTACATCCGCTACCTGAACGGCCAGCAGGGCGTCGCGGCGGTCGCAGGAGGCGCCCAGTGAGCACGGCGACGATCGAGCGAGCGAACCCGCGCGACCTGCCCGGGGGCCTGCTGGCCGCCTGCGGCGTCCTGGTCGCGATCGGCGTCGCCTCCTTCCTGGCCGGTCTCGCCAGCGACCCGGCCCTGGCCTGGCGCGCCTACCACGTGAACTTCCTCTACTGGGCGGGTCTGGCCCAGGGTGGCGTGGTGCTGGCCTGCGCCCTGGTGATCGTCGGCGCCCGCTGGGCCGGCCCGGTGCGCAACGTGGCCATGGGCCTGGCGGCCTGGGTGCCCATCACGCTCGTGCTGTGTGCGATCGGCTTCTTCGGGCGCGAGTACGTCTTCGAGAACTGGATCCACGGGGCGCCCTATCCCAAGGAGAACTGGCTCACCCCCGGCCGCGTCTACGGCACGAGCCTGGTCATCCTCGGGGCGCTTACCCTGCTCACGGTGAGCTTCGTCAAGACCGCCTTCCGGCCCGCCCTGCACGGCGCGGCTGAGCGGGTCACGCGCGCCAGGTGGCTGTTCGAGAGCTGGACCCGCGACTGGAAGGGCGACGCCGAGGAGCGGGCCGCCTCGGAGAGCAAGCTCAAGAGGCTGGCTCCCATCCTGGCGCTGACCTACGCCTTCGGCTTCGGCCTCTTCGGCGTGGACCAGGTGATGTCGCTCACCCCCACCTGGTACTCCAACATCTTCCCTTGGTACTTCGCCTGGGGCGGCTTCCTGTGCGGCGTGGCCGCGACGGCTCTGCTCTGCGTGCTGCTGCGCCGCTCGCCCGAGTGGGAGGGCGAGATCACGCGCTCGCGCCTCCACGACATCGGGAAGATGGTCTTCGCCTTCTCGATCTTCTGGATGTACCTGTTCTTCGCGCAGTACCTGGTGATCTGGTTCGGCAACCTTCCCGAGGAGACGCAGTTCTTCCAGCTGCGGCTGGGCTCCCAGTTCCTGCAGGACACCTGGACCTTCCGCGGCATCCGGCTCGACGAGCCCTACGTGAGGCTGTCGCTCACGGCCTGGATCGGCTGCTGGGTGGTGCCCTTCTGGGTGCTGCTGGGCCAGGTGCCCAAGCAGACCCCGAGGATCCTGGGGACGGTGGCGGCGATCGTGCTGGCGGGCTTCTGGCTCGAGCGCAACGCGCTCGTCTGGCCCTCGCTCGTGCCCGACAGCGACACGGACTGGCGCCAGCCCATCGCCATCGGGATCGCCCTGGGCTTCCTCGGCGCCTTCGTCGCCGTGCAGCTCTTCTTCACGCGCGTCTTCCCGACCCTGCCGCTGCCGTCGCGCGACTGACGGGTCGCTGCGGGCCGCCTCCCCGAGGCGACGCGCTACGCTCTGCGGGTGATCGAGCACCCGCCGGGCGACCAGCTCTTTGCGCTGCGGGATCGCCCGGACGCCATCGCGCTCGGACCCGACGGGGTCGAGCACCCACGCGCGCGGCGCGGCGCGGCGCGCGTGTTCACGCGCTACGCGGACCTCACGCATCTCGCCCTGTCCGATATCCAGGTCCTGATCGCGACGAGCCGCGCCCTCTACGTGCTCCCGCGCGATCTCTTCGCGGCGAGCGACGCCCCGCAGAGGCTGCTGTCCGCGCTCGCGGCCCGCATCGCGAGCGCTCCCGACGGCGCCCGGCGGATCGCCCGCATGGCCGAGCTCGATGCCCTCGTCCGGCGCCGGGTGCGTCCCCGCGCCACCTGGGCCATGGCGGCCCTGTGCGTCGTGGCCTTCGTGGTGGAGCGCGGTCTCGCGCCCGACCTCTTCATCGCGGGCTTCTTCGTGCCGGCGCTCGTGCGAGACGGCGACTGGTGGCGGCTCATCACCGCGAACCTGCTGCACGGCCCCTGGCTCCACCTGTCGATGAATGTCCTCGGCCTGGTGGTCCTGGGGCCGCTCGTGGAGCGTGCCCTCGGCGGGGCGCGGACCGTGTGCATCATGGCCGCGTCCGGCGTCGGCGCCATGCTGGCGAGCGGCCTGCTCCTGGAGGAATCGGTGGTCGGCGCATCGGGGGTGGCGCTGGGGCTGGCCGGCGCCCTGGTCTGGCTCGAGCTGCGTCGCGCGACCGAGCTGCCGGCTCCCTGGCGCTTCCCGGTGATGGTGCGTCCCCTGATCCTCTTCGCTCTGGTGATCGACATCTTCGTCCTCGGCTTCCTGCTGCCGGTGATCGCCGGGGAGGCGCATCTCGGGGGCTTCGTGGCGGGCGGGGTCGCCGCCGCCCTCCTGACCCGCCCGGGGAGCATCGGGCGGCCCGTGGGCCTGCCGACTCGGGTCTCCGCCGCCACGGCCGCAGGCGTGACGGCCCTGGCCGTCGGGACCGCGACCTACGAGCTGGCGGCGGACCCGGACTACGCCCTCCACCAGGCCGTGCGACTCGTGCAGATCGCCGACGATACGGGCCTGCCGCCCGCCGTGCTCAACAACTTCGCCTGGGTCATCGCCATCGACGAGGAGTCGACGCCGAGCGAGCTCCAGGCGGCCCTGCTCCTCGCCGAGCGCGCGGTGGAAGACACCAACGGGGAAGAGGCCTACATCCTCGACACCCTGGCGGAGGTGCACTTCCAGCTGGGACAGCCAGATCTCGCGATCGAGGCCATCGACCGCGCCATCGAACGGGAGCCCGGCGAGGACTACTACGTAGAGCAGCGGCGTCGCTTCACCGGCGAGCGGGATCCCGAC
>JAAUXZ010054898.1_pt1 | contig 12118 bp, 12 predicted proteins | sample 7278131 | NCBI WGS metagenome assembly JAAUXZ01 (sample SAMN14350119, study PRJNA611818) | marine sediment metagenome | isolation source: surface marine sediment (3m) | place: French Polynesia: Moorea | collected 2018-08
CAGTGAGGACATTTAGGGGCCTCAAAATCTCCGCGATTGAGAGTGTCCTAGCCACAAAACATGATAGCAACCTGGGGGCCGCTTCAGCCGCGATGTCAGTCACACAAGACAACTGCCGGGACAGGAAATCGCAGCTAGATTCCCGCGCACCAAGAAACACCGCGCTGCTCCGAAAAAAACGGCAACGCCTGTCTTCCCAGACCAGAAAAGCTCTAACATACCCACGCCCTCTTCCAGATGAAGCGCAGATCAAAAAAAAGGCCTAGCATTTCTGCTAAGCCTTTGATTTATATGGTGGGTCGTGGGCGACTCGAACGCCCGACCAATTGATTAAAAGTCAACTGCTCTACCAACTGAGCTAACGACCCAAATTGTATGCCGAACACCCTGGGGCGCCGAACGAAGCGCGCATTATACCGAAGCCATCCTAGGCCTCAAGGGTTTGTTACGTCCCATTTACGGTTTAAATCGCGTCCAGCTTGCGCAGGCTCTCCGGGAGCAGTTTCAGGTCCACCAGCCCGGTCACCAGGGCCTTGACCACGGTAGCTTCATCTTCGTAGACCATCTTGTAGTACTGCACTTTCATCGTCAGCGCAGAACCCAGGAAAATCGCACCGAAGGTCAGTATGGAACCCGCTGCCAGAGTAGAGACACCGGTGACCGCCTGACCGATGGTACAGCCCATAGCGAGGGTACCACCAAAGCCCATCAACACCGCACCAAAGATGTGACTGACCACGTCTGAGGTGGAATTGAACCATTCAATACGGAAACTGCGCGACACCAGTGACCAAAGCAGCGAGCCGAGCACCACGCCAAAAACCGCAACCACGCCGAAGGTGAGCAGTGCCGATTCCAGGCCACCGGCCAGGTAGGCACCTGTCTGGCCCATCGGGTTGATAAAGGTGTATGACTGGGTGGACAGCGGTGCGCCAGCGGCCGGCTTGCCCTCGTCAGAGTCCGCCATCATGTCCCACTCTTCGTAGTAGCCGCCCAAGCTGTAAGTTTCACCATCGGCATCAATGCCAACCGTGCTGGTCAAATACCAAGCCGCCAGCACCGCCAGGCCAACCACCAGGCCGCCGAGCACATTGTCCAAGCTGCCGCGGAAATCGGCGGATTTGAAAACAAAAGCCAGGATGGCCAAGCCCAGAACCATGCCCAACACCAGGCGCATGGTGGCCGATTCCTCTCCCGCAACAATCGCTCCCAGATCCTGAGGAGTGCTCAGATCGACCGACATCGGGCGAATCCAGTCAAAGAACAGGGTGCTGAACAGGGTCTGATCGGACCCCGGAAAGGGGTTGACCATGAAGTAGGCAATCACGGCGATGATTGCAAAAACGATAATCGACTTGAGGTTGCCCCCACCGATGCGAATAAGACACTTGTTGCCGCAGCCGCTGGCCAGGGTCATGCCGACACCGAACATGAGGCCGCCGATGATATTCTCACCCAGCACCAGGTTGCTGCCCCGGTAAGGTGGAAAGGTGGCGCCCAGTTCAATCATGCCGAGGTATTCGAGCAGGGTTACGCCAATCAGCGCGATAGCTATAGCAAAGAGCCATGCCCGCATGCGGCCGGTATCACCCATATTCACGAGGTCGGAAACGGCTCCCATGGTGCAGAAATTGGTTTTGTTGACCAACACCCCCATCACCAGGGCAATGATGAAGGCACCCCAAAGCATGGCAGACTGGGCCTCAAAGAAACTCTCGAATAGCATTACTCTCTCCGTTCGGGACGTCTGCGCCGCCCTGTTTTTTTGAAATTCAGTGACTCACTGCGCAAGGAACGGGCCGATTATAACAACCCAGGCCTGCGACTTCTGGAGCCCTGTGTTCGTGCAGACACTCTGGAATTGGACGGTTGAACCTGCAAGCTATTCCATGCGGGAGCAGCTGGCGTTGCGCTATTGATAACGCGTGGGATCAGGCAACCCTGCCTCGGCAAAGCCTTGCGCGCGGAAACGGCAGGAATCACAACGACCGCACGCACGTCCCTGCTCATCAGCCCGGTAGCAGGAAACCGTCTGTGCATAGTCGACGCCCAACTCACTGCCTTGTTGCACGATCTGCGCCTTGCTCATTTCGATCAGTGGGGCATGAACATGAAACGGACGTCCCTCCACCCCATCCCGGGTAGCCAGGTTTGCCAGGCGCTCGAATGCGTCGATGAAGGCCGGCCTGCAGTCCGGGTAGCCGGAATAATCCACGGCATTTACGCCAACAAATATGTCGTGGGCACCGAGCACCTCGGCCCATCCCAGGGCCAGCGACAGAAACACGGTGTTACGCGCCGGCACATACGTCACAGGAATGCCCTCGCCTCCGTCTTCGGGCACATCGATGCTCTGATCGGTCAAAGCGGAGCCGCCGATGGCATCCATTGAAAGTGGCAAAACCTTGTGTTCCACCACACCCGTTGCTGCTGCTATGCGACGGGCAGCATTCAGTTCCGTTGCATGGCGCTGCCCGTAATCGAAACTCAAGGCGTAACAGGCAAAGCCCTGGTTCCTGGCGATTGCCAGCACGGTCGCTGAATCCAGCCCCCCCGACAGCAGCACCACCGCTTTTTTGTCCGCAGTGCTCATCGGCCCGGCTCATCCCCCCAAAGCAACTTGTGTAACTGGACCTGAAAGCGCACCGGCAAGCGGTCACGCACGATCCAATCGGCCAATGTTGTTGGGGACAGCTTCCCCTGGACCGGCGAGAACAACACCTCGCACTGCTCCGCGAGGTGAAAACGATCCACCTGCTCACAGCTCCAGGCGTAATCAGCCTCGTCGCCGATCACGAATTTAACCTGGTCCTGCGCTGAGAGGTGTCGGATGTTGTCATACAGATTGCGATCCAATTCACCGGAGGAAGGCGTTTTAAGATCCATTACCTTGACCACGCGTGGATCAACCCCTGCCAGGTCAATGGCACCGCTGGTCTCCAGCGAAACCTCGTAACCTTCGTCACACAGACGCTCCAATAGCGGCAGGCACTGCTTCTGCGCCAACGGCTCGCCGCCAGTTACTGTCACATGACGCACGCCATGTTGAGCCACCTGGGAGAGAATGCTGTCAATAGACATCGACTCCCCACCCTTGAAGGCATACGTGGTGTCGCAATACCCACAACGCAACGGACAGCCAGTCAGCCTGACGAACACAGTTGGCCATCCGACGCTGCGCGACTCGCCCTGCAACGACAGGAAAATTTCAGTGACTCGCAGTTCGGACATGCGTCAGGTGCCTGTGCAACAACTGCCCAGCAAGGCAGTCTTTAGCGACCGATTTTTGCCAGCAGTTCCTTGGCCAGACCTGCTGCAGGTGCGGTGGGATACTCCTTGACGACCTTCTGGAGGGCTTCACGAGCAGCCTTGTTGTCACCGCGCACATGCTCAAGCCGTCCGATCTTGTAAAGGGACCCAGGAACCTTCGGGCTGGTCGGATGGTCATTGACCACCTTGCGGAAGGCGTTCAAGGCCTGATCATTCTTCTGCGACACATAGTAGGCTTCGGCCAACCAGTACTGCGCATTGGGCGCCAGAGACGATCCCGGATATTTCTCCAGGAAAGCAGTGAAGGCCTTGGCAGCATCTGCATAACGGCGCTGACCCGGGCTCAGCAGTGCGTAAGCTGCCTTGTAGTCCGCTTGCATTTGCTGCGGGTCCGCCGCAGCCGGGGCCGTGGTTTGGGTGACTGCTGCCTTGTCCGCCGCATCGCGTTCACCGGCCGGTGCCACAGAAGCCGGGGTGGCGACTGGCGCAGCCGGCGTCGCAGGTGCACTTGAACCAATATTGGACAGGCGTTGATCTATATCCAGATAGATATCGCGCTGCTTTCTTTTGAGCTGTTCTATCTGGTGATGCAGCGTCTCAATCTCCCCGCGCAGTCGGCGGTTCTCTTGCTGCACTGCATCGAGACGCAGCGTCAGGTCGGTGATTTTACCGACCCGACGCTCCATGGTCTCGAGACGTTGTTCCGTCGTCAGGCGATCAGCAGCCAACACATTGACCGGTAACAGCAGGGCCGCCAGCAACAGGCCCGGGACGAAACCTTTCATGGAAAACTTCCCTTAGTAAACGAGAACACCGCGACGGTTGAGGGCCCAGGCCGCCTCGTTGTGGCCAGAATCCTGAGGACGTTCCTCACCGTAGCTGATGGTACTGAGCTGTGCGGGGTCGACACCTTCGGCTTCCAGGAAGTTCTGGATTGAAGACGCGCGGCGCTCACCCAGACCGATATTGTATTCACGCGAGCCGCGCTCATCGCAGTGACCTTCGATGGTCATGTTCGCAGAACGGTTGGAATTCAAGTATTCGGCATGTGCACGCAAAACCGCCACGAATTCCGGGCGGATCTCACTACGGTCAAAATCGAAATAGATCTTGCGCGACGCCAGCAGACTGTCCGGATTGTCCAGTGGGTTGCCCGTCCAGGCACCCGCTGCACCGGCACCCGCGGTTTGCGCACCGGTACCACCCTCGACGACCTGTGCAGCACCGTCGTCGGCACCATCACGTGTACCGGTGCTTGTGCACCCGCTAAAGATCACTGCCGTTGATGCAATGGCCACCCAGGCCAGTCGGGATATTTTCATCGATCATTTCCTCTCGTTTTGATGATAGGGAGACCACGCAGGCTCACGTACATCCCCCGCTTGTAACGCCAAGCGTTGCTTGACGCGGCCGTCGGTTGAAACCGCGGCGAGCACGCCCTTGCCATTGGCCCGTGTCGCGTAAATTATCATGCTGCCATTCGGCGCGAAACTCGGGGATTCATCCAGCGAACCGTCGCTGAGAATCTGCAATTCCCCATTGTTGGTGTCCAGGGTGCCGATACGGTAGTCACCGTTTAGGCGAGTGACCATGGTCAGGTACCGCCCCTCGGGTGAATATGAGGCACGTGCATTGTACTTGCCTTCGAAAGTCAGGCGCTTGGGGTCTCCGCCGTTTATCGGAACCTGGTAAATCTGCGGAGTACCCCCACGGTCGGAGGTAAACACAATCTGCTTGCCATCCGGAGACCATGCCGGCTCGGTATCGATTGCCCAGTGCCGGGTCAGGGCACGCAGGGTCCGGCGACGAAGATCCATGACGAAGATATCGGGGTTTCCGTCCTTCGACAGGGTCAACGCGAGGTAGCGCCCATCCGGCGACCAGGCAGGAGCACCATTGATGCCTTTGAAAGATGTGAGTTTTTCACGTTTACCCGTGAAAACCTCCTGCACCCAGATCGAGGGTTTGTTTCGCTCAAAAGATACATACGCGATACGACGGCCATCCGGCGACCACGCCGGGGACATCAAAGGTTCCTCCGAGGTCACGATGGTCTGGGGGTTGTAACCATCCGCATCGGCTACGCGCAGATGCACCGTCTCGGTGAATTTATCGGTACCGTCCTTCTCCTTGCCAATCTTTTTGCGGAAGGAGGTGATGTAGGCAATCCGGGTGTTAAACGCCCCTGGCTCACCGGTCAGCGTCTCATAGATGATGTCGGCAATCTGGTGCGCCGTCGAACGAAGATCGCGCGTGGTGGTCGGGATGCTGAACCCGGTGATCTGCTCGCCCCGGAACACGTCGTAGAGACGGAATTTCACCAGATAGCCGCCGGGACCATTCTGCTGGACTTCTCCAATCACCAGGTTTTCGACGTTGACCGCGCGCCAGTCACGGAAGTCAACCTGCTCATTGCGTGTCGGACGGGACAACATATCGCCGACCGGCAGCGGTTTGAAACGGCCACTGCGACCAAGATCGGCTGAAACCACATCCCCCACGTTGGTAGCCGGCACTTTACTGTCACCGACATACCCAAACGGGACCACGGCAATCGGCAAGGCCCCTTCCAGGCCCTTGGTGATTTCGATCAGCAGGTCTGCCCTCGCAGCACCACTAATCAGGAGAAAGATGAGAAAAAATCGAAAATGCATGCGTCCTTCGCCTCTATTCTTCGGGGTCGAAAAGGAAAACCAGGTTACGGAACTCCGCCTGCAGGCGCGGAGAATCAGGCATCGGCAGCGGGTCGGCTTTGCGCACTGCCGCTTCCACGGATCGGTCGAAGGCTGCGTTACCACTCGACTGTACCACGTTGACCAACAACACCGATCCGCTCGATCCGAGCCGCACCTGCACCTTGCAGGAAAGCCCGGCCGTGGCCGTGCCCGGGGGCTGCAACCAGTTACGTTGCACCTTGTCGGCAATCAGCGCGATCATGCGTGAGCGTTCCGATGCATCCTGTTCGGCCTCAAATTGCGCCTGAAGTTCCGCTTCGCGCGCGGCCGCCTCGGCCTTGGCACGCGCAGCCGCCTCCGCCTTCTTCCGCGCAATCTCCTGCTGACGCGCCTCTTCAGCCTCTCGCGCCTTACGCTCCGCCTCGGCCTTGCGGCGCTTCTCCTCTTCCGCTTTCTTACGCGCTGCCTCTGCCTTGGCCTTTTTCTCAGCCTCCTGGCGCGCCTTTTCCTGCGCCTTGCGCTTTTTCTCCAGCTCGGCAAGCCGCTTCTTTTCCGCTTCCTGTTTCTTCTTGAGCTCTTCCTTCTTGCGCTTGAGTTCCGCAATGCGTTTCTTTTCCGCCTGCGCACGCTTTTTCTCTTCCGCGCGCTTCGAGGCCTCGGCTTTCTCCCGCTCTTTGCGTTTTTTCTCGAGTTCCTCCAAGCGCTTCTTCTCGGCCTCGCGACGCTTTTTCAACTCCGCCAGCTTACGCTGCTCCTCTCGCTTGGCAGCTGCGGCAGCCGCGCTTTTCGCCTCCTGCGCCTTCTTGAGCTTATTGATCTCACCCTGCAGCTGCTTCTGATCGACCACCGTAGCCTGCACCACGTTAGCAGTGGCGGGTGGCGCCTTTGGCTTCTCCTTCCAGTCCACGCCAACCACCAGAAAGACCACCAACGCAGCGTGCAGCACCACCGCCAGCATCAGGGCGAGAGGATTGCGTTTGAGTACAGCGAAAATCATCTAGCCCTTCAGCTCGGATCGGTCAGCATGCCCACGCTGGATGCTCCGGCCTGCTGCAGCAGCACCATCAACCGTATCACCTGGTCATAAACCACGTTCTTGTCGCCTTTGACCAACACCGGTGCCTTGGGATTGTGCTTAATCAGCGCGCTCGCTTTGAGCAGCAACTGTTCCTCATCAACCGGCACACTCTTGTCGTCGTCATAAGTCACGAAATAACGCCCGTCGGCATCGACGGTGAATACGATTGGTCGCTGCGCATCCGCATCCATGGGATTGGCATCCGCCTGCGGCAATTCGACTTTGACGCCCTCAGTGAGCAAAGGTGCAGTGATCATGAAAATCACCAGCAGCACCAGCATCACGTCGATGTAGGGAACGACGTTGATCTCGGCCATCGGACGGCGGGTTTTCAGACGATTGCGCGCCATTCTTCAGAACACCTCAGTGACGGCGGGTCTTCACGTGCGCCTGGCGTTGCAGGATGTTGGAGAACTCTTCCACGAAATCATCGTAGCGGTTGTCCAGGCGCTGCACAGCGGTCGCGTACTTGTTGTAAGCGACCACCGCCGGGATTGCAGCAAACAACCCCATGGCAGTCGCAATCAGCGCCTCCGCAATACCGGGTGCCACCAGGTTCAGGGTGGCCTGTTTGACGTTCCCCAGCGCGTGAAAGGCATTCATGATGCCCCACACGGTTCCGAAAAGGCCAACGTAAGGACTGACTGAACCCACCGTGGCGAGAAACGAAAGGTGATGCTCGAGGCTGTCCAGCTCACGACTCATGGCCACTCTCATGGCACGGCGAGCGCCCTCCACCAATGCCATCGGCTCCACTGATGGGTTCTCGCGCAGCCGCGCGAATTCGCGGAACCCGGCATGGAATATCGCGGCACTGCCCTTCAGGCCATCGTGCTCACGGTCCACCGCGCGAAACAACTCGGCCAGGTCTCCACCGGACCAGAAGCGATTCTCGAATCTCTCCGCCTCACGATGGGCTTTTTTCAGCACCCGGGAGCGATCGAAGATGACAGTCCATGAAAGCACCGAGGCAAGCACCAGGGTGGCCATCACCAACTGCACGAGCGGACTCGCCTCGAGAATCAGGCCGACAAAAGAAAGATCTGCACTAGGCATCGTGTATGTGATTTCCAGTTAATCGATAATCGGGATTTTGTTACGCAATTTGGCCGGAATGCGTGCCGGCCGCAGGCTGTCCTTGTTCAGGCACGCCACCTTGACCAGCCCCTTGCAGAGAAGCTGCTGATCCTGATCGCGCACGATCTGTTGCTCGAACGTCAGCGTCGCGCCGCCAGCCTCGACGATACCCGAGCGTACGCTCAGCAGTTCGTTAAAACGCGCCGGTGACAGGTAGTCCACCTCAGTGCGGCGCACCGCAAACACAATGCCCGGATCATCCATCAACGCATCCTGCTCAAAGCCCAGCGAACGCAGCCACTCAGTGCGCGCGCGCTCCATGAAACGCAGGTAGTTGGCGTAAAAAACCACGCCACCGGCGTCTGTGTCTTCGTAGTAAACGCGAATCGGCCAGACGAATTGCATGATACGACGCTTTATGAGCTGAATTGCAGGAATTGGTTCACGACTGGCCGAAAAGATCGGGGGCTTCTTCTTCGATTTCGCTGCGGGTCGGCGGCTTGAGGCCAAAATGCAGATATGCTGCCCGGGTTGCCAGGCGGCCGCGCGGCGTGCGCATAAGGAACCCCTGCAGGATCAGGTAGGGTTCCACCACGTCCTCCAGGGTGCCGCGCTCTTCCCCGATCGCTGCCGCCAAATTATCCAGGCCCACGGGCCCGCCGTCGAATTTCTCTATCACGGCCTCGAGCAGGCGTCGGTCCATCTGGTCGAAACCATTCTGATCCACCTTCAGCATCTCGAGCGCGGCATCGGCCACCTTGGCATCGACATGCCCGTTGGTCTTGACCTGCGCATAATCACGCACCCGGCGCAACAGACGATTCGCAATCCGCGGCGTGCCGCGCGATCGGCGGGCAATCTCGGTGGCGCCTTCGTCGTCCATATCGACGCCCAGGATCCGCGCAGAACGCTTAACGATGCGCGCAAGCTCCTCGACCGAGTAGAATTCCAAGCGTTGCACAATGCCGAATCGATCCCGCAGTGGCGAGGTCAACAAGCCCGCCCGCGTGGTGGCACCGACCAGGGTGAACGGCGGGAGATCGACCTTGATCGAGCGGGCCGCCGGACCTTCTCCGATCATGATGTCGAGCTGGTAGTCCTCCATTGCCGGGTATAGGACCTCTTCCACAACCGGACTTAGGCGGTGAATCTCATCGATGAACAACACATCCCGGGGCTCAAGGTTGGTCAGCAATGCGGCAAGGTCGCCTGGCTTTTCCAGCACCGGCCCCGACGTCTGGCGCAGATTCACGCCCATCTCGTTGGCGATAATGTGCGACAAGGTGGTCTTCCCCAGCCCCGGAGGGCCAAAGATCAGCACATGGTCGAGCGCCTCGCCACGGTCGCGTGCCGCGGGGATGAAGATCTCCATCTGTTCGCGGACCGCTGGCTGTCCGACATACTCGGACAGAGTGGCCGGCCTGATGGCGCGGTCAATGGCAGCGTCATCGCTCGCTGGGTCTGGGGAAATCAGTCGGTCTGACTCAATCATGGTGCGGGTATCAACCGGAAACGACTCCCGCATTATGCGGGATCGGCCGAGCCGGGGCGAGTATCCAAAAGGGGTTTGAAATCACATCGCCAGAAGCTCAGACTGTTAAGGGCACAGGACGAGACCTGAAACCGATGATCCGATTAACAACCCTGCTCCTTTTGCTCATGCTGAGTGCCGGCGCAACGGCCGACTCGATTCGCATCAGCGGCTCGACTTCAGTGCTGCCCCTGCTTCAGCAGATCACAGAACGCTACCTGGCAGAAAATCCTGGTGCTGGCATTCAACTCGATGGCGGGGGCTCCGGCACCGGCCTGGCGGCGCTGATTTCCGGAGATGTCGACATTGCGATGAGTTCGCGCTTTGTTGACATGCTTGAGGTGCAGCTGGCGCTCCGGCAGGGCGCATACCCGGTACCGCTGCAGGTCGCCCATGATGCCATTGTTCCCGTCGTCCACCCGGCCAGTCCGCTGCGTAATCTCTCGCGCAAGCAACTGAGCGACATATACCTGAAACGTGTATCGAACTGGGCCAAACTTGATGGTTCTGAGCGGCGTATAACCGTGATTTGCAGGGACTGGAATTCCGGGACTCGGGCCGCCTGGCGACAGATCGCTCTGAACGGCGAGCCGGCCAGTGCCTGCGACGTGAGCGTCCCCTCAAACCAGGCAGTGCTGGAAGCCGTGCGTCAGGATGAGTCCGCGATCGGTTATGTCAGCTTGGCCGCAATCTCGGCCAATGCAGGCGTGCGACCTTTGCAGGTGGAGGGACAAGCCTGCACGCCCCAGTGCGTGAAAACCGGCTGTTACCCTCTTACGCGCCCGCTGTTCCTGTTCACCAATGGCTGGCCAGAAGGTCCGCTCATGGATTTCATCGACTTTGCGATCAATTCAGAGCAGGCCCACGAAGTTATTCGTCGTGCTGGTCTGATCCCCGCAAACTAGTTGGTCATTAAATCACTCGCGTATCCTGCCGAATGTATGCACACTGTATGCTAACTTGGGCTTTTAGTTTTTTCGCGTGAATTACGGCTTTACTGACATCCTCACACTGCTCGGCGCACTCGGGCTCTTCCTTTACGGCATGAAGGTGATGAGTGACGCGCTGGTCGGCCTTGCCGGAGACCGCATGCGGGCCATTATGGCCGCGGCCACATCCAACAGGTTCCTGGCCCTGTTCACCGGGTTTGCGATCACGGCGATCATCCAATCTTCCTCGGCCACCTCCCTGATGGTTGTCAGTTTCGTCAATGCCGGGCTGTTGACATTGAGCGAGGCGGTCGGGGTGATCATGGGCGCCAATGTCGGCACCACGGTGACCGCGTGGCTGATTTCGATACTTGGCTTCAAGATCAAGATGAGCGCCATCGCCCTGCCACTGGTCGGACTTGGCTTCGCGCTGACCCTGAGCAAAAGCCGCAAGAAACAGCTGACCGGCCTGTTTGCGGTGGGCTTCGCGCTGTTGTTCATCGGGCTGGAGTTCCTTAAGGATTCAGTCCCTGATATCCGCAGCAACCCGGAAATCCTCTCATTCCTCGTGACCTATACCAGCCAGGGTTACTGGTCGGTGCTGCTGTTCCTGGCAATCGGAACTGTCCTGACGCTGGTGTTGCAGTCATCGAGTGCCGCAATGGCCCTGACGTTGCTGATGACTCATGAAGGCTGGCTGCCCTATGACATGGCGGCGGCCATGGTCCTGGGTCAGAATATCGGTACCACCATTACCGCCAACCTGGCCGCCCTGGTGGCCAATTTCCAGGCCAAGCGGGCAGCACGAGCCCACCTGCTGTTCAACCTCCTGGGGACCATCTGGGTTCTGGCGCTTTTTTACCCTTTCCTGGATTTCACCGACCAGTTGGTGCAGAGCTTCGAAGGCGCCTCACCCCGCGACTCGGCGCTGGTGATACCGGTGGCGCTGTCGCTGTTTCACACGGTGTTCAACCTGCTCAACGCGGTGGCACTGATCGGTGCGCTGCAAATGATCGTGCGCATTGTCGAACGCATGGTGCCCGAAGTCGTCGAACCCGAACTTGCAATCGCCGAGGCCAAGTACCTCAGCGAAGACGCGCTCAACTTCCCTCAAACGGGCATCAAGGCACTCACTGACGAATCCTTGCGCCTGCTGCAGAACACGGTTTACAAGGTCCTGGCGCACGGTATGAGCGTGCATCGCTCCGAGCTGGAATCGGCAAAACGCCTCAAAGAGGTGGTGGAGCACTCGACCCTGATTCCCATCGATATCGATCGCATCTACGCCACCCAGATCAAGTCGGTCTACAGCCAGATCCTGGAATACGCCACGCGCCTGCAGAGCGGCTCTCAGCTGGACGAGACCGAGATCGAGGCAGTCCGCAATATCCTCATCGCAGACCGCAAACTCGTGCAGGTCGTCAAAAAGATCAAACCCCTGCGCGATAACATCGAACGCTATCTGGAATCGGATAATTTTGCGATCCGGCGTGAATACAATGTCTTGCGTCATCGCATACTCAAGGTCACGCGCATGATCCTCCGAGGCGGTGGATCA
>JAAUXZ010018115.1_pt1 | contig 12110 bp, 10 predicted proteins | sample 7278131 | NCBI WGS metagenome assembly JAAUXZ01 (sample SAMN14350119, study PRJNA611818) | marine sediment metagenome | isolation source: surface marine sediment (3m) | place: French Polynesia: Moorea | collected 2018-08
CTACCGCGTGCTCGACGATCCCAACGTCGCTAGTCGCGACAAGTTCCTGACCTTCGGGCAGTACTTCGTTTACTGCAGCAATAGCAACCGCGCGCCAGAGGAACTCGGCTTCGTCAAAGAGCTTCGAAACCGTCGAGAAGGCCAGGTTCGATACGGGCACCCAGCTGTTGAATGACGCGCGTTGCGCAGTGTGTGCCGTACTGGGCGCAATGGCTCAGCGGCAGGTCGTTCGCCCAGCCGTACAGAAAGCCTGCCGCATAAGCGTCGCCTGCGCCGGTCGTGTCCACGACATTGTCGACGTGGGTGGCGGACTGGATGACATGCTCGTCGCCGCGCACTATCACCGAACCTTTTTCCGAGCGCGTGATGGCGAACAGGGTCTCGCGCTGCTGCAGCAGTTCGATCGTCTCTTCGATACCTGGTGTGTCGAGCAGCGCATAAACTTCGTCTTCATCGGCAACGATGATGTCCGTGTCCTTTTCGACAAATGAGACGAACGAATCCTTGTGACGCTCAACGCAGAAGGAATCCGACCGCGACAGGGCTACCCGCGCACCCGCCGCATGCGCGAGGTCGGCCGCTTTCGTCGCCAAAGCTGGCCCTTCTGCGATATCCCAGACGTACCCCTCGATCAGAATGGCTCGCGGGGCACCAATGGTCGTCTCGGTGATGTCGACGAGGCCGAGTTCCGTGCATGCGCCGAGGTAGGTCTGCATCGTGCGCTGGCCATCAGCCGTGATCAGCACGTGGCTGCGTGCCGTGGGCGCGCCATCCGCCGCCTTGGGCAGCCGAATGTCGACGCCCAGCGACTTCATGTCGTGATTGAAGATGCGGCCAAGCTGGTCATCCCGAACCTTGCCGATGTAGGCGGTATCACCGCCCAGGTTTGCGAAGCCGGCGACCGTGTTCGCCACGGAACCACCGGACATCTCGGTCGCGGGTCCCATCCTGTTATAGATGTCGTGCGCACGGTCGAGATCGATCAACGTCATCGAACCTGGCTCCGCGCCGATGGTTTCGAGGAAGTTGCCGTCCACGTGCGCGAGCACGTCGACGATGGCATTACTGATGCCGAGGAGCTGAACGTTGTCGCTCATCACGATGTCCGGGAATTGAAACGGCGCATAGCCTACACTGCGTTGCCGCGAATTGATATGGCGAAAACGGCGGCAGGACGGTATCGTCATCAGGCCTGAAGGAGCACGCCATGAGAAAGTCAGGAAGCCTGCTGATACCGCTGACCCTGATCATGATCTACTACGCGTTCTGGGTTGTGCTGGTAGTCATCATGCTGCGGCGCTACCCGGCGCTTGGGGAGTACATTCCGCTTGGCGGTGTCGGCGAACTCGCCGCCTCTGACCCGGGGACATTCGAACCGGTCTATACGCGTGTCGAACGAACCGTGCTGGCACCGACCGGCCCGTTACGATTGCTGCTGTCCTGCATCGGTGCCGCGATCCTGACGGTGCCCATCTCCTGGGTGTACTTCATCACGAGCCGTGCCCGGCGTATTGACCAGTCATTCCTGCAGACCATCATGATTTTGCCGATCGTGGTCACGGGTATCGCGATGATCGTCGTCAACAGCATCGCGCTGGCGTTCAGTCTTGCCGGTGTCGTCGCCGCGGTGCGTTTTCGCTTCACGCTCAATCAGCCGTCGGACGCGATGTATATTTTTGTCGCGATCGGCATTGGACTGGGTTCAGGCATCGGGGCACTCGGTATCGCCGGGGTGATATCGTTCACGTTTGTCTGGGCGACGCTTATCATCTGGAAGCTCGAGTACGGCAAGACCTTGTCCGGGCGATTCCTGACGATGATGACGCGGCGTGACGGCGGCGAGGACGATTACCAGTAGGGAACACGATGGCAGTCGAAGAAGAACAAAAGGACTTCAGTCTTCTCATCGTGCATGGTCGGGACTTCAAACCGGCCGCAGAGACCTACCTGGAGCTGGCCCACAGCGCCATGCGTAAGGGCGTCGAACGCGATTATCCGGAACAGGTGGCCGAATTCGATGCGCTGCCGGTCGATGCTGCCTGGTACGGCGATCTCAACGCGAGTGTTCTCACCGCGAAAGGCAGGTCGTACGACGAGAAGCTCGACGTCGGCGATCGTCGCAATGTGCTGCAGTCCCTGGCGCAGATCGCGCCGCGCAAGAAATTCGGCATCCGCATGTACGACAAGCTGCCCGGCAAGTCTGCGCTTCCGGAGTTCTTCATGGATGTTGGCGCGACGGTGTCGAGCGCCGTCGGATTGCGCATGCCGGTCATTGGCCGGATGGCGAAAGACTTCGCCGCCTATCTGAACAACGAAGACGGCTTCGCGGACGAGGCTCGTGCGAGAGTGCGAGACAAGATTTGCGAACTCATGGACGCCAACAAACACATCATGCTCGTTACCCACGGCACCGGTAGTGTCGTCGCCTACGATGTGCTCTGGGAGTTGTCGAACGATACGGAAACGTGTCCCGAGTACGGTGACTGTAAGGTTGACCAGTGGATTACGTTGGGCTCACCGCTCGGCGATCGCATCGTGCAAAAGCGTCTGCTCGGCGCGCAGGAACGTGAAGAGGCCCGTTTCCCGAGCAACGTTATTTCCTGGCACAACCTGTCAGCCGAAGATGACTACACCTGTCACGATGCCACGCTGGCAGATGATTTCAGGACGATGTTACGAAAGCGGCAGGTCAGTGCCGTGCATGACTATCGCATCTTCAATCTGGCTGTTCGCTACGGCAAGGCAAACCCGCACAGCTCGATCGGCTACTACATCCATCCGCGACTGACCAAGATCATTATTGACTGGCTCTCGCCGAGCTGAGTGTTACAGGCACTTTTCGGTAATTCGTGCTTCCAGCCTCTTCGGGTTTTCGATGATGTCGTAGAAATCATCGAGGAAGCGCCGTGTTTGTTTCACCGTTGACTTCGAGAAACCCGGTTGCTCTTCGAACAGAGCGTAGATGTCGGCTTTGCGCTCGACAAAGACCTCGACCGACGCTGTCAGATGGTCGTTATTGACGCAACGACCACGGTACAGGCGGTCGCGGACATTGCGCAGGCCGAAGCGCGGGTTCGGTGACCCATGCGGCGCGTTGACGATACCCGACTGGTCAAAGTCATAAGGGATCACGATGATCTCGCCTGGCGTCTCGCCAAACAGCATATTGTTGTGGCAACAGGTCTCGCCGGGCGCCGCGCGGATCGGCGAAAAATCCGTATTGCCGATCATGAACTGGAACAGTGACCCGAGATTGGTGTGTCCGCTGTCCAGCATCCGCACCTCGGTTTCCATCGCGTCATTTTCCTTCAAGCCAATACGCTTGCCGAGCTGGTTACGGTGCTCGATGACGAACGCGAATGCTTCAGTGTCCTTGCTCTCACCATTGCTGTCGACGTAGAGGACCTGCAGCGCCCGCACGCGAAAGCTCTGGTCTGTAACGAGATTGAAAATTCGATACGCCATGTATTCGGCGAGCAGGGACTGTGCGTAGCGCTTGTTGCCCGTGCGGCAATGCGTCACGAGCTTGAGTTTGTCCGACTTCGCAAACACGGTGTCTTTCACCGACGACTTTTTGAAATTCAGGCGTAGCGGCGCGAACTTGCACACGCGTGGATTGCGACGGAAGCGCCCGCGCGTGCGAATGGACAGGTCGACCGTCACCTCACCGGCCTCAGCATCGACGTAAGTCAACGTAGCAGGCAGCTCTTCGTCGGACGAGCGGTTGTCCATGATCTTCTTGAACGGCGCGTTTATCGTGACCGCAAGCACGTCGTTGTTCGCGAACAGCGGCGCAACCTGCTGTGCCTCGTCATCGGCCACCAAGACCGGCGGGGTCATACCCAGGATCAAAATGAGAACGATTCGCAGCGGTGTCATTCTTGTTGATCTGTCCGTTGCTTTGGTGGTCAAAGTCTAGCATAGCCACTACACTGAGCTTCCCTCGGAACGGACACCCTCATAGTGCTGAACTCGTCGATACGCCTGCTCGTTGCCTTCCTGTTCTCCATGCTGCTGACCCCAGTTGTCGTTGCAGAGGACGGACCTGTAGAGGGCGCCAGCAGGGTGGTTGCTATCTCAGATGTGCACGGCGCCTACGACGCAATGGTCGCGACACTGCGCAATGTCGATGTTCTCGATGACGAACTCAACTGGGTCGGCGGCGATACACATCTTGTGATTATCGGCGACTTGCTCGATCGCGGACCGCGCTCGCGCGATGCGATGGATCTCATGATGCGGCTCGAGGGAGAGGCCGAGGAAGCTGGCGGTCGCGTTCATGTCCTGATCGGCAACCACGAGATGATGAACATGATTGGCGACCTGCGTTACGTCAGCAAAGCTGAGTACGCCGCGTTTGCGAAGGATGAGACTTCTCGCGATCGCGATCGCTGGTTCAATGTCTGGGCGGCTCGCCGCGGTGGGGCATCTACGCCGCTCCGGGATCGTTTCGATAATACGTTTCCCCGCGGCTACTTCGCCCTTAGCGAGGCCTTCAGCGCCGACGGCAAGTACGGGCAGTGGCTACTCGAGAAGCCGATCATTGCGGTCATTAACCGCACCGCCTTTGTACACGGCGGACTACCACCTGTCGTCATCGAGATGGGGCTCGAGGGCGTCAACAAGGGCCTGCGAAAGAATCTTTCGACCTACGTGCACGCGATCGAAACACTGATCGCCGCGGGCATTCTGTTACCGACCGACAGCTTTTACGACCACGAGAGGATCGTCACGAACTATATCCCCTCGCTCGACGAGTCGCGTGATGTGCTCGACGCGATAAAAGCTGTGCAGAGGCTTAGCGACTCAGCCGTGCTGAGCAGCGACGGCCCGCTGTGGTACCGCGGCAACGTCAAGTGCAGTGGGCTCATCGAAGAGCATCGACTTGAGGACGCACTCGAATCGATCGGCGCCGACCGTGTCGTCGTCGGGCATACACCAACGCCAAACCGCAAGGTGCTGCAACGCTTCGACGGAAGGGTCGTCGAGGTCGATACGGGCATGCTCAATTTCTACTACAAGGGCAGCGGAAACGCGCTCGTGCTAAAAGGCGGCGAGCTTCTTGTCCACAACCAGGACGGCAGCGAGCCGTATGCCCCGATCGCGCATCCGCGCCAGGTTGGCGCTCGCCCCGACAAGATGCCGCCGGAGCAGCTGCAAGCACTGCTCGAGAGCGGCGATATCGTGTCCTCGACAACGGATGAAGAATCCGGGCGCACAGTCGTCCGCGTCAGCAATGGCGAGCATACGGTGTCGGCGATCTTTGCCAAGCAGACCAGCAAGGGGTTTTATCCCGATGTCGCTGCGTATCGCCTGGATCGTTTAATCAACCTGGATATGGTGCCCGTATCCGTCGTGCGCGCGGTTAATGGAGAAAACGGCTCGCTGCAGTTCCTGCCGGAGCGAGCAAGCGATGAGGCGCAGCGTTCATCGAGCGGGCGCGGCGGCAGTGCCCCATGTGCGCTGCCCTCCCAGTGGGACGCGATGTACGTGTTCGATACGCTGATCCACAACGAGGGCCGCAGCCTGAAGCGCATGATGTACGAACCCTCCGACTGGAGCCTGATCCTCGTTGAGCACGATCGCGCCTTCAAGGCGACGCGGTCGCGACCGCCTCACCTGAAGACGGTCGAGCTCGCGATAACGGACGGCTGGCGCGAGGCCCTCGCGGCCCTGGGCGACAAGGTCCTTACAGAGAATCTCGGCGACGTGCTCGACCGGCGCCGGCTCAGGTCACTCAGCAAGCGCCGCGACGAATTGCTCAAGCAGTAAACGTCAGGGCTGCAGGACCGCAATACACTCAATCTCGACGCGCGCACCGAGCGCGAGCCCGTTTGCGCCAAGTGCGCTGCGTGCGGGTGGATTGGTGAAGTAGGTCTTGTAGACCTCGTTCATTGCGCCCCATTCGGCCATGTCCGCCAGGAACACGGTGCACTTGACGACCTCGTCCATCGACGAGCCGAACTGTTCGAGTACGGCTTTGATGTTCTCCATCGTCTGGCGCGTTTCGCCGGCAATGCCGCCTTCGGCAAGTTCGATGCTACCCGGCAGGTTTCCGAGGTTGCCGGACAGGTAGAGCGTGTTGTCGACGCGAACCGCGGACGAGAACGGCAGATCCAGGTCTTCCATGCCCGGCATCAGCAGGTACTCAACATCGGCATCCTTGTCGACTTTGACTTCGCAGCCGGTGAGTATCAAAAGCGGCAATAGCAGGAATAGGCGTTTCATTTCGGAGTCTCCGGTCTAGATCTGGTTGGAACGGGCGGCGGCGGCAATGTGTTCGGCGGCGCGGAAGGCCAGCGCCATGATGGTCATGGTTGGCTGGCCACGACCCGAGGTAACGAAGCTGCTGCCATCGCAAATAAACAGGTTAGGTATGTCATGGCTGCGGTGGAACCGGTCGACGACAGACGACGTCGGGTCGTCGCCCATACGCGCAGTGCCGAGCAAGTGTTCGCCACCGTTGGTCGGAACGACCGGGTGTGGCCAGAATTTCTTCGCGCCGGCGGCGTCGAAGAGTTCCTCCGCGCGGTCGCGCAGGAAACGCGCCATCGAGAGGTCGTCGTCATGGTCGCGGTAGGTCAGCCGCAACGCGGGCCGGCCCCACTGGTCCGTGTTCTCCGGGTGCAGCGTGATGTTGTTGCGATCCATTGCCAGCGATGTCGTCGAGGCGACCATCGACATCTGGCGCGTAAAGTTATGCGCAATTTCCTGCTTCCAGGCGGCTCCCCATTTCGGCACGTCGGGCGGCATACCCATCATCGCGTGGATGATCGGTGTTGTGACCCATAGCGGGCGTGCGTCGATACCGCCGCCGCCATAGAAGCCGCGTTGCTCATCGTTCTCGTAGAAGTCATGAATGATCTTGGAGACCTGAACGCTGCGGTAGTCGTTGAGCGGTTCTTCGAACACGCCGTCAACGGCGGCATGCGCATTAAACATCAGGTTGCGGCCGACGAAACCCGATGAGTTGGCGAGCCCGTCAGGGTTTTGTTCGTTGGCCGAGAGCAGGAGAAGGCGGGCTGTCTCGGCGCCGTTCGCCGAGACGATGACGGCTTTCGCTTTTTGCGAGCGTTCGTTGCCGTCTTTGTCGTAGTACATCACTTCACTGGCACGGCCGCTCTCATTCGTCTCAATACGGAATACAGCAGAGCGATCGCGAATCTCGCAATGGCCACTCGCTTCGGCGAGCGGGATCATTGCCGCAAGCGTCGATGACTTGGCGCCGGCCTCGCAGCCGAACCACATGCAGTGACCGCAATGTATGCACGGTCCGCGTCCGTTAAACGGCTGGGACAGGATCGCATGCGGCTCCTGCTGGGCGGTAAGGCCGAGTTTCTTCGCCGCTTTCTCAAGTAGCACACCAGAGGACTTGATTGGCAATGGCGGCATCGGAAATGGCTTGGACCGAAACGAATCGTTCGGGCCAGGCTCCCCGGACACGCCAATCTCCCAGTCGACTCGCGTGTAATAGGGTTCGAGTTCCTTATAGGTAATTGGCCAGTCGGCGAAGTTCGTCCCGCTTATCGGTCCGAGCATGCTGCGCTCGGCGAAATCGAGCTCACGAAAGCGCCAGAAGTTTCCCGTGAAGTGCACGCTGCTGCCGCCCACCGTCTGTGCATAGCGGACCGGCTGCAGGCTCGGCATCGTGGCTTTTTCATGTTCGTATTCGCGATACGTCTGGCCGCTGATATGCGGACCGCCGCCGAGCAGTTCGTCTTCGAAAAGAACGGAGTACTCATCGTGGGTGAAGTCCTCGGCGCGGCGATACGGACCCTGCTCGAATACGACGACGTCAAACCCGGCCGTGGCAAGCTCTTTGGCGATGATGCCGCCGGCGGCGCCCGAGCCAATGACGACAAAGTCGACAGGCTCACGCTGAGCGAACGTCACGCTATTCGTCATCGGCGCGCTCCTTCCGGTACTCGGCATCGTAGTACCCGAAAGGCGGTTGCCAGGCGCCGTGATGACCCTTGTAGCCAACCAGGTCCCAGCTCACGTGATCCTTGTTGCCGCCGTGCTTTTCCATCGCGAAGAACCCGAAGATCGTAAGGACGCGCCATATTTCGAAACGCCCGTCGTCTTCGATTGCTTTGAGGGCGGCATCCTGGGATTCGGCATCGAGATCCGCGAAACGACCGTCAGTCTCAGTGAGCAACCGTTCGCGAAGGCTGCGCACGGGTTCGAGCAAGTGGGCGTAGTAATTGCCGAGGACGTTGTCCCAGAACCAGATTACTCCAGTATCGGCGGCGCCCGGCGTATCCGTGGTTGGTATCAATCGAGACATTGCGGCGGCGTAGTCACGTGCCTCGGCCTCGCCGAGCGTGACAAACGCAGATACCTCGTCGCGCGCAGAGCACGCGGCCTGTGCGATCGCCGCCAGAGACGCTCCGCTTAGTCGAAACAGCGACGAACCTGCGAGCGCGCCGGCCGATTGCAGAAAACCACGCCTGGATATTGCTTCGGTGTCCTTCACCCGAGCTCCCCCATTCTTGTTCTTTCGGTCAAACTACCACAGGCAGAACGCCCGCGCAGTCCCGCCTACGGCGTATAATCGATCGCAACAAGACGAAGTGAATAAAGGGGGCAGGATGGGTCGGCTGACGACACACATTCTCGATACGTCACACGGGGGTCCGGCCGCGAATGTCGACGTAAGACTGTTCATCGTGGGCGATACCCGCGAACTTCTCGCTAGCGCGACCACGAATGAAGACGGACGCACTCCTTACCCGCTACTTGAAGATGAGGTCTTCGTAACCGGGACTTACGAACTCGAGTTCGATATCGGTACGTATTTTCGTGGTCGCGGCGTAGCGCTCGCCGACCCGGCTTTTCTGGACACGGTCGTGATTCGCTTCGCGGTCGATTCGGCCGAGGATTACCACGTGCCGCTGCTCGCCTCGCCCTGGTCCTACTCGACATACCGAGGCAGCTGAAGCAGATGGCAGCCGGCATGATTCGTTTTGTACTGAACGGCGAGATCGTCGAGACGAGCGTTACGGATCCGACACGTACGTTGCTGCAGTTCCTGCGCGAGGATCTGCGCCTAACCGGAACCAAGGAAGGCTGTGCGGAAGGCGACTGCGGCGCCTGCACGGTGGTCGTCGTCGAGGTCGACAGCAGCGGTGACGACGTCGAGGTCCGTACGATCAACTCCTGCATCCAGTTTCTGCCGACGCTCGACGGCAAAGAGATCATCACGGTCGAGGGGCTGCGCGGAGAAGATGGTGCTTTGCACCCGGTGCAGCAGGCTCTCGTCGACGAACACGGGTCGCAATGTGGGTTCTGCACGCCCGGCTTCGTCATGTCGCTATACGAGCTTTACCGCAACAACCCTGAGCCGACTCGTCGCGAAATCGACGACGCCTTGTCGGGCAACCTTTGCCGGTGCACCGGATATCGACCGATTGTCGCTGCCGCACAGAAGATGGCAGGCCACGATGATGACTGGGATGCGGCCGCACACCGCGACACGCTGCGCGAAATCGCGCGCGACGACAACCTCGGGATCGATTGCGGTGACAACAGTTTCTATGCGCCTAAGGACATTGCGACGTTTGCGAAACTCTATGGGAAGTACCCCGACGCAACGATCCTTGCCGGAGGCACCGACGTTGGTCTCTGGGTCACGAAGCAGTATCGCGACCTCGGCACGATCATTTACTCGGGCAAGGTTGCGGAGATGCTCGATGTCGCAGAAACCGACACCCACCTCGAAATCGGCGCTGCGGTAACTCTCACGAACGCTATTCCGCCGCTGCTCGAGCAATACCCGGGCCTGACGGAGATGTTCCAGCGCTATGCATCGCCGCCGATTCGCAACGCCGGCACGCTTGGCGGGAATATTGCCAATGGGTCGCCGATAGGCGATTCGATGCCGGCGCTCATGGTTGTCGGCGCGTCTCTTGTGCTGCAACGCGGCTACAGCGAACGGGAGTTGTCACTCGACGAGTTCTACCACGACTACCAGGTCAATGATTTACAGCCTGGCGAGTTCCTCGCGCGCATTCGTGTGCCGAAGGCTGAAGCTGACGTCATCGTCAGTAGCCAGAAGTGGTCGAAGCGCTTTGACCAGGACATTTCGGCCGTATGCACTGCCTACCGTCTGCAACTCGACGGGGACAAGGTTGCCGAGTTCCGCATGGCTTGCGGTGGTCTGGCAGCGACCGTTCGCAGAGCCGACCGCTGCGAGGCGGCAGTGACTGGTGCGACCTGGGATGAAAAGACGATCGAAGCCGCTTGCGAAGCGCTGGCCGAGGACTTCACGCCGATCACAGACATGCGGGCGTCTGCCGATTTCCGCCTGCTAGCGGTGCAGAACCTGCTGCGGCGATTCTGGCTCGAATCACAAGGCGAGATCGAAACAACGGTGTACAACTATGGACGCTAGGGCAGTCGGCAGATCGCTGCCTCACGACAGCGCACACCTGCATGTCTCCGGCCAGGCGGCCTACACGGATGACCTGCCGGAGCCTCGCGACCTGCTGCACCTTGCCGTCGGCATGAGCAAGATTGCCCATGGTCGAATTCGTGACGTGGACCTGTCTGCCGTCCTTGCAGCAGAGGGCGTCGTCGATGTCTGTACAGCGGCGGACATTCCCGGCGAGAACAATTACGGTTGCATCATCAAGGACGACCCGGTGCTGGCCGGCGATGTCGTGCAGTATGTTGGCCAACCAGTCTTTGCCGTGGCCGCGACGTCCGTTGATGCCGCGCGCAAGGCGGCGCGCACGGCACTCATCGCCTGCGATGAGCTCGAAGCGATTCTCGATCCACTGACCGCTGTGAAGAAAGAGTCGTTCGTACTCCCGAGCGAGACACTCGTGCGGGGCGAACCGGATGCAGCGCTCGAACAGTCGCCGTATCGCAAGCAGGATCGGGTCTACGTCGGCGGTCAGGACCACTTCTATCTTGAGGGTCATGTCGCAATGGCTCTGCCGCAGGAAGATGGCGGCATGCTCGTTTACAGCTCGACGCAGCATCCGGACGAAGTGCAGTCGATCATCGCGCACGCTACCGGCCGTGACGCGAAGGACATCGTTGTAATCTGCCGACGCATCGGTGGCGCCTTCGGGGGCAAGGAGAGTCAAGCGTCATTGATCGCAACCATTGCCGCGATTGCTGCGGACAAGACCGGCCGCCCGTGCAAGCTGCGGCTGGATCGTGACGACGACATGGTTATGACGGGCAAACGCCACGACTTCGTGATCGATTACGACGTCGGTTTCGATGACACGGGGCGGATTCTCGGTATCGATTTCGAGTTCGCCGCCCGGTGTGGTATGTCGGCCGATTTGTCCGGTCCGATCAGCGATCGCGCGATGTTCCATTGCGACAATGCCTATTTTCTCGAGAACGTGCGCATCCGCTCACATCGCTGCAAGACGAACACGGTCTCGAACACCGCGTTCCGTGGTTTCGGTGGACCGCAGGGTATGTTCGCGATTGAACACGTGATTGAGGACATTGCGCGCACGCTTGGCAAAGATCCGCTCGAGGTAAGGCGCCGCAATTTCTACGGTAAGGACGAGCGCAACGTCACGCACTATCACCAGGTCGTCGAGGAAAACTATGCCGAGACGCTGTTCGATCGATTGCTCGAGAGCAGCGACTATGCCAAGCGGCGCGCCGAGATCCGCGAATTCAATACGGCCAACCGGGTACTGCGGCGCGGCATCGCAATAACGCCCGTGAAGTTTGGCATCTCGTTTACGAATACGATGCTCAATCAGGCAGGCGCGCTCGTACATGTCTACAAGGACGGCACGGTCATGCTCAATCACGGTGGTACCGAGATGGGGCAGGGCCTGTATATCAAGGTCGCGCAGATCGTTGCCGATGAATTGGGTGTCACGATCGACAAAGTGCGCACCACGGCCGCCGATACGAGCAAGGTGCCAAACGCATCGGCGACTGCCGCGTCGAGCGGCTCGGACATGAACGGCAAGGCGGCACAGAAAGCGGCCGCCAAGATCCGCAAGCGCATCACAGCATTCGCTGCTCACAAGTACGGCATCTCCGAAGCCGAGATCGATTTTCGGAGCAACAAGGTCTACATCGCCGACCGCATCGTCGACTTCCCCGAACTTGTTTGCGAAGCCTGGGCC
>JAAUXZ010019106.1_pt1 | contig 12104 bp, 8 predicted proteins | sample 7278131 | NCBI WGS metagenome assembly JAAUXZ01 (sample SAMN14350119, study PRJNA611818) | marine sediment metagenome | isolation source: surface marine sediment (3m) | place: French Polynesia: Moorea | collected 2018-08
AAAGGCTGGTGCCGTTATCCTGCTAATAGTGACCTGATCCGGTAAATTGTCAAAGTCTTCTAGCAAAGCGGTCAGTTTACCATTTACGTTTCTTTCATAGGCTCTTATCAGTGATCGATGAACAATGTATTTGCGGTTTAATCTAAAAAAATTCTCTTCTGGTATGGCCTTCAATATACTGCTTAAAGAACCGTCCAGCACGTAGTTTCTTCCTTCCACAGTTTTTAAAAATGTAGTACCCTCATCAACATAAAATGCTGCGATCTTATCAAAAGGAATAGTTGCTGTCTTTTTACCCAAATGCACTTCAAATCCTGTGGAACGCAATTGCTTGTCCTTTTCTCGTAGTGATAAGGTATTCTTCCACTGATCAAACAGATAGATACCTACATATATACCGTTGATTACGAGAATCCAAATAAAGAATATAAAGAGATTGTAAGTGTAGAACCCCGAGGGTAGGGGCTCATCAGTATATAGAGCATTGATTATTTCGGTAGCCAGGATAATAAATCCCTGCGCAAATACATTGGTAAGGACTATTTGTACAGTTATGCGTTTGGTAAGATTCTTTGCATAGGGTAGCTTCTTATCCAACCAAAGGATTGTTTCTCTTATTATCCACCAGGCTATGAAACCCTGAACTGTATCTATGGCGTAGGTGGTGTAGGTATACCAATCCCATCGGATAGTTGAATAAGTAAGGTGATAGTTAATGGTATTGATCAATGGAATTAGTACCAGGAAAAGTAAAGGATCATTGTATTTGCTGAGGTACTTTTTCAATTTAAAGCTGATTGGTATTTAAAGATACCTCAACTGATAAATTGTTACAAAATCAGAATGGAAATCCTTACTTTTACTCGCCCTTATGAACGATTGAAATGAAGCAGATAACCAATAGTATCTTAATGATTCGCCCCTTGCATTTTCGTGCCAACGAACAAACGGCGGTGAACAATTATTTTCAGGAAGAACTGCAACTGGAGCAGTCAGAGATCATAAAAAATGCACAGCAAGAGTTCGATACCTTTGTAAGTGTTCTAGAAGATATTGGGGTCAACGTAGTTGTTGTAAATGACAATCCCGATATAGATACGCCAGATTCTGTATTTCCGAACAATTGGGTGTCTTTCCATGCATCTGGTACAGTAGTTCTATATCCGATGTTTGCTGAGAACAGGCGTAAAGAAAGAAGGGATGATATTCTGGATGTGCTGGAGCAAAAGGGATTTAAGATTGAGCAGGTTATCGATTACAGCCCTGCTGAACGTGATGAGCTTTTTCTTGAAGGTACCGGAAGTATTGTTATGGACAGGGAGAACCAGAAAGTGTACTGCGCCTTATCTGCTAGAGCCCATGAACAGCTGATCATTGAATTTTGTGAGGACTTTCACTGCACCCCGATAATTTTCACCGCAAATCAGACCGTAAATAACAATCGACTTCCTATCTATCATACCAACGTTATGATGTGCCTGGCAGAGCAATATGCAGTTATCTGCCTGGATACCATTGATGATAAAGACGAAAGGCAAAATGTGATAAATCATCTCGAAGAAGACGGAAAGGAAATCGTAAATATTACCGAAGAACAAATGCATCAATTTGCAGGAAATATGCTCCAGGTAACTGGAGATAATGACCAACGTTACCTGGTGATGAGTTCAGCAGCCTACAACAGTCTAAGGCAAGACCAGCTAGAGATACTACAGAAACACAATCCTATTGTCCATAGTTCACTCACTACAATTGAAGCCGGCGGTGGCGGCAGTGCCCGCTGCATGATGGCTGAGGTATTTCTCCCGAAATCATAGTTGAAACAGTTCGATGACAGTACTGTGGGCTTATCGCCTGTCGCCGAGTACCTGTCTAAGATAAATAGCGGTCATAACTACCATGAATAAAGAGAAAGGTAGCGATGTGATGATCAATAGTCTTTGAATAGCTACAAGTACGTTGATGTTTTCTTTGGCATGTCCCAAAACTATGAGTGCCAGAGTACTTAGCAAGATAAATACTGACCATAGCAGCCTGTGTGTTCGCCTGGGTATTTTTTTACCCTGGTCTGTAAACATGCTAAGGACCAGCACCGCAGAGTCTACAGAAGTAATCAAAAAGCTAATTAGCAATAGAATTGTGGTAAAATTAAGGAAACTCGCAGCCGGGTAGTTCTCAAAAAAAACGAAAATAGATGAAAATACGTTATCGAATTCGCCCTGATACTGTCCCCAGCTTTCTATCATTTGGAAGGCCGATGTACCAAATACTGAGAACCAAAAGAATGAACCCAGAGACGGAATGATCATGACTCCGAGTAACAATTGCCTGATGCTGCGACCTCTGGATATTCGTGCGATAAAAATACCGGTAAATGGCGCCCATGCCAGCCAGAACGCCCAATAGTAGAAAGTCCAGTCTGTAAGGAAAGCAATTCCAGGATCGTAGGATGAAAAGGCAATGCTCATAGGAACAAAATCAATGAGATAAGCAAAAATGGCCTTAATGTACTGGACGAATATCAACCCCATGTCGTTTATAACGAAAACATAGGTTAATAGAACAACAGTGATAACGATGTTCACCTTAGAGATCACTTTTATGCCCCTATTGACACCTCTCCATACAGAAATAAAAGCCAGGACTGAGATCAGTACGGCCAGAGCCAGCGTCGTGCCCAAACCATATCCTGATCCATCGAGATGATTTAGTCCACCGTTTATCTGTGTAGTTCCAAGACCCACGGCTGCAATAAGCCCAAATACAGTGGTAATGATGGTCATAATGTCAATGCCCTGTCTGGCAAACTTGTTTGTAATCGTATCTTCAATAGTGCTGCTAACCCTGACCTTCTTGTGTTTGCTAAAAAGAGCATAACCAACAACCATGGCAAATAGACCGTAAAATGCCCAGGGTGTAAAGCCCCATTGAAAAAAGGTGTATTCCAAAGCCAGAGTTTCAGGGCTAAGTGTAGAAGCATAGGGTGGATTTTGTTGCATATAGACTGGCTCTTGCACCGCTCTTAGCAGGATACCGGCTCCCATACCTGCACTGTAGAGCATAGATATCCAGGCCCAGTTAGAGTGTTCAGGTCTTTCATCCGCTCCTCCTAACCTGAGCGATCCAAGGGGAGAAAGTGCTAGGATCAATAACAGTAGCACACAACCCAGTCCTAAATACAGGTAGAAAAAGCCAAAATGATTCCGTACCCAAAGGGAGGCAGATTCTATGGAATTATAAGTCTCTGTAGTGAATAAAAAGACTACCAGGGTAAACAGCAACAGGATACCCAGGGAAATGGTCAGTAGACTGTTATTTGTAAAGAGTTTACGAATAGTTCAGGCTCAGAAATTCAACCTAAAGATAGGTCAAAATACGAGCTTATTTTGCGGTAACCGTAAATTCCCTTATGGCCTGATTAGGCTCCATGATATTATACCCTTTCCAGAATTCAGGATCGTAACGGGATAGATAAGTGGCCTCTACTGAATCATTCTCTACTACGCCTGCAAATTCATCCTGACCTATTAATTCTGACTCGTACACAACGAGCTCGTATTTCTCCGTATTGAGATTAACCAGGTCTATATTCAGAGATAGCTCGTTTTGTTTCCTCCTACCCTTAACATTTTTATTCTTTTCAATCACTTTCAATGGCCTGTCTACACCCATATACCGACCTTCTACCCGGTTCATGAATCGAAGATCATATTGCCCACTTTCATTTTTGGCAAAAATTGTGGTACCCTGATATACCGTTTCTTCATAGTGAAATCCTAAAAGCTTAATCCTCTTTAAGGATTTTACGTTTTTATAGTCGATGCGCATAACAGCATAATCCTCCAGGTTCACGTAGAGAGTACCTTCAAAATCAGCACTACCTTTCGGTATGAACCCTATTACATAGACACCTTGCTCGTCAATACTCGTATACCCTTTTAATGAAAACTTGTAGCGATTCGACTTCTTGAGCATATTCAGTTTGGAATCCTCCTGATAGAAAAGACCTGCATAGAGCTCGTTCAATTGCCAACGCTTATGTGAATGAAAGTCCTTTTTTTCACGTTCTTTCAGCTCCTCCTCCAATTCAGCGGCTTCATCGGAGTTTTCGAGAATGGAATCGACCTGTACCTTGGTGCCAAAAATGCCTGACTTAATCTTTAAATATGAATCTGGCTTTACATTAGCCTTAAAAATATCCTCCATCCTTTTGCCGATTGCTTCAACCGACACCTCATTGTCCTTGTCATAGAGTTCTGCTGCTTTTTCGATCTGGAGCCGGCTCGAATCCTTTGTTTTGTATAGATCGCATAGACTTTCTGTGTAATAAGCATTGCCTTTTGGCAGTACGGAAAGAACACTATCAATAAATGGTTCGTTGAACTCTTCGATAGTCGACTCCTTAAAGTCGATATCGAATTTTTTAAGCCGGTCCAGACTCGATTTTCTAAAGAAGAGGCGTTGTTTTACCAGTTGTTGATCGTAGTTTTCCGGAAGGCGTTCTTTAACTCGGGAGATAATCTCGTCGATTTCGAGCTCGTGATCGAATAAATAGACCTCGCTTAATTCTATAGGCTTGGGGTCTACAGAAATAACGCTGTCTATTTCCATCAATACAGCTACGGCTGTTTTTTCGTATCCCATGGAAGATATATAGAGTGAGTCTACAACCTCATCAGAGGAGAGATATAGACTAAACTTGCCTTCTTCATTGGTAACAATGCCCTTGTTCTCTGCATACTGCACCGTGGCATAGGGTATCGGTTCACCTGTCTTGGCATCAATGATCCTGGAAGTGATGCTCTGAGAATAAGAGCTGAGAATACCGATGATGCTAAATATTATGGAAAAGAGAATTCCTGATCTCATTGCTTTACTGTTCGTAATTGCCGGTTCTATAACTAAGAACGAATTACGTACAAAAACGTTACCCAGTGCGCTAAAAAACTATTAAATTTTTGCAATATTTCGGATCATGCCTCCGAATATGAAGTAGTGAAAAGGTAGAACACTGTACCAGTACAGCCGGCCTTTAAATCCTCTGGGGCGGAATGTAGCCGTCTGGTGTAATACATTATCCTTGTCTATTTTAAATTCCAACCAGGCCTCTCCGGGTAATCGCATTTCAGCAAACAACAACAACCTTTTACCGTTCTTATCGGCTAATAATACTCGCCAGAAATCAAGTGAGTCTCCCGGATAGATCTTGTCTGGATGTGTTCTACCCCTGCGCAGACCAACGCCTCCGGTCATTTTGTCGAGCAAGCCTCTGATCTTCCAGAGCCAGCTGCCGTAATACCATCCATTGTCTCCTCCAATTTTCCAGATCTTGTCCAGTACTTTTTCAGCGTTTGAAATTCTTAATTTCTTTTCGTCCCTGAGGACTCCAAATTGGGGCACCTGGATATATTTCTCAAGATTCCTGTTAAACCTGCCACTTATCATACTGTCTTTCCAACTGCTGACTACAAGATTTTGCTCTATTCTCTTAAAGGCCATATCTATCGCTTCCATATATGTGTGAGTCCTGATTCCGAGCAGTTGTTCCAGTCTATTGTCCTTTGCAACAACTTCAATTTTCATACTGTCGACAAGATTCAGCGCCAGTTTATAGGAAGTGGAGGTAACAAAGTACAACCAGTATGACGAGAGTTTAGGTGTCATTACCGGTACCGTGATGATCCAGTTTTTGAACCCTCTTGACTTGGCGTAGAGTTGGAGCATCTCTTTGTAAGTTAAGACATCTGGCCCCGCTATGTCAAAAGACTCACCATAGGTATCCCTATTCCCAAGAACTCCGGTCATAAAATTCATTACATCTCTAATGGCGATGGGTTGTGATTTAGTGAGCACCCACTTGGGAGTGATCATTATGGGCAGTTTTTCACAGAGATCCCGGATGATCTCGAATGAAGAACTTCCCGAACCTACAATGATACCGGCTCGTAGCACAGTAAGGTTATAGTCGCCTTCAGAAAGGATCATTTCCACATTCTTTCTGGACCACAAATGTTCCGATAGCTGATCTTCATTTACAATACCGCTGAGGTAGATCACCTGTTCTATCAAGGTTTCCTTTACATATTCGTTGAAATGACGGGCTGTTACCGCTTCCATTTCACTAAATGCCTTGGTAGAGGTACTCATGGAATGGATCAAGAAATAGGCGGCATTAATATCCTTAGGCAGGATGTCTCTTTGAACAGGTTCGAGAAAATCTATTTCGATCACCTCAATTTTAGACCTGGTATCCTCATCAATACTCAGCCTGTTTGCATCTCTTACAGTGCACACCACATCATGCCCTAATGAAAGCAATTGAGGTAATAGCCTCATGCCTATATAGCCATTTGCACCTGTAACAAGAATTTTCATTGTTTATAAGTCTTCTATGTTAGTTGGAGAATTATCAGCCTTATAATCCAGCATTTTCCTGAAGAATTTTTGAATAGCCTTGGTATCGGCTTTGACTTTTACAAAATGATGGTCCCTGTAAACCGAATAAACAGCGAGGTCGCCTTTATAGATTACCAACTTGTAAAATGGTATTACCAAAGCGTAGGTTTCTAAAAGCGAGCGAAAACGCAGAATAATTCCTTTAGGCCTTAATTCTATATTGCAACTGTCAAGGTTATTATCCAAGATTAGCAAGTTCCTTATCTCAGTGCTACTTGCCGTAATAAATAGTTTAGGGGAACCGATGCCACCCATGGCCCACCTCTGCTTCAGTGTAAACGGTTTTCCTACCTCCTCATCTATTTTTTGGGTAATTTCCTTGTTGTTATAAGAAACATTAAGAAGCATCTTTAATAATTTTTCATAGCAATTGGCATAAAAATAACCATTTGGAATTTCTTTGAGAAGAGGTATGCGGTTTTAATTATCGTCGATTAAAAATTCCTTAGTTTTGCAGCCTTAAGTGGCGGTTTAATGAACATTCAGGAGCTTCTCACAATACAAATTAAAAGAGCTGTTACCTCCAATTTCAGCGCAAAATTACCTTCTGTCGAATTACAGCCTACCAGAAAGGATTTTGAAGGGGATATTACCGTGGTGATATTCCCAATGCTCAGGTATATAAAAGCAAATCCAGAGGCAATAGGGCGAACCATTGGTGAACATTTGGTGGATAATACGGATTCGGTTCAGACATTCAATGTGGTCAAAGGGTTTCTCAATCTGGTCATCAAAGACAGTCATTATATCACATTCTTTAATTCAATTAAAGAAATTCAAGACTACGGTCGTGTAACTGAGCCATCAGAGGAAGCTGTGATTGTCGAGTATTCTTCTCCAAATACAAATAAGCCGCTGCATTTAGGACACGTACGGAATAACCTTTTGGGTTATTCGGTGGCTCAGATCCTCCAGGCAGCAGGTAAGAAAGTATATAAAACCCAGATTGTAAATGATCGCGGAATTCATATATGCAAGAGTATGATTGCCTGGCTGAGATATGGGGAGGGCAGTGTACCTAAAGATAACGGTATAAAAGGAGACAAGTTTGTCGGCAATTATTATGTGGCGTATGACAAGGCCTACAAGCAAGAAGTTGAGGAGCTTGTTGAAAAAGGTACGGCAAAGGAAACCGCCGAAAGGGAAGCTGCTATATTCTTGGAAGCTCAGGATTTATTGAGAAAGTGGGAAGCCGGTGATGAAGAAGTGGTGAGCTTATGGAGAAAAATGAACGGATGGGTCTATGAAGGATTTAATGAGACCTATACCAATCTTGGAGTTGATTTTGATCGCCTTTATTACGAAAGTGATACATATTTGCTAGGCAAAGATGTTATAGAGGATGGATTGCAAAATGGCATCTTCTTCAGGAAAGAAGACGGAAGTGTTTGGATCGATCTCACGGAAGACGGATTGGACGAAAAAATCGTCCTGCGTTCTGATGGTACATCGGTTTATATGACCCAGGATCTGGGGACAGCCCTTCAGCGTGTTTCGGACTATCCGGATATTACAGGTATGGTCTATACGGTAGGGAACGAACAAGATTACCATTTCAAAGTTCTCTTCCTGATCTTAAAGAAGCTTGGTTACAGCTGGGCCGAAAACCTTTATCACCTGAGTTATGGGATGGTAGATCTCCCTACAGGCAAAATGAAGAGTCGGGAAGGAACAGTGGTTGATGCAGATGACCTGATTGAAGAAATGACCAGGACTGCAGAAGGTATTTCCAAGGAACTTGGAAAATTAGAAGGTTATTCGGATCAGGAAAGAGAAGAATTATATCGCATCATAGGGTTGGGAGCTTTAAAATACTTCATACTAAAAGTAGACCCCAAGAAACGTATTCTCTTTAATCCGGAGGAATCAGTGGATTTTCAGGGGAATACAGGGCCTTTTATTCAATATACCTATGCACGTATACAATCTATTCTGAGAAAGTACAGGGACACCTCTGGAAACGAATCAATTGGGGCGACAGACCCGGGGCAGAAGTTACATGAAAAAGAAAAAGAGCTTATTAAACTTATAGAACAGTATCCAAGCACTGTTTTGCTGGCAGCTGAAAATCTCAGTCCTGCTCTGATAGCTAATTATGTCTATGACCTTGTTAAAGAATTCAATTCTTTTTATCAGCAGGTAACCATTTTAGGTGAGACCGATATTGAGAAAAGGTTATTCCGTGTAAAGCTGGCAAAAAAAGTTGGTGAAGTAATTGCAGCCGGTTTTGCTTTACTCGGTATTGAAGTTCCTGAACGTATGTAAAAAATAAAAGACCGCTTGAAAAAGCGGTCTTTTTACGAACAACTAACTAAACTAAATCACTTCGAAGTGTTAAGAAGTTACTGTCTCTTTACTTGAAGCTACCACAGCAAGATTGTATACGACCAATCCAAATCCGATCTTATTGATAGCATCGCCAATGTTGTATACTACATCCATTGCCAATCCTCCAAAAATACCTTCATACCAACCGGGAGTCCCTGCCATGTATCCGATAGGATAAATCGCCCATCCTACAAGGACAAACCAACATAGCATTTTGTGAGCTTTTAAGACTTCTCCTCCAGCTGCTACAGCCAATTTTTTAGCACTTCCGAGCCAGATCTCATATACTATTGCAAAGTAAGCAATACCTGAAACCAGTCCCCAGAACCATGCTGCGTCGCGGTATACCGCTTCACCGATGTATCCGGTGACCAACATAATTACTGACAAGGCGATTAATCTCCACATCAGTGACTTTTTAGCTCCAGCCACTTTTAGTATCAGGAAGAATTCTACACACATTAAAGGGACAGTTAGCACCCAATCTACATAGCGAAAAAAGGTAGGAGATTCGGCGTTAACAGCCCAGTAATCGCGCATATACCAGTAGTGTACTGCTGCGATAAATGTGATAAGTCCCGAAACGAGAATTGAAGTTCTCCACTTCCTGTCATAACTGTTCATAGACAGGAAAAAGAAAGCAGAAGCTGCCATCATGGCCATGCACCCTACGAAGAAGGTGAAGCCTACATAATCATTTGTAGCAATTTTTGCTACCAATGGGATAGAAGCAAGAAAATTTTCCATAGTTTTATACGTTAATTTTGTTTAGCCAAAAATAAAAAAAGATAAACAATAAATGTTCAATATTTTGTTAAAATAATTAAACAAAATGAAAAATAAGGAAGGGTATTTTACGAGTTTAAACAGCGCTATGCTGGTAGCCACTTTTTTTTCTCTGTGGTTGGCTGTCTACTTCGAATATGCGGTAGAAGACACGCTGGCTTATATCCTGATCCTATCCTTTGGTATTTTGCATGGTGCAAACGATATTAAACTATTGCAAGTGACGAGTTCCAATACAGAGAAGAAACCCAAATATCTTCTGATACTTTTGTACTATGTGGCTTTTGTACTGTTGGTTGCCACTTTGTTTTATCTGATTCCTGGGATCACACTACTTCTTTTCGTACTTTTTAGCGCCTATCATTTTGGGGAACAACATTGGGTGGCCAGGCTTGATGTCACTGCTACTTGGGAAGGAATAGTCTTGTATACTTCCTACGGTTTGCTAATTCTATTTTTACTTTTTGCCGCTCATTCCTCAGAGGTAATCACAATTGTTCTAAAGATCACCAGTATAGAAATATCAGAAGAGATATTCATTCCTGTATTGGGTGTTTCGGCATTTTTATTTGTTTTACTATATATAAAAATAGCTAAACAGTTTAGTTCAAGAATGATTGTTGAATTATTCTATTTACTGGTATTCTTTATAATCTTCAATACGGCTTCTTTGTTATGGGCTTTTGCTATCTACTTTATAATATGGCATTCGGTACCTTCCCTTTCTGATCAGATCAAGTTCCTCTACGGTGACTTTTCAAAAATCCATTTTGTAAAGTATTTGAAATCATCGTTTGTATATTGGATTGCATCTGTATTGGCACTTATACTTCTTTTTACTTTCCTAGATGATTCGAGCGTAGGTTTTTTGCCTTTGTTATTTTCCTTTCTGGCGGCAATAACCTTCCCCCATGTTTTTGTGATTAGCAAATTAAATAGGTCTTAAAGAACCCTGTCTTCTCATCTTGTGAATTGAAGTACTGTCTTTCAGAGTAAAAGTTAGTGCGATGATGAACCCTTGACCCTATAAGATAATACAGGATAAATCTTTGTTTTGTAATTTAATCGCGGTGAAGTTGTTGTGATTTGTCAATTATTTACTTTGCTATCCACAAGAAACTGACCAATTCTAAATTCTCTAAGTCTGATAACATATGGCCGAGCGCATAATTCAACTTATCATACTACTGATCTTTGTGTCCACCTCATATTCTCAACACGATAGCAGGGATAAGACTCTGGACAATCACCTCAAAGAACTCGTCGCCAAGTATAAGAAGGATATAAGAGGGCCCTATAAAATTTTGAACTGGTACTGCAATGACGGCAGGGTAAATCCGGCAAGAGAACCATGCGGAGACAAGGTTGGTGGGGTACAACGTGCTACTTATAAAGATGAGGTAGTAAGGCTGGCAGAAAAGAACCACGTATTTTTTGGACAGATCCTGTCCACTACTGATTTTGATGCCTTCTGGGATGCCGTCAATAACTCTTCACGACTCAAACAATATCAGCTTGAAAAATATTTGAAATCTATAGACGATGGATGGATAAACAGACGAGCTCAGTACTACAGGGGTGCAGTACAGGCCGAAGATGAAGAGGAGTGGGGCAAAGAATTCTTTCAATATGTCCTTTCTAACGATGAGAATGTAGATAAACACTTTTTTCTACTACGCGAAGCAGCAAAAGACATTCCCCACTCCGGAGACGACAACACAGCTCAAAAAATGCGTTCTGACTCTAAGGTTATTGCGGATCAGTATTCACCATTTATGGACCTGCGAATAAAGATCCACGGGCAACCAGAAGTCTCAGATATTGACGATGTGGTTGCATTCAGGCAGATTCACAGTGGTAGCATTTCTCCTGCTCTGAATAGAAAGTTTGATGAGCTTGTTCTCACGATGCGCGAGTACTTCAAGCCCATTGAGATAGGTGAGTATGAGCAGATTGCTGAGTTGGTGCAAAAAGAGGATATCAGATCTGAAATATTTCTTTTTATAAATGAATTTGCCAGCACTTCACCCCAATTACAGATCCAGGGAGCTACAGAACTTATGTGGTTCATACGTGAGAATATAAGCAGGGAACCAGATTCCAGAGGGCGCTTGGCATTGCTCGACCTCTCATTGGAATTGGAAGAGCTTATCAATATTCGTGTAAATGATTTTCCTGTAGACGATTTGGAAGATATGCTGCACAAAATATGTCTGTTGAGTACGGCTTCGGCAGCATCCGGATATACCGAACTTTGGGAATGGGAAACCCTTCTTAGCATGATCTCCATGACTCCTGCAGAAATCATTAGCCTGGGTGAGTTGACAGCCTTTTTTGAAGCAGCCAGACGTCAGCTTGAGTGGGGAACCGGTAAGAATCGAGCTGTCTACACTGAGGTGGTGCAAAAGTACGAAGGCTTTGAGCCTATGGTGCACGGATTTCTCGACGATCGAATCCGGGGATCGGTTATGCTTAACTTGGGGAATAGTATAGGTGCTCTTGGAAACTTTATTGCGGATCAGACATCTCTTAAG
>JAAUXZ010122852.1_pt1 | contig 12104 bp, 18 predicted proteins | sample 7278131 | NCBI WGS metagenome assembly JAAUXZ01 (sample SAMN14350119, study PRJNA611818) | marine sediment metagenome | isolation source: surface marine sediment (3m) | place: French Polynesia: Moorea | collected 2018-08
AATCGTGGTATTTCTCTTAGTTTCATAATTATTAAAGCCTTAAAACACTACCGGGAAGCTTTAAATAATGGCGAAGTATAATGATGAACAAAAATTAAAAGTTTTTGGACTTTTAAAAGCGGGTGAATCAGCTAAAGATATTGCTCGTACAGAGAGTATACCTTATCCTACTATTCTTAAATGGCGAAGAGAGCTTGAAGAAGTAGAAACTAAAGAAGATTTAGCTGAAATTATTGATGTAGAACCAGAAATTGTTCATGAAGTTGCTGAAGGAGTAAAAGAACGATTAGAAATGATAGCTCATGATGCTGGTGATCTTGTTGATGAAGTAGTGACAAGTGTTGATAAGTTAATGACACTTCAAACAGATATGCAAGAAGCAGGTATTAGTGTTGTAGCTAAGATAGAAGAACTCTTAATTGGTGTTACAAATCCAAATGAATTAAAGCTTTTGGTTGAATCTTTATCTGAATTACAAAATGCTTTCTTTGGTAAAGTACCTAATGTAAATGTTCTTAACGCACCTGGTGCTCAATTCTCTGATTCACGTGTTTCTAAGTGGAAAGATCTTAATCGTCCAGTATGAAGTGTAATAAATTAAGTATAACTAAAGCAGAATTCAAAGAACTATATCCTTATGGTGATGTAGAAATATTCTTTCGTAAACCTGAATCTGACGCTGAATTTGAAGATCGTTATTTAACTAATAAACTATGGCGTCTTAATAATCTGTACAGTATTGTAGATAAGTTTGGTAATCGTATACCACTTATCATGAATAAAGCTCAACACATAGTATATTCTAAGTCTCTTTTACACGCTAGATTATTAATTTTAAAATCTAGACAACAAGGTATTTCTACTTTCTGGCTTATCTCATTCTTTGATGATACTTTGTGGATTGATCATTTATCTTCAGGATTAATGTCACAGGGTCGTGACGAATCCTCTACACTATTAACACGTGTCAAAACAGCTTGGGATTATCTTGATCCTATAGTTGTAACTCAACTCGAACAAGGACTTGACAAGGATAACGCTGATGAAGTATCTTTTCATAACAAGTCTACTATCTTTATACGCACTTCCTTTCGTTCCGCAACCCTGCAGCGCTTGCATGTCTCAGAGTATGGAAAAATTTGTAACAAATTCCCAGAACGTGCAAAGGAGACGAAAACGGGCACGTTACAAGCGATCGCACCAGGAAATACATGTGTAATTGAATCTACAGCAGAAGGTGTTAATGATTTTAAACATATGTGGGATAAAGATTACGGTAAACTAATTAAAGCTTTAGGACCTAAAGAATTTGCTTGTATATTTTTATCCTGGTTAAATGATCCAGATTGTGTGTCTCCCGTCGATCGTATAGCTACAGAGAAACAACAAAAATATTTTGATGAAGCAGAACAAGAATTAAATTTAATAATTACTCAAGAACAGCGTAATTTCTGGATAGATCAGTATGAAGAACTTGGAGAAGCTATTTACCAAGAATACCCAATGACTCCTAACGAAGCATTTAAAGCTGTACGTGATGGTAGTTATTACGGAGCATTGTATCAAAAACATATAGCTAAAAAAGGTAAAATTATACCGCAACTATATGATCATAACCTTGAAGTTGAAGTATTTGTTGATCTTGGAATGAATGATGATTTTGTATTAGGATATGTACAAAATTGGCAAGGTGAAGATCGTATAGTAAAAGAGTATAAGAATTCTGGTGAAGGTATAGCACATTATGTAGAACATATGTTTAATACTGGATATGAAATTACTCGTGTGTACTTGCCACATGATGCTGAAGTTCGTGAACTTAGCACAGGCAAATCACGTGTAGATAGATTCAGAGAACTTGGTGTAACTAATGTGACTGTACTTCCAAAGATTCCGCTGCAGACTGGTATAGAGCTTGTACGGAAATTAATACCAAACCTGGTCATAGATAAAGATTGTACATATTTGCGAGATTGTTTTATGAACTATAGCAAAGAGTGGGATGAGAAAGGTCAAGTGTGGAAAGACAAGCCAGTTCATAATGAATTTAGTCATGGCGCTGATATGATACGCTATTTGGCTATGCGAAGAAAAAGTAAAGATATTACTATACACGATCGAAAAGCGCAAAAAGGTGTTGAGCGACAGGTTGTAGATGGCATGGCAATCTGATTTATTTTACTATGTATTTAATAAATTTATTAACTTACTTTTCTGATACAGATTTTCAAGGCTGTTTCATGTTCTAGTGCAGGGCCCTCCTGGCTCACTAGGCCCATCAAAAATTCTTATGGCATATTAATTAATTTTATACTATAAGTTTTATTTATTTGTTATAAATAATACTAATAAGTAATAACTATAGGTTTTACTTATCCTGGTATTAATCGATCTTATTAACTAATAAGTATTATATATTTTACTTATATTTTTACTAATAAGTAAAATTAATAGTAATTATAAGAAATTCGAATTGTACTTTTTATATATTTAATATATAATAAATGTATTAAGTGAATGAAACTTATTTACTTAATAAGTAAGACTCATAAGTGTTCCTTATGAGAATATTCTTTAACAATTGAGAGCCATACTTGTGTCAACATTACAGCACAAGTATATTGTTGGCATAAGTTCGCTCTATTACTACATAGGAGATCATTATGTCTACTAAGCAAGCATATGTTGAAATCATTGACTTTTTGGAACGCAACAAATCCAAAAATGTAAATGAAATTTTGGAAACTGTTAAACAAATGACAGAATCCAAAAAACATAACGAAACTGTCTTGTATGATGACAAAGGTGCACCGTTTGCAATCTTTTGTTATTACCACAAACAGTGGGAACTCTTGAGTGAAGTTGAGTATGGCAAAAAGAAAAGTTCAAAGAGTGGATTCAATACAATGTGTAAGATTGGAACCAACCAATGGACTAAGCAACAAAGTGAAGCTAAAAAGGCAAAAGCCTCGATGCTTGACGAAGTTGCAAAAGGCAAAATTAAGCCACAAGACATCAATTCAAGACTTGAGCAGATTGAAAAAGATCGCTTAAGGATTGAGATGAAAGGTGCGCCTAAAGGAACCAAAGCTCAACCTCAACTCAAGTAAACAAGTAACAAGCCTCACAGCAGAAATGTTGTGAGGCTTTTTTTTATTTTAAATAAGGCTTGCTGAACAGCAGATCGATTGATTTGCTAATACTTTCCACAATTGTTTTGTGATTTGGAAAACCAGGAATTTGCTGAACAGCAGATTGTTTTGTATGCTATATTGTTTCCACATTTGTTTTACTATTTGGAAAACTGGAAATTTTTAAGCATTTAACTAAATAGTGGGTGATTGATAGTATAAATCCAAAAAATCTAAATATATTTTAAAGTTAAATCCATAAAATCTAATCTGATAATTTACTAAATCCGAAACCTTAGGCTTCTACTTAATTTGAATTTTTCTATTTTTTTTATATTATATGAAATTCCTTGGATTTTGGATTTTGTGTGTACATTTTTGTTAGTGTTCAGATTTTTTGGATTCGTTACTACAATTATCAAGACTATTTTTGGATTTTTTGGATTTAACATAATTAGCATTTCCTGGACTTCGCTATATAAACAGATTTTTTGGATTTAACTAACAGTATAACCTGGATTTCTTGGATTTGATTAAAAGCTGAATCTAAACAAAACTTAATTGCACTTTTATCAATATTCTATTAACTATAAGTAATATTTATAACACATAGAAAATTTCTATTGTAATATAGTGTACATTTGTAGTATAATAATAAATGAGATACTGTTATCTCAATTAATTAATACTACATAGGAGATACAAATGAAACACACTTTAAATTTTGAAGAATTTTTCAGAACTGCATATATTGATAAAACTGAACAAGAAGAATGGGATTATCCCTGGACAGATATATGTTGCATTTTCTTTGAAGGCAAATGCTATATTCATCAGTATCATGATATACCACACTTTTGGTATACACTGATTGGCAATGAAGAAGTTAAACATGAAACTATGAAAGACGCTGCTGCATATTTATACAAAAATTTCTACTTAGATGAAATTGCACCACAATGAAGTTTTACATAAAATGCCCTTATATAGATAGAGCATAGTATTTAACGTATAGTTAGTACTTAGTACTAACTATGCGATACATACTGTATCAAATTATATAGGAGATTATTATGAATTTACTTGAAGAAAATACTTTATTTGCAACTCCCAGGAATAGTGACGAACTTGCTTCTTGGTGGGATCGAATTCCTGACAAGCAACAACGTCAACAAGCTGTGTTGTTTTCAATGTTTGCTAGCAACTTAGCTGCTAAAACAGTTAACAATATGTTAATGACAACATTATTATCTAAAGTGTGGGATGAATGGTGTTCGCATTACGATTTTCCTAAAACGTCTGCTGATGAACTTTTAGCTACTGAGGAAGGTCTTAGTGAGGGCGAGCAATGCTTCATACGTTCATTTATTAATGTATGGGATGGAGCATACGAGCTTGAGGAGGTAATTCTAAAGAATATGGAATCATGAGTTACATATTAGCTGAAATTTACATTTGCTTTAAACGTTAGCATTCAACGTATAGTTAGTACTTAGTGCTAGCTATGCGATGCATGTTGCATCTAACATAGGAGAAAATTATGCATTTTAATATTAATGTTACATATAATGGTCAGCATTTGTTTGCAACTGCTGATCATTCTATTACTAATACATATGAACTTAGAAAAGTTTATGAGCACTTCCAAAAGAAATTTCCTAAATCAGAAAACTATAGTTTAGAAGTTACTCTTTGGGAACTGATTGGTCAAACTATTTCTGAAGAGAGGATTTTCAATCATGGCAAGTAAACAAGTTACATTTCGTATGATACAGCGGCAAATTTTTGAAATGCCTATAGATGTTCCACAAAAAGTTATTGATGAGGGCGTTGCTGCAGTACAAGAGTATGTCAAAGAGTATTATACTGAAGCAGTAGAACAAATCGATGCAGCAGGGTTAGATAAATATGACTTCTGTATCATGGATACTGAAAGAGCATATTTAATTTTAAACTCTTTACAGGAGAAAACTAATGAGTATTGAAGAGAAAAATCCCATCTATGAAGTCACTATTCTGGAAACTAGTGTATATACTGTACGAGTAGATGTTCCAGAACATTATCAAACATATGACGCAAATGTCACTTTTGCTAAAGAACGAGCCAAGCAAATTGTGCAGTCTTTTGATTCAGATAACTATGATATTGTAGAGCATACAATTGATGTTATTAGTACAGCTAAAATTAATGCACAAATAGTTTTAGCTGACTATGAGACTGTACGAAGAGCTGCAGCAGCTAATCCACAGTTTTACACTGCACGGAATCAAAACTATATGTATGATGCAGCAAAGTTCATAGCTAAACAGAAAACTAATAATAAACTAGTAAGATTTATGCGTGAAGTGCAAGAAGGTTATTTATTTGAAGTAATTGAGGACTAATATTATGCAATTCTATGAACATTCAGCTCAAGTAACAGTTCCAACACCTATTCTAGCTAAACTAATAGAGTTAGGATTTAGGGAATCTTCTTGGAATAATAATGTATGGCCATCTTTTGATAAAAATTATGAAGATGCTAATAAAGGTTTATCTGTCTATTTTATTGGAGAATTACTGCCAAATGAAGTAGAACCATCTTGCCCATCAGTATGTATCACATTAGGTTTTTGTGATACTGATGAAAATTGGCTTGATGTTAAAGTTACTGTTGATACATTAACAGCACTTCCAATTATTATTGACAGTTTAGAAAAAAGTTGGAAATTAGTATAAAATAAAACCTTAACTGTTTAAGTTAAGGTTTTCTTTACTTATTACTATAGGTAAAATCTATGATAATTATAAGCCCACCTTACTCCTTATATATAAGCACTTTTAGCTTTAATTAGTTCCACCTATATACCCATAAAAATATTTAATTGTACTTTTAGTTGTTATTAGTGCAATATTATTACACTGATTAATGCAATCAGTTCTTTTAACTAACAATATAGGTAAATATACTATGTCAACCAAAAAAGCGTTTGTTCCTTTAATTGAATTGTTGGAAGCCAACAAAGATAAAAAGGTTTCTGAAATTCTTGATCAAGCCAAAGCTTTGACTGATGCCAAAACTGGTGGCGGTGGTCGTTCTGCTGATAATGTGCTTCGTAACGACAAAGGTGAAGTTACTCACATTTTCTGTTACTACCATAAAATGTGGGAATCTGTTACTGATGTTGAGTTTGGCAAAAAAGCTTCTTCACCGACTGGTCTGTCCAACATGTGTAAAGAAGGTACTGCTTCCTGGACTAAGCAACAACGTGATGCCAAAACTGCACGTGACAAGCTTTTGAAAGATGTTGCTGCTGGTGAAGTCAAGCCATCTGAAATCGGTACTCGTACTGAAGAAATCGAAAAAGCTCGTCAAGAGATCATTCCTCGCAAAGACAAGAAAGGCACCAAAAACAAGCCAAAGACTGCATAATTTACTTGGCTTAGTAGACTCCTCTCATCCTTTTGTGATGAATTGCCCTACCTTTTGGTGGGGCTTTTTTTTGTTTGCCTCTATAAGTTTTATTTATACATATATAAGAAATATTAATTGTACATTAATAAATTATCTTTATATAATATCAGTACTTTCCTTAATAATTAATAAAGGTAACCAATGATTAACTTTATCAACTGTACAATATGTCCATACTCTCAAGTACAAGGTCTTCCAACTAATATAACTGTTAATGATCCTGGGTATTGGATGGAATGCAGAAGATATCCTCCAACTAATGGACCTATTGGTAGTCAGTATCCAAGAGTTACAATCAATGACTGGTGTGGTGAACATCCTAAAATTAATTTAGAAAGCATATCAGAAAAACCTCCAGTTAAAAAGAAAATAGCTAAAAAGAAAGTAGCTAAAAAGACTGCAGCTAAAAAGAAAGTAGCTAAAAAGCCGTGGTGATAAAAAAGAAAAAATAGCCACTAAAAAGAGCAGAATGAATTGAAAACAGAAAATAGCGAGGACTGACTATGGACACTCTACTGACAGATGAAAAAAGATTTCACAATGAAGGTGTAAAAATATTTGAAGTCGTTGATGCGACAAATGATGAAATATACTACCCGATCGGGTTATTTGCGTCGTTACATGATGCTATTAAGGCGATTAAAGCCTATGGCAAAGACGAGGCGATTGGTGAGTTCTCTGGGCTATACGAGCGCATAGAAGTGCGAGAGAGACGCATTGGGTATTGCGGTGTTGGCAAGCAAGTCTATAAGTGCGATAGAGACGCATTGGGTATTGCGGTGTTGGCAAGCAAGTCTATAAGTGTGAGAGAGTAGTAAAAATCTAAAACGGCGTACGAAGCTTATTACGACGAAGAAGCTGAGGAATCATAATGAATCAAGATAGACTACAACGAGTATTAAAAGACCATGCCGCTTGGTTGAAAAATCGTGAAACTGGCAAGCGTGTCGACCTACAAGATGCCGACCTACGGGCCGCTTGGTTGAAAAATCGTGAAGCTGGCAAGCGTGCCGACCTACAAGATGCCGACCTACGGTTTGCCGACTTACAAGGTGCCAACCTACAAGATGCCAACTTACGGCGGATCAATCTACGAGATGCCGACCTACAAGATGCTAACTTACGGTTTGCCGACCTACAAGATGCTAATCTACAAGATACCAACTTACGACGGATCAATCTACGAGATGCCGATCTACGGGATGCCATCTTACGGCGGATCAACCTACAAGATGCTAACTTACAAGATGCCAGCTTACGGCGGATCAACCTACAAGATGCTTACTTACGGTTTGCCGACCTACGGAATGCCGACTTACAAGATGCCAACTTACGGCGGATCAATCTACAAGATGCCGATCTACGGAATGCCGACTTACAGTGTGCCGATCTACAGGGTGTTAATCTACAGCGTGCCAACCTACAGAATTCTTTCCTATGGGGTGTCAACCTACGGGATGCTGACCTACAGGGCGTACGAGGGAATAACCGTGAAATCAAATCAATTCATTGTGGTATATATGACATTGTTTATACTAAAGAAGCGCTACAGATAGGTTGTCAACGACATGCCATCAAAGATTGGTGGTCTTTTACTGATATCGAAATCAATGAAATGAATAATGGTTCACTCGAACAGTGGAACCAGTGGAAACCTATACTGCAGCAGATCATTGCCGCGTCACCGGCGATCTGATCCTCTTTATTGGCTTATTAGTTTGCGACCAACTTACGGAGTGATAAACAGATGATAGTAACAAAAGACTTTGTAGCTAAATAAATATAGTAGCGCAGCGGAAGTAAATTCCTGCTGACTTAACTTGTTAACTGGCTGGTGATTGATATGACTGATGAAAAAAGATTTCACAATGAAGGTGTAAAAATATTTGAAGTCGTTGATGCGACAAATGATGAAATATACTACCCGATTGGGTTATTTGCGTCGTTACATGATGCTATTAAGGCGATTAAAGCCTATGGCAAAGACGAGGCGATTGGTGAGTTCTCTGAGGAATACGAACGCATAGAGGTGCGGCAGAGATGTATTGGGTATTGCGGTGTTGGCAAGCAAGTTTATAAATGCGAACGCCTAATATCATAAATAACAGGAGAACGAAATGACACCGAAAGTACAGGACGCAATTGAGGTGAATGAACTGGAAGCGTGGCAGCCGATTGAAAAATTGAAGTATGGAATACCAGTTTTGATTTACGACCCTGCTTGGATAGACCCTGATTTTAACCCGAAAGGCATTAGAGAGGGGTTCCGAAACGAGGATAATACCGGCCCGATCTGGTCGGCCAAATGGAACGATTGCGGTGACTGCTGGGAAACCATGATAGACGACGGTGGGACTCACTGGAAGGCCCAGCCACAACCACCGGAGGGCGGCGATAGAAATGAATAATCGTTCACTCGAACAGTGGAAACCCATCTTGCAACAGATTATTGCTGCGTCAATGGAGGCGATATGAGAAAAGCATTTTATGCAATAAGGAAAGGCCGGAAAAATAACGTGGTTGTAACCTCATGGGATGAATGTTCCAAGCTGGTCACAGGATATCCAGGTGCAGTATTTAAAGGCTTTGGATTTATGGAGGAGGAAAAAGCAAAGGCTTACGCTATGTCAACGGCTACACCAAAGTATTTAAAGAAGCCGGTTAAGAAAGCAGCCAAAAAGCAGGGAAATGTCTACGGTAAGTCGATAGGTAAATGTATTGAGCGAAGGAGCTACCGAGATCCATTTACAGGCGTTTTCTATAAAAATCGCTGTGTAATTAGAAGGGGTCCGACTATAACAGGTGAGTTTTATCAGCCAACGGATATTACAAGTTGTCCATTTTAACTAAATCAGAAGGTAATTAAATGACAGACAGACAAAAGCAAATAGAGTTTCTGGCTATAGAGGTTATGGGGCTGACTTGTGTAAACAACTCTGTAACAAGCAATGAAGATACTTTTTGTGGTGATGGTCATATGATCAAACGGAGAGACTTTGATCCCTTCACCAATATCGAGCAAGCCTTTATGCTACTGCATAAACTAGATCAGCATGAGTATGCAATTGTTCGAGATTGTGGATATCGGCAAAACAAACCAGCAGAAGCAATCTGCAACGCAATCCTACAGGCGAAGGGATGGGAAGATGAGTGATTTTAGCTTACTAAAAAGACAAGCAAGGTATAGAAATGAAAAAATATACGAAAACTTTACTGAAATTGCCGAAGAGAACGATAAATGAAAGCACGTAAATTAATAAGTCCTACACTTTTAGGACAAATATATAAACGATTTCATTATGGTGTACCTATTCAAAGATTACATCGTGACCATGGACTTAATAATATAAGTATTCCAGTATTCACTTCTTTAATACATAGTTATGATGAGTATCTTCATCAACAAGATAAAACTATTAAAGTAGTAATACATAAAAGCTTGTTTCCTGAATGGCTAGATGATATTCCTGCTGTACAAGAACAACCTAATGAGTGGAAATACACAGGTAAGTTTCCTTATGGGGCATGGATTAAAAGATGAAAAGTATAAAACCATTTATTGATTTAGGGTTTCACACCGTACCTCTTACAGGACAACTAAAGAGAAAGAATGATGGAAAAAAGACAATACCTAATTTTGAAAAAGACTGGAAAAATAAATATCAGCATGAATTTAATGAGAACGCTACAAAATTGGGTGGAGCAATTACTGGAGCTATCAGTGGCTTTATTGCTATTGATTGCGACTCTGAGTCTACTTATCAGCTTTTTGCACGACTTGATAATGAAAACAAATTTCATTTTATATCTAAAGGAAAGCCTCAAGGCGGTGGGACTATAATCTATTCGTATCCTAAAGGAGATACTATAGAAACTATTCCATCATTTTCAATTCAAAATAATTCTATAAAACTTGATTATTATTCAGATAATGGTTTTGTATATTTACCGACGGATTCAAATACTACAAAAGAAAAGTGGTCTATAGAAGATATGGAGGATATGCCTGAACTTATGGGCATGCCACCTGAAATATATACTTTATTACATACATTATATCATCAACAAGAATTAGCTAAAGCAGCACCATCAGATATAAATAATAAGAAAAGTGTAGTACAACAAATAGCTAATTACTTGGCACCAAGTGTACAATTGATGCTAGATAAAGAACAGTTTAGTCCTACTTTATTTCGTATTATTACACCTAAAGATTATAGAGAACTTCCTCAATATGTAAAGCATGGTTATTTACATCCTAATAATGTACCAGAAGGTCGTGGTTCTGATTACTTAATGAAAGTATCAGCTATATTAGGTAAAGATTCATCAATAGATAAAAGTTTATATCAAAAAGCTATGATGTTTATTAACAATCTGTGGGATGATCCTATGGCACAGAATAAGTTAATGAATACAATTATTAAACCTATGGCACAAGGTAAATCTACCATTAATGGTGAACCTATATGGCAATATGATGAAAATTGGAAAACAAGAGGTTTCAGTTTTATTAATAAATTAGGTGAAGCTGTAGAAGTATTCTTTGATGATGTACGTGCACAATATTATTTAGTTAATTTCACTAGAAATAATGTTACTTCCTGGTATGAAGAAACTAAAGTCTTTTCATATATTGACACTGTAGGATTAGGTTTACCACCACGAAAAGAATTTAAGAATGTTATGCCTCTTGTACGAACTATTAATGACCCCAGTAAGCCATTTGGATTTTATAGTTTAGATGAGTATACTAGACAATTTAATACATTTAATCAAACACCTGAATTAAAAGTATTATCTAATCCAGAAAGTTATGAAGCAATGTATAAACGTCCTAAAGCAACATTAGCTTTCTTTAAATCATTAGTACCACATACACCAACACGTAATTATTTGTATAGATTCTTACGCAAAAAACTTTTAACATTTGACTACTCTCCTGTAATTTTATATTTCTTAGGTGTACATGGTTCTGGTAAAGATACCTTTGTTAATCTTTTAGGTCATATACTAGGTATAGATTATATAGCTAAACCGACTACAAGAGAGTTTTTAGAACAATATAATGGTTGGATAGTTGATAAGTACTTTGTACAATTAGATGAGTATGGAAATCAACTTACTCGATTTACAGATAAACAAGAAGCTTTAGGTAAAATTAAAGCCTATTCTGGTAAAGAGCATATTCAAATTCGGCAAATGCGTACTGATGGCTTTGGTTATAATCATCATTGCACATTTGTATTAACTGCTAATAATAATCCTTTATTGCTTGAAGAAGGTGATAGACGTGCACTAATTATTGACACCCCAAATAAAATGCCAGATGAGCAATGGGTATTTGATCTTGGTGGGATTAAAGCAGCACAAGAACAGCTAGTTAAAGAGACTCTTGATTTTTGTTATTACTTAGCTGTTCTTGTGCTGCTTTAATCCCACCAAGATCAAATACCCATTGCTCATCTGGCATTTTATTTGGGGTGTCAATAATTAGTGCACGTCTATCACCTTCTTC
>JAAUXZ010041005.1_pt1 | contig 12097 bp, 12 predicted proteins | sample 7278131 | NCBI WGS metagenome assembly JAAUXZ01 (sample SAMN14350119, study PRJNA611818) | marine sediment metagenome | isolation source: surface marine sediment (3m) | place: French Polynesia: Moorea | collected 2018-08
ACTGGTACTGGTCTCGCTCCCATCCCGCCTGGCAGACCGTGGTGTTTACGGTCCTCACCCTCTCCCAGATGGGCAATGCTTTGGCGATTCGCTCTGAGCGAGACTCGCTCTTTCAGATTGGCTTGCTGTCCAACCAGCCGCTATGGGCTGCCGTCATCTTGACCTTGGGGCTGCAACTGGCAGTAATATACGTGCCCTTCTTCCAACAGCTGTTTCTGACCACAGCTCTGGGAGCTGGGGATCTGGTCGCCTGCTTGCTCCTGAGTACTGTAGTTTTCTGGGCTGTGGAGCTAGAAAAGTTACTGATGCGCCGCCGACGAGCTACGAGGCGGTAAATTGAGAATTATTTCCATCAATTAACAATTGTTTCTTTCCAGGCGCTCGCCTCTTTCTTGGCTCTCGGCGTTCCGGCGGCGGAGCTAGACTGAAGGTGTAGGGATTGAGGAGGTAACAATCCCATGGCAGCTAAATTGATCCCGAAAATTGAAGATGTGGTTGAAAATGTGGTTGAAGACCTAGGGGTTCCAGGAATCGCCGCGATCGTCCTGCTGCCGGTTCTCGTTCCCGTGGTCGCCGGTGTGGGCAAACCCCTAGCCAAGGCAACTATTAAAGGGGGAATCGTCCTCTACGAAAAGGGCAAGGGAGTGATTGCCGAAGTCGGCGAAACCCTCGAGGATATTGTGGCCGAAGCCAAGGCTGAATTGGCATCAGCCAAGGCTGAGGAAGTCTAAGAGGCTGCTCAAAAAGCTTCGGCGAGCTAGAGCAGCTAGTGAATGAATTCAGGGGCATGAAACCTGGGGAAACAATAGACTTCGTCCCAGGGGAAGCAGCTCAAAATTTGGAGGATTTTCCTTTTGAAGAATGAAGAGTGAACAGTGAATGCCAAAAAGGGTCAACTTTAATCAAAGCCTTACCAGAACTTAACCTTCCCCACGGCTTTAACCCGATATGATGGTCGGGGAAAATCTGTAACTTATTTGACAGTTTTTCTCTCACTTGTCTCAATTTGGCAATCACTCAAGGCTAGGGAGAGGTTTGGCCGTGGTCATCCAACACAGAAAAGAGGAACGCATCAATCAAGAGGTTTTCGGTTCAGTCAACCCCAACAGTGACCATTTTAACTTTGAGCTCTGGGCTAGGGCAGTTCGAGGTCAAATGCTGGCTGCTCTCCGAAAACGGTTGCGCTCTGGTCAACCAATTAAACAACCTTCCTAGAACGGCGTAAAGCTCAGACATCTCTTTCAATGGCGATCGCTTTAATCTTTAATCTAAAATCCTTTCATTGAAAATGGGACTGACTAGCCAATCTCAACGCCTCAGAATGGCCGCCTTAGGAGATGCCCTCAATAGTGCTTTGTCATACGGGGAAGAGGGATTGAAGCTGGCTGTTGAGATTTTGACCAATGAAACTGGTCAGATGCGCTTGGCTGCTTATGACCTCCTTTGGGAAAAGTTAGATGAAACTGGGAAGCATCAGCTGCTCAAATATCTTTCCCGTAGCGAATTCCTTTGAGTGTTCCCTCTCTAGAACACCGATTCAGTGTTGATAAATTGCTGATAGGGTGAGACAAGGAAGACAAGGAAGACAAGGAAGACAAGGAAGACAAGGAAGACAAGGGGGACAAGGGGGAATCGTGGAGAAAGAAGCTATCAAAACTCATGAAGATTTAGCGGTTTATCAACTAGCATTCTCCGCAGCGATGACAATCTTTAAAATCTCCAAAAAGTTTCCGGTAGAAGAAAAATATTCATTGACTGACCAAATTCGTCGCTCCGGAGCGTTCTGGGATGTGCGGTCTTTGGCTGAGGCTTGGCGTAAGAGGAGATATGTTCCCGAACTGCGACAGCAGCGTCGCGCTGCTTCCGCAGGGACGGAGTCTAGAGCATCGATTCAGTATTCATGGATTCTTGGTAAAGTGAGACAAGGGAGACAAGGGGGACTCCGAGGACAAGGGGGAAGCGTGGAGAAAGAAGCTATCAAAACTCATGAAGATTTAGCAGTTTATCAACTGGCGTTCTCTGCAGCGATGACAATCTTTGAAATCTCCAAAAAGTTTCCTGTAGAAGAAAAATATTCATTGACTGACCAAATTCGTCGGTCTTCTCGCTCAGTTTGTGCGGTCTTTGGCCGAGGCTTGGCGTAAGAGGAGATATGTTCCCGAAGGGCGGCGTAGCCTAGCCGCTTTTATCTCTAAATTAAATGATTGTGAAGCTGAAGCTGCAGAAACTCAGGTCTGGCTCAAGTTCGCCGTCAAGTGTCAATACGTAGATTTAGAAAAAGGAAGAGAACTCTATGGAACTTACAATCAAATTCTAAGCGGATTAGTGAGTATGGTTAACAATCCCCATCGCTGGATTATAGGCAAATAAAGAAATTCTCCCTTGTCCCCCTTGTCCCCCTTGTCCCCCTTGTCTCTCCTGTCGATGACTTTTGGGATTACTGAATCGGTGTTCTAGGGCGTGTTTTAAAACCCTCTGCGATCGCTGTTTCACTTGGTGTCGTTAGTCTAAACTCCAATTCCGCTGAGTTGGTTGATAAATCTATTAGTCCTCAACCAGGCGAAATAGAAGAAACTGACTCACCTGTTCATCCCTAAAATTATCATCGCTAACTAGTACTAAACTGCGGCTGCCATCTGGCAAGATAGGACCAAGGGTCATTCCCTCCAAATTATCCAATTCAATGCCCAGTTCGCTTAAATCTAGCAATAACTTTTTCTTGAGGGGTTCAATTTGACCGAGATTCCCTTTGAGGCTGGCAATGCCAGAAGTATCAGTAGCATTGCCAATTATCACCTCAAAAATTTTCGCCCCAAAGCCAGAAAATCCGAAAGACCGCTCTAAACTGAGGAAATAGCCCTCCTTCTCCAGCGCCATCAATTCTGATAATCCACGATCTATCGTGTCGCTGGCAGCAGGATCGAGCAGATAAAGATGTTCTGCAACTAATATTGGATCACCGACGGAATTAATGACATAGTGCATCAGGCGAATCCGGACTTGCTCTTCTGGCTTGTCTAGTGCAGTATCCTGCAAGAGAGCAGACTCTGTGGCTGTAAACAGGCGAAATGGATCGTCTGCCGTCAAGCCATTCGGATTGAGAGTCAAAGCTTCAAACCCTAAATTCTCTTGAACTCCGCGAGGCTCTTGTTCTGTTTTTTCAGCTTGATTGGGTAAGTAGCGCTGCGGAATTCTCAAGCTTTGCTGCTGCTGTCCAGTTTTCAGGTCAAATTCCCCAATAAAGGGAGCAATTCCTCTATTGGGAACTCCTTCACTGGAAATGAACGCGGTTCGTTTTGGAGCAATGGCGATGCCTTCTGGGTCAATACTTCCGGGGGGATATGTTTCTCCCTGACCATTAGTGAGAAAGGTGACATCTTCCACCTCTACGCTTTCAATGCTGACCTTGCCCTTCTCAGTTTGATTGAGCCTCAAATTCAAGGTATAAAACCGAGCTGGAGCAAATTTACTGCGGTCATCAGAAAGAACATAGAAGCGGTTCCTTTGCCGATCGTAGGTCAATGCAGATAATCCTCCCACTAGCGTATCCTCAAAGGATATCTTTGGCAGCTGATACTCTCCCAGAAATTCCAGGGATAGGTTGAGAAACATTCGCTCCTGAGCCGTCACTCGTGGCGATGTACCACAGGCTGTCAACGCGATGAGGAGGACAATACTCAAAACTAACCTAGCTAACCTCCTCACCACCAGTTTAAATTGGCGATCGCTCATAATTGCCTCCCAACTTTCCTACTCCTGGAAAACTTTGAATTCCCTTTAGTAGTAATAATATTGATAAATTAAGAATTATGGGAGTATTGGCTGACTCCGATGGGCTGTAAAAAAAACTATCTAAATCACTTAAGAATACTAAACCTGGCAATTGCTCTGTTAGCTGTCCTGTTGGGAACAGCGGCGGATAAACGATGGGGTACATTAGTCGTCTTTGCCCAAACGGAGGCTCAACAACCATCACCTCTAGAGATTACTACCCCTGACCCCCTGTTGCCTTCTATAAATCGCCCTCTCAGTCCCTTAGAACGCTATAGAATCAAAGAAGTGATTGAGGAATTAAACGCCCAGGCTACTGCTCAATCGCAAGCTGGAAACGACCAAGAGGCTTTTACCATCTGGTATCGACAACTCAGATTGCAGCGGGCATTAGGAGGTCGATTAGAAGAGGTGCAAGCCTTGGGAAGAGTGGGTAATATTGCCTGGGAGAAAGATCGCGGAGTAGATGTTGAATTGATCAATGAGCGCTTGGAAACAATTGAGCAGGAGGCATCTTCAGAAGGAGCACTTGAACCAGAGTTATTGAGTGCTTTTGGTCAGGCTTATGAGCAGGTACACAATCTCGGCAAAGCCCTAGAGATTTATCAGCAAATTCTTGCCAATGCCCGAGAACAGAAAGATATCAGCGCTCAAGAAGCGGCATTAAAAACGATTGGGCAACTTCATCTTGCCCGGTTTGATTACCCAAATGCGGCAGCCACCTATGAAGAGTTGTTGACCTTGGCGCGATCGCGGTTGGACTATTTTAATGAAGGTATCTATCTTCAGCAATTAGCGTATATTTACAACCAGGCATCGCAGCCAGAAAACGCTCTGCCTATCAAGGAGCAACTTGCTCAAAGTTATCTCAACAATGAGCAAATCCAAAAATTAGCAGCCCTAAAAATCTCCATTGCCGCTGATTATCAAGCCCTTGACCAACCAGAAGCAGCCAGCCAAAACTATCAGGAAGCATTTGCGCTGGCTTGGTCTCTGCAGTATTTCGCTACCGCTAGCGAAGCACTGCAAAAATTAGGGGATCTTTATCGGGCTTATGGTCAGGATAATGAAGCTTTGCAAGTCTATCAAGAACTGCTAAAGGTAGAGCAGCAGTCTTATAATCTCTACGGTTTAATGAATACTTACGATCGCATCGGACAGATTTATTTGGAGCAGAAAAACTATCCCCAAGCCCTAGCTTCATTTGAGCAAGCCTTGGAAATTGCCAGGTCATTAAACTATCAAGAAGATTACTTCACCACTCAGATTGAGCTGGTGAACCGGGAAAGTCAAAAGTCAAAAAACTTATAACTAAGGACTAACTTCATGTTGCACTACTAAAACTGAGCAGTGAGCATGATGGACAACATAGTTACTCACGCTCCCTAGCAACATTTCCGATAGACCTTTTCGACCTCTGCGACCGATCACAATCAGATCGGCTCCCCAAGTTTTAGCTAGAGCGCAAATCTGTGGTCCGGGATCTCCTACTCTATGGTCAAATTCTGAGAGAATTCCTCCCTCAGTTGCCCGGCGGGAAAAAGAACGCAACCATGCCTGAAGTTCCTCTGTTGCTTCTTGTACGAGTTGCTCTTCTAATTCGATCATCTCTCTGGAATAAATCCCGCCATAAGCCCCCATGCTAGCAGCAGCTACCATTTCCGACATCCCCGGCATCTGCCCTTGGACGCAGTGAAACACCATCAGGCGGCTGCTATAGGCTTGCGCTAGCTGCATCGCTTTTTCAAATAATTGAGGTGTCGAAGCCAGGTAATCAACAGCAACGAGAATTTTTCTGAAGCCAACAGTTGAACTCTGGGGTTCAGGTTCTTGGTGGTTAGTGACTTCCCGGCTTTTTTCTTGAGTATTCATAATTACCGGTGGGTTGTTGACAGCTTGGGAATGCTTCTACTTTCAGGTTGACACAAACTTTAAATTATGTATCAAATTTGACAGAAAATTTAATATATGTGGGAACATCGAAAAGTTTTCGCTCTACTGAGACTGGAAATGACACAAAGCCCCTGGCTGATGTAGCTGGGGCTGGGTAGTTTACTGTGGAATGGTTACGCTAGAAGAGCCTAAGTACAAACCGGGACTATTTTGTCCTACAGGAAAGGCTGTGACACCAAACTGATAAACGCCACCATACATAGGACGGCTTCCCTTTAGGGAAATTGTCACCGTGTTGCCTGGTCTTACAGGCTGGTCAAAAACAACTGTTACCTCGTTGGAGTCAGAAGTCCGGCTTCCACCAATATTGGCAAGAGAAAGGGACGGACCGCCAGCGAAACTGTCACCCCTGAAGGCACTGCTCTTAGCTAGCTTAAAACCGATCTGCTCTAAATTGGGCTGCTGGGTGATGGTAACAGCCTGCATCGGCTCTCCAGCATCTTTAGGCACCATAATGGTAAAGTGGTAGATAGCTGGACCACTGGCAACGTTGCTAATAGCAACCCTAGTTAAATGGGGAGACCGCTCGAAGGTTGTCCGCCCACCGCCGATGTCGTAGGCATTGGCAGGTGCGCTCGATAGGGTGGCGGGAAGTAACAGACCCCACATTAAAGCACCCGCACCAACCGCGAAAGACTTAGCATTGGTTTTTAACATTGTCCTCACCTCAAATCATGAACTACAGGGAGGCGAAACCTTGAGTACAGCAACGCTAAACATAGCGAGTTGTCTGTGTCCGAAATTGCTAAACTAAGTTGAGCGTCACTTCGTCAAGTAATATTTGAGAGGGAAGTTTTTCTGAAATAGACTGCGATTTCTCCTCTTATACAGCTATTATAATTCGACGGCATCTAAATGAGTTTTCGTTGATAGTCAGCTTAAAAAAAAATGAGAATTTGAAAAATAAATTAACGAAAATCCGAGTTTTGGCGATTGAGGAAACCCTTACCCAGTTGCCAATTGCCAGTTGCTATAACGGCTAAAACCTTTTCAAGTGCGTAAGTCCTGAGTTTTATGAGCCAGAGTTTCCTTCGTTATTCTTAAAGGGGTCTTCACCAATTCCGAGTTCTTTTTTGCTGCGTTTGATCTGTGTCCAGAGATTTTTAATTTGTTGATAAGCCTCTAAAGAGGTAATCTTACCAGCAGTTTCTAAATTACAGATATAGTTTACCCGTTGAGCAAATTCTTGCAAATTAGCATTGAACAGCAGATTTTCTGGCTTAAACTCACCGCGATAGGGACTGCGAGGATAGAGAAAATCATCTTTGTCATTTTTGACTGCCATTGCCGCCTCCTTTTTAATTGATTTTTTTCATCTGATTCTATTTCAATAGTATCAACCGAATTTTCTTATGTCGCAAGTGCAAAAACTCTACGAAGGAAAAGCCAAGATTCTCTATCCCACAGACGATCCAGACATTCTTCTGACTCAATTTAAAGATGATGCCACTGCCTTTAACGCTCAAAAGCGAGGACAGATTCAAGGCAAAGGAGAAATAAACTGTTCTATATCAGCAGCTTTATTTGAGTGGTTAGAATCAGTTGGAGTTTCCACCCACTATATCAATCGACCAGCCGCGAATCAAATGAGAGTCCGGGCTGTAAAAATTCTCCCCATCGAAGTGGTAGTAAGGAATATTGCGGCTGGAAGCCTTTGCAAGCAGACGGGTTTGTCAGAGGGGAAAGTCCTGCCGTCGCCGCTGGTTGAATTTTATTTGAAAAATGACGAACTAGGAGACCCCCTGTTAACCCGCGATCGCCTATTACTTTTGGAACTAGCTAACCCTGAACAGCTAGAGCAAATACAGGCAATGGCTTTGCAAATTAATCAACATCTGAGTGACTTCTTCAATCGTTGCGGGATTATTTTGGTGGATTTCAAATTGGAATTTGGCTTGGATTCTCAACAGCGATTGCTCTTAGCAGATGAAATCAGTCCCGATACTTGTCGCCTGTGGGACAAGGCAGAAGCAGATCCGAAGGCGCGGGTGATGGATAAAGACCGATTCCGTCGAGATTTGGGGCAAGTAGAATCAGCTTATCAGCAAGTTCGGGAAAGAGTACTAGCTCAAATTGCCCAGTGGCGCAGTTAGGAGGGCAGGGGAGCAGGGGAGTGTGGGGAGCAGGGGAGGCAGAGGGAGCAGAGGGAGCAGAGGGAGCAGAGGGAGCAGGGGGAGCAGGGGAGCAGGGGAGGCAGGGGAGTGTCAACTAGCTAATTTTGGATAACGGAACCTTCTAATTGTGGTAGAGTCAGTACTTTAGGGGATTCATGTCTTCTTGTCCAGTAGCTTGCTGTCAATCACTTGCTGTCAATTATTGGTCAATAATAAATAACGGAAAAAACTGATAAATTATTGCTTTATTTGGGTGTGTGGCAGTGCTGAACGAAATTAACAACGTCCGTTTGTCTCCAGTGTTAGGCGCAATCCTTGCTGCCTCAACAACTCTCAGTCTATCTAAGCCAGCAAGAGGAGAAACTGCTGACCTAGCTTTGCCGTCGGTAGAAGCAGCCATGCAAGAGGGAGAGACAATTCCTCTTGAAACAAAAGTGTCGGACATTCAGAGGTCACTGGTGGGGGAAAACCCAACTCTTCCGCCGATGGAAGGACAAGTGTGGGGATTTAGCCCTCAGATAGATTTTACTGTCAGAGAATCTTCCCTCCCTCAGAATCAGAGTTCACTAGAGAAAAACCTAACTCTTCCCCCCCTGGGAGAACAAGTGTGGGGAATTAGCCCTCAGTTGGATTTCACTGTCAGGGAATCCTCCCTCGCTCAGAATCAGAGTCCAGATCCGTCCAACGAAGTTCCAGTTCCACCCCAACTCCCGGAAGCCCCACCCCCACCGCCCGAAGCTTCACCCCAACCGCCCGGAGCCCCACCCCAACTGCCCGAAGCCCCACCTCCAGAACCGCAAGTGCTAGTGGGAGAAGTCTTAGTCAGGGGTGCAGATAAGGAACTCACAGATCTGGTCTACAACGCGATTAGCATCCAACCAGGGCGAACTACAACCCGCTCTCGGTTACAAGAAGATGTCGAAGCTATTTATGCTACTGGCTACTTTGCCAATGTGAAAGTGACGCCAGAGGATACGCCTTTGGGAGTTCGCATTACCTTTGCAGTAGAGCCTAACCCAATCCTCAATCAAATGGTAATAGAAACAGTACCAGCCACGGAAAAAGAGCGCGTGCTGCCCCAAGAAGTTGTCGATGAAATCTTTAGCGATCGGTACGGCAAAATTCTCAATCTGCGCGACTTGCAAGAAGATATCAAAGAATTGACCAAGTGGTACACAGAAAACGGTTACGACCTATCGCAGGTAGTAGGTTCTCCAGAAGTTGCCGAGGATGGCACAGTGACCCTAGTGGTCGCAGAAGGGGTGATTGGGGACATCCAGGTGAGATTTTTCGACGAAGAAGAAGAGCCTGTCGAGGAGTCGACAACCCGCGATTTCATTGTCACGAGAGAGATGCAGTTGAAGCCAGGGGATGTCTTTAACCGCAATACAGCCCAGAGAGATTTGCAAAGAGTCTTTGGTCTGGGGATATTTGAAGACGCGCGACTTTCTTTCAGTCCAGGGGAAGACCCCAGTGAGGTAGTTGTCAACATAGATGTGGTTGAGGGGAGTACTGGTTCTCTGGCTGCTGGTGCCGGGGTTAGCTCCACTAGTGGTGTTTTTGGTACGGTCAGCTTTCAGCGGCAAAATTTGGGGGGCAATAACCAGAGCATTGCAATAGAGACTCAGGTTGGAACGCGGGAGTTGCTGTTTGATGCTAGTTTTACAGATCCCTGGATTGGCGGCGATCCCCACCGCACTGCCTACACTGTCAATGGCTTCCGGCGTCGGTCGATTTCCCTGGTTTATGACGGCGGCGACAGGCGAACGATAAGAACGGAGAATGGCAACAATAGTCCCCGCATAGTGCGTACCGGCGGAGCCATCACTTTTTCTCGCCCTCTTGCTGACAACCCCTATACTAGACCGGATTGGAGACTTTCAGCCGGATTGCAGTACCAAAATATTCGGGTTGAGAATGCCGATGGCGACCTCGCACCGAGGTCGAGAGAAGTGGACGGGAGCCAAAAACTAGCCTTCAATCGCAACGGAGTAGACGACCTGGTAATCCTGAAGCTTAGCGCCTCCCAGGATAACCGCAATAACCCCCTGCTACCCACCAGCGGTTCTTTGCTGCGATTGGGAATGGATCAAGCGGTGCCAACCAATGCGGGAGGGGGAGAAAATATTATATATAATCGCCTGCGAGGCAGCTACAGCTTTTACATTCCCGTGCAGATAATCAACTTCGATTTTACCCAGGGACCGCAGGCTTTCGCCTTCAACGTTCAATCGGGTACGGTGCTGGGAGACTTTCCCCCTTATGAAGCTTTTGTTCTCGGCGGCAGTAACTCAGTGCGCGGTTATGGGGAAGGAAACCTTGCCAGTGGCCGCTCCTATTTTCAGGCAACCGCTGAGTATCGCTTCCCGATTATTTCTTTCTTTCGGGGCGCTATATTTGTTGACTACGGCACCGATCTCGGTTCCGCTGATGCCGTCCGCGGAAATCCCTCTAAGGTTCGCAACTTGCCAAGAAACGGCGTCGGCTACGGCATCGGTGTCCGGGTTGATTCTCCCCTCGGTCCGCTTCGGCTTGACTATGCCTTTGATAGAGATGGTGAAGCTCGCGTACACTTTGGCATTGGAGAGAAATTTTAATTTGTTGTTGGTTATTTGTTGTTTGTTGTTTGTTGTTTGTTTATGCCGCAGACAGTAGGGAAATCGTTTGAACTTTCAGGGGTCGGACTGCACTCTGGTGCTAATACTCGGGTGCGGGTTTTGCCAGCTAATTTAGGGGAAGGGCGTTACTTTGTTCGCGTTGATTTGCCGGGAAAACCAGAGATTCCTGCGCAGGTGGAGGCGGTGAGTCAGACAATCCTTTCCACAGAACTCGCTAGTGGAGAGGGGCGCGTGCGCACGGTAGAACACCTGCTGGCGGCACTGGCAGCTAGCGGTGTAGATAACGCCCGCATTGAAATTGATGGGGCGGAAGTTCCTTTGATGGATGGATCGGCGGCAGAGTGGATGAAAGCGATCGCCAAAGTCGGAATCACTCCCTCTGAAGAGGACAAGGGGACAAATCCTCACCCCCTCACCCTCACCTCGCCCATCTGGATCTGGGAAGGGGATGCCTTCGCTGCCGCGCTGCCTGCATCAGAGACTCGCTTTACTTACGGAATTGATTTTGACTATAGTGCGATCGGCAACCAATGGTATAGCTGGAGTCCTGGATCAGAAAGTTTTGCTGAAGCGATCGCCCCTGCCCGCACCTTTGGTTTCGCCGCTCAAATTGAGCAACTGCGACAAGCTGGTTTAATCCAGGGCGGCAGTTTAGAAAATGCCCTGGTTTGTGACGATCGAGGCTGGCTCAATCCTCCCTTGAGATTTTCAAATGAGCCAGTGCGTCATAAACTTTTAGACTTAGTAGGGGATTTAAGTTTACTGGGGACATTTCCCCAGGCTCATTTTCTCGCCTACAAAGCTAGCCACAAGCTGCACGTCCAACTAGCAAAGGCGTTAAGAAGTCTGAAAGAGAAAGCCCATGTCCGCGATCGCTGATGTCAATCCTGTGAAAGAAACAAACAAGCAGCAAATGTTGCAATCCTCACCTGCCAAGCAAATCTTTACGGTTGAAGAAATTCAAGAGTTACTGCCTCACCGCTATCCTTTCGCTTTAGTGGATCGAATTATTGAGTATGTCCCTGGAGAAAGAGCAGTAGGGATCAAAAATGTCACTATTAATGAACCTTTTTTTCCAGGACACATTCCGGGACGTCCGATTATGCCTGGGGTGCTGATTGTAGAGGCTATGGCGCAAGTCGGTGGTGTTGTATTAACTCAACTGCCGGGAATGAAAGGCAATTTCTTTGCCTTTGCTGGAATTGATAAAGTTCGCTTCCGCCGTCAAGTTGTTCCGGGAGATCAGTTGGTAATGACTGTAGAACTCCTCGCTTTCAAGCGGAAGCGCTTTGCCAAAATGCAGGGAAGCGGGTTAGTTGACGGTCAGTTAGTCGTACATGGTGAAATGCTGTTTTCACGGGTCGATTAGTATCGATTCAGTTGCTTCTGTGTTGTTTGGAGGTTTACTGGCAAGAAAATCGATCTCATTTTAAATGCGTGAGCGGGAACTCCACCACTTCGAAACAGGTGGTGGATGAGAGCGAACTTACCACGCTTGCCGGACTAATTGTATCTGGCTATTCTAGCATTATCTGATAAAATAATAGAGATGATTAGGCAAGCACAAAAGGTAAGAATTTATCCAACTGACGAACAAAAACAGCAACTAGCAGGTGCTATGGGTTGTTGACGTTGGTGGTG
>JAAUXZ010000439.1_pt1 | contig 12061 bp, 11 predicted proteins | sample 7278131 | NCBI WGS metagenome assembly JAAUXZ01 (sample SAMN14350119, study PRJNA611818) | marine sediment metagenome | isolation source: surface marine sediment (3m) | place: French Polynesia: Moorea | collected 2018-08
AGGTTACGAAGAAGAAGACATGATCGCCCTGCTGCGAGCTCGGACACCGTGAGTAACGTCGACGACGTTAAGGAGTACCTCACCGGCCTGCAGAATCGCATCTGCGCCGAGCTCGAGTCCATCGATGGTAAAGCCAGGTTCGGCAGCGACAAATGGGAACGCCCGGGCGGTGGCGGCGGTGACAGCCGCGTCCTCAAGCAAGGCGAGATCTTTGAGCAGGCCGGCGTCGGTTTCTCGCACGTTTTCGGCGACCAGATGCCGCCATCGGCAACGAAGAACCGGCCCGAGCTCGCGGGCAAGGCATTCCAGGCCGTCGGCGTCTCGCTCGTGCTGCACCCGCGCAACCCGTACGTACCGACAACGCATGCCAACTTCCGCTTCTTCACGGCTGGCCAGCGCAAACCCGTCTGGTGGTTTGGCGGTGGTTTTGACCTGACGCCCTACTACCCGTTCCTGGATGACGTCGTGCACTGGCACACGGTCGCCAGGGCCGCGTGCGAACCATTCGGCGACGACCTGTACCCACGCTACAAGCAATGGTGCGACGAGTATTTCTACCTCAAGCATCGCGGCGAGACGCGTGGCGTGGGCGGGCTGATTTTCGACGACGTCAACGAACCCGGCTTCGACGAGAGCTTTGCGTTCGTCCGTGCTGCGGGTGAGAGTTTTCTCAAGGCTTACAAGCCGATTGTTGAGAAGCGCATCTCGCACCGTTTCGGTGAACGACAGCGCAACTTCCAGCTATATCGACGCGGACGCTACGTCGAATTCAACCTGATCTACGACCGGGGCACGCTGTTTGGCCTGCAGTCCGGTGGTCGCACCGAGTCCATACTCATGTCGCTGCCACCCATGGTGCGCTGGGAGTATGACTGGCAGCCGGAACCCGGTTCGCCTGAGGAGGCGCTGTACAAAGACTATCTCCGTCCTCGCAACTGGCTCGGAGAGACCGGGTAGACGAAAGTTTTCCCGATCTGTCGCAACTTTTTGCCGCCGAAAGGCATCCAAAGAACATGAACAAGAAAAACCGCCTCCGCGGGCTGGCCGCAATCGGTGCCGGTCTCGCTCTCTCATCGTCCGCGTTTGCCGAAAAATACGACGTGGGCCTTCGTAACAGCGGCTCAACGGCCACACCGGTCCAGCAGGAAATGCCGGCGTACCCGGCGGAGCTTGCCGACTCGGGCCAGGAGGGCTGGGTCCGGATGCATTTCGTCATCGGGCCCGATGGCCAGGCAATTGACCCGATTGTCATCGACTCGAGCGGCGGTGCGGGTTTCGAAACCGAAGCGCGCAAGGCACTGGAGCAGTGGCGCTTCGAGGCCCCCGAAGCGGGCGGTGAGGATGCGCACAACGTTGTGAACATCCGCTCCGAAGTCCGCGGCAGCCGCGATTCGGCGACCAAGGGATTCCGCAAGGACCACGAACGCATCGTCCTTAATCTCGTGCATGAGCGAAACGATGACGCCCGCGAAAACGTCGATGAACTGTTCGAAAAAGGCGGTTTCAACATGTACGAATCCACTGCGCTCTGGCTGATGGCCGGCCGCGTGGATGGCGTAGAGGGCAATGATGCCGGCAAGCTCGAATGCTACCGGCGCGCGCTCGCCGTCAGCACGAAGCGGTCTCTGGGGCCCGAGAACCGGAAGGCCCTGATGGCGAAGATCTTCCAGCTCGAGGACGAAGCAGGGCAGTACTCGGCCGCGCTGACGACCTTCCGATCGCTCGACCGCTTCTCGACCGAGTCCGAGGTTGATGAGGAATTACAGGCTCGCGCCGACGAGATTCGCGCGCTCGTCGACGGCGATGAAGACCTCGTAGCGAGCGCGACGGTCTACAACCCGTGTAACTGCGAAGCCGGCGAGTCCCTTTGGTACTACAAGCCGGCCCGCCGGACATTCTCTTTTGCCAACCTGAATGGTAACGTCACACGCTTTGAAGCACGGTGCGAAAAGCAGCGCATCCAGGGCGCCATGGAAACCGGCAAGACCTGGACGCTGGCACCGGAATGGGGCAATTGCCGCGTCTTCGTATTCGGTGACGACGGTGCGCAGTTCGACTTCGTCGAGCATGCGGCCGAAACCCAGGAGGACGCGTCGACGCCCGTGGCGAGAGACGATGTCCTGGATAGAAGAAATCGAGGTCAGCAAGGCTGACGCAAAACTCGCGGAGATTTACGCCGCGCTGATCGAACAGCGCGGCAAAGTCTCCAATATCCTCAAGGTTCACAGTCTGAACCCCGCCGCGATGGGCAACCATCTCGAGCTTTACATGACCCTGATGTTCGGCAAGTCCGGCCTGAGCCGACTCGAACGCGAGGCCATTGCCGTCGTCGTCTCCGCGAACAACGACTGCGCATACTGCGTCAATCATCATGCCGAGGCGCTGCGTCACTACCTCAAGGACGAAGACACGCTTAACCTGCTCACGGCCGCTGACGGGCTCGAGACGCTCGAACCGCGCCTGAGCAATATCGTTCGCCACGCCGAGAAGCTGACGACGGCGCCGGGCGCGATGACGGAGAGCGACCTGGGCGAACTGCGCGCGGAAGGCCTCTCGGACAATGACATTCTCGACCTGACACTGATCGTCGGGTACTTCAATTTCGTCAATCGCATTGCGATGGGCCTCGGTGTCGAGTTCACCGAGGACGAGCTTGGCGGCTATCTCAACGACTGACAAGATGATCGCGACTCGCCTTTTCCTGCTGATTCTTCTGCTGGCGCTTGCGGCTTCCGCGGCTGCCGAGGAAAAGTCGGTCTTGCGCGACGCGGGCGAAATGACCGTACAGCTCGCAGGCACAGAGGCGGGTAACGATCCCAGGATTTACATCGTGCAGCTTCGCGAGCCGTCAGTCGCCGCGCGGCAAGCCTATCTTGCGAAGCAAGCCGCGCCGACTCCGCTCGGCTTCAAGCCTCAGCTTGGCGTCGACCGCAACAACCCGTCCGCGAAGGCATACGCGGCCGAGCTCGAGGTGACACAGAATCGCGTTCTGGAGAAAGCCGGTCCGGGTACTGAGAAGATCTACAGCTACCAGTACGCCCTGAATGGATTCGCAGCGCGCATGACGGCCGCGCAGGCGCAGAAGCTCGAGTACCTTCCCGAGGTCCTGAACGTCTGGGAAGACGAGATTCGCCCGATGGCCACTCGCCAGAGCCTCTCCTTCCTCGAGTTGTTCGACGCTGACGAGGGACTGCGCACCGCCGCAGGCCTCGACGGCGACGGCGTCGTAATCGGTGTTATCGACAGCGGCGTGTCCCCGGGGCACCCGGCGCTGCTCGATACACGCGAAGCGGACCGACCGCGGGCATGCCAGGCCAGCTGGGGTGAAACGACGATTCTCGGCCGCTGGCTATGTCGGCGTTATCGCAAGCTGCCAGACGTCACGAACTTCGATCCGCCCGATGGCTGGAGCGGCACCTGTGTCGCGGGCGAGAATTTCGAGGCGACTGATTGCAACAACAAGATGATCGGCGCTCGCTGGTTCATCGAGGGTGCGCTGGCAACAGGGCCCATCGACGACGCCGAGTTTCGCTCGCCCCGCGACGCCGACGGCCACGGCACACACATCGCAACAACGGCTGCCGGCAACCGCACGAGTGCGGCGATATTCGGCACGACCATCGGCGACCTCGAAGGCGTTGCGCCACGGGCGCGAATTGCGACCTACAAGGCTTGCTGGCTGCGCCCGGGCGACACACGCGCGAGCTGCAACACATCGGACCTCGCGGAAGCCATCGACGCGGCGGTCGCTGACGGTGTCGACGTCATTAATTACTCGGTCGGCAGTTCATTGCGACGAATCACGGCGCCCGACGACGTCGCGCTGATGGCCGCCACCAAGGCCGGGGTATTGGCCGTCGTGGCAGCCGGCAATGAAGGCCCGAACCTCGCAACAGTCGGTTCCCCCGCCGGTGCGCCCTGGGTTGTCACGGCTGCGGCTTCGTCGCGCGACGGCGAGTTGAATGTCGAAGCGATGGAGATTACTGCACCATCGTCCATCGCAAAGCGCTACGCCGTTAAGGAAGCGAGCTTCACTCCCCCACTCGAGGACGTCGACCCGATCGAGGCGGAGCTGATCCTTGTCGATGATGACGACACGACCCTCGATACCGGCGACAGCGGTGGCTCCGAAGCGGATGCTTGCCAGGCACTCGTCAATGGCGCCGATGTCGACGGAAAGATCGCGTTCATCCAGCGAACCGGGTGCCGCTTCGACGACATGGTCGCCAACGCGGCGGACGCGGGTGCCGTTGCAGCGCTGATCTACAACATCGCGGGTGACCCGATCATTATGGATGGCCGAACCGGGTTGTCCGATATTCCCGCGCTCATGATCGGCCAGGCGGACGGCAACCTTATCCTCACGGAAATCGACGAGGGCAATGCCGTTACGGCAATCCTCGACAAGGGCTTCCTGCTGACGACGTCCGAAAGCGGCAATGAGATGGGGACGTTCTCGGCACGCGGACCCGGGCCAGTCCCCGATGTATTGAAGCCGGACGTCACCGCGCCGGGAATCAACATTCTTGCGGGCTTCTCTCCCGATTCCGCGTACTCGAAGCCAGGTGAGTTATTCGCGTATCTGACCGGGACATCGATGTCGACGCCGCATGTCGCGGGCGTGGCCGCGCTGCTGCGGCAGGCGCATCCGGACTGGTCGCCAGCAGCACTGAAGTCGGCAATGATGACGTCAGCGCGGCAGGATGTGACGCAGTCAAGCGGCGTCGGTAACGCCAACCCGTTCGACTTCGGCGCCGGTCATATCGTGCCGAACGACGCACTCAATCCAGGCCTCGTGTACGACATCACGGACGACGAGTACGACGCCTACGCCTGCGGCATCGCCTCACCGGCGATATCCCAGGCGCGCTGTGACGAACTCGAGACGGCCGGTTTTTCATTCGACCCGCGTGCGCTGAACCTGCCGTCCATAGCGATGTCGCGGCTCGCGAACACGCAGACGGTCACACGGCGCGTCACCAACGTTAGCGACGAGGCGGGCTCGTACGTCGCCGAGGCCTCGCCGCCGCCGGGTATGAGCGTCACGGTCGTGCCGAGCGCTATTGCGCTCGCCCCGGGTGAGTCCGCGAGTTTCGACGTGACGGTCAACTACGAATCCGGTCCGCTCGATCTGTGGCGTTTCGGTTCGATGACGTGGCGATCCGATGCGCACACGGTTTACACGCCGATCGCGGTCAAGCCAACGTCGATACTCGCCCCTGATGAGATTCCTGCCTCCGGCGGTACGGATGCACGTAGTTTCGACGTCGAGTTTGGCTATTCCGGCGCTTACTCGCCGGGTGTTCATGGCCTGAATCTCCCGCTCGTGCTGAATGGCTTTGTCGACAATGATCCGGACAAGATCTTTGAGTTCGCATCGACGAGTATCCCAGGTACGACGTTGCACCCGATCAGCGTGCCGGCTAACCAACTGTATGCGCGCTTCGCATTATTCGATGCCCTGACTGATGGCGACGACGATCTCGACATGTACGTTTATTACTGCGGCCTGGACGGGTCCAACTGCATCAAGCTTGGCGAAAGCGGCGAGCCGACCTCTCAGGAACGGTTTGACGTGTACCTGCCGGCCGAAGGGATCTATGCCGTGTTCGTACATGGGTTCGAGACTGATCCGGTGCAGGGCGGACCCGGATCGAACTACCAGCTGCTGTCCTGGGGCGTCGGCATCGTTGACGACAAGGGCAACATGTCGGCGAGCGGTCCGGCGTTCGTCAACGCCGGCACGACGGGCACCGTGGACTTCAGCTGGTCAGGCCTGATCAGCAATACGATCTATTTCGGTGCCATCTCGCACAACACGCCACAGGGCCTCGTGGCCCTGACGCTGATCACGATCGTCAACTAGCTGAGCCAGCCTTGCGCCTTCGCGCGTCTCGAGTACCAGATCTCGAGAACACAAATCAGTATCACGAGCGTCGGGATGACGAGCCAGAACGGTTCGAACAGCTCGAGTCCGTTGCGCAGCAGGTAACCGTCAGTGAATTGCAGTATCGCGCAGACCAGCGAGATCACGAACATTGGCACTGCCCAGGCTTTTCTGAGCAGCAGGAATATCACGCCGAGCACCCCCGCATTCACGGCAATCGCGTAGGCGGAATGTGCCCACGCCGGCGTATCGACAACGTGCGCGATTTGTTGTGCTGTATACCCGGCGCCCTGCAATTTCTCAGGCGTTAGCGTCGAGAAATCGTAGTACATGTAAAGGCCCAGCACGTTCCAGAGAGCAAAAAAGCCCCCGAGTACCCAGAACACGGTGCCCGGCTTAGTGTTTGATTCTTCTGACATTTCTTCCCCTCCGGCAAACTTTTCCCCAGCCTCTATACTGGATTGTAATCGGTAATTCTGCCGGGAATGCAAGACTTGAAGCTAAGAGAGAAAAAAATGAAGAAGAAAATTCTCGCGGTTCTCGCCGCAACACCGCTGCTATTTGTGGGTTGGGGGGTCGCATTTGCCGACGGACACGAAGAGGAGAAGTCGCCCTGGGTAACACCAGTCGACACCTTCACGTGCACGTTCAATGACGGCAAAGACATGGGGGATCTTAATGACGTCATAGCCGATTGGAACAAGTTTCTAGACTCCAAAGGCGTTAACGATTACGGCGCGATGATCATGACGCCGAACTACCATGGCGCAGACACGTTCGACCTGGGCTGGCTTGGATTCTGGACGTCCCAGGAAGCGATGGGCGCAGGTATTGATATGTATCGCGCTGAAGCGGCCAGCCGGTTCGACCCTGAGTTCGCCAAGGTGGTTGACTGTGATACGCACGAGCACTGGGCCTCGATCAACGTTAAGGACCCGGGCGGCGCTGCTCCCGACACCTTCGTGCTGATGTTCTCGAACTGCACCCGTGAAGACGGCGTGGAATGGGACGACCTGTTCGGGCGAATCAAAAATGCCATGGATTACCAGACCGAGAAAGGCTTTGAGAAAGGCGACTGGATGATGTGGCCCGTCTTCGGCGGCGGCGGTGATCCCGGCTGGGAATTCAAATGGATCACTAGCTTCGCGAATTACACGGACTTCGGTAAGGCCTATCAGCACAACGCCAACGGCGGCGGCCGGCAGGCGATGAACGAAATCATGGGCAAGACGCTCGATTGCGATGCGGCGCGCGTTTACAACGCCCGCATGATACGAAGAATCCCTGACGCCGAAGAATAGGTATCAGGCCATCTTTGCGCACGGCCGGTATCGAAAACAGCCGGTCACGTGATCGTTGACCATGCCCGTTGCCTGCATGTGCGCATAGATGATCGTGCTACCGACAAACCTGAATCCGCGCTTCTTGAGATCTTTCGACAGAGCGTCGGATTCAGGTGAGGTGGCTGGCACATCACCGTCCTTTTTCCAGCGGTTCTGCAGTGGCCGGCCGTCAACAAAGCCCCAGATGTAGTCGCTGAAGCTGCCGAACTCCTCTTGCACGTCGAGGAATGCCTTAGCGTTCGAGACCGTTGACTCGACCTTGAGGCGATTCCGCACGATGGACGGATCCTGCAGCAGTTTCTCAACACGCTTCTTCGTAAAGCGCGCAACTTTCTCTGGATCGAAGTCGGCGAACGCCTTGCGATAGCCCTCGCGCTTGTTGAGGATGGTCGACCAGCTCAAACCCGCTTGCGCACCCTCGAGAATCAGGAACTCGAACTGCGTGCGGTCGTCGTGCACAGGCACGCCCCATTCCTCGTCGTGATAACGAATGTATTCGAGGCTGACGCCCTCGGCCCATCGGCAGCGTGTGACTGGTTTGGTCATGCAATGAATCTAGCAAAAAAAAGCCCGCGCAATGCGCGGGCTTTCTCCTGCATCAATGCAGTTTTACTTAGGCAACGCCGCAGGAACCTTCACCGCACTTGCCTTCGCCTTCTTTCTCACCGCAGGCGCCTTCACCTTCCTTCTCACCGCAAGAGCCTTCACCACACTTGCCTTCGCCTTTCTTATCCTCGCCTTCACCGCAAGAACCTTCACCGCACTTGCCTTCGCCGCCTTTCTTCTTGTCGCCGCCACATTTGCCTTCGTGACCGCCAAGCATGTAACCGATCTCAAGATTTGAAATCGCAAACGGGCTTTCTGCCGTATCGGCCGCGTTCACCGTGCCCGAAAGTGCAAATGAACCGGCCAACGCCGCGCCTACAGCCAGTGCAACCGGCTTAATTACTTTCTTATCTGCCATCGTCTTCTCTCCTACCAGGATTTATGCCCAGAAGCGGGCGTTCATCATTCCAGCGCGGGACGTCACGTCGTCCACGTCACTGACTCCACAACATTCTTTTGAATCGGCTCCAGCGGTTCATCGCGATTACCGATAATCGCAATGCTGCCGTCGCCAACGGGAAGAATGACCCCTCTTACACTGTCGCCGTCGATTGGCATAGCCTCTGCAATTTTCTCGTCCGGCAACAGGATGATCGTAACCGGACCGCTCTCACCCTGTACGACGAGGTGCGGCGCCTCATTGCCGCGAATCGTGCAGGGCTGTGCATAGGTAATGAGCGCTTCGCTTCGATCAAACACGGCGAGCGTTGCAGGCACGATGCGCGCGAGTCGCTCGTCAGAGACCGCAACGTCGGTCACGCGCAGCGCCCCCGGCTCGTGGTCCAGGTGCGCGAGAATTTCGTCGGCCAGCGAATCATGACTCTCGAACATATCGGACATGCGTAGCGAAATCGACGTCGCCAGCACAACGGTTGCGGCTACGGCGAACCACAGCGGCGCCCGCGAGCGCTTGCGCGTTGGCAGCGTCGTGACGTTATCCGCCTCGATGTCAGGCAAGTCGGGCATGACGAGCTCGGGCACATCGATCTGAAGCGCTTTCGCTATCTTCAGGTCGAGCCCCCTCGTTTCGTTGTCGTACTCGTCAGTCATTCTGATGCCACACTGTCTTTCAGCTTGTTGCGGGCTCGGTGCAGTCGCGTTAACACAGCACCCTGTTTCAGGCCCATCGTCTCTGCGATTTCGTTGGTGCTGTAGCCCATCAGGACCTGCAGAACCAGCGGTTCGCGGTAATCGTCCTCGAGCCCGAAAATCGCTTCACGCAAATCAGCGAGCTCCTCGTTCGGCGTCTCGGCAAGCAAAGCCGCCTGCGACGCTGACAGGTTGTCGATGTCGACGGTTTCCAACCGACGCCGTTCGAAGTAGCGCGCATTCTCCCGGCGAACAATGGTCAGCAACCATTGCTTGGCCGCGCCATCGTCTCGCAGGGCATCGAGAGACTTCCAGGCGCGCAATAGCGCTTCCTGGACGACATCTTCCGCAATCGCCGTGTCCCGGCTGAGCCAGGCGGCGTAGCGGTACATGTCGGGGTAGTAGACGGCTACAAGGCTGTCGAACCGTTGTCGCCGCATTCCCTCTGTGCTGCTACCTGTCATTCGAGATGACCCACTCGTCGTTATTTTTATTACCGGATTCGCACAAAACTGTGTGGTAGACGTGGAAACCCTACCTAAATACAGGGAAAATAAGTACTTCTTTTGCTTATTCTGATTAGCTATGAGTGCATCGTCCCCCGGTCAGTTCCCGTCAATTCGCATGCGGCGCAACCGGCGCACGCCCGCGCTGCGGCGCCTCGTCGAGGAAACGACGTTATCGAGCGCAGATTTCATCTACCCGGTATTCGTGCTCGACGGCGAAGGGCGCGAAGAGAATGTGCCGTCAATGCCCGGCATTTCGCGCAAGAGCATAGATCTGCTGCTTGCCGAACTCGGTGAGGCACGCGACCTCGGCATTCCGGCCGTCGCCCTGTTTCCGGTCATTGACCAGGACAAGAAAAGCCTGGACGGCGGCGAATGCGCCAACCCGGACGGTCTCGTGCAACGCACGGTCAAGGCGATCAAGGCAGAGCTGCCGGAGCTCGCCGTGATCACCGACGTCGCGCTTGATCCGTACACCACGCACGGTCAGGACGGCATCATCGACGACAATGGTTACGTGCTGAACGACGTTACGGTCGACATGCTCGTAAAGCAGGCACTATCGCATGCGAAGGCCGGCGCCGACATCGTCGCGCCATCCGACATGATGGATGGGCGTATCGGCGCGATCCGCAGCGCGCTCGAGACGGCCGGTCACATCAACACGGTGATCCTCGCCTACGCGGCGAAGTTTTCGTCGAGTTTCTACGGCCCGTTCCGCGATGCCTGCGGATCGGCTGAGAACATCAAAGGCGGCGACAAACACACTTACCAGGTTGCGCCGCCAAACAGCGACGAGGCTGTTCGCGAAGTCGGGCTCGATCTGGACGAAGGCGCTGACATGGTCATGGTCAAACCGGCCATGCCATATCTCGACATCGTGCGTCGCGTCAAAGACGCGTACGAGGTACCGACCATGGCGTACCAGGTGAGTGGCGAGTACGCCATGCTCAAAGCGGCAGCGGAAAACGGCTGGCTCAATGAGCGTGCGGTCGTGCTAGAGTCCCTACTCGGCATCAAGCGCGCTGGCGCAAACGCGATCCTCACCTACTTTGCGGTCGCCGCTGCGCGCTGGCTTGCGGAGAGCGAATGACGACGATTGACCGTTATGGAGTGATGGGCTACCCGGTATCGCATAGCCGTTCGCCCGTCATCCACCGGTTATTCGCACTGCAAACCAACCAGGACATCCAGTACGAACTGCTGCAGGTTACGCCCGAGAAACTCGAGACGGCCGTACGTCAGTTCCAGCGCACGGGCGGCAAGGGCCTCAACATCACGGTGCCGCACAAAGCCGAAGTTGCGAAACTCTGTGATCACCTGTCAGAGCGAGCCAGCACTGCCGGCGCCGTCAATACACTGTCGTTCATTGACAGCGAAATTCATGGCGACAACACGGATGGCATCGGCCTGTTGCGAGATCTCGCCGTAAACCTCGGCGTACAAATTGAAGGCTCACACATTCTGATTCTCGGTGCCGGAGGCGCAACGCGCGGCATCGTCGGGCCACTGTTGGAAATGCAGCCGGCTTCGTTGCTGATTGCCAACCGCACGGTTGGCAAGGCAGAGATCATCGCAGATCACTTCAAGCGCTGGGGCCCGGTAGCGTCCTGCAGCTTCGATGACATTCCGGTGGACACGAAGTACGACCTGATACTCAACGCCACATCCGCCGGCTTCAAAGGGGAGACGCCCCCGTATCCTGAAGATGCCGTGTCACCGGAGACGTTCTGCTACGACCTATCCTACGGCCTCACCCCGACCCCGTTCAGTGTCTGGGCGCGGGAGCACGGCGCCGCGAAATCGGTTATGGGTTGGGGAATGCTGGTCGAACAGGCCGCCGAGTCCTTCAACATCTGGCGCAAGGTCCGGCCGGACACGGCGCCTGTGCTCAAGCAGATGAAAATTACGGCGTAGCCCCGACTGAAATCACGCCGTAACGAATCAGTTCCGCCGACACAATAACCATCAGAATATTGAACAGCACGTGCGTGACGATGCACGGCACAATTCCCAAGCGTCGGTTCATGTGCCCAAGCACGAGGCCGAACGCGAAGACCTGGACGAATTTGACCCAGTTCGGCTCCAGCGATCCGACATGTGCGATCGTCCAGAACGCCGTCGTCACGAGAACAGCCCAATGATGGCCGTATCGAGAGCTCCGCCAGAGATAGGTCAGGCCGTTCTGCAGAGCCAGGCGAAAAACAATCTCTTCGGAGAACGCGATCACGGCCACGGCAAGCACCACCGCGAGCGACACTTCGGTACTTAGTGCTTCCGGAGATTGAAAAAAGGCACCGATCGTCGGCTTGGTCAACCAGAACAGCGCGATAGAGAAGATCGTCATGAAGAGCGTTGCCAGGACGGCATAGGACACGGTCTCGGCGGTCGGCCTGGAGAGTCCATAGGCCGTCGGCTGCTCTGTCGCCGCGGCGGCATCATTCAACCATCTGGAAAGAAGCAGTCCGACAACGGTGTAGGCATAGAGTCGGATGGCGGTCATCGCCTCGGTGGCGATGACGGATACCGTCGATCGATCAATGGCGTCCAGACCGGCCAGCCAGATCAGAAAGATATCTGTGACCAGGAAAGCACCCACGACCGCCAGGCCCGCGTGCATGAACTGCCGG
>JAAUXZ010060867.1_pt1 | contig 12048 bp, 8 predicted proteins | sample 7278131 | NCBI WGS metagenome assembly JAAUXZ01 (sample SAMN14350119, study PRJNA611818) | marine sediment metagenome | isolation source: surface marine sediment (3m) | place: French Polynesia: Moorea | collected 2018-08
GAGGGTTCGAGTCCTGCCGGGCCCACTGGATGTGATGACCGAGGCCGCCGGCTGTTCGCCATCGGCCTCTTTCTGTTCTCGGTTGGCCGGATGGCGTTGCTCCTCGGCGTATCGGTCGGCTGCGTTCTCGCCGCTCGGCGCAGCGTTGCGGTCATTGGTGGGTTGCGGGGGCGAGGGTTCGAGTCCTGCCGGGCCCACTGGATGTGATCCTTACAACGTTCCTGCTCGGTGCGCATCAAGGTATCTGGAACAACCGGCTCTCTCTGGCGCTCGGGATCCCGACCGCAATCTACGTTGTTGCCGCATTCGCCACGTCTGCCTGGTTGGGGATGGGCGGATTGATCGGCCTGTTCGTGTTCGGAGCGTTCCTCTGACTCGTGGTGGAGTGTCGCACTGCCATGCGGTTCGCATGGCTCCGCCAACACACGGCTGACTACCTTCCGGTCAAGCAGCGATTCGCCGATCCAGCGCCGCTTGCCAGGTTTGTTTACAACGCTGCCTTCTGGGTGTTCCTGCTCCCGTTCTTCTCCGCGATGGACGACAGAGTCGGGTTCGTTGCATTTGCTGGGGTGATCGTCGTGAGATTTGCATCGAACTGGTACACGAACAATGCTCTCGATCTCAGTCCCGGGCACTACGACGCCTATCCCTTCCGCATCCCCTAGAGGCTCCGGCCGCTTGTCCCCTGGGTGGCCGACTCGCAGTGGTCTGTCACATGGCGATGACGGTTGTGCCTTGGTTGTGGCCCTCGCCTACGGAAGTGATCGCAGCAACGGCGTCGTCCAACGGGAACACCTTGTCGATGACCGGCGTGATCTTGCCTGTCTCTGCTAGCTCCCGAAGCGTGCTCAGATCCTCCTTGTTCTCCATGGACAGGAAGGGGCGGCCCTGCTGTTTGGAGAACAGGGAAGCAAACGTGACCTTGAGCGGGTGTCCCAAGCCGCCGAACCAGCCGGTCGGAGCTGGTGCTCCGTTGGCCAACAGCAGCCCATCAGGGGTGAGCACGCTTCGCATGTCCTTCAGCGAGTGGGCTCCGACATTGTCGAAGATGAGGTCGTATTCAGGTTTGCCCCTGGTGAAGTCCTGTTGCGTGTAGTCGATGACGTGGTCTGCACCAATGGATCGAACCATCTCGAGATTGCGGGTGCTGCAGACCCCGGTGACCTCCGCGCCCATTGCCTTGGCGATCTGGACGGCGAAGGTGCCGACACCACCGGAAGCCCCTGCTATGAGCACGTGCTGCCCCTCTTGCAGGTCGCCGTGGTCGCGCAGCCCTTGGAGGGCCGTGAACGCCGACACGCCAATCGCTGAGGCCTGTTCGAACGTGAAGTTGGCCGGCTTCAACGCCACTGCCTCCGATGTCGTGGCGGCGTACTCGGCAAACGCTCCTTTGGCTGAGCCGAAGACCTCGTCGCCGACCGCCAGTTGCGTGACATTCTTCCCGACAGCCTCAACGATCCCGGAGATGTTCTGCCCGATCACGCCGCTATCAGCAATGAACCTCTTGAACATCGGACGCATGACCCTGGGGAGTCCACGGACGCCGTAGACAGCTCCAATGTGGATCGACGCTGCCCGAACCCGCACCAACACACCGTCATCGTCAACAACGGGCGTTTCGACTTCACCAATCCTCAGAACCTGGCTCGGGTCCCCGAACCCGTTCTGGACAATCCCCTTCATCACGCTCCCTCTCCTAGATCGGCACAGAACGCCGCGCCCTCACTCTCATGAGGCGTCACTTCATCATTGCAGCGTGCTTCCCCGACTGCGTCACCGGCACATGGGCACCTGTTCGGCTACACCGCGAACCAGGTCGCCGAAGTCTTCATCGTATTCGTCCATGAACCGCACGACGATGACATCGTCGGGCAACAGCAGCACATGGTTTGCCCCGTACCCCTGCATGTACACGACGTCGACACGACAGTCCGACGTGTTGACGGCTCTCGACCAGAAGGAATCGCGATACGTGACCTCGCGGTTGCCGGTTGGGTATCCGGGCCATTCACTTCGGAAGAGCGCCTCCTGCGTTCGCTTCCGGTGCAGAAGCTGTTGCCCGTCGTGGACTCCTTCGTTGGTGAACAGCAGGGCGATCTTTGCCGCCTCGTCGAGCGTGGGCGTGGCCCCGTACGCCAGCAGCGGGATGCCACGCGTGCCCTCCGCCTCGAGCGTGTGTAGCACGGTGAACTGCTCAGCGCCGATCGGAACGAGCACGTTGTCACGGACCAGGTCCCAATAGAAGACCCCCGTGCCCTCCTGTTGCTCGACGTAGTTCTGCATCGCATAGGAGAGGACGAAGAAGTTGGTCGACGCGTAGTTGAACACTTGTCCCGGTCCCTCGGGCCGGTCTCCGAGCGTGGCGATGTTGTTGATCGACTCCTCTGCTGTCTCGGCCAGCACAAGGAGCGCTGCAAGGTCTTCGAACCGCTCACTTCCCGCGGTACCCGTCGCCATGCTGAGCGCGTGGTGGAAGGACACACCCCGCCATGCAGGGTTCGACGCCAGGGCAGGCACGTGATCGGTGATCAGCTCGTCGAAGATCCCTTCGCCGTACCGCTCCGCCAGATACAGGAGAGCAAGGGCACCGGCCATGCTCTTGCTGACCGAGTAGACGCCGTGGCGCATCTCGCTCGGGTAGGGATATGCTCCATGCCGTGTGCTGGCCGATTGCACATACAGCTGCTCGTCGACCAACACGGCCCCAACACTCGTGGATGCATTGGTCAGCAACGATCGGTCGAAGTAGTCGGCGATCTCACCGTCCACGTCGAGGTCGCCCAGTGAGCGGACCGGCAACCTATCCGCACTGGTCTGGATGTGCCGCTCGATGGCTTGGCTCGCTTCGGCGTAGACCTGCGGCTCGTAGTCGGCCGGCAGCATGACCCTCATGTCACCCAGCTGACCATCTGCGTAATCGGCCGTCTCCTGACTGCACTGCACGTACACATTGCTCACGGCGTCCGGCGTGTACGCAAATGATGCGACACAGTTCCGAACCTGTCCGATGTAGCGGTCCCTCAACGACAGCGGGAAGGAAGCTCGACTCCACTCGCCATCTCCTTCCTCCTGCCACACCGCTCCCGCCCCGACGAACACATCCCACAGACTGTCGCTCTCATGTCTCGTGATGATGATGTCCCGCTGGAGTGGAATCAGCTCTCCATCGTGGACAACGAAGTCCACAGCGAAACGCGGGAACACGTTCTCACCGTCGGAGTAGTCCCTCTCGATCGGGAACGTCAGCTCCGAATCGGAGAACGTCAGGGAGCCGGAGAATCCATGCGCCGGCTCAACGGCCCACTCGGGCTTGGCGAAGAAACTCATATCGATGAGCGGCAGGATGTCGTCACGCTGCAGCTGTGCCACCGTCAGTTGATCGCGGGGTTCACTCAGCCTCGGTCCCGACCACGGATCAGGGGCAGAGCCACAAGCACCGACCACCATGGTGAGGCAGACCAAGACAGGGATCAGACGCTTCCCCATGGACATCCTCTCTGCTTCTTCATGAATGATCACTCCGGTCCGCTGCAGCGACCGGGAATCCTAGGTGGCAGCCCGTTTCAAGCCACAAGCCGCGGCAACGACGTGGAGTGGCACTAAGGGAGACCGGAACTCGCAACCCTCGCCGTGTCCGATCCTTCACAGGCTGATGCCGCTCCCACCGATAAGCCCGAACTCGGCGCTACTCCAATGGGTCTCCCAGGATCTTCAGGTGTGAAAGCTGTCCTATAAGGCCCACTTGTTGTGGCTTGGACCACGTTTCTGTTTCGTCGCCGACGCCGTGCCATGCATCGAGGTTCCGCCTTGACTGCCTGCTCGCTCGGACCCGGGATCTGGAGTTCTGTACGGTAGTGCGGCGTTGTTGTGCGAGAAGAGCTCGGAATCCAGCGTCCTCGGTGACCGTTCGCGCCGTGGGCTCCCGCAGAGTTCATTAGTCTTCCCAAATGGGGACCGATGCGGTCGGAGAACACTCCGAGGATCAGGCAATCCCTGGCGAGGACGCTTTCGCTAGTGACGCAGTCAGTGATTTGATCGCGACCAAGTACGCCGCGCCCGTCACCGTGCCAGATTTGCTGGCAAGGTCCGATCTCGTCAGCCACTTGAGTGATCGGCACGGACGGTTCGCGCTGATCAGTGCTCCAGCCGGTTGGGGCAAGTCGTCACTTGTAACCGCGTGGTACGAGACGATCGCGGCCGACCAGTCCTTTGCCTTCCTCAGTCTGGAGTCGGCCGATGACGATTCGCCGCTCTTCTGGAGCTACGTGCTCGCAGCGCTGCGAACGGTTCGCGCCGAGTTCATGGACGGAGCAGACGCCATGTTGCGGTCGGCCGGGGTGGATCCAATGCGCGGAGTCATCCCGCGCCTCATCAACGAGCTTTCGATGAGCGACAATCCCATCGTCCTGGTCCTCGATGACTATCACACGATCACCAAGCAGGCGATCCACGATTCTGTTCTGTTCCTGATCGACCATCTGCCGCCGTGCCTGAGTGTCGTTATCACTACCCGATGGGATCCACCGTTTCCGCTCAGTCGGCTTCGGGCATCTGGGGGGATGACCGAGCTGCGTGCCGCTGACCTTGCACTCACGGTCGACGAGGCTGCGCAGCTGCTCTCAAATCGGTTCGGTCTGGCCTTGCCGGACGACGCTGTGGAGGAGCTCCACAGGAGAGCGGAGGGGTGGCCTGCTGGACTGCAACTGGCCGGAATCTCGATGCAATCCGAACCAGATCCCGAATCATTCGTGAGGCGATTCTCCGGAGAGGACCGCAACGTTGCGGACTACCTCACCGGAGAAGTGCTGACGCGATTGCCCGACTCGCGCCGGGACTTCTTGCTCCGCACATCGGTGCTCGACCGTCTCAGCAGTGATTTGTGCGATGAGGTCGCCGGAGTTTCTGATTCACACGACACTCTGGAAGCCCTGGAGCGAACGAACCTCTTCTTGATTCCGCTCGACAATCGGCGGATTTGGTATCGCTATCACCATCTCATGCGGGACTGGCTCCGGCACGAGCTAGGCCGGACGGAGCCTGGGGCGGCCGCTGAGTTGAGAATCACCGCGAGCCGTTGGCACGCTGAGCGTGGAAGGCTGGAAGCGGCCGTCACCTATGCGATTGCGGGCGGCGATCCGAAGCTGGCCGCCGATTGGATCGACCGTTACGTGACGCACTGGCCGCAAGTGAACTGGCCACTCCTCGGCTCCTGGTTCAAGCAGCTGCCCGACGACGTGATCGAGCTGCATCCAATCGCAATTACGGCGCGGGTCTGGCTCGGGATGGTCACCGGCGATTTGGCAGGAGCGGCTCGTTGGATCGAGTCGGCCGAAGCAGGCATCGACTCGGTGCCAGCCGATCTGCGACCCACCTCTGAGATCATGGCCGAGCTGTTCCGTGTCGCCGTCGCCTTCTTCGATGGCGAGATGGAGTGGGCCCGAGAAGGGGCAAGAGTGATCGCCGACGAACTCGGGCGCCCCGACAGCGCGATGGTACGACCGCTCCGCCCTGCAATGCATGCCGGGGCGATTGGCCTAGTGGCTCTCAATTCTTTCTGGACGCTCGGCGCCCGTGACTCCATTCCCGTTCTGCAAGAGGCGGTGACGACACGTGCGGAGGCCTCCATTCCTGACGACGGGTTTGCCTCGTTGCTCGCTCTAGCTCACTCCGAGGTCGGCGAGTGGGATGCCGCTGAAGAGGCCGCAGCCGTTGCTTTCACAGTTGCGCGCCACTTCGATGGGTACGCCTGGCCCGACCTGATGCCAGCCCACTATGCCCTCGGGCGGACCCTCGTGGCCCGGGCTGAGCGCCAGTCGGGAATCGAGGAGATCAACAAGGGCTTGGAAATGGCGCGCCAGTTTGGGTGGCCTATCTTCATCGCTTACGGCTGCCTGGTTCTTGCCGATGCGTTGGATGACTATGTCGAGAAGCGCGCGTTGGTGCGAGAGGCCAGAGAACTGATCGACGCCGCTGCGGATCCGGGACGGCTGCCCGAACTCATCGCCGCCATGGAGCGCAAGCTCGCGATTCGTCGACCCGCCAAGGCCTCGCCGGGGTCGGTGTACGTTGAGCCTTTGACCGACCGAGAGCTCGAGACACTTCGCCTTCTGCAGACCGATCTCTCCCAGCGGGAGATTGCCGACCGGCTCTACATCTCCCACAACACGATCAAGGGCTACACGAAGTCCATCTATCGGAAGCTCGGGGTCTCCTCGCGAGCATCGGCGATCGAGATCGGGCGCGAACTCGATCTCATCTAGCCAGCTTCGCCGAGGCTCCCGTCAGTCGGCGAGGACCCGCTCCAGGAACGCCTCGCCCCGCAGTGGACGCTTGCGGACGTAGTCGAGTACGAAGCGCCCCATCAGCTTGCGGTCCTTGCCGAGGTAGTAGAGCATCCCGATGAAGTCGTGGAGGATTCGGTGAACTCTATGCGTGTGGGTAGCCACGAACCTGCACTCTTCGAGTTCGTCGGCCTCACCCGACCACAGAATCTTTGCCAGCAAGAGCACCGAGTCGAGGCTTGTCTCGTTCGCCACGGGCAACCCTCGGGCATCGGTCGGATGGATGAGGATCGGCTGTTCCACCTGGGAAAGTCGAGACACCAAGCGTGGACCGAGGGCTGTGTCGTTGTTCGCGAGGTCGCTGCTGGGGAAAAGGCAGATGCCGTCGAGTCCTAGCTCTTCCAGACAGTGATCGATAGCCCCGATCGCCCGACCTTCGTCACTGGCATCGATCGCACCGACAGCCAGGAACTCGCCCGGGTACTCAGCTGCACACCGTGCAAGCGCGGTGTTGTAGCGCATGAGGAACTGGTCGACCTCGCCGCTGGGGAGCAGCCACAGCTCAGGGAGATCGAGCGTCACGTGGCATAGATCTCCATGGTCTTCCTTCCACGTCTTGATCCGCCCGATGTCGAAGCGGAGCGATGGGTCCGGCTCGATCCCCAACGCTCGAATGTCGGCCTCGATGGCTTCTGGTATCGCGTGTAAGTGGAGCTGCGGTAGCGGGCCCGAAGGGGTGGCGATAGCGCTCACGGGTACCGTCTCGTCGGCGAACAACACCTGCGCGTTGCCGCGATACATCCTCTCGCGATACGCCTTGGGGAAGCTCTCGTCCAACTGTTGTGTCCAGTACGCCATCTTCGACTTGCCCGCCCACGGAAAGTCGGATGAGAACACAACATGGCTGGGGTCAGTGAACTCGAGCAAAGAAGGGATTGCGTCGCCGGTCACAAACTTGGCGGTGTCGAGATACAGCTGGTCTTTCCATGCGTCGAGTTCCGCGGCCTGGATGGGCCGCTCGCGCCGCAGCACCTCCGCGATGGCCGGCAGAATGCCACCCCCGTGGGCGGCGACGTAGCGGATATGCCGGTAGTCGCGATTGAAACCCGAGTCGAGCAGGCTGAGGATCGCCTTCGTTGTGTCGAGAAACCACCAGTAGTAGATGTTCAGGAAACCATTGCCCGCCTGGGTCGGAGTCGTGTTGGGATGAATGAAGACCAACGCACCGTCTTCGTTCATGCGCTCGAACAGCGGCCGATATGACGGATCACCGGCATACCGTCCGCCGACGTTGCTCATGAGAATCACGCCGTCCATGCCGCCGTCTCTGACGGCCCTGTCGTATTCGGCGATCGCTCCGTCCACATCTGGGAGCGGCAGCGACGCAAATCCGCCGAAACGATTCGAATGGCTGCTCATGTGAGCCATGAGCTCGTCATTGCAGGACTTTGCCAGGTCACGGGCTGCGGCGTCGTCGCCGAAGTGAATGCCAGGGCAAGACACCGACAGGAAGGCTCTCTCCACGTTCCATTGATTCATCATGCCGAGCGACTTCTTGACGGACCACTTCGGGAACGCAACTCCGTCCATCCCAGTGATACCGCGCTCGGCTAACGCATTGACATACACGGTTGGCACAGCGTGGTGCTGGAGGTCCCACTTCGGGTACTGATGTTTGGCCATGGTCAACTCTCCTTCTTGGGTTTGTCGCTATTCCTGATGGGTCTCATTGGCCTGCCACCCGCTGTCTCAATGGCCCAACTCCATGACGCGGTCCGCTACGGGTGCCTGGGGCTGAGCTGCCTGACCTGAGGTGGCGTCGAGTAGCACTAGGGCGAGGTTGGCTCCTACGGCGGCTCCGACGATCGCTGTGATGAGCGCTAGGAGACCGGACGTGGCCACAAACCCAAACCAGGCACCGACCAGCCCGCCAGCCAATGACGTCCAGAAACCTGTCCGCTTGGTGTCGGCGGCCCAATCCCGGTGGACCCAGGCCCAGTAGATCCCGATCCCTACCGGCGTCCCGATCGATATGACCGCAAGCCACATGTTCCCGATGTACATCGAAGGGAATAGCGCCATGACGATCAGAAGGGCAAGGAACCAGCCACCGAGGCCCATAACGATCGGATACAGGGACCGCATTGCGACCCCTCCGACCGGCGAGAACCCGCCCCGCCGCTGCACCCTGACCGGAATCCACCACAGCGAGAACAGCATCAGCAAGGCGAACCCAACCATCGTTCCGACGAACCCCCATGCCAGAGACGAGTGCGTGGTTCCCGGTTGGAAGTCGACGGGTTGGTGCGTGAACAAGGAGTCGTCGACGTCGCCGGTGGCGTAGAAGTTGGTGAGGAGGCGCTGGGCGGCGTCGGGCTGGTCGTTCCAGAAGTCCATTGAGTGCCCGAGCTCGGGCAGGATCACATGGTGGCCGTTCGGGAGGAACGGTTCCAGGCTCGTGGCCGCTTCCATGGGGGTTGAGAAGTCGACGGTGCCGCTGACCATGAGAGTCTCGACCTCTGAAATCCGAACCTCCCGGTAGGCGTCATCGTTTGGGCTGTCCGGCCACGCGCTCGCCAGACCGCCGCCGACCCAGATGAACTCGGTCTGAGAGTTGCCGAGGATCGAACCCTGATCGCCGCCTGCTCCGTAGTAGTCGTCGGCGAAGTCGACGTCGATCATGCCGACTGATGCCAACTCACCCCATACGAACGCTTCGGCGAATGTGAGATCTGCCATGAACGACAGGAACCAAAATCCGCTTGGGTCTCCGCTGGCGGCGTTCAGCCACGAATCGAGGATGTTTGGTGCCGACAGCGGCTCCTTCACCGAGGTTGTGTCGTGCAGCCCGAACATCGACCCCACCCGGACGCTGCCCTCCTTGATGGGAAGGAAGAGCCACCGGCTCGGCATCTCGGCCGACGTCGCGCGCATCGACATGGCCAGGTCATCGGTGCGGCGGCTACAGCCCGTATCTCGGGCACATAGGTCGGCGTAGTAGCGAAGCTGACTGTCGGTGACCTGTCCATCTCCGAGGAACCAACCCGACGGATTGACCGCGATCATCGCCGATCGGTGAACGTGTTCGGGGAACATCCATGAGTAAACCAACGCGGTCCGGGTCCCGACGCTTTCGCTGATGAGATTGATCCGGTCGTAGCCCAACGCGATTCGGGCGTCGTTCAGATCCTGGGCCCGGTCCGCCAGCGTGTATCCGTCGAGATCGACCCCTTCGCTGGTCAAGCGCTCGGCACAATCGGCGTACGCTTGGCTCATCAAGCGCTGTGTCGCGTCATCCAAGGCGTCGCCAGACCGCTTCACGGCAGATGTCACCTCGGGGCAGTCGAGCACGGCAGAACCCTCAACGCCGCGGTATCCGACCAGTACCACGTCCTGGCCGTCGGCCAGCAGGTCGACGGAAGGGAACGTCATGTTGGTGACGCCCGGTCCGCCTTCAAGACGGAACACAGGCAGGCCGGCTTCCGGACCGGCGGCCCGCACTCGTGTCAAGGGCAGGGCGATGAGTCTCGACCGCGGGTCGGCACGGTTCTCGGGCACTATCAGAGTCCCGCAGTCGGCGTCGTACCCCCGATACGCGCATGATTCGAGCGTTAGATCGCCGGCCTGCGCCCCGGTAGGCACGGTCACCGAGTCGTCACCGGAGAACCGCAGAAACAGAAGCCCGGCCACGAGCAAACCCATCACCACCAGAGCGACGAACTGTGCTGGCGTCATCCCGCCCCTGCGCACAGCACGCGGCATTGAGCCTGGCTCGGCTTGTGCGGTTGCGTTGACGAGGTGTGCGTTCATGGGGCGGTCCTCTCCTCTCGCGGGCCAAGTCGTCGCCTTGTGTGAGTCACGCTCCCTGATGTCAGGGGGGGTTGTCTTCCCCCACGACTGGGAACCACCCTGGGGGGTTGCGCACTCGATCAACCGAAGCCGCCGCCGGCTACCGTTCCCCGCCAGCGCATGCTCAGTGCCGGAGAGCTCCAACCTCCGAGCATGACTGCGGTGACTTGCGGTCCGCTGCTGCGCTCGACTTAGGTCCTGTGAATCCCCCCGAGGGGGTTCATTCGGTGGGGGGTGACGACCCACCCCGCGTTGGCGGATCATGGCAAACATGGAGACGGACACACAGGGCGCGTCGGCCGGGCCGAGACGATTTCGGATCTGGGTCGCCGGCCAACTCGATGAGCGATTCGTCGACGGCGCTGCTGAGATCGAACTCATGCGATCAACGTGCGGGTCGACGCTCGAGGGGCCGTTCGTCGACCAGTCGCAGTTGCGCGGCATCCTCGACCGGCTGTGGCGACTTGGCATCGAGGTGGTCAAGTTCGAGACCTGTAGACCGGCCGCAACTGATCGCGACGAAGGCGCGCCGCCGGCGGTGGCAGAAAGGCCAACAGACCATGACGACAAGCGGATATAGGCGGCAGACCACGGCGATGGAAGGTCTCTTCACACAGCGGATCGAAGGTGCCGCATGAAGGAGATCGTTCTGACCGGCGACTTCCGTGAGATCGGTCGGCAATACGGGATGGCGTGCCGGGGCAGCATCAAGGTTTTCACCAAGGTAGTTCAGGTGATGAGGGCGTTAGCCGAGCGCCCCGGAGCCGACTTCTTCACACCGAAATACCGCAACCTGCCGCTGGTGCTCCCGAGATTCTTCACGAATCGCAAGCGCTATCGCGCCGAAGCACGCCGCTACCTCGAGATCCTCAGCGAGCACTATCCGGAGAGTCTCGAGATGCTCGCCGGCATGGCACAGGGTGCGCGGGTCGATTTCGACGACCTGCTGTTCCTCAATGCCGCAGCCGAGGCATCCCTGCACTGCACGGCGATCGCCGCCACCGGGACCGAATCAGCCACCGGCACCCCGATCCTCGCAATGAACGCCGACGAGGCAAAGGGCGTCGAGCGATTCGAGGTCGTACTCGACGTCCGTCCCCTGATGGGCTATCGGTACCAGGTGTGCGCTATGAAGGGGGTGCTGTACTTCAACTTCGGGATGAACGAAAAAGGCTTGGCGATGGCAGGCACCTTTCTCTTCGTCAATAGCGACGAGGACGCACTTGCTCGTGTGCCCATGCTGATCTACTTCTCTCTGCTGAATCGGTGCGCCACTGTCGACGAGGCGACCGAGGCAATCCGGTCCCTGCCCAGAACCGACGTCGGGTTGGTGCTCTACCTCGCCGACGGGGAACGGTTTGTACGAGTCGAACAGAACGCGATGGATCGAGAGATCGAAATCGTCGAGGACGGCTTGCGGTGGAACGCCAACTTTCCTAACTCCGACACCATGGCCCCTCTCGGCATGCTCGACGCCATGAATGATGTCAACAGCCTCTTCGCCCGCAACCGAATCCAACGCCTCACACACTTCTCCGAGAGTTTCCGAGGGTCCTTCGATGGCGATGCGATGCACACCATTCTCAGCGACCACGGTATCGACATCGACGGCAGCCACATGCGCAGTATGTGTATGCATCCCAAGCACGCTGGCGGTAAGCAGACGTGTGCCGCAATGATCGCCGATCCGGCTGGACGAACCATGCGCATCTATACAGAGAATCCCTGCGAGAACGATATGGTGGCGTATGACCTCGGGACCCTGAACGGGCCGATTGTCGAAGATCCTGCGCGCTTGGACGCGTCTGAAGGACGAGCTTCGAGGAGGCCAAGGTGAAGAAGCAGTCTGTCGGTTGTGCTAGCCGCCTCTCCATATTCCGTGCATCAGGTTCTGGGCTATGGATCTGAGCGCTACCAC
>JAAUXZ010078481.1_pt1 | contig 12048 bp, 11 predicted proteins | sample 7278131 | NCBI WGS metagenome assembly JAAUXZ01 (sample SAMN14350119, study PRJNA611818) | marine sediment metagenome | isolation source: surface marine sediment (3m) | place: French Polynesia: Moorea | collected 2018-08
ATCTTTGCCCACCAGACCGATGATCTGTCGGACAGCCAGCCCACCAAGGGCAACATTCTGGGCGGCCTGACCACGATCGAGGAAAAGGCCCTCGGCAATATCACCAAGATCGGTAAGGAATGCCTGGTCGACGGCGTGTTGGATAAGGCCGAAATGCCAACCGGACCGGGCCTGTGGTTCATGGATTCGTCCTCGGCGGCGGCGGAAATGGTGACCCTGGCCGCGGCCGGCGGTTACGTGGTGCATTTCTTTCCGACCGGGCAGGGCAACATCATCGGCAACCCGATCCTGCCGGTCATCAAGCTCTGTGCCAATCCACGCACCGTGCGTACCATGAGCGAGCATGTCGATGTCGACGTGTCCGGCCTGCTGCGTAAGGAAATGACCCCGTCCGAGGCCGGTGACGCGCTGCTCGACTGCATGTTCCGGACCGCCAATGGTCGCCTGACCGCGGCCGAGGCCCTGGGGCATCGCGAATTTGTCCTGACCCGCTTGTACGAAAGCGCCTAATCCAGCAAGCATTAAAGGGCCGGTCCAGCAACGGGCCGGCCCGCACATGAGAAACCTATCTACCAGAGCAGAGGAGCATCTATGAAAACCACCAAGTTTGCAGCACTCACACTGGCCGCCCTGTTGCCTTTCGGCAGCGCCATGGCGCAGTACCCAACCAAGTCGGTCAATTACGTGATTCCATTTGGTCCCGGCGGTGAGTCGGACATCACCGCGCGTCATCAGCAGTCCTTCTTCAAGGATAAATTCGGCCAGAACCTGGTGATTTCCTATAAGCCCGGTGGCGGCGGTGCGGTCGGCTGGTCACAGCTCAACAGCATGAAAGGTGACGGCTACAACATCATGGGCATCAACCTGCCGCATATCATCATCAAGCCGGAGCAAAAAGAGGTTGGCTTCAAGACCGAGGATATCAATGGCGCCTACATGTTCCACTATACGCCGGATGCGATCGTGGTGAAAAATGACAGTCCATACAAGAGCTTGCAGGACCTGATTGACTACGCCAAGCAGAACCCGAAGAAACTCACCCTGTCCGGTTCCGGCAAGGGCACCGCCAATCACCTGGCCCAGATCCGCTTCGACAAGATGGCCGGCATTAACTCCACCTATGTGGCGTTCAAGGGCACCGGCAAGGCGGTAGCCGCGCTGCTGGGCGGACAGGTCAAGGCCGAGTGGGGCTACACCTCGGTTGGCGCCAAGCATTCAGACAAGGTACGGCTGCTGGCGGTGGCGATGGAAGAACGTCATCCAAAGTTCCCCAATGTACCGACCTTCAAGGAACTCGGCTTTGACCTGGTATCCGGCGCCTATCGCGGCATCGCACTGCCGAAGTCGGCTCCGGATTCGGTCCGCGATCAGCTGTCCGCGATGATTGCCGAGATCAACGCCGATCCTGAATTCCGCAAGCGCATGGAAAACGACGGCATGGCACTGCTCGATGTTGACGCTGCTGGTTACGACGCGTTCATTGAAAAGATGAGCAAGGTCTACATCGACGCCGCCAAAGAAGCGGGAATCCTCAAATAAGCCCCGGCAACGGGCCCGGCTGCAAACCGGGCCCGATCTGCTGATGATTCTGACGCGAGGACAGGCTGCATGATCGAAAACCTGCTGCAGGCGCTGACCCCGCTGCACATCATGCTCGCGCTCGGCGGCGTGATTGCCGGCACCGTGATCGGCTCGATCCCGGGCCTGACCGCGACCATGGCGGTGGCGGTGCTGGTACCGATTACCTTTACCATGCCGCCGGCCTCGGCGCTGATCCTGATGGGCGCGATCTATACCGGTGCGATCTATGGTGGCGCCTACGCGGCCATCCTGCTCAATACCCCCGGTACGCCGTCGGCGATCGCGACGACCTTCGACGGCTTCCCGATGGCCAAACGCGGGGACGGCGACCTGGCGGTGACCCTGGCCTGCCTGGCCTCGGTGACCGGTGGCCTGATCGGCGCGATATTCCTGCTATTGCTAGCACCGCCGCTAGCCGATGTCGCGCTCGCCTTCGGCCCGGTCGAATACTTCTGGCTGGCGGTGTTTGGCCTGACCCTGATCTCGGCGTTATCGCGCGGCAACCTGATCAAGGGCCTGATCGGCGCCTGCCTCGGTCTGATGTTATCGACCATTGGCGTCGCCGAGATCAGTGCCGATGTGCGCTTCACCTTCGGCAGCCAGGTGCTGCTCGGTGGTATCGAAACCGTGTCCGCACTGATCGGGCTGTACTGCGTGCCGGTACTGATGGACCTGGTCGCGACCAGGGACCGTCATCTGAAGGTCACGCATCAGCCGAAGGGCTTCCGCCTGCCGGAATCACTGAGGATCTCCTGGCGCCACAAGTTCAACCTGATCCGCAGCTCGGTGGTTGGCACCCTGGTCGGCATCCTGCCCGGCGCGGGTGGTTCGATCGCCGGACTGGTCGCCTACTCGGAAGCGCGCCGCACCTCGAAAAACCAGGAACAGTTCGGCAAGGGTGCCCCGGAAGGCATCCAGGCCACCGAGTCGGCGAACAACGCCACCGTCGGCGGCGGTTTCATCCCGACCCTGGTGCTGGGTATTCCCGGTACCCCGCCGGATGCGGTGATTCTGGGTGCGCTGTTGATCCAGGGTGTACGCACCGGTCCGTCGCTGTTCGCCGGCGAGGGCTCGATCGTCTACACCTTCATTTTCGGCCTGATCCTGGCAACCCTGTTGATGCTGCCGACCGGGTTGATGATCGGCCGTTATGCTTACAAGACGATCATCACGATTCCAAAGGCAATGCTGGTGCCCAGCGTGGCCTTCATGACGATCATCGGCACCTATGCCATTCGCAACAACGTTTCCGACGTGGTCATCATGGTCGTTCTCGGCGTCGTCGGCTGGATTCTGAACCGCGCCGGTTTCAGCCCGTCGCCGATCGTGCTGGGCCTGATCCTCGGCAGTATCGCCGAGCAGGGCTTCGTGCAGGCCTGGACCATTGGTTCGGCCACCGAGGATCTGGTCGGCATGTTCTTCGGTCGCCCGATCAGCATCGCCATCGTCGCGTTTATCCTGCTGACCCTGTTCTACCCATTGATCAAACAGCGCCTGTTCAAGGCCCCGGCCGGAGTTTCCGATGACTGAGCAAAGCGAAAACAACCGCATCGACCTTGGCGGCATCGTGGTCTCCGGCCTGATGATCGTCGTCGCCGTCGTCGCCATCTGGGACACGCTGGACATGGCCGACTCAGATTCTTACGTGTTTCCGCGCGCGGTGGCCGGCGCCATGATCCTGCTATCACTGCTGTATATCCTGCGCCAGTTGGTACGCCCCGGTGCCGGTACTAACGAGGAGGCCGGTTTGGTTGGCGGCTCCAATCCACGCCGTATCGGCCTGGTCATCGTCATGGTCGGCGGCAGCCTGGCGATGCCCTGGACCGGTTTCATGATCAGCGGCATCGTGGTGTTCGGCGCGATCATGGGCCTGGCGATGTACGACGAATGGACGCCCCGGCTGCGCTGGCTGTTCCCGCTGTCGGGGCTGGTCATCGTCATCGGATTCTACCTGCTATTTGCGCATCTGCTGTCGGTACCTTTGCCCACCGGCGTATTGTTCGACTGAGCACCACCACGGTGGGATGGATAGGGCATGAGCGAAAAAGTTATTCCCATAGCCGAAGCAAAGGCGCTGGTTGTTAGCATCCTCGAGGCACACAACACGTCATCCGCAAATGCCGCCAGCGTCGCCAACGCCCTGGTGTCGGCGGAAATCGACGGCCAGCGCGGCCATGGCCTGTCACGGGTGCCGTCCTATGCGGCGCAGGCGGCATCCGGCAAGGTGGACGGCCAGGCCAGGCCGCGGATCATCGGTCAACGTCCCGGCGCGTTGCGAATCGATGCCGCGCAGGGTTTTGCGTTCCCCGCCTTCGACCTGGTCATCGATACGCTGCCGCCGCTCGCTCGCGACTGTGGCGTTGCCGCGGCCAGCCTGTTCCATTCGCATCATTTCGGCCAGGCCGGTTACCATGCCGAACGCCTGGCCCAGCAGGGCCTGTTGGCGCTGGTAGTTGGCAACAGTCCGCAAGCGATCGCCCCATGGGGTGGCCACAAGGGCCTGTTCGGCACCAACCCGATCGCGTTCGCCGCGCCGCGCACAGAGAACGAACCACTGTTGATCGATCTCAGCCTGAGCAAGGTCGCGCGCGGCAAGGTGATGGTCGCAAGCCAGCGTGGCGAGTCGATTCCCGAGGGTTGGGCACTGGATCGCGTCGGCAACCCGACCACCGACCCGGATGCGGCCCTGGAGGGTACCATGCTGCCAATGGGCGACGCCAAGGGCGCGGCCCTGGTACTGGTGGTGGAGATTCTTGCCGCCGCGCTCGGTGGCGCCAACTTCGGCTACGAGGCGTCTTCATTCTTCAGCGCCGATGGCCCGCCACCCGGCGTGGGACAGCTGGTTATCGCGTTTGACCCGGATTTTTTCTCTGGCAACGGCTTTGCCGATCGGCTGGAGGCATTGATCGGGGAGATTTTAGCCCAGCAAAATGCTAGGCTTCCGGGGTCGAACCGAGCGCAACTGCGCCGGACCGCTGCAGACCAGGGGCTGCGGGTACCGAGCCAGTTACTCGATGAATTAACCGCACTTGCCGAGCTTTGATACCCGGGCAGAAAACGACCGTGTCATCCGCCATTAATCACCATCCCGAATTAACCGGCTTGCACGCCGAGCTGAGCGCAGCCTTGCAGGGCGAATGCGATTTCTCCGCGGCGGGCAGGGCGCTTTACACCAGCGATGCCTCCAATTACCGCCAGGTTCCGCTGGGCGTCGTGTTCCCCAAAAGCATTGACGATATCGTCGCCACCACCCGCCTGTGCCGTGACCACGGACTGCCGGTGCTGATGCGTGGCGGCGGTACCTCGCAAAATGGCCAGTGTGTCAACGAGGCCATCGTGCTGGATTGTTCACGATACCTGACCCGGGTCAGCGAGATCGATATCGAGACGCGCAGCGCGCTGGTCGACCCCGGCGTCATCTGCGATTCGCTCAAGGCCGATGCCGAGCAACATGGACTGACCTTCGGACCCGACCCGGGTACCCACAGCCGCTGCACCCTCGGCGGCATGATCGGTAACAATTCCTGCGGCCCGCATTCGATGCTGGCGGGCAAGACCGTCGAGAATGTGCTTGAGCTGGAGATCCTGACCGCTGACGGTGCCCGTTTCTGGGTCGGTCCGACCTCGGATGATGAGCTGGCAGAGATCCTGGCGCGAAACGACCGCCAGGCAGAGATCTATCGGGAACTGGTTGCAGTACGCGATGAATACCAGGCGCATATCCGCGAGCGTTTTCCCGATATCAAGCGCCGGGTGTCCGGTTACAACCTGGATCAGCTGTTAGCGGAAAACGGTTTCAACGTGGCCCGGGCATTGGTTGGCACCGAAGGCACCTGCGTCACGGTGTTGCAGGCACGGGTGCAACTGATCGAGAATCCGCGCACGACGCGCTTGCTGGTACTCGGTTTCAAGGACATTTTCAGCGCCGGTGACAGCGTGCCCGAGATCATGCCGTTTACACCGATCGCGATGGAGGGGCTGGACTGGGAAATCATCGGCGGGCTGAATGAACGTAAGCTGAAGCAGGACGAGATTGCGCTGTTGCCCGAAGGGCGTGCCTGGCTGATGGTGGAGCTGGCTGCGGAAGATGCAGATGCGTTGGAACAACTCTGCCACCAATTCGAGGAGGCGATGCGCGCTTCTGCCAAGGTACAATCGCTGGTGCAGTTCCCGGATCCAGCCGCGGCTGCCTCGATCTGGACCATTCGCGAGGTCGGCGCTTCCGCCACCGCGATGAGCCTGCATCCCGGCGACCCCGACCCGATTGTCGGCTGGGAGGATACTGCGGTCGACCCGCTGCGACTGGGTGACTACCTGCGTGAATTCTACGCGCTGATCGAGCGCTATGGTTATACCAGCAGCCTGTACGGGCATTTTGGCGATGGCTGTATCCATGCGCGCATCACCTTCGATACCCGCAGCGAGGAGGGCGTAAAAAAGTGGCGCGAGTTCAGTGTCGAGATTGCCGAGCTGGTGGTGCGCTATGGCGGTTCGCTGTCCGGTGAACACGGCGACGGCCAGGCCAAGGGCGAGTTTTTACCGGTGATGTTCGGTCCGGAACTGATGGAGGCGTTCCGTCGTTTCAAGCGGGCCTGGGACCCTGAAGGCCGGATGAACCCGGGTAAGCTGATCGATGCCTACAAGATGGATGAAAACCTGCGCTATGGCCCCGATTATAGCTTGCCGGAAGTCACCACCACCCTGCAGTTCACCGACGACCTCGGCGGCTTCGCCCGCGCAACCGAACGCTGTATCGGTATGGGTAAGTGCCGTGCGCATAACGGTGCCATGTGCCCCAGCTACCAGGCCACCCAGGAAGAACGTTATTCGACCCGTGGCCGTGCCCACCTGCTGCATGAAATGTTGCGCGGGGAGGTGATCGAGGAAGGCTGGGACAATACCGACATCGCGGATTCGCTGGAACATTGTCTGTCCTGCAAGGCCTGTAAGAGCGAATGCCCGACCCAGGTGGATATCGCCAGTTACAAGGCCGAGTTCATGGCGGCGCATTATAAAAACCGCCGGCGTCCCCTGCATCACTATGTTTTTGCCTTCATCGGCAACCTGCTGCCAGTGGTTTCCCGCTTCAGTGGCCTCACTAATTTCCTCCAAGCGGGCATTAGCGGCAGCTTGCTGCAGAAACTACTTGGATTATCCGACGCCAAGGGCCTGCCTAAACTCGCGAAGCAGGCTTTTAGCCGCTGGGTGCCACAGCATGCCCAGCGCCAGGACCAGCATTTTTACTGGTTCGGAGAACAGGATCAACCCAGTGTCGTGTTATGGGCAGACAGCGTCAATAACCACTACCGGCCGCATTTATTGCAAACGGCGATCAACCTGTTGCTGAAAAGCGGTTTCCAGGTCGCGGTGGCAAAACAACATTTTTGCTGTGGTCGCCCCTTGTATGAATACGGTTTCCTGGCGCAGGCGGTGACACAGCTGGAGTCGATTCTGGACGGCTTCCACTCCGGGCTGCCGGACGATAGTTCGGTGATCGTACTTGAACCGTCATGTCTATCGGTATTCCAGGATGAATTATTGAAAGCCTTTCCGGATGATGCCCGCGCGCTTGATCTAAGCGCACGGGTCAATACGGTTAGCGGCTTTTTGACCGAGCAAGGTGTAACGCCGGCAAAACAGTTGCCGAGTGGTGTTCTGCATCTGCATTGTCATGATAAATCGCTGGCGCTGTCGTCGCCGGACCGGCAATGGATGGAATACTGTTTTGAGAGCCTGCAGGAACCGGACAGCGGCTGCTGCGGCATGGCGGGAACCTTTGGTGTGCGCAAGCAGACCCGGGAGATCGGGCAGCGCCTGTTTACGCGTAAACTTAAATCCGCGATAGACGCAGCAGATCAGGAAACGATCGTGGTAGCCAATGGCTTCAGCTGCCACGAACAGATCCTTGATGGAACAGGGGGTAGCGGTCGCCGGATATTGCATCCGGTAGAAGTGATCGAGCTGTGTTTAGGCTGATTGATCAGCGATTGGTGTTGCCATGAAACCATTAGCCCTGGTTGCCTTGTACCTTTGCGGTTTCTCATTGGCAAACGCAGCCGAGTTCCAGCTCGTCGACGGCAGTATCGTCATGGGGACGATTGTCCGCTTGGAGAATGGTGAGGATCTGGTGGTCGACACAGAACACATGGGCGACGAGGTCGTTGTCAATTGGCAGTCGGTCGTACGGATCCAAAGCACAAAAATTGTTGATGTGGAATTGTTTGACGGTAGACGCTTTGTCGGCGTCCTGCATCGAGATAATACGGATATCAGACTCGAGGGCCTGGCAACGGTTCGCTTATCCGCCAACGATGTTTTTCATATCGAGCAATACAAGGAAACAGTCTGGGAAGGCATTAGCGCCGATACCAATCTGGGGATGAATATCGTCCGCGGTAACAGTGAGGTGACGCAGCTGAGTATTGGCGCAGGTGTTGGCTATGATGATGAGAGCTTTGAAATCTCACTACGCGGCACCACAATCATCAATGAACAGACCGATGCAGAGGATACCCGCCGGTCCACGCTTACCGGTTCGTATACGCACAAATACAGTGACGGCTGGCGAGCGATCGGCAGCCTCCAGGTTGAAGCTGATGAGCAACAGGAGCTTGATCGCAGAACTTTGCTGTCAGGTGGATTTGGTAAGCGCATCTTCAATCAGCGCGAACATCGACTTGAGCTGTTTGCCGGTATTGCAGTCAATTCGGAACGTTTCTCGGGCCTCGCGCAAAACGAAACGCTCGAAGGCTTGCTGGAGACGCGCTACCGGATGCGCTCCTTCGCTGATGTCGATGCAACGCTGTTGATCTTGCCCAATCTCGAGGAAGACGATCGTGACCGCGTCCAGTTCGACGCGTCTATCAGTTTCGGTCTGTATGAGAATTTTGACTTCAAAATTACGCTCTACGATCGCTACGATAGCCAACCGCCGGTCGGTAACGATAAGAACGATTCTGGTCTAACCCTCGGCTTAAGCTGGAGTTATTGATCCTAGCAGCGCAACTGCTTTAGGGATCAAACAGGTTAGGGCTTCGGTGATGCACTGACTACAAGGCCTGACCCTCAATCTTTGCAGTTGTTACTTAGCGCAGCCAAACTCTAGACAAATGCCAGTAAACGTCCGCTTACAAGTACGGATAACCAAATCGACAGGGACATAATCCCAACCAGCCGCTGCTGTTTGAACGATAGGCGTTCAAGCGCGTATCTGAAGTGAATCACTGCGACAAAACCGGTTCCGGCAACAACAAGGCCGAGCTTTACAAAGAACAGTTCCAATTCAACATATTCGGTGGCCCGAACCGAAAACAGAAGCATCCCGGTAATGATAGCGATGCCCAGCCCACTCGCTGCAACCGGTGACAGCACCCGGTAGAGTTGCTCAATCGGGGTTGCCTTCCAAAGACCAATCAGACGCAGATCGAGCGTGACAATTGCGCCGATAAGCAAGCCAAGACCAAGCACATGGGTGGTATTGACTGTGGCGTATCCCCAGCGCGAAAAACGCAACCATTCAGCCAGCGCGAGCCCTTCGAGGGCGATCGCGAAGGCTTCCATAACTGCCTAGCTCCTGGAGGGATACAGCTCGTATTTGGTGCCGCCAATCCACAGTCGTTCGACCTTGATCAATTTGTCATCGATATTGGCTGATGGCTCTCCTTCAAGCTTGACCTCGGTGCCGGGCGCCAGATCACCATCTTTCAGGCCGGCACGTGCGTTGCGCCAGGGTTGCCCAACCTCGGCCGTCCAGCGTTCGTTATTGACCCCAATCAACAGTACACCGTGCGGATTACCGAGCTTGGCTTCAAGGATTACCCCCGTTACCTGGATGTTACCGCCGGTGGTCCAACTCCAACCGTGGTGAGCAAAAACCATGCTGGGCAGGATCAGCAGTATGGGCAGGAAAAGTCGACGGCTAAGATTTAACGATTGCATGATAGGCACCTCTGCTATGGTCTGGTTGGTCTGGGTATTAATGTATATCGACAGCCCGCTAAGTTATCAGTTCAAGATCGAATGGCGCGGGAAGCTGTGATCCGTTCACTGCGATCCTTTTGTTAGTGAGTAGACTCTGTTGACGCCTGATAATCTTTGCGAACCTCTGCGGGGCTCTTGCCGATAACTTTTTTAAACGCACGCGAGAAGGCCGCTTCGGATTGGTAGCCAATATCCAGGGCAATGGCAAGCACCGTATCCCTGGTCAGTTGCAGACTTGAATAAGCCAGCGACATCCGCCACTCGGTCAGGTAGTCCATCGGTGTATTGCCGACCAGCTTCTTGAATTGCTGGGCAAAGCTGGTCCTCGACATGCCAACCGCAGTCGCCAACTCCTCCAGTGACCAGTGCTTGTCCGGCTGGTCGTGAATCAATTTGAGTGATTTGCCGATCCGGTCGTCCGCGAGGGCGTTGAGCCATCCGGTCTGTGAATCGTCCAGCTCGGCAAGGTATTGGCGCATGGCGGCGATCACCAGGATATCTGCCAGCCGGGATATGACCGCTTCGGCACCAACCGATACATTTTGCGCCTCGGATTTCAGTAATTCCGCCACGCTGCTGACGATACCGCCTGTATCCCGTGAACCGGGTTGGATTTTGATATAGGGCGGCAGTATCCCGAGCAGTTTGATCGCCAGCGGGTGCTGAAATAACATCGCCCCACAGACCATCCTGCTGGCCTCACCGTCGCCACCGAAAGCAAGGGTTTCGTAGCGCTCAGTGACGCTGTTGATCGGTAATTCACTGAGCGGCGTTATGGTTTTACACTGACCATCGGACAAGATGTGACCATCTCCCTTGGGAAACAGAACGAACTCACCTTGTTGCAACTCGAATACAGTATTTTCGACCCTGAACTCTGCGGTTCCTTCAAGCACAAGGTGGTACATCATGCAGTTGGGCATGGGTGGCATTTCCATACCCCAGGGACGGGTCAGGACAGAGCTGGTGTAAAAAGCACTCTCCATGCGCAAGCTGTCCAGCAGCTTGCCGACCGGATGATCCTCGATCCTGGTCGCTGCTCGTTGTTTGTAATCAAACGACATGATTAAGCTCTCACACTGGATATACCTGATGACACTATATCTCAACTGCGGTTCGATTTACGACAGATTCGATATGTCATCAGATAAACAAAGACCCAGGCAAGCCAGGGTCTTTGCTTCTTTTTATAGCGACTAATGACCAGCGCTAAATGACCAGCAGCAATCCTGAGATCACGCCAGCAACGGCTCGAATATGATTCCAGAATACCCATTTATCGAGATAGTGTTGCCAGACCTGCTCACGTTCAGCGCCAGCATCTCTGAGTTGGTTATTCAGGGGTACGTTTCTCAGCATGGTGACCAGGGTTGTACCAAGCAGGAAAATAACGCCACTGATAAATAACAAGCCGTCGGCATAGATAACCAGATACAGTGAACCTAAGCCGGATATCCAGAATACTGCCATGAACTGCGGGTTGAGGATGACTTTATTGATTTCAACCATGACATCTGCACCCGACTCGAACTGCTTGAGTGACGACATGATGGTATTGGAAAAAATGAAATAAAGTCCGACCATGATGACCATTGATAACTGAATCAAGGGTTCGATAATTTGCAGGATTTGTCCTGTCATGATCAGGCCACCTCGCTGAAGAACGGCATGTTTTTCTGGATATACTCATCGAAGCTGGTTGCCGGACGACCCAGCGCTCTCTGCACCCCGTCGGTGGTGGATTCACTGCGACCATCGAGCACCTCACCGAACAGGTAGGTTAGCGCTTCGATCGCACCCTGGGGCACCCCAGCCTGGGTCAACCGCGACTGGAATTCAGGGATAGAGATCGATTCGAAGTTAATCTTTCGGTTCAGATGCTTACTGAATTTTGCCGCGATATCGGCAAAGCTGATTAACTCGGGCCCGGTCACTTCATATAGTTGCCCGCTGTGCCTGGCATCGGTCAGCGAAGCGACGACAATTTCAGCAATATCATCGATATCAATGAACGGCTCGGTAACGTCGGTTACCGGCAGTGCGATATTGCCATCCATGATGAACTGGCGGAATAGTCCCTCGCTGAAGTTCTGATCAAACCACGCTGAGCGGACCACGGTCCAATCGATACCGGATTGGATGATGATATTTTCACAGACCTGGGCCGCAGGCTCGCTACGACCGGACAGCACCGTGATGTGTTTAATCCCTTTCATTCTGGCCAGGGCGCAGAACCTGGAGATGTCTTCAGGCGCCTTTGCCACCGCCAGATCGGGATAGTAAGTCAGGTAAACTGAGTCGATACCATTCAGTGCTGCAGACCAGGTGGTTGGCTCATCCCAGTCGAAATGGACCTCTCCGTTACGGCTTGCTGCCTTAGGGTTATAGCCAAGCTCTCTCAATCCCTGGATGATCCGGGAACCTGTTTTACCGGTAGCGCCAATGATTAAATGTTGTTGGGTGTTGTTCATAGTTTGACCTCATGGG
>JAAUXZ010089604.1_pt1 | contig 12039 bp, 14 predicted proteins | sample 7278131 | NCBI WGS metagenome assembly JAAUXZ01 (sample SAMN14350119, study PRJNA611818) | marine sediment metagenome | isolation source: surface marine sediment (3m) | place: French Polynesia: Moorea | collected 2018-08
CAGGTCGGTGCCGAGGACGTTGCGTTCCACGAGGCCAGTATGGGCGGCGATCCGAGTCCAGGCGAGCTAGCCGGTGGCGGGAACTACGCTCCGTCGAACACGAGGGAGATTTCATGGACCTTGCCGATGCCATCCGCGCTGCCGCCGTCGAGACGAACGCCGTTGTCCAGAGCGTCAATCCTGCCTGTTTCCTGGATCCGAGCCCTTGCAGCGACTGGGATGTGCAGAGCCTCGCTGAGCACATGCTGCTCGTTGCCGGCTTGAGCCTCGCCAGCGCTCGGAAAGAGCCCTTCGAGCCGGAACCGTTCGACCGAGACACGTGGCAGGATCGCTACGCCGAACTGGCGGCCGACCTCCTCGACGCGTGGGCCGAGCCGGGGGCCATGGAGGGCATGACCCAGTCAGGGACCGTGGAGATGGACGCTCGGACGGCTGCGGCGATCACGCTGCAGGAGTTGGTGCTCCACGGCTGGGATCTCGCTGCTGCGGTTGGGTACGACTACGAGCCTCCCGCCGAGGTGTCGGCGGCGGTACGCCAGATCGTGGAGTCGGGAGCGCAACGGGCTCGTGATCTCGGGGTTTTCGGTCCCCCCGTCGACGCAGCGACCGACGACGATCTCGATACCGCCCTGGCCGGCAGTGGCCGGGATCCCCGCTGGTCACCGAACTGACCCGGTCGACCGGGCCGGGGCCCGTCGACGTCGTTGGGTGACCGACCGAACTCCGCATCCCGCTAGAGAATGGCGCCGATCTCGCCTGCGAGTGATTCCAATCCGGCGACGACGGCACCCCCGGTGGCTACCCAGCCGACAAGCCGAAGTGACGGTGGGACGCCGCGCCCCCGCCATCGAGTGATCCAGCTGGCCACGGTGACGGCGAGCGCCACGAGCATGAGCGCTCCGGCGACTCGTGGCGGGTCCTCACAGAAGCACATGTCGTCGAAGAAGAACATGCCGGTCAACGGAACGGCAAGCGGTGCGCCGATCAGCAGGATCAGTGATGCACCGACCGTGAACCCGGCGGAGTCTCGGAAGAGCGGCACGATGTGTCCATCGATCCACTCGGTCACTGCTCCGGCACCTCCGGCGATGCCAGCGAACATGACGACGTGGAGCCAGGCGGGATCGAGAATGAAGAAGTCGAAGTTGTTCGATTGAACGACCAGGAACCCCGCCAGCCCGAGGGCGGCGACTGCCGCGGTCCAGCGGCGAACGGGCTGTCGCTGCGGGAGCCAAGGGCGGACGGCAACCCAGGCGACCCCGGCGGCCATCCCGGCGAAGAGTCCACCGAAGAGGATCAACGCCAGCGTTCCATCCGGCGTCACTGACCCGATCCGATTGCCATTCTCCGAGATCCTCCCGGTCATGGACGGATTGACGATTGCGGACACCCGCATGGCGATCCGTCCCCCGACCCCGCCCATGAGCACACCACCGAGGGCGGCGGCCATCGCGGCGCCTGCGATCTCGCGAACCAGCAAGGCGATCGGCTCGCGTTGCACGACGCTTGGGGTCTCCGTAGTGAGCTCCACTCGACTCCTCCTCTGTTACCTCTACAGACGATCGGCCGAGAGATTCGGGTGACGCAGCGTGAAGCGCCGGGTCATTGCCCCAGACCGATGATGAACACCGACGGAAGGGCTGAGAGGATTCCGATGGCCGCAGCGACGACGAGGACGACCACCCACCGCGGCAGCTTCGTTCCGCAACGGCCCGAGTTGAAGACGAAGGCGATCAGCGGCAGTGACACGAGTGCGAGGGCGTGCAGGATGCCCATGGAGAGGAGTAACCCACCGGTGCGCATCGCCGCCTCCTTGATTTGGGCGGCGGCTTCGAAGCGGACGAATGTCGCCGGCGCGGCGAACCGTGTCGTCATGAGGATGTATCCGGCGAACACGAGGTAATACGCAAGGTCGAGGAGCGCGAGCAAGCGGTCACCGGTTGCACTTGCGCTGAGGAACAGATCTGCGGCGTAGCTGCGTCCGAACCGGCGAATGGCCGGACCCAGTGCCGCAACGAGCATCGTCAGCGTTCCTACCTCGATAGCTTCCATGGCGCGCCAGTCGATGCGGGAGCCCTGAGTCGCGGTCTCGTGGTAGATCCACACGATGGTTGACATGAGCAACACCAGAAGCGCGACGACGGCAGCGGTCGTGCGGACCCTTCGGCGGTGCCGACGATCCTCCTCGATCGAGTGGACGATCCTCGCCCACAGGTCGGGGCTTGGGGCGAAGGAATCCGTCGCCTCGAGGGCCTCGATCAGTCGTTGCTCCGTGCTCATGGTGCGTTCCCCAGGCGGTCCTCCATTGCCGCCATGCCGCGGCGGCAATGGGTCTTCACTGAGTTCGGGGAGATCCCGAGCTCGACGGCGGTTTCCTTCTCTGTGAGGCCCGCGTAGAACCGCAGGACCAGGCAGTCGCGCTGTCGTGGCGCCAGGTCGCGGAGCGCGTCGATGACCCGTTGGTGGTCGACGCGTGCGACCACCTCGTCCTCCATCGGGGCCGGTGGCGCGTCCGGCTTCATTGCACTCCGGTGGCGCAGCGACATCAGTCCCCGTCGATTGTGATCTCGGGCCAAGTTGAGAACGATCGATCGGAGGTAGGGAGCTGCCTTGGCCGGATCGTTGATCCGTGCTGCGGCGCGGTGCAGGCGGATGAACGCCTCCTGAACGAGGTCCTCTGCAGCGTTGCGGTCGTCGGTGAACAGCCGTGCGAGGCGCACGAGGGATGCCGCTTCCTCGTGGAAGAGGCGTACCACCAACTGGTCGGCTGTGGCGTGGCCTGTTGACGCAGTGGGAAGCACCTCGGGCTGGGTCGCGTCGCCGGCGAGTGAGGCAAAGAGGGCGGCGACGAATGTTCGTCGCCGCCCTCTCCCGCTCGCCACCAAGACCATCCGTACCCCTCAGTCGAGATCGATGCAGGCAAGGCGAATCGAGGTGTCCGCCGGGTAGTGGATGACGATCGCCTGTGCGTCGGGTCGGGCACGGTGGTCGTGCCACGCCGTACCCCAACCTGCACCGCGTTCGTTCGTGGTCACGACGGGCCAGATCTCATTCACGACATCCACGGGGCCGCCTTCGATGTGCTGGTAGTGGCTTCCGCCCGGCGGCGTGTGCGAGCACGGTGCGTTGTGCACGTGCGTCGGATAGCTCGTCGAGGGGCTCAGGCCTCGAACCCGCACGGCCACCAGCGTGCCCTCGGCGAAGCGGACCATGATGGCGCCGCCTCGAAGGGCGTAGCCGAGATCCTCAGCTCCCGGCAGCACCTGCACCGTGCCGTTGGTCACCTCGACCGAGCTGCGGGCCGTTGCCGGGCTTGCCAGTGTCGTGAGCAGCAGAGCTGCCATCACCAGGACGAGTTTGCGATGTGTGCGATTCACGTTGTACCTCCCATGCATACCGGCGGCGGGCCGGTCCCGTGGCGAGCGGGTGCACGATCGGGCGAGGTCACGCCACCTCGAGGTGGCTGCTGTCGTTCTCATCGAGTTGACGATTGAGGCTGAAGAGGCGGCCGATGACAGGAAGGCTGAGCACGTTCAGACCATGGAGCATTCCCATCAGGAGGAGCATTCCGCCGACGCGGACGACGGAGGCCTCGAGTTGCTGTGCGGTGACGGTGTCCGCCCAGCCTGTGTCCGGCTCGAACTGGACGGTGAACAGAATGAATGCTCCGAAGATCAGGTAATAGGCGAAGTCCATGAGCACCAGATAGCTCTTCCCGGTCCTCGGGTTGGCACGAAACACGTCGGCGGCGTACCCCTTCCCGAACCGCTTGATGAGCGGACCGAGTACCGCAACGACCGCCACCAGAACGGTTACGACGATCAGTTCGAGAATCCACCAATCCATCACACTCTCCCTCACGCAGCCGGTTTCAACCTCTCAATGGTGACAGACGAGCGAGCGTCGTGATTGGGTGACAGCGCCGTCGGTCAGCGGGCCTTGCGCTCCCATTGAGAGCGAACGTCCCGTGACCAGTGATCGAGCACCGGCATGAGCGTGCGGGTGTAGATCGCGAAGAGCGCCGAGAACCCGAGGATCAGGAAGAACGGGTTGCCGGTCACGACGTAGATGATCGCAAGGCCGACGGTGAGGTCACCGGCGAGGGCGACGCGATACCACCGATCATCGATGATGCGCTTGCGGTTCATGCGGGCTACGAGGATGGCTTGTCCCACCAGGAGCAATCCGGCCCAGCGCACCAATTCGAACTCGAACGGGTCGGCCGCACCGATGCTGATCAGCAGATCGGTCGGCATGAACATGAACGCCGCTCCAGAGACGATCAGGATGGCGGGGCTCAACATCGGGGTACCTCGGGTGGCGTGATCGGGTCGGACACTACCGACTTCAACGGGCTCTGTCGGCAGTGTGCTGCCGTTCAGTCATCGAGCGCCGCCGGAGGGATGTCGATCGAATCGGTGGTGCCGAGGTCGAACACTTCGTACACGATGTGGAACTCGCCGTCGGCGTAGCCATCGCCGGTTGCCAGGACTTCGAGTTTGAGCAGCTCCGGACTCGAGCACGGTTCGATCCAGAACGTTGCGGCGAGGGTGTCGGTACGGTTCACCAAACCATCGTTCAGCCGGCGGATGTCATCGAGACCCAACTCGTACACGTCGACGTCCCGACCGTTGATCGTGTCGGATGCGACGGGATCGAACATCTTCACCAGGTCGGGGATCCACAGGTCGTCGACGAATGGCCGGTAGGTCAGCGACTGATAGCTGCCGTCCGAGTCCTCCTGCCAGTCGCCTCCGGGCTCACGCCAATACTGAAAACCGCCATTCACCCAGAGGGTGTCGATGAAGGCGTCGGTGCCCCGGAAGCGCACGGTCTGTTGCCACGCCCACGGCTCGAGCAGTCGCAGTTCCTCGATGGACGAGAACGCCGATCCGCTGTGGAGCAGGTCGTATCGACTGCGGTACGACCCGACTTCCTCGATGAACTGGGCGAACGGGTCGCGACAGCTTGTGACCTCGAGGGGGACTTCCGGCCGCTCGATCGTGAGGGTGGCCCCGACGTCGAAGATGCGATAGGTCGCTCGGATCCATTGGTCGCTGTCTTGATTGATCACGATCTCGTAGGAGGCAAACGACTCGCCCGCGAACACGGCAACCGTGATGCTGCCGTTCTCAAACTCGAGGCCGGGTCCTGCGTAGTCGGCGACCGCCTGGCCCTCGAGCCGATACACCTCGACCGGAAGTCCCTCGTGTTCATCTGGCCCAATAGCGGTGAACGTGGCGAGCACGTCTTCAACGACGAGCGGATGGTCGAAGAGGTCGGCGGCGGGATCGTCGATGACCGTCCACGGTTCGTCATCGAACCGCTCCCACTGCTCGTCACCGACGGCAACGGTCTCGATCACGAGTCCGTCATCGTCCGGTCCGTATCGTTGGATCCACCGGTCCGCGTCTGCCGTGTGCTCACCCGTCAGGATGACCTCGCCGCGACTCGTGGCGAGGACGTACTCGTCCCGATACGTGTCGATTCGGGTCGGCACTGCGGTGGTCGTTGTCGACGCTTGCGTGGTGGGCGGCTCGGGTGCGGCAGGAGCGACTGTCGTTGCGCTCGTGGACAGCGTTGTCACTCGTTCCACCGTCGTTCGACTCGATCCTGGGTCGCCGCATGCGGCGATCACGACGAGCACAGCCAGGGCGAGGACCGATCGGGTTCGCATCGAGTCGATATCGGCGTCTCGACGGACGATTCGAGCGATATCGGCGACTCACACGCCCGTTCAGCCGGCGGTGACGTCGATCTCGGTTGCCTTGATAGACACCCAGATGCTCGATTGCTCGTGCAAACCGAGGGCATCGACGGCATTCGGGGTGACCTCCGCAGTGAGCGGCATTGGGGGACCGGTCTGGATCCGAACGCGGTCCCCGTAGTGCTCGATGCGGTCGACCGAGGTCCGCCAAGTGTTGCGCGGGCTTCCCTCCGGCTCGTTGCGATGCAGCGAGATGGCCCGAGGGTGGATCGTTGCGAGCACCGGGCCGTGGATCGTCGTGTCGCCGACCCGGAGGCGGTGTCCGGCCGACTCGACGACACCTGCGGACGCCGTCCCGGTGACCAGGTTCGATCCGGCGAGGTCGGCGGCGTATCGGGTTCGGGGCCGCAGCCGGATGTCTTCCGCAGTTCCCACCTGGGTGATGGCCCCGTCTTCGATCAGATGGATCTCGTCGGCGAGCAGGTACGCCTCAGTGGGGTCGTGCGTGATGAGGAGGCGAGGCCCCTCATAGGCCTCGAGATGGTCTGCCAGGGTTCGGCGGAGCCTGGCCCTCGTGGTGACGTCCAGGGCCGCAAGCGGCTCATCGAGGAGGAGCATCGCCGGTTCGGTGATCAGAGCTCGCGCAAGCGCAACGCGCTGGGCCTGACCTCCCGACAGATCCCCGGGTCGCCGTTCGGCGAGTTCAGCGATGTCGAGGCGATCGAGCCACGAGCGTGCTGCAGCCACCGCTTCGCTCGCACCCACCCCTGCGGATCGCAGCCCGAAGGACACGTTCTCGGCGACGTTCAGGTGCGGAAACAGGATGTAGTCCTGGAAGACCACACCGATGTGCCGGTCGGCCGCCGGCACGAAGACGTTCCCGGCCGGGTCGTCGAGCACTCGTCCGTGGAGCTCGATCCGACCGGCGTCCAGTGAACGCAGCCCGGCGAGTGCCTGGACGGCGGTCGTCTTGCCGGCGCCATTGGGTCCGAGCAGGGCCACGGTGTGTCCGCTCCGTATCGCGAGGTCGATGTCAAGCGTGAAGCCGTTGCCCGACGCAACGACGAGCCGGGCGTCGAGGCCTCTCACCGGTGGGCTCACCACGATCGCCACCACCGATCGCGGAGACCGATGAGGACGCCGAGGGACACCACGACCATGAGAAGACTCAACGCGATCGCAGTGTCGCGGTCGTTCTCGAGGGCCACGAAGACGGCGAGGGGAAGGGTCTGGGTGCGGCTCTGGAGGTTCCCGGCGAAGGTGATCGTTGCGCCGAACTCGCCGAGCGCTCTGGCCCAGGTGAGGGCCAGACCGGCTGCGAGGGACGGCAGGATCATCGGCAGTGTCACCCGGAAGAGCACTCTCCACCGGCTGGCCCCGAGTGTTGCCGCGGCACCTTCGAAACGGGCATCGAGGTTGCGCAACGCGCCCTCGACGGTGATGACAAGGAACGGCATCGCGACGAATGTCGCAGCGAGCACGACGCCTCCCGTCGAGAACGGGAGCACGATGCCGGTGAGGTCGTTGAGCGGCCCTCCGACGATCCCGCGCCGGCCCAACGCGAACAGCAGCGCAGCACCGCCGACCACGGGCGGCAGCACCAGCGGAAGCAGCACGAGACCCCGAACGAGAGACTTCCCGCGGAACTCCATGCGGGCGAGGACCCAGGCGAGCGGGACGCCGATCAGAGCGGAGATCACGGTTGCGGCGATCGACGTCAGGAGCGACAGGCGCAGGGCGTCACCGACGACGTCGCCGGCGAGCAACTCTGGAAGGCGAGACCACGGGACTCTGGCGATCAGGCCGAGCAAGGGAACAACGAAGACCGCCAGACCCAGCGCAGCCAACACCAACACAAGGGCCGGGGGACGCGTCGTACGACGGACGGGACCGGTCACGGCAACTCGAACCCGTGGCGGGCGAGGATGTCGCGTCCTCTGGTCGACAGGACGAAGTCGACGAACTCCTCCGCAGCCTGTGGATCGGAGGCCGATCGCAGCGCGGCGATCGGGTAATCGGTTGCGAGGTTGATCGCATCGGCGATTGCGATTCCCTCAATGCCGTCTCCGGTGGCGATGACGTCGGTGATGTAGACGATGCCGGCATCGAGCTCATCGGCTTCGAGCTTGGTGAGGAGGGATCGCACGTCCGGCTCGTTGGTGTCGATCGCCGCAGTGATGCCGGCACGCAGGAGGATGGCGCGGGCTAGCGATCCGCACGGTACGGCTTCATCGCACAGCCCGATGAGGAGCGTCGGATCTGCCAGATCCTCGAGACCGGACACGCCGGCGAGGTTCCCGGAGGGAACGGCGACGGCCATGCGGTTGCGGGCGAAAACGAGCGGGTCGCTGGTCGTCAAGTCGGCGTCGACCAGCGGCGCCATCGTGTCGGGGTTCGCCGTCGCAACGACGTCGGCGGGTGCTCCGCCGAGGACTTGCTCCCGGAGTGACGAGCTCCCGGCGAAGTTGAGCTGCACGTCGACACCGGTGTGGTCGGCTTCGAATGCGAGAGCGATGCCGTTGAATGCGTCGGTCAGTGATGCTGCGGCGGAGACGAGGAGCACGTCCCTGCTCGTGTTCCCGGCGCAGCCCGCGGTCGCAACGGCAGCGGCGAGCAGCGTCACGAGCAGCGGACGGAAGCTCATCGGATGCGATCCCCACAGCCTTGGAGGTCGTAGCCGCCGATCGCTGCCAGTCGCGTGGTGAAAGGGACTCCGGCGAGAACAGTCAGCGCGTCGTCGACGACCCGGTCCATCGCCCAGGTCCGATCGACCCAGAGTTCGGCCTCGTGCACGTCGAGAGCATGGAACGGGGCACCGACTGCGAGCGCAGCCGGTTCGATCGTGACGGCGGGGAGTCCGGCGAGGACGGCTCGTCGTGCGGCGGCGAGATGCGTTGCCACACGCGGGCCGGGCACGTCGGTTGCGGCGTGCTCTTCGAAGGTTCGCTGCACGCCGGCTCCAGCCTCGCGCTGTACGACCGCGGTCTCGCCGGCGAGCGCCCGCGCCGCCCAATCCGCGCCAGAATCCGGCGGGCCCGCCAGCCCAACGCGCCATTGCACGAGCCGGTAGCGGTCAACACTGCGGTCGCCGACCCGGTCGCCGACCGACCCAACCGGACCGTGCACCACCGCTGCGTGGAGGCGACCCGCATCGAGCGATTCGATCGCTGCCGTGCTCGACATCGGGGTACTCATCGCACCGGCACCGGCATTGCGGAGGATTCGCTCGAGCAACTCCAGGCCCGGTTCACAGCCACCGACGGCGATCCCCGGCGTCCGCTGGTCGAACAGCGTGACCTTGCCACCCTCCACGATGCCGTCGGCAGCGTCCCATCCTTCGACGCCGATTCCGGCGCTGCCGGTCACGACGAGCTCACCGACTCGGACCGACCGTACGAGTGCCCCGTCGCGGGGCGGGGTACCCGACCGCACGTCGAGCACCATGGGCGAGTCGGCGAAGAGGTGGGCGACGTCGACACCCAGCGCCTGGGCGATTGCAATGGCAGCATCGACCCGGGGGAGGTGCCGCCCGGCTTCGGCCGCACCGATGAGTTGACGGCTGACGCCGGCACGAGCGGCAAGTTCGACTTGGCTCAATCCGGCCGCTGTTCGAGCTGCTAGAAGTCTGGCAGACATGCCAGCATCCTAGCCTCTGCTCAGGAGCGCAGGTCTTCCTCGTACGACGCAGCGGAGACCGCACCGTCGATGTGGAATCCGAGGCCGTCGACGTAACACCAGAACCAGTCCTCTTCAGGTTCGAACGAACGGATCAGCGGGTGCTCGGTTGCGTGGTAGTGAGCGGTTGCGTGGCGGCCGGGAGAGTTGTCGCAACACCCGACACGTCCGCACCTCTGGCAGTAGCGGAGGTGAAACCAGTCTCGTTTCCCGAGCTCCAGGCAGGTCTCGCAACCCTGAGCCGCGATCGGGGGCAGCGTGATGGCTGCTGGTGTGTGGCTGCAGACGATGTCGTCGCTCATGCGCTGATGTCTCCGGTGGCTCGGGGACCAACGAACCTACACGTCGCCGACGCGGAGCTTGCCGACGTTGACCTTGCTTCTGGCCAAGCGGGCTATCGATTGACCGGACCCGTGGCCGGCGGCAGTTCTGCTGCGCCTAATCTCACGACGACGGGGTCAAGCTAAACACTGAGGGGTCGGCGCGGATGGCGACCAAGCCCAAACCACTCCAGGTCGGTGGACTGATCGCAGCGGTCATCGCCCTGGTCGTGCCGATGCTCATCGAGATTCCTGACCTATCGGAGTCGGGGGAGCGCATCCTCGGGGTCTTCCTCATGGCGGTCGTGTTGTGGGTGACCGAAGCGATCCCGTTGTTCGCCACTGCGGCCCTGATCATCTTCTTGGAGATCGTGCTGATCAGCGACCAGGCGATCTGGGGGCTCCCGGCCGGAGACCCGACCACCGGGTATGCAGCGTTCTTCGCCACACTCGCCCATCCAGTGTTGATGCTGTTCCTCGGAGGGTTCTTCCTGGCCGAGGGGGCCAACAAGTACTCGCTCGATCGCACGATGGCGAAGGTCCTGCTCCGCCCGTTCGGCTCGAAGCCGGCCTCGATCGCATTGGGGATCATGCTCATCACTGCGGTCTTCTCGATGTTCATGTCGAACACCGCTACCACCGCAACGATGCTCGCGGTGGTCCTGCCGGTCATCGCGACCTTGGAGCCCAGCGACCGCTTCCGCGCCGGCCTCGTGCTTTCCGTCCCGATCGCCGCCAACGTTGGTGGCATCGGGACGCCGGTCGGGACACCGCCGAATGCGATCGCCGTCGGTTCGCTGGCCGATGCCGGCATCGACATCAGCTTCGCCAAGTGGATGGGCCTGGCCGTGCCGCTGATGCTGATCCTGCTGGTGGCCGCCTGGCAGGTCATCGTGCGCCTGTTCCCGACGAATCAGGATCAACTCGAGGTGGCGATCGAGGGCGACTTCGATCGATCACCGTCGGCTTGGGTCTTGTACGCCGTCTTTGCGCTCACCGTCGGCCTGTGGCTCACCGAGCCGTTCCACGGCATCACCTCGAGCGTGGTCGGCTTCATTCCGGTCGTGGTGCTGCTCGGGACGGGGGTATTCGGCAGCCGTGACCTGCAGGCGATGCCGTGGCACGTGCTCTGGCTGGTGGCCGGCGGCATCGCGCTCGGTATCGGAGTGACGTCATCCGGCCTCGACCAATGGATCATCGCGCAGGTGAGCTGGGAGCGGCTCGCGGCCGGTGTGCTCGCCGGGGCGCTGGCGCTCACTGCGCTGCTCATGAGCACGGTCATCTCGAACAGTGCCGCGGCCAACCTCCTGATTCCGATCGGCCTCACCCTTGCGCTGTCTCCCGCAGTCGACGTCGACCCGGTTGCGGCGGGGTTCTTCATCGCCGTCGGCGCCTCACTCGCGATGGCGCTGCCGGTCAGCACGCCGCCGAATGCCATCGCCTACAGCGCCGGGACGATCTCGACGCGAGACCTCGCCATCGTCGGCGCGATCGTCGGCGTCATCGGGTGGCTGCTGTTCGTCTTCGTCGGCCCCGTGCTGTGGGATCTCGTGGGATTGGAGCTCGCATGACCGACGAGCGGTTTGTGATCCTGTGTGCAGCCGCTGAGTCGGCGCTGGCCGGGGCGCTGCGGAGCGTCGTCGACATGCTCACGGACCATCAGTTCGACGTCGAAGCCTTGTTCGACGACGAGGAGCTGCATCAACGTCTCGATGAGCTCGATGAGGACGACATTCGAGTCCCGCTGGTACTTGCATCGGATCGGGTCGGCGAGGTGGACGGCATCACGGCGCTTGCGGCACTTCGGCACCGGCCGTCCGTGCGCGGTGTGCGGACGCTGCTGGTCACTCGACGCCTCGACGAAGCCGGTGATGCCGTCGGTGACGGAGCGATTGATGCGTTTGTCCCCGTGCCGTGGGATCAGCAGGTGCTCGAGGAGACGATCGACCACCTGATCACCGGCTACCTGATCGAGGAGGATCCCGCGGCGCTCGAGCAGGTTCCCGAGATCGTCGATGTCGAGTTGCTATCGCATGCGTTCACTCGAGCCGAGGAACGCGGTCGATCCGCCCGCGTGCAACTCGAGGCGGCACGTCGCGGCCTGCTCGCCCACACCGAGCTCTCCGACGACGAGGTCGAAGAGGCCATGGTGCGCGAGATCGAGGCAATCCTCGATCATCCAGACCCCCAGGTGTACCCGGCAGGAACACTCCTGCTCGAATCGGGTCAGGAGGTCGACGGCATCACGATCGTCCTCGACGGTCAGATCAACCTCTCCCTCGACGTCGAAGGAACCGAGACGTCGTTCCACGTCAGGACGGCAGGGCGGATCCTCGG